>Ga0160449_1000115_pt1 | contig 83493 bp, 86 predicted proteins | sample HID1975I_E1MG_FD_108216 | JGI IMG/M metagenome (GOLD analysis project Ga0160449, IMG submission 108216) | Enriched soil microbial communities from UW Madison campus, WI, USA - HID1975I_E1 MG | ecosystem: Environmental > Terrestrial > Soil > Unclassified | place: USA: Madison, Wisconsin...
ATCTGATTGACCCCGGCGCCGACCACGGCGTCGGCGGTCGAGCCGACCTTGGTCAGGTCGTTGATGACCACGGTCACGCGGTTGTTCGCCTGATAGCCGCGCAGTTTCGGCGGCTCGTTCTGGACGTAGTCATATTGCGGCGACAGGTTCAGGCCCGAGGTCTGGATGTCGCGCTCGGCGATGCCGGCGCGGCGCAGGGCGGCGAAGACCTGGGTCATGCGGGCGGCGTTCTGGCTCATGGCGGCGGCGGCGGTCGGCGCCTCGGTCACCACGCCGAAGGTGATGGTCGCCATGTCGGGCGCGGCCTTGACCTCACCATAGGCGGACAGGTTCAGCGACGGAGCGGGCTGCATCATGTGCATGCCTCCATGGTCCATGGGGGCCGTCTGGGCCATGGCGGCCGGAGCCGTCAGGGCCGTCGCGGCCAGAAGGGCGCCGCCGAGTGCCCCAGTCAGGGCCAAGGCGCGGAAATTGCGGGTCATGTCAGTCTCCAGTGAGGACGATCCGTCGAGCGACGCAGCGTGACGCCACGTCATGGCCGAACCTTGGCCTTTCGCAGCTGAATGAACGCACAGGATGGGCGTGCAGGTTCCGTTCATCGGCGTGAAATCGACGAAAGGTTGAGGGCGGGATTGCACTGCACGCCGCGAAAAAAGAGTGCATGCAGTGCAATCAGTGCAATGTCGCGACGAGAAAGCCGAGGCGGCGAGCGAAGCCGGCGCGGGGCGACGGGGCTGACATCCGTTCAGTATGGACGCGCCCGCGACCCAGGCGGGCCGAAAGCGTCGACGGATAAAAAGCCGGCCCGATTTCAACGCTGTGGCGCGTCGCGATACGATGGCCGAGCGGTTCGGGCTGTCGCTTGCCGCGCGGCGCTTTGCAGTCGCCGCCGCCTCTGCTAGGCGAAACCTCCCGCTGGGAATCCGCCGGACGGGCCCGTAGCTCAATGGTTAGAGCCGACCGCTCATAACGGTCTGGTTGGGGGTTCGAGTCCCTCCGGGCCTACCGGCGTTTCGCGGAAAGCCGGGCCAGACAGCCTCACTCTTCCGACGGAGTCTCTTTGGCGGCGGCGCGTTTTTCGGCCTTGGCGGCGGCTTTGGCGGCGGCCTTGGCGGCTTCGGCGCGTTCGCGCTCCTGGCGTTCGAAACTGTAGTTGGGCTTGCGGGCCATCGGCGGTCCTGACATGGGCGCCGGAAGGGGCCGGCCTCCTATATCTGGCCTGTCAGGCCGCCTTCGACAACCATTGCCGTGAAAGCGGCCCTTTGAACCGCCTCTATCGCTGGCGCGAGAACCGGCCCGCGCGCCAGGCCATCCACAGGACCAGGACGCCCACGCCGGTGCCGACGATCAGGCCGGGGATGGAGGCTTCGGGGCCGAAGGCGCCGCCGGTCAGATAGGGCGAAAAGCCGTCGCGGGCGGTGCTGACGGCGACGCCTGTGCCGAACTGGGTGCCCGAGACAGCGGCCCCGAACAGATAGCCCTGGGCGAAATTCCAGGCGCCGTGAACGCCGATAGAGACCCACAGGCGCCCCGTCAGGGCGTAGAAGGCGCCCAGCATGATGCCGGCCTCGACCGCGATGCAGACGGCGGCGAACCAGGTGGCGTTCGGATTGGCCAGATGCAGGGCGCCGAACAGGGCGGCCGAGAAGGCGAAGGCGACCCAGGGGCCGAAGGCGCGCCACATCAGGCGCAGCACGATGGCGCGGGTCATGACCTCTTCGATCACGCCGGACTGCAGGGTCAGGCCCACCGATTCCCAGGCACTGGCCGGGCCCTTCCAGGCGAACTCATACAGGCCGAAGGCGAACATGATGGCCATGACGGCCGAGAACATCACCGTGCCGGTGATCCAGCCGGCCAGCAGGCCGCCGGGCGCGGCGCGCAGGGCGACCTCGTCCGCCGGCCGATTCTCTCCGAACCGGACGACCAGAGCGTAGAGGATCAGCGACACCAGGGCGCCGGTCCCATTGGTCAGGATATGGGTCGGGCCGCTTTCCGGGACCAGGGCGTCCAGCACCCCGATGGAGCCGTAGGAGGCGAACGCCACGGCAAAGAACAGCGCCACCATCCAGCCGACGGCGCGCAGCCAGCGCAGCGGTCCCGGATGCAGGACGCGGCGGTCACCCAGCGTGACGGGCACGCCCCAGGCGCGGAAATCAGTCATGGTTCAATCCTCCCCGAGCGCGGACGATGTCCGCGTGCTCCCCGACAGAAGGCTGGACCCTGGCCGGGCGGGACGCAAGCGGTCCCGCGCGATTCCGGCTTACAAATCCGTCACCTGATAGCCGGAAATCAGCGGCCCCAGCGACCGCCGGACCACCGACTTTCGCCCTGATAGCGGCGATCGTCGACATAGCGGCCGTCGCGGTCGTACCAGCCGTAGCCGTCCTGATACTGATCGTAGCCTGGCAGCGAATAGCCGTCGTCGGCGTAGGCGAAGCCCAGCAGGCCGTCTTCCTGTTCCCACCAGTCGCGGGGATAGGGGCCGAAGGCGCAGGACCAGCCGTCGCCGCCGCCCCAGTGCGGCTCATAGCGGTCGCGCCAGCGTGGGCGGAACTGCGGGCGGCAGGCGTATTGCGACCAGACGCGGTTGTCCCGCGCCTCGATGCTGGCGCGCGGCTCGGCGAAGATGACCTGACGCACGCCGGCGAAGACGTTGTTGGTGACCACCGCCCGGCCCGAGGCGGCGGCGACGCCGACCGTCTGGGCCCGCACGCGGCTGTCGGTCAGGCGCAGCTCGCCATTGTAGAGGACGGCGCCCTTGTCGGCGCGGCAGATGCGGCTGTTCTTGATGTCGACGGAGGCCCCCTCGACCGCCACGCCCTCGACGTAGCCGCAGATGGCGGTGTTGGCGATCTCGACCCGGCCATAGTCGCGGCTGGAGCGGACGATGACGCCGATGGAGCGCGGACCGAAGCTGTTGGGCGCCTCTGACCCTTTCAGCGTGGTGGCGGAAATCGTGGCGGTCTGGCCGGCGCCGGGGGTCAGCTCCATGCCGACCTGGGCGCCCGAGACGACGACCTCATAGGCGGTCAGGGCCGCGCGGTCCGCGACCACGGCGGGGGCCACGGTCTGGGCCTCGATCATGGCGTTGCGGATGTCCAGCAGACCGCCGTCGGCATAGATGGCCGCCTCGTCGCCCGCATGGCGGAAGCCGACGCGGTTCATGACGATCTCGGCGCCGTAGCCGACGATGCAGGCGGCGTCGCCGCCGCGCGGCGAGGCGAAGACCACGTCGCGGATCTCGACCCGCGCGCCCTGGCCCACGGTCATGCAGGGCAGGCCGTCCGGCGCCTGGAGCGTGGGGGTCGGGTGACGGTTCCAGTCGCGGGGGTCAAAGCCGCCCTCGCCGATGATGGTCATCGGCTTGTCGATGTTCAGCCAGCCGACGCAGGGGCCGCCCCGCGCACGCAGGATCAGCGTGCCGCCGGGCCGGACGCGGCGCACCGCGTCCTCGACCGCGCCGGTGCCGGGATTGCCGCCGCAGTCCACCAGCACGACCTCTTCCTGATAGGGCGGACGGCCCGGATAGGGCGGACGCCAGCCGGGGCGGTGGTCGCCATAGCTCCAGCGGCGATGCTGGGGCCGGGCGCGGCTGCGGGTCGGCGGGTCCAGCAGGACGCCGAAATTGGGCCGGGTCTGGCTTTCGACCTTGGCGGCGGTCTGGGCCTGCGCCTGGGGCGCGGGGGCGCCGACGGCCAGGGCGGCCCCGGCGACCAGGGCGGAGAGAACGGCGAAGCGGCGGATCATTCCCGAGCCTCCTTAGCGGCGCTGCGAGCGGGACACCTGGGCCAGGACGGCCTGCAGGCGCGATGCGGAGGGGCCGAAGCCCGACAGGGCGGATTCGATGCGCATGACGACGGCCTGGGCCTTGTCCTGATCGGACACGCCGGCGACGCCGAGGGCGAAATAGGTCGACAGGGCGAATTTGGCCTCGGGGCTGCCCTGACGGGCGGCCTCCTCGAACCAGTGGAAGGCGCGGGCGTAGTCGGTCGGCACGCCGATGCCTTCGGCGTACATAACGGCCAGCACCAGCTGCGCCTCGGACGAGCCATTGACGGCGGCCAACTGGATCGCGCGGACCCGCTCCAGCCACGACAGGCGCGATTCCATCGGATGGCCCAGCATGGCCTCCAGCGTCTCGATCTGGCGCTTGGACAGGTCCTCGGGGCGGGCGGCGACCGTGTCGGTGACGCCGAGATAGCGCAGCGCCCGGCCGACGTGGACGAACGGCAGATCGCTCATCCGGGTCAGGGCGTATTCATAGGCGTCGCCGCGCGGCCGGCTCTCGTCCGAGAAGGGCACGCCGGACTGCGGGGCGGTGTTGGGGTAGAATTCGAACGGCGGCACCCACTGGCGCGCCTTGGCCTCGACGAAGCGGCCGTATTGCGAGCGCCCGGGCGAGGATTTCTCGAAATCCTTGAGCAGGACATAGGCGCCCACGTCGCCCGTCTGGACCGCCAGATAGTTGTACAGATAGGCGTCCACGTCGTTGCGCTGGAACAGGCTGGCGGCGGTGGGATAGCCGCGGCGACCGACGCGCGGGCCGGGCCCTTCGTGGGTTCCGCGACCGATGGCCCGGCGGGCCTGGGGGTTGTCCTCGGGTTCGCCATAGGGGCCGTACAGGCTGTCGTGCAGCCGGGCCAGGGTGCGGAAACCCTGGGCGTCCTGGGTCGACAGGACATAGACGACCCGGTCACGCACGGCCTCCTGTTCGTCGCGGGTCATCTGGGCCAGCTGGCGATCCAGCCGCTGATAGGCCATCTGGCGCTCCCACGCCCTGCAGTCGTCATAGCGCGACAGCGGCCGCCAGCCGCCCAGCCAGCCGCGATCGACGCGGTTGATCGGGGCGAAGCCCTGCTCGTTCGCCAGCGCCATGGCCAGCCAGACCGAACTTTCGATCGGGTCCTCGATATTCTTGTCGGTCGCGCGTTGGGCCGCATAGCGGGAGCCCAGCTCCAGCTGGGCGAAGAAGTCGCCGCGGAAGGCCGCGCGGCGCAGCAGGCGCAGGCCCGTCTCCTGGGCGTTGAACTCGGACCCGGTCATCGAGGCCGGGCGCGGGCACTGGTTGGCGGCGGCGTCGTTCTTGCGCCAGAACTGGATGTCCCGCGTATCGCAGGCGGCGACCGTCAACGTGGCGGCCGCCAGCACGACGGCCACGGCCCCGACGGCCAGCGGCGCGCGACCGCGGACCCGGCCGCGGCGCTCGTCGTCCATGACGTTGTGGTCGCCCATACGCCCCTCGTCCCTTGACCCGCGCCGCCCCTGCGACGCCCAGCCGTTAACCATCCTGAATAACGATGGTCCGGTCCAGTTAACTCGCTGTCAAGGTTAACGCTGGTTTGCAACAAAGCGTTGCCGCACTTGGGTCAAATTGGGACGATTTCGACAAAGACGCGACGAATCAGTCGGTTGTCGCTCGCCTGACAGGCGAATTCGGCGCCCTCTCGCAGGCCAGGAGGACAGAGCCTATATGCGCGGCCTACGGAGAAGCTAATGTCGTATGTCGCCCGCACCGACCGCCCCGCCGACAAGGCCGCCTGCTATGCCGAGGTCGAGGCCGAGATTCTGGCGGTGCTGGAGGGCGAGCCGGACCGCACGGCGCGGATGGCCACGGTCGCCTCGATGCTGAACGACGCGTTCGAGAGCTTCTTCTGGACCGGCTTCTATGTGGTCGATCCGGCCAAGGGCGACGAACTGGTGGTCGGGCCGTATCAGGGGACGTTGGGCTGCCTGCGCATCCCCTTTGGACGCGGCGTCTGCGGCACGGCGGCGGCGACGCGCCAGACCCAGGTGGTCCAGGACGTCCACGCCTTCCCCGGCCATATCGCCTGCGACAGCCGTTCGGCCAGCGAGATCGTGGTCCCGGTGCTGGATGCGTCGGGGGACCTGATCGCCGTGCTGGACGTGGACGCGACGCAAAAGGCCGCCTTCGACGCCGTGGACGCCGAGGCGCTGGAACGGCTGATGGCCAGGGTGTTCGCGGCCGGTTGATCCGGACGGGCCGCGCTCTATGGTCCCGCTCCGATAACGGAGGACGACGATGAGTGAACGGGTTGTGGCGATCACGGGGGGGCATGGCGCCCTGGGCGGCGCGGTCGTCAAGGCGGCGCTGGACGCCGGACTGAGCGTCGCCGTGATCGATCACGCGCGCGGCCACACGGCCCCGGACGGTGTGCTGGAGCTGGGCGGGGTGGACCTGACCGACGCGGCGCAGGCGCAGCAGGCCATCGACGCGGTGGTCGAGCGATTCGGGCGGCTGGACGCCCTGCTGAACATCGCCGGGGGCTTTATCTGGCAACCGACCGACGCGGCCGATCCGGCGTGGGAGCGGATGTATGCGCTGAACGTGCTGACGGCGCTGAACGCCAGCCGGGCGGCCCTGCCCTATCTGACGGCGTCGGACGAAGGGAGGATCGTCAACGTCGGCTCGGCCGCCGCGCTGAAGGCGGGCGCCGGCATGGGGCCCTACGCCGCCGCCAAGGCGGGCGTGCACAGTCTGACCCAGGCCATGGCCGAGGAGTTGAAGGGGACCTCGGTCACCGTCAACGCCGTGCTGCCGTCGATCATCGACACCCCGGCCAATCGCAAGGACATGCCCGAGGCGGACCCCTCGCACTGGGTCGCGCCGGCCGACCTGGCCCACGCCATCCTGTTCCTGGCCTCGCCGCAGGCGCGGGCGATCACGGGCGCGCTTGTGCCGGTGACGGGCCGGGTCTGATGACCGGCCGGGTCCGCAGCGTCCTGTTCCTGCCCGCGTCGAACGCGCGGGCGATCGAGAAGGCGCGCGCCCTGCCCTGCGACGTGGCGGTGCTGGACCTCGAGGACGCCGTCGCGCCGGAGATGAAGATCGAGGCCCGGGCGGCGGCGGCAGCGGCGGCGCGGGCGGGCGGTTTCGGCCCCCGGCTGGCGGTGCGGATCAACGCGCTGGACACGCCGTGGGGGGCCGACGACCTGACGGCGCTGCGGGACACGCCAGTCGACCTGATCATCGCGCCCAAGGTCGAGAGCGCAGCGACGGTGCGCGCCCTGACCGAAGGGATGCGCCCGGGCGCCGATCTGTGCGCCATGATCGAGACGCCCCGCGCCGTGATCGACTTGAAAGAGATCGCCGCGGCCGGGGGCGCCCTGACCGGCCTGATGCTGGGGGTGAACGACCTGGCCAAGGAACTGCGCACCGGTCCGTCGGCGGATCGCGAGCCGCTGAAACCCTGGCTGGCCGCCCTGGTCGCCCATGCGCGGGCCAACGGGCTGCTCGCGCTGGACGGGGTGTTCAACCGCTTTGAGGACGAGGTTGCGTTCGCGGCCGAATGCGCCCAGGGCCGGCTGTATGGCTTTGACGGCAAGAGCCTGATCCACCCCCGCCAGATCGACCCCGCCAACGCCACGTTCGGGCCGACGCCGGCCCAGATCGACTGGGCGCAGAAGGTCGTCGCGGCCTTCGCCGCGCCCGAGGCCGACGGGCTGGGCGTCATCCGCGTCGAAGGCGAGATGGTGGAGCGGCTGCATCTGGCGCAGGCGCAGGCGTTGCTGACTGCGCTCTGAATCCCTTCTCCTCCTCTTTCGTCATCCTCCGGCGAGGCGAAGCCGAGACCGGGGGACCCAGCGGCGCCGGAGGCGCCCCCTCAGGCCAGCCGGTGCCGTTGCGGCAGTTTCGCGCTCTCGCGCGCCGCTGGGTCCCCCGGTCTGCGCCGCTGCGCGGCTTGCCGGAGGATGACGAAAGACCGGGGCTCTGCGCCGCGCCGGGATGGCCAGGGAAAGCAGGCTGGCGTCCCGTTTCTACAAACCGTAGAGACGAAGCATGACCGCACCGCCGCCGACGCCCGACAGAACCCGCGCCTGGGTGTGCGCGCCGGGCGTGTTGAAGGTCCCGTTCCTGAAGGCGTTTCTGCCGGAGTTCGACCTCTTGGCCCTGCCGGGCCCGCAGACGCAGGCGGTGCTGGGCTGGGGCATGAAGCCGACGGCGGCGGCGGGGCGGCGCTGGGCGGACAAGCACGAAAAGCCCTATGTGGCGCTGGAGGACGGGTTCCTGCGTTCGGTCGGCCTGGGGGAAAGCGGCGCGGCCAGCCTGAGCCTGATCGTCGATGATCTGGGCGTCTATTACGACGCCACGCGGCCCAGCCGGCTGGAGGAACTGATCCGGACGGCGCCCGACTGGTGCGACGCCGCGATGCGCGGGCGGGCGCGTGGGCTGATCGACCGGATCGTCGCCTCGGGCGTGTCCAAGACCAATATGGGCGGGCCGCTGGATCCATCGCTGCTGAAGCCCGGCCGCCGGGTGCTGATCGTGGACCAGACGTTTGGCGACGCCTCCATCGGCTATGGGCTGGCCGGCGAGGCGAGCTTCTCTGACATGCTGGCGGCGGCGCGGCGGGACGAGCCGGGCGCGCAGCTGATCGTCAAGCGCCATCCGGCCGTGGCGGCGGGCCGGAAACAGGGCTGCATCCCGGCGGATCAGCTGGAGGGCGTCACCCTGATCGACAGCGACGTGCGGCCGGCCGACCTGCTGGCGGCGGTGGACGCGGTCTATGTCGTGACCTCGGCGTTGGGGTTCGAGGCGCTGCTGCGCGGCCTGCCGGTGCGCTGTTTCGGAGCGCCTTTCTATTCCGGCTGGGGGCTGACAACGGACGCGATCGATACCGGGCGGCGCGGCGTGGCGCGCGATCTGGTTGAGGTCGCGGCGGCCGCGCTGATCGCCTATACTCGCTATGTCGATCCGGTCACCGGCCAGAGATGCGAGGCCGAGGCGGCGCTGGAACGTCTGATCGCCCTGCGCGACCGGGCCGACCGGCTGGCGGGCGACTGGGCCGCTGTCGGCTTCGCCCCCGCCAAGCGACCGCCGGTGCGCCGCCTGCTGAACAGCCCCAAGGGCCGCGCCCGCTACTTCTGGCGCGCATCCGCCGCCGTCGCCCATGCGCGGGCGACGGGCGGCAGGCTGATCTGGTGGGCCGGCAAGGAGACGCCGCAGATCCGCGCCGCCGCCGACGCGTTCGAGGGACCGGTCGTGCGGATGGAGGACGGGTTCATCCGTTCGCGCGGGCTGGGGTCCGACTTCTTCGGCGCCCTGTCGGTCGCCTTGGACGACCAGGGCGTCTATTACGACCCGACCCGGCCCAGCCGACTGGAAAGCCTGATCCAGGCGGGCGAGCCGTCGCCGGAACAGGCGGCCCGCGCCGAACGGTTGCGCGTTCGCGTGGTCGAGGCGGGACTGTCGAAATACAATCTGAAGGGCGCGGGCGTCCCGGCCGACTGGCCGACCGACCGGCCGATCCTTCTGGTCGTGGGCCAGGTCGAGAATGACCGGTCGATCCTGATGGGCTGTGGCGACATCCGCACCAACTCGGGTCTGGTGAAGGCCGCACGGGCGGATCATCCGGACGCCTTTCTGATCTATCGCAACCATCCGGACGTGACGGCGGGCAACCGGCCCGGCCTGCTGGACGCCGCCGCCATGTCAGAGGTCGACGCCGGCGCCGACGATCTGGACATCATCGACTGCCTGAACGCCTGCGACCGCCTGGCGACCCTGACCTCCCTGACGGGGTTCGAGGCGCTGATGCGCGGCAAGGCGGTCAGCGTCTATGGCCGGCCCTTCTATGCGGGATGGGGCCTGACCGACGACAGGATGACGTTCGAGCGGCGGACACGCCAGGCCAGTCTGCAAAGCGTCATCCACGCCGCCCTGATCGGCTATCCGGTCTATGTCACGCCGGACGGCTGGCCGTGCGAGGCCGAGGATCTGGTCCAGGCGCTGATCGCGGTGCGCGGCCAGCCGTTGCCGGCCCCGCCGCGCGGGCGGGTCAACCGATGGTGGCGGGGCATCAAGGCCAGTCTCGACCGCAGCCTTCCGCCGTCCTATTGAAGGGGTTCGTCATCGCAACGGACCCTCCCTTCAAGCAGCGAGGCGACGCGCGCCGAGCGACAGGGAAACAACACAGTGTCTAAAGCCGTCATCGCAGCCACCGGCCTGTTCACCCCCGAACAGTCGATCTCGAACGCGGAACTCGTCGCCGCCTATAACGCCTGGGCCGACGCCTGGAACGCCGAGAACGCCGAGGCCATCGCCACGGGCGAGGTCGAGATGAAGACCGGTTCGTCCGAGGAGTTCATCGAGAAGGCGTCGGGCATCAAGTCGCGCTTCGTCCTGGACAAGGCGGGCATATTGGATCCCGAGCGGATGCTGCCGAACCTGGCTGCGCGCTCGAACGACGACCTGTCCATCCTGGCCGAGATGGCGGTCAAGTCGGCGCAGGACGCGATCAGGGCGTGGGGCAAGCCGGCCAGCGAGATCGGGGCGGTGATCTGCGCCGCCTCGAACATGCAGCGCCCCTACCCTGCCATGGCCATCGAGGTGCAGCAGGCGCTGGGGATCGAGGGCTTCGCCTTCGACATGAACGTGGCCTGTTCGTCCGCGACCTTCGGCCTGAAGACGGCGGCGGACTTCATCGCCTCGGGCTCGGTCAAGGCGGTGCTGATGGTGAACCCGGAGATCTGCTCGGCTCACCTGAACTTCAAGGACCGCGACAGCCACTTCATCTTCGGCGACGTGGCCACGGCCGTGATCGTCGAGGCCGAGGACCAGGCCGCGCCCGGCGGCTGGGAGATCATGGGATCGCGGCTGAAGACGGTCTTCTCGAACAACATCCGCAACAATTTCGGCTTCCTGAACCGGGCCGCCCTGCCGACCGGCGGGGCTGAGCCGATCCGGTCGGACGGCCTCAGCGACAAGATGTTCGTCCAGCAGGGCCGCAAGGTGTTCAAGGACGTGGTGCCGATGGTGGCCGAGATGATTGTGGATCACGCTGGCGAACTGGGCCTGGATCCCACCGGCCTGAAGCGGCTGTGGCTGCACCAGGCGAACATCAACATGAACCAGATGATCGGCAAGAAGGTGCTGGGTCGCGAGCCGGGCGCCGATGAGAACGTCATCATCCTGGACGCCTACGCCAACACCTCTTCGGCCGGGTCGATCATCGCCTTCCACCTGCATCAGGACGGGTTGGCATCGGGGGATGTGGGCCTGATCTGCAGCTTCGGCGCGGGCTATTCGGCGGGAACGGTGTTCGTCCGAAAGCGGGCCTGAATTCAGAAAAATCCACTCGCCTCGATCACGAATGCGCGGCTCCGCTTGACTCCCTGCAAGGGTTTTTGCGAGGCGTTTCAAAGTGTCGAGAACGAGGGGGTTTCCCGAATGACTCAGAACACGAATCCCTGGGCCAAGGCCCTGGATCCGCTGGCGCAGGACGTCGCCACTGTCCTTCAGAAGATGGGCGGTTCGGCGCATGAGAAGGTCGTCGTCGACTGTGTCGCGGCGCTCAAACGGCAGCGCGGCGAGTCCGTGACCCAGGATCTGGCGGCCAAGATCATCGAAGTCTTCGAACGCTATCGCGACCTGTTCTTCCGCCCGTTCGGCGAGGGGTCGCAGCGCTGGGCCATCGCCGCCGAATTCGCCTGACCCGCAACGACAACCCGGCATGAAAAAAGGCGCGTCCCGCGGGACGCGCCTTTCTCGTATCCGCAAGGCTTCAATCAAAAGCGGCGGACGTAGCTCAGCGAATAGACGTCGGCTTCACCGGCGTCGTCCTTGAAGTCGCGACGGGTCCAGTCGCCACGGATGCCGTTCTGGCCATCCAGGAAGTAGTTGGCGCCGACGCCGTAGTTCCAGCTTTCGCCGTCAGCATCGGCCGAGATCCCGCCGACTTCGGCCTTGATCTTGGAGGTGCCGTAACCGCCGCGCGCGAACAGTTCGAAATTCGGGCTGAGCGGCAGGGTCCCGACGACATAGGCGGCCGCGTCGTATTCGTGCTCGACCTTGCCGTCGACGCCGCCGACGTTGAAATCGTCGTCCTTGACGCCGAACGAGGCTTCACCCTCGACGCCGAAATAGGGGTTGAGCTTGGCGCCCAGTCGACCGGTCACGGCGCCCAGATCACCATCCGAGTGATCAAGTTGGCTGTAACCCAGCGTACCGTAATAGGTCGGCGAAGACATGCTTTGCGCCATGGCAGGCGCGGCAAGCAGAGAAAGAGCGGCAGTAGCGAGAAGAATGTTACGCATTGTTTCTATAACTCCTAGATGCGGTGACTTCTGCGGTCACCGGCCCCATCCAGCGAGACACTAAATAGGTCAGCGATGATGTCGTTCCAGAGGCGGAGCAATTACATCCACTGAACTGTGGGCCGCGAAACACATACAGCGTTACTCAAGCGCGCCCAGAAGCGTGGCCGCCATGCGATTCAGCGGCGCATCCAGACCGTGCGCGGCGCCGATGCGGACGATGACGCCGTTGCGGGCGTCCCATTCCATGCGCCGCCCGGCCAGCCGATCCGCCAGCAGCGAGTTGACCGAGTCCGGAGGCGAGGCGCGGGTGCGCTCGACCACCACGTCGGGCAGGTCGTCGTCCAGCGACGCGCCCTGGCCCCGGCCCACGGCCACGCATTCGCGCACCATGCCGCGCATCAGCTCGGCCATACCCGGCGCCGCGACCACGCCCGCCGGACGCCCGGTCAGGGCGCAGACCGCCCCGGCGCAATTCAGCGCCAGCTTGGTCCAGCAGGCGGACAGGAAGTCGTCCGTGGTCGAGACCTGGATGATGCTGTCGTCGAACAGGGCGACAAACGCGCTCCCCGCCTCGCCCGCAGGGACGGTCATCGTTCCCGCCCGGCGGTGGGCGATCCGCCCCGGCGCCGACCGCTCGGCCGGTAGGTCGACCACGACCGGCAGGATGTTCGCGGGATCGACGAAGGGACTGAAGCGGGCGACATGTTCGACGCCGTTCTGAAGCACCGCTACCCGCGTGTCGGGCCCGACCAGCGGAGCCAGCCACGTCGCGGCCGCCGCGACGTCATAGGTCTTGGTTGCGATCAGGACCCAGTCGACCGGGGCGGTGATGGCGGCGGGCTGGGTGACGACGCGGGGCGCAGCCTCGATCACGCCGGTGGGCGTGTCCACCACCAGCCGGTCCAGCGGCGTGCGGACGCACAGGGTCAGGTCGCGGACCAGTGGACTGCGCGACAGCCAGGCCGCGACCGTGCCGCCGATGGCCCCGGGGCCGACGACGGCGACCGTCAGGCCGGCCAGCGGGGTCACCGGTCCTTCTCGCGCTCCTGGCCCGAGCGCGCGGACAGGGCGGCCTGGGCCGCGGCCAGGCGGGCGATCGGCACGCGGTAGGGCGAGCAGGAGACGTAGTCCAGGCCGACCGTCTCGCAGAAGGCGATGGACGACGGGTCGCCGCCGTGTTCGCCGCAGATGCCCATCTTCAGGCCCGGCTTGACCGCGCGACCGCGCTCCTCGGCGATGCGGATCAGGTCGCCCACGCCGTCCTGATCCAGGCGGACGAAGGGGTCGGTCTCGAAGATGCCCTTGTCCAGATAGGCTTGCAGGAAGTGGCCGGAATCGTCGCGGCTGATGCCGAACGTCGTCTGGGTAAGGTCATTGGTGCCGAAGGAGAAGAACTCGGCGTGTTGGGCCAGGTCGCCGGCCCGCAAGGCCGCGCGCGGCAGTTCGACCATGGTGCCGACCAGGTAGTCGACGCTGTCGCCGGCGCCGGCGAACACCTCGCGCGCGGTGCGGTCGGTCAATTCGCGCAGATATTTCATCTCCAGACCCAAGGCGACCAGCGGGTGCATGATCTCGGGGATCGGGGCCTGACCAGACGCCTGCTTCACCTCCAGCGCCGCCTCGAGGATGGCGCGGACCTGCATCTCGTAGATCTCGGGATAGGCGACGCCCAGCCGGCACCCGCGGTGGCCCAGCATCGGGTTGGTCTCGTGCAGTTCCTTGGCCCGACGCTTCAGCTTGGCGGCGTCCAACCCCTGCGCCGCGGCCAAGGCGTCCATTTCCGCCTCGGTGTGGGGGATGAACTCGTGCAGCGGCGGGTCCAGCAGACGCACCGTGACCGGCAGGCCGGCCATGATGGTGAACAGCTCGACGAAGTCCGACTTCTGGAACGGCGCGATCTTGGCCAGGGCCGCGCGGCGCCCCTTTTCGTCATCGGCCAGGATCATCTCGCGCACCGCGGCGATGCGGGCGTCGTCGAAGAACATATGTTCGGTCCGGCACAGGCCGATGCCCTCGGCGCCGAAGCCGCGCGCGGTGCGGGCGTCCAGCGGGGTTTCGGCGTTGGCGCGGACCTTGAGCCTGCGAACCTTGTCGGCCCAGGCCATCAGGGTCTGGAAGTCGCCTGTCAGTTCGGGCTCGATCATGGCCACGGCGCCGTCCAGCACCTCGCCCTTGGAGCCGTCGATGGTGATGACCTCGCCCGCCCGGAAGGTGCGGCCGCGCGCCGTGAAGGTCCCGGCCTTTTCGTCGATCGAGATTTCGCCGGCGCCGGACACGCACGGACGGCCCATGCCGCGCGCAACGACCGCGGCGTGGCTGGTCATGCCGCCACGGGCGGTGACGATGCCGCGCGCGGCATGCATGCCGTGGATATCCTCGGGCGACGTCTCCTCGCGCACCAGGATGACGGCGTCGCCGGCCTGGGCCAGGCGTTCGGCCTCGTCGGCGTCGAACACGATCTTGCCCGTCGCTGCGCCGGGACTGGCGGGCAGGCCCGCGGCCACGACCCTGCGTTCGGCCTTCGGGTCCAGGGTCGGGTGTAGCAGCTGGTCCAGGGCGGCGGGCTCGACCCGGCTGACCGCCTCTTCCTGCGAGATCACGCCTTCGGAGGCCAGATCGACCGCGACCTTCAGCGCCGACTTGGCGGTGCGCTTGCCGTTGCGGGTCTGCAGCATCCAGAGCCGGCCCTGTTCGACCGTGAACTCGATGTCCTGCATGTCGCGATAGTGCGACTCCAGCCGGCCGACCACGTCGACGAATTCGGCGAAGACGACCGGCATGGCCTCTTCCATCGAGGGGGCCTTTTCGCCCATTTCCTCGCGCCCCGCGCGGGTCAGGGACTGCGGCGTGCGGATGCCGGCCACCACGTCCTCGCCCTGGGCGTTGATCAGGAACTCGCCATAGAGTTTCGCCTCGCCGGTCGACGGGTTGCGGGTGAAGGCGACGCCGGTGGCCGAGGTCTCGCCCATATTGCCGAACACCATCGACTGGATGTTGACGGCGGTGCCCCAGCTTTCGGGGATGTCGTGCATGCGGCGATAGAATTTCGCCCGGTCGTTCATCCAGCTGGCGAAGACGGCGCCGACGGCGCCCCACAGCTGGTCGTGCGGATCCTGCGGAAAGGCCTGACCCATTTCGCGTTCGACCAGCGCCTTGTAGTCGGCGACAACGCGTTCCCAGTTCTCGGCCGTCAGCTCGGTGTCGACCGAGACGCCCAGCCGATCCTTGTGATCGTCCAGCACTTCCTCGAACAGGTCGTGGCCCAGGTTCAGCACGACGTTGGAATACATCTGGATGAAGCGACGATAGCTGTCGAATGCGAAGCGGCGGTCGCCGGACAGTTTGGCCAGACCTTCAACCGTCTGGTCGTTCAGGCCCAGGTTCAGGACGGTGTCCATCATGCCCGGCATCGAGGCCCGGGCGCCCGAACGCACTGACACCAGCAGCGGATTGGCCGCGTCGCCGAATGTCTTGCCGACGATGCCCTCGACCTTTTTCAGGCCGGCCGCGACTTGATCGGCCAGGGCGGCGGGATAGGTCTGGCCGTTGGCGTAGTAGTGGACGCAGGCCTCGGTGGTGATGGTGAAGCCGGGGGGAACGGGCAGGCCCAGCGACGACATCTCGGCCAGGTTCGCGCCCTTGCCGCCGAGAAGGTTCTTCATCGACGCGTCGCCGTCGGCGGAACCGCCACCGAAGCCGTACACCCACTGAGTCATCAATCAGCCCCTGAGCCGTGGAATCAGGCGGGTTCGCCCCGCTCGCAGATGGGTCATGGCTTTAGCGCGCCGGACGGTCCGAGGCCATGGCCGGCTGTAACAATGCGTGAGGAAATGTTGCATTGCAGCAAGCCTAGTGGCTGCGGGCGATCACCAGCGGCCGGATCCGGGGTCCCAGGGTCACCAGCCATATCCCGAGGCACACCAACGCCAGAGCGGCCGCATAGCTCCAGCGCAGCACGCTTTCGTTCAGGAACAGTCCCGACAGGGCCACGCCGAACACCGGGATCAGGAAGTTGAAGGCGGCGATCAGCCCGACCGGATTGTGCCGCAGCAGCAGGCTCCACACCGCAAAGGCGACCGAGGACAGCAGCGCCATATACAGCAGCAGCCCCGCCGACGCCGCGTCGAACGCGCCCAGCTGGCCTCCGCCGACCAGGCCGATGACCACCAGCGCCGCCCCGCCGATGAACAGCTGCCAGCCGGTCATGACCATGGGATCCAGCCCGCGCGAGACGTGCTTGCCATAGATGGAGGCGGCGGCCAGCACGAAGGCGGCGATGATGACGAACCCCTCGCCCAGCAGGCTGAAATCGACGCCCATCGGACCCTTGCCCAGGTTGACCGCCATCACTCCGGCAAAGCCGATCAGGCAGCCCAGCAGCTTGCGCCCGCTCAGCCGGTCGTCGGCATAGATGAAATGGGCCAGGGCGACGCTGAAGAAGACGCCGGTGGCGTTCATGATGGCCGACTTGGCCCCCGTCGCATGGGCCACGCCGATATAGAAGAAGACATACTGGATCGTCGTCTGGGTCAGGCCCAGCAGGCCGACCTGACGCCACTGGCGCCCGTCCAGCCGCAGCACCGGCTTGCGCATCAGGGCGATGAAGACCAGCAGCAGCGCCCCCGCCAGCGCGAACCGCCAGCCGGCGAACAGCATCTGCGACGCGATGTCCGCGGGCGCCACGGCCAGAAGCCGATAGCCGATCTTGATCGCCGGATAGGCGCTGCCCCACAATAGGCAGCACAGGGTCGCCAGGGCGAAGACCCAGACGCGATTGGTCAGGACGGCGGCGTTCATGCGCGGCCTTTAGCCCTTCTCCCCTCGGGGGAGAAGGTGGGCGCCGAAAGGCGGCCGGATGAGGGGGCGCTGTCAGCGGGCAAGCGGCCGACGGATGAGGGCGAGGCGAACAGCCCCCTCATCCGTCTTGCTCCGCAAGCCACCTTCTCGCCCAAGGGGAGAAGGATTTGCTGCGCCTAGCCCGCGATCTGGCCGAAGTCGGCGACGCGGCCCATGACGGCGCGGATTTGGCCCAGCAGCTTCAGCCGGTTCTCGCGCTCGGCCGGAACGTCGGAGTTGACCATCACCTTGTCGAAGAAGGCGTCGACCGGCGCGCGCAGGGCGGCCAGGGCGCGCATGGCGGCGGCGAAATCCTCGGCCTCCAGCGCGGCGTCGACGGCGACCTGGGCGGCGGCGGCGGCGAAGGCCAGGGCGGTCTCCTCCGCCAGCTGATCCGGCAGGCCGGTCTGGACCATGCCGGTCGGCAGCGGCCCCTTCTTCTCCTCGGCCTTGAGGATGTTCGACGCCCGCTTGTACCCCGTCAGCAGGTTCGCCCCGTCGTCGGTGGCCAGGAAGGCGGCGAGAGCTTCGACGCGGCGCACGATGCGAACCAGGTCGTCATCGCCCAGCGCGAAGACGGCGGCGACGAGGTCGTGGCGCTGGCCCTGATCGCGGAGAAGGACCGTCAGGCGGTCGGCGAAGAAGGCGAGGACTTCTGAGCTAAGTTCGAAGGCGCTAGCGCGCAGCCAGAGATGCTCAACGTCATCACCGGCGATAGTATGCTTCGCGACTTCAAATGCCCCATTAAAATCAGCAGCCGCTAGCCTTGTATCTAGTTGCTCTAGCCGCTGACGGAGCGTTTGGAACGAGCTTGCGAATTCTGGACTTTCGTCCTCCAAGACCCAGAACGGGCCGCTAGATTGGCAAAGATCGCTGAGCGATCCAGCAGTGTTGAGGAAGGTCCAGGAGACATTGCCAGTCAGATGCGGAAGCGCATTCTCGATCCGATCATCAATGTGGCTGTTCAGCCGATCATTGAAGGCATCGATGAAGCCATCAGATAGATCAAACAACTGAGCCAAACCGATGGTTTGGATCACATCGTGCAGTTTGATCCGCACCCCGTTCTCCAGCACCAGCCGGATCACGCCCAGCGCCGCGCGGCGCAGGGCGTAGGGGTCCTTGGAGCCGGTGGGCTTTTCGTCGATGGCGAAGAAGCCGACCAGGGTGTCCAGCTTGTCGGCCAGGGCGACGGCGACGGTCAGCGGCGCGGTCGGGACGGTGTCGGCCGGGCCTTGGGGCTTGTAGTGGTCGCGCACGGCGTCGGCCAACGCGCGCAGGCTCCCCTCTCCCTTGATGGGAGAGGGGTTGGGGGTGAGGGTGACGGCAGCGGCGTTCGTATCCGCGCCCGAGCCTTCGCCCGCCGACGGGGCCACCCCCATCCCAACCCTTCCCCCATCGAGGGGGAAGGGCTTGAGGGCGGCGACGTAATATCCCCCCATGATCCCCTGCAGTTCGGGGAACTCGCCGACCATGCCGGACGCCAGGTCCGCCTTGGCCAGGCGGGCGGCGAACTCGGCCTGGTCCGGGTCGGCGCCGACCAGCGGTGCGATCTCGCGCGCAAGCGCCGCGATGCGGTCCACCCGCTCGGCCATCGTGCCCAGCTTGGCGTGGAAGGTGACGCCGGACAGCTTGTTCAACCAGGCGTCGAAGCCGACCTTCTGATCCTCGTCCCAGAAGAAGCGGGCGTCGTTCAGGCGGGCCGACAGGACGCGGCTGTTGCCGGCGGCCAGGGCCGCGCCGCCGTCGGTCGCCTCGACATTGGCGACGACCAGGAAGTTGGGGGCGAGACCGTCCTTGGCCGGATCGCGCACCGCGAAATATTTCTGGTGCACCTTCATCGACAGGCGGACCACTTCGGGCGGCAGCGACAGGAACTGCGGGTCCATGTCGCCCAGGATCGGCGTCGGCCATTCGGCCAGACCCGCCACCTCGTCCAGCAGGCCGTCGTCATCGACCAGGGCCAGACCGCGCGCGGCGCAGGCGGCCTTGGCCCCCTCCAGAATCCGCAGCTTGCGGTCGGCCACGTCCAGCAGCACGAACTCGCGTTCCAGCCTGGCGCGATAATCGGCGAAATCCTTGACCGCGAACGGTTGGCCGCTGCCCATAAACCGATGGCCCTCGGTCACGTCCGAGGCGACGATCTTGCGGCCCTCGCCGCCGACGGTGCTGCCCAGATCCAGCGCATAGGGAACCACCGCCCCGTCGAACAGGGCGATGATCCGATGGATCGGCCGCACCCAGCGGAAGGCGCCCGAGCCCCAGCGCTGCGACTTGGGCCAGGGGAAGGCGCGCAGGATCTGCTCCAGGCTGTCGGCGATCACCTCGGTCGTGGCGCGGCCCTGCTGGCTGATTTCGGCGAACCAGACGCCGTCGCGTTCGGTCAGTTGGTCCTGGGTCAGACCGGTCTTGCGCAGGAAGCCCTCCAGCGCCTGGGCCGGGGCCGAGGTCTTGGGACCCTTCAGCTCTTCGTTGCGGTCTGGCGTGGCGGTCGGCAGGCCCTCGATCACCAGCGTCAGGCGGCGCGGCCCGGCGAATGTGGTCAGCGCCTCCCAAGTCAGGCCGGCGGCCTTCAACCGCTCGGACGCCATCCGCTCCAGATCGCGGGCGGCGCCCTGCTGCATCCGGGCGGGGATTTCTTCGGAGAAGATTTCGAGAAGGAGCTGGGGCATCAGTTTTCGTCCCGCACCCATTGATCGCGGGCGCGCCAGAGAGCCCTTCCCCCTTGATGGGGGAAGGGTTGGGATGGGGGTGACAGCACGGCCGAACGGATCGCATCGACCACGTCCGGCAGGGCCTCGGTCACCTGTTTGCTGGGAAAGCGGAGCACGCGAAAGCCCTGGCTTTCCAGCCAGGCGGTGCGTTCGGCGTCATATTCGACGGCCTCGATCTCTTCATGCAGCGGACCGTCGATCTCGACGATCAGTCGGCTGTCGTGATGGGCGAAGTCGGCGATGTAGCGGCCGATCGGGGCCTGGCGGCGGATGTTCAGCTTCAGGCGGCGCAGCTCGTCCCACAGGATACGCTCAGGGAAGGTCATGTCGCGGCGCAGGCGGCGGGCGCGGCCGACGGCCCCGGTCAAATGACGCGCGCGCAAGGGGTTAGGGGTGTCACCCCCATCCCCGACCCTTCCCCCATCCGCCAACGGGAAGGGAGTCTGAAGCGTCGCCTGATCTTCAGTCGTCATGCGGTCGCGCGTTCATGCTCGACCTGCGCCAGCGCACACGCCTTGCACAGGTCGCGGATGCGGCCGATGTAGCTCTGGCGTTCGGCGACGGCGATGGCGCCGCGGGCGTCCATCAGGTTGAACAGGTGGCTGGCCTTCAGCACCTGGTCATAGGCAGGCAGGATCAGGGGCTGGCCCTGCGGCCCCTTGAGCGTCAGGAAGTGGGCGGCCTCGCGCTCCATGTCCTCGAACCGGCGCTTCAGCGCGGCGACGTCATAGCCGTGGAAATTGGCTTCCGACTGCTGGCGCTCGTTCTCCAGGAAGACCTCGCCATAGGTCAGGCCCTCCTTGGTGAATTTCAGATCGTAGACGTTGTCGACGCCCTGGACGTACATGGCCAGACGCTCAAGGCCATAGGTCAGCTCGCCCGAGACGACGTCGACCTCGATCCCGCCGACGCCTTGGAAATAGGTGAACTGCGTCACCTCCATGCCGTCGCACCAGACCTCCCAGCCCAGGCCCCAGGCGCCGACGGTGGGGTTTTCCCAGTCGTCCTCGACGAAGCGGATGTCGTGCAGTTTCGGGTCGATGCCGATGGCGGCCAGCGAGCCGAGATACAGTTCCTGAAGGTTGTCGGGGTTCGGCTTCAGGATGACCTGATACTGATAATAGTGCTGCAGCCGGTTGGGGTTCTCGCCATAGCGGCCGTCTCCGGGGCGGCGGCTGGGTTGAACGTAGGCCGCCTTCCACGGCTTTGACCCCAGGGCGCGCAGCACCGTGGCCGGGTGCAGGGTGCCCGCCCCTACCTCGATGTCATAGGGTTGCAGGATCGCGCAGCCCTGATCGCCCCAGTATTTGTGAAGCGTCAGGATCAGGTCCTGGAAGGCGAGCGGTTCGTTGGCGGCCACGGTCTGGAATTCGGTGCGATTTCGGGAGGGCCGGGACCATAGGGCGGCCAAGCCTCGCCAGCAAGGCGGGGGCCTTCACCCTTCCTGAACGGCGGCGCGGTAAGTTTACCGCCATGAAGGCCCAGATCGACCAGATGCGCCGCCGGGCGGCGCGCTACCTCGGCGTCCGCACGGTGACGGTCGCGCCGCCGCGCGGGATGCTGAGCGTCAGTTTCGACGACTTTCCCGCCAGCGCCTGGACCGAGGCCGGACCGGTGCTGGCCCAGCATGGGGTCAAGGCGACCTATTATGTCGCGGGCGGTCTGTGCGGTGGGGTGAACATGGGCAAGGCCCAGTTCGAGACTGATCATCTGAACGCCCTGCATGAAGCGGGGCACGAGGTCGGGTGCCACACCTTCGATCACGTCAGCGCCCTGAAACTGGACCGCGCCGGGCTAGAGACGCAACTGGCCGCTAACGCCGCCTGGGTGGCCGAGCGGCTGGACGGCCACGTCATGACCACCTTCGCCTGGCCGTTCGGGGACGTGTCGCTGCGCGCCAAGGTGGTGATCGATGACCGGTTCCTGCTGGGGCGCGGGGTGCGCGACGGGGTCAATGCGGGCCGCTGCGACCGGGCCAATCTGCAGGCCATCGGCCTGGAGAGCCGCCGGTTGCCCCACTACGACCTGGAGGCGCTGGTGGCCGAGGCGGCCGAGCGGCGCGGCTGGCTGATCGCCTATGGGCATGACGTGGAGGACCGGCCGACCGATTACGGCTGTCGGCCCGAGGACCTCGACCGGCTGATCCGACTGGCGAAGGGCGCGGGGCTGGAGGTCCTGCCGGTCGGGGCGGCGTGGGAAAGGCTGAGCGGCTGACCGTCCCCTTCTCCCCTCGGGGGAGAAGGTGGCTTGCGGAGCAAGACGGATGAGGGGGCGGTCGGCCTCACCCTCGACGGCATCCCGTCTGCCTGCTGACGCAGCCCCCTCATCCGAGCGGCTCCGCCGCCCACCTTCTCCCCCGAGGGGAGAAGGGTCAGGGGCTGTCCGCCCACTTGATCAGCGCATCCCGGGGCCAGGCCATGATCCAGCTGCGGGCCGTGTACTCGCCCTTTTCGATCAGGGCGGCGCGGGTGGGGGATGAGGTGGCGGCGCGCTGGGTGTGGGTCTCGCCGGGGCCTTGGTGGACCATGAAGGCGCCGCCCTTGAGCGGGTTCAGGCGCAGATAGGCCAGGCGGGGGCTGATGCTCTCCAAGGGCGGATCGTAGAACCAGCTGGAGCCGATCATTCCGGCCATGTCCGGGCGGCGTTTCAGGATGGCGGCGGCGGCAGCCCAGGCGCGATCCCAGCCGGCCTCGTTGAAATCGGCCAGATGGCGCGCTTCGGTATGCACCTCCAGCCAGGGACGCCAGCCGCCGGCGGCGATCCAGGCCGGCAAGGCATTCAGGCCGTGGCCGCCCAGGGCGCTGCGCACCACCGGCCCGGCGCCGAGCGGGGACGACAGGTCGATGATTTGGGTCTGGGCGCCCGGCACGCTGAGCGCCAACGCCACGCGCACATCCTTGGCCCAGAAGTCGCGGTCGTAGGCGCCGGTGTCGGCGTCGAGGAAGGCGGCCAGCCGGTCGATGTGGTCGGGATAGAGGACCAGCACCTGATCCGGCAGATTCTCGGCGGCGATACGGGCGGGCAGCTCAAGCGCCCACAGGGCGATCAGGCTGCGGCGCAGATCGTCGGACGCGTCCGGGCCCAGCAGTTGATCCACCGCATGGGACGGCAGGTCGAAATTCCAGTGCGGCGCGGCGGTGGCGGCGGCGGTGGCGGCGTGGGGGGCCAGGGTTTCGATCCGCGTGCGGTCGGCGGACGACAGGCGATCCAGCACCCGGTCGAAGGCGGCGATCTGGGACGGCGAAAGCGTTTCCATGGCCGCAGCCTAGCCGCGCGCCGTGTGCATTCGGTTAAGTCAGCGCACGCGGTTCGATGTCGGGCGCGCCCAGCGCGCAGGCCCGCACCCACCAGTCAGGGTGGGCGACCGACAGACGGGCGGCGGCCTGTTCGGCCGCGGCGGGCGTGGCGCACAGGCCGAAAACGGTCGCGCCCGAGCCGGACATGCGCGCCAGATCGACGCCCAACGCGGCGACGGCGGCGATGGCGTCGCCGATCACCGGGTTCAGGGCGACGGCGGGCGCCTCAAGATCGTTTCGCTGCTCGGCCAGCCAGGCGATGACGGCGGGGACGCTCCAGTCAGCGGGCGGGACGGGCCGGTCGGCAGTGCGCGGAGCCGCGTCATAGGCGCGGTAAACGGCGCCGGTCGGGGACGGAACGCCCGGATTGACCAGGACGCAGGGCAACGGCGGCAGGCGCGGTTCGTCGGCCAGAACCTCTCCCCTGCCCTCGGCCCAGGCGGGGCGGGCGCGCAGGCACATGGGGCCGTCGGCGCCGACCGTGGCCGCGACCGCCTCCAGCGCAGCGTCGTCATGCGGCAGGTCCAGCAGCGCGCGCGCCAGCCGCAGGCCCGCGCCTGCGTCGGCCGACCCGCCGCCCAGGCCGGCAGCGATGGGCAGGCCCTTGTCCAGCGTCAGGTCCAGCCCGTCCGCGCCCAGCGCCCGTAGCGCGCGCAGGATCAGGTTGTCGCCCTCGCCCGCCAATGCGTCGGCGAAATCGCCCGCTATGGCCAGCGACAGCCCCTCGCCCCGCCGCGCCGTCAGGCGGTCGCCGACATCGGCGAAGGCGGTCAGGCTGACCAGCGGGTGATAGCCCGCGCCGTCCACCGGCCCGACGTGCAGGAACAGATTGACCTTGGCCGGGGCGAAGGCGGTGAAGCTCATCCTTCTCCCCTCGGGGGAGAAGGTGGGCGGCGGAGCCGCTCGGATGAGGGGGCGCTGTCAGCGGGCAGCACGGCAGACGATGAGCCTGGGTCAGACAGCCCCCTCATCCGTCTTGCTCCGCAAGCCACCTTCTCCCCCCAGGGGAGAAGGAAGGTGGTGGAGCGCATTCTAGTCCGCCGAGACGGGTGACCCCGTCAGCCCCTCGGCCAGCTTCTTTTCGACCGAGGCGCGGCGCTCGGCGTCGATGTCGAGGCTAAGGACGCGGGTCCACTGGAAGCCGGCCTCGCGCTTGCGGCCCACCTGCCAATAGGCGTCGCCCAGATGGTCGTTGATCTCGGCGTTGGCGGGCAGCTTGTCGACCGCGCCTTCCAGGATCGGCACGGCGTCGGCGTAGCGGCCCTGGCGATAGCGGGCCCAGCCCAGTGAGTCCTGGATGTTGCCGTCGTCGGGGTCAGCCGCGTGGGCGCGTTCGATCAGGCCGACGCCCTGATCCACCCGTCGGCCGCTGTCGACCCACAGATAGCCCAGATAGTTCAGCGCCGTGGCGTCGTCCGGCCGGGCCTGAAGCGCGGCCCACAGTTCCGCCTCGGCCTCGGGCAGGCGGCCCAGGGATTCATAGACGGCGCCGCGCATGAAGCGCACGTCGAAACCCTGACGCGCCGTGTTCAGCAGGGGGCCGTTCAGCAGGGCCAGCGCCTCTTCGTTCTGCTGCATCTCGGACAGCAGGGCGGCGGTCATATAGGCCACGCGCGGATCGTCGGGCGAGGCGGCGGCGGCGCGGCGCAGTTCGGCCAGGGCGGCCTGGGTCTCTCCATCGCGTTGCAGGCTCATGGCGATCTGGGTGCGGGCGGCGGCGTAGATTTCGCGGTCCTGCGGGCCGATCTGGTCCAGAGCCGCGCGGGCGGCGACCTCCAGCCGGCCCTGGGCCAGGGTCTGGCCCAGCAGGATGCGGATCTCGTCGTCGCCGCGGAGGTTCAGCGACAGACGCAGATAGACCACGGCGAACTCGTGCGCGCCCTCGGCCGAGGCTTGTGCGGCGGCGGCGGCCAGGGCCAGGGCTGCGCCTTCGCGGTAGGCCGGGGCGACGGGGGGGCGGCCGCCCGCGGCCAGACGCTCGCGCGCCCGGCGCAGCGGGGCGTCGGCGGGGCCGCCGATCCCGGCGTCATAGACGGCCTTGGCCTCGGCCGGGCGGCCCCGGCGTTCAAGGAATTCGCCATAGCCCAGACGGAACAGCTGGGCCGCGCCGGACTGACCGGCCAGGACGGCCAGTTCGGCCTCGGCGGCGGCGTAGTCGCGGCGGCTTTCCAGCAGCATCGCCCGGTTGTGGCGGTAGAAGAGGGCGGCCAGCGGATCCAGCCCCGGCGGCGCGTCAGCCAGGGCGCTGTCCCAGTCGCCCGCCTCGGCCGCGATCCACGGCTGGACCAGAATGGCGGCGCGGCGGTGCGGCGAGCCGACGGGCCGCGCCCGGGCCAGGGTCAGCGCCTCGGCGGCGTCGCCGTTGACATAGGTCTGGACGATCTCGACCAGGCGGCCCGCCTCGACGATCACCGGCGACAGGCCGTCGCCGGACGGCGCGATGCGCGCGGCGTAGTTCAGGTCGCCGGACATCAGGGCGGTGGTGAAGGCCTGCTCGCGGACGCGGGGCTGTTCCGGGGTCAGGCGCTGGACCTGGGACAGATACTGGGCGCCGATCTGGCCCTCACCCAGCGCGAAGGCCAGGCGACCGGCCAGATACAGGCCGTAGGCGCTCTGGCCCGACGGATCGCGGGGGGCGGGGGACCATTCGGCGGGGATGGCGGGCGGGGCCGCCTCGGCGATCTCGAGTTCGAGGCCCGGAATGACGACCGGCTCTTCCTGCGGCTCCTCGGTCGAGAGTTCGACCTCGATCCCCTGGGGGCCGCCTTGCTCGGCCACCTGGGCGGCGGCGGGCATGCTCAGGGCCAGCGCGGCCAGGAGCGGCGAAAGGGCGACGAAGGCGGACAGTCGGGTCAGGCGCATGGGCGGACAGTTGATGTTTTGTCCGCCCCTCGCAAGAGGCCCCGTCGCGGGTTGGTCACATATTCGGATAGTTGGGGCCGCCGCCGCCCTCGGGCGTGGTCCAGACGATGTTCTGCGACGGATCCTTGATGTCGCAGGTTTTGCAGTGGACGCAGTTCTGGGCGTTGATCTGGAAGCGTGGGTTGTGGCCCTGCGCGTCGGTCAGCACCTCATAGACGCCGGCCGGGCAGTACAGGCGCGCGGGCTCGCCGTATTTGGGCAGATTGACGTTGATCGGCACGGACGGGTCCAGCAGCTTCAGGTGGGCGGGCTGGTCCTCGGCGTGGTTGGTGTTCGAGATGAAGACGCTGGACAGTTTGTCGAACGACAGCTTCCCGTCCGGCTTGGGATAGGCGATCGGCTTGTGATCTTTCGCCAGACCGGTCGAGGCGGCATCGGTCTTGTGGTGCTTCATCGTGCCGAACAGCGACAGGCCGCCGGTCAGGTGGTTCAGCCACATGTCGAACATGCCCAGCGCGCCGCCCATGACCGTGCCGAAACGGCCCAGCAGCGGCTTGGCGTTGCGGACGATGCGCAGCTCCCTGGCCACCCACGAGGCGTCGTAGGCGGTCTGATACTCGGTCAGGACATCGCCCGAACGACCCGCGATGACGGCGTCATAGGCGGCGTCGGCGGCCAGCATGCCGGTCTTCATGGCGTTGTGACTGCCCTTGATGCGCGGCACGTTCACGAAGCCCGCTGAACAGCCGATCAGGGCGCCGCCGGGGAAGGCCAGCTTGGGCACCGACTGATAGCCACCCTCGGTGATCGCCCGCGCGCCATAGGAGATGCGGGTCCCGCCCTCCAGATGCTCGGCGATGGCCGGGTGATGCTTGAAGCGCTGGAATTCGTCGAACGGCGACAGGAAGGGGTTGGCGTAGTTCAGGTGGACCACATAGCCGACAGCCACGTAGCGGTCGCCGAAATGGTACAGGAAGCTACCGCCGCCGGTCTTGTCGTCCAGCGGCCAGCCGGTCGTGTGCTGGACCAGGCCGGGCTGGTGCTTGTCGGCCGGGATCTGCCACAGCTCCTTGACGCCGATGCCGAACTTCTGCGGCTCGGCGCCGTCGCACAGGTTGTGGCGGGCCATGATCGTCTTGGCCAGCGAACCGCGCACGCCCTCGGCGATGAAGACGTATTTGCCGTGCAGTTCGATGCCGGGCTGGAATTCTCCGGTCGGCTGGCCCTCGCGGTCGATGCCGAAGACGCCGGCGACCACGCCCTTGACCCGGCCGGTCTCTTCTTCCCAGACGACGTGGCTGGCGGCCATGCCGGGATAGACCTCGACGCCCAGGGCCTCGGCCTGCTCGGCCAGCCAGCGGGTCACATTGCCTAGCGAGGCGATGTAGCAGCCGTGGTTGTGCATGAAGGGCGGCATGGCGAACATCGGCAGCGACGCCTGCCCCTGCGGCCCCAGGATCAGGAATCTGTCCTTGGTGACCGGCGTCTCCAACGGGGCGCCGCGCTCTTTCCAGTCGGGGAAGAGTTCGTTCAGCGCCTTGGGGTCGATGACGGCGCCCGACAGGATATGGCCGCCGATCTCGGCCGACTTCTCCAGCACCGCGACGCTGATCTCTTTACCGTCCTTTTCCGCGCGCTGCTTCAGGCGGATGGCGGCGGACAGGCCGGCGGGGCCGCCGCCGACGATGACGACGTCATATTCCATCACCTCGCGCTCGACGCCGGTCAGCGCCTCGAGCGGGGGAAGCTTGTCGATCACGGCTTCCTGCCACGCATTCGCCGCGCCGCCCTCGATCGCTTCCTCAGCCATAGCCCAGTCTTCCCCGTAACAAGTCGTGATGCGCCTTATCCGTAGGTGACGCGGCGGCGGTCAAGGCCTATTCCCTGTGGCGGATGAACGCCCGGACGGACGATTTCGCTGCAACCGAAGCCCTGCTCGCCTTCTGGCGCGATGCGGGCGTCGACGCCTGCTATGCGGACGCGCCGGTCGATCGCACCCTGATCCCTTCGCCGGCGGCGCAGGCCGTGGCGCGGGCAGTGTCGCCGGTGGCCCCGATCCGGGCGGTCGAAGCCAGCGACGCCGTCAGCGAGGCGCGCCGCCTGGCCGCCGGAGCAGCGACGCTGGATGAACTGGCCCAGGCCGTCGCCGCCTTCGAGGGTTGCGCCCTGCGCGGCATGGGGGCGCGGCAGGCGGTGTTCAGCCGGGGCGATCCGCAAGGGGACGTTCTGGTCATCGGCGAAGGCCCCGGCGCGGAAGAAGACGCGCGCGGCGAGCCCTTTGTCGGCAAGGCGGGGCAGTTGCTGGACCGGATGCTGGCCGCCGCGGGCCTGACCGACCGGGTCTTCATCACCAACACCGTCTTCTGGCGCCCGCCTGGCAACCGTACGCCGACGCCGCAGGAGCAGGCGGCCTGCGCCCCGTTCGTCGAGCGGACCTTCGCCCTGTTGCAGCCGAAGGTCGTGCTGTTGCTGGGCGCCGCCGCGACCAAGGCAGTGCTTCAGACCGACGAGGGCATCATGCGCGCGCGGGGCCAGTGGAAGGAATGGCGGCTGGCCGAAGGCGCGGTGTCGGCCCCCGTCATGCCGACGCTGCACCCCGCCTTCCTGCTCCGCCAGCCGCAGGCCAAGAAGGCGGTCTGGGGGGATCTGCTGGCCCTGGCCGCCCGCCTCGAAGCCGCCAAGGTTGTGAGTGAAGGCTGATTCCGGCATTCTTGGCCGCTGACGACCATCACCAGACGCGCGCCCAACCCGAATCGAGACGGGACGGCGCCGCTCCCAGGGGGCCGCCGCTTAATGAGTGGACATCACCGCGCGATCATCGCGCCCGCCGTCGCGTTTGCGCTCGCCGCCCTGACGGCGCCCGCCATCGCCCAGGAACAGCCCTACGCCCTCGGCGATGTCGATGTGGTGGGCGCGGCCCTGCGCACCGCCGATGCGCGGCCGACGGACGGATCGTCGTCGCGCGGCACGCCCAGCGCCCTGAATCCCGAGGACCGGCTCAGCTATACCGCCGCCTTTGACGCCCTGCGTCGGGGTCAGCTGGAAGAGGCGCGTGCGTCCGCCCGTAAGGCGCGCGACCGCGTGCTGCTGGGTCAGGTCGAGTTCGAGCGGATGTTCCACCCGACCTACACCGCCAGCTATGACGAACTGGTCGCCTGGCTGAACGACTATCCGGACCTGGCGCCGGCCCAGCGGGTCTATACCCTGGCGCTGCGTCGCCGCCCCGATGGTGCAGCCGAACCGCCGCGCCCGGCGGGCCTGGCCCGCACCTGGCACAGCCTGATCCCGTCCAGCGGCGGGGTCGACGATCCGCTGAAGGCCGCGCGCGTGGCCTATAACAACGGCGACCTGACCAACGCCTTCGAGACCGGCCAGCAGATCGGCGACTGGTGGGTGGTCGGCCTGGCCGCCTGGCGGTTGCAGAAGTTCGAGGACAGCTTCGGCGCCTTTGACCGCGTCGCCCACGATCCGACCGAGGACGCCTGGGTCCGCGCGGGCGCCGCCTTCTGGGCCGCGCGCGCCGCCGAGGCTCTGAACAGCCCGGCCAAGGCGGCCGAACTGCTGGATTACGCCACGCGCTGGCCCGCCACCTTCTATGGTCAGATCGCGCTGGAGAAGCTGGGCCGCCAGCCGGTGATCGAGATGGTCGGGCCCCGCCCCTATCAACCCGGCGGCGAACCGGCGCTGCAACGCGCCGTCTATCTGCCCCAGGACGAGGTCGGCGACGTCGGCTCTGACGAACTGGCCAGCTTTATCCAGAACGACCCGCGCGCCCGGCGCACCGTGGCCTTCTACGAGGTCGGGCGGACGCCGGACGCCCAGAGCGAGCTGCGCGCCGGCCTGCGCACGGCTGCGGGCGACGCGCCGCGCCGCCTGTGGACCGCCCTGGCCCGCGCCATGTCGCCGGGCCTGTCGCGTGAGGCGCGCGACGCCAGTCGCATCGACGCGACCTTGTATCCCATGCCCGACCTGGCGCCCGACGGCGGCTTCGTCATCGAAAAGGCCATGGTCTATGCGATCGCGCGCAAGGAGACCGGCTTCAACGCGCGCGCCCGCTCCAGCGTCGGCGCCTATGGCATGATGCAGGTGATGCCGACGACCGCCGCCGAACTGGCGGGGGATTCCAGCTTCGCGCGGCAGCCCGACCGCCTGTACGACCCGGCCACGAACCTGCGCCTGGGTCAGGCCTATGTGACCAAGATGCTGAACCTGCCGGCGTTCCAGGGCGACATGCTGCGCATGGCGTCATCCTACAACGCCGGGCCGGGCCCGATGATCAAGGCGATCCGCCAGTTGGGGATGGACGCCGATCCGCTGCTGCTGATCGAGACGATCGAGGTGCCGCAGGCGCGCGACTATGTCGAAAAGGTCGTGGCCGCCTACTGGATCTATCAGCGGATGATGGGCCGCCCGCTGAACACCCTGGCCGCCGTCGCGTCGGGCGCGCGGGCCATTCCGATCGCGCTGGACTATGTGCCGCCCCAGCCCGCGCCGGTCGAGATCGCCGCCGTGATCGAGAACGTCGGCGTCAGCCAATAGCCCTAGATCAGGCTGGCCAGCATCAGCGCCGGCAGACAGGCCACCACCAGGATGGCCACGCCATAGGTCAGCAGGCCCGGGCGCCGGGCCGGGGTCGTCGGCAATGAGGTCTGGGCGCCTGGGGTCATCACACGGTCCCAACGGGCGAAGGCCCGCGAATGATCCCCGTGTAACGCCGTTCTCGTTAAACCTGCGTTCGATGACGCGGTTAACGGCTTCCTGCCAGGGCCTGCCGCTCCCATTCGCGGAAGTCGGTGTGGGCCAGCAGCGTGTCGAAATAGGCCCGGCCCACGCCGTCGCTGTCGCCATAGGAGTCGAGCGCGATCTGATAGTGGCGGACCCGCGCCGCGACCGGCGTGTAGAAGGCGTCGGCGATCGACCAGTCGCCGAACAGGAACGGCCCGCCCGCGCCGAACCGCTGGCGCATCTGACGGACCAGACCGACGATCCGGCCCAGGTCGCGATCCAGCGCCGGATCGGACGGCGTTTCCGAACGCGCGTCGCCGACCATCGGATGTCCCTCGCCCATGGTGCAGACGGTGCGCAGGCCGACGAAGCCGGAATGCATCTCGGCCGTCACCGAGCGGGCCTGGGCGCGGGCGACAAGATCGACCGGCCACAGCGCCTTGTGCGGATAGTGTTCGGCCGCCCATTCGGCGATGGCCAGGGTGTCCCAGATGATCTCGCCGTCCACGCGCAGCAGCGGCACGAATCCGGAGGGCGACAGGGCGCGAAGCTCGGCGCGGTCGGCCTCGGTGTCGTAACGGCCGTGGCGGACGCTGAAATCCGCCCCCGTCGCCTTCATTACCAGCCAGCCTCTGAGCGACCAGGTCGAATAGAGCTGGGGTCCGATCAGCAGTTCCATGGCGCGCGCTCCCTCTGTCCGGTGCGATCAATGGCTGGAAGCCAGCTTCAGCACAACCAGGCCCGAAACGATCAGCATCACCCCGGCCACGCGCAACGGGGTCAGCGCCTCGCCCATCACCATCACCCCGACGATAAAGGCGCCGACCGCGCCGATGCCGGTCCAGATGGCGTAGGCCGTGCCCAGCGGCAGGGTCCTCATGGCTAGCGACAGCAGGCCGAAGCTGACGATCATGAAGCCGATGGTGCCCACCGTCGGCCACGGCCGCGTGAACCCGTCCGACGCCTTCATCAGAAAGGCCCAGACGATCTCGAACAGGCCGGCGAAAAGAAGGAAAATCCAGGCCATGACAGTCTCCCTTGCATGGCGAGCCGGGTCGTCCCGGCGGTCATGCCCGATGAAGGGAGAGGTCGTCCTCTGAAGCCCTGATGTGGGACAGGCCGGGTCGAAGTCAAGGTCGAACCTTGACTCAAGGGCCCCCGCGACCGACACGACGCGTCCATGATCACGCGCTATACCCGCCCCGACGCCGTCGCCATCTGGTCCCAGGAAACCAAGTACAAGATCTGGTTCGAGATCGAGGCCCACGCCGCCACCAAGATGGCCGAGCTGGGGGTGATTCCGCAGGACGCCGCCGACGCCATCTGGGCCAAGGGCAAGGACGCGACCTTCGACGCCGACCGCATCGACGAGATCGAGCGCACCACCAAGCACGACGTCATCGCCTTCCTGACCCATGTGGCCGAGATCGTCGGCGAGGAAGCCCGCTTCCTGCACCAGGGCATGACGTCCTCGGACGTCCTGGACACCTGTTTCGCGGTTCAGCTGGCGCGGTCCACCGACCTGCTGCTCGGCGGCGTCGACCGGGTGCTGGCGGCGCTGGAAGTCCGCGCCAAGGAGCACAAATACACCCCGACCGTGGGCCGCTCGCACGGCATCCACGCCGAGCCGGTGACCTTCGGCCTGAAGCTGGCCGGCTATCACGCCGAGTTCCAGCGCGCCCGGCGCCGCCTGGTCACGGCGCGGGAAGAGATCGCGACCTGCGCCATCTCGGGCGCCGTCGGCACTTTCGCCAACGTCGATCCGGCCGTCGAGCAATATGTCGCCGACAAGATGGGTCTGGCGGTCGAGCCGGTCTCGACCCAGGTGATCCCGCGTGACCGTCACGCCGCCTATTTCGCCGCGCTGGGCGTCGTCGCCAGTTCGATCGAGCGTCTGGCCGTGGAGATCCGTCACCTGCAGCGCACGGAAGTCCTCGAAGCCGAGGAATTCTTCGATAAGGGCCAGAAGGGCTCGTCGGCCATGCCGCACAAGCGCAATCCGATCCTGACCGAGAACCTGACCGGCCTGGCCCGCCTGGTCCGCTCGGCCGTGACCCCGGCGATGGAGAACGTCGCCCTGTGGCACGAGCGGGACATCAGCCATTCGTCGGTCGAGCGCGGCATCGGCCCGGACGCCACCGTGCACCTGGACTTCGCCCTGCATCGTCTGGCGGGCGTGATCGAGCGGCTGAACGTCTATCCCGAGAACATGCAGAAGAACATCGATCGCCTGGGCGGTCTGGTGCATTCGCAGCGGGTCATGCTGGCCCTGACGCAGGCCGGCGTGTCGCGTGAAGACGCCTATGCCGCGGTTCAGGAGAACGCCATGAAGGTCTGGCGCGGCGAAGGCGCCTTCCTGGACTTCCTCAAGGCCGATGCGCGCGTCACCCTGCCGGCCGACCAACTCGAGGCGCTGTTCGATCTGGGCTATCACACCAAGAACGTCGACGTTGTGTTCAAGCGGGTCTTCGGCGAGGGCTGATACAGGTATTGAAAATCGCACCGATTTTCATACTATATCACCATGCAACGTGTCGAAGCCTCTGTGGCCGTCAGCGTCTCTGACCTGAAGAAAAGTCCTAGCGCCGTCATGGAGGACGCCGCAGGAGAGACCGTGGCTGTGCTGAACCATAACCGGGTGATGGCCTATATGGTCCCCGCTGAGGCCTATGAGGCGATGGTCGAACGGCTGGACGATCAGACCCTGATCGAAACCATCCGGTCACGTGCCGACGAAACGCCCGTGCGCGTGGCGCTTGATGAGCTTTGATCTCCGCTTTCTGCCCTCGGCATTGAAGGAATGGGAGAAGCTGGGCGCCCCTGTTCGCGCGCAGTTCAAGAAGAAGCTGGCCGAGCGTCTGGAGCATCCCCGCATCCTCAGGGATGCGCTTCACGGCCTTCCGGATCACTACAAGATCAAGCTGCGCGACGCCGGTTATCGACTGGTCTATCGGGTTGAGGATCAGACTGTAACCGTAACGGTGGTTGCGGTCGGCAAGCGCGAGAAAAGCCGCGTGTATAGAGATGCTGCGAGGCGTGGATGATCAGGCGGGCCTTCGATCCGGTCGTCGATGCGAACACCCGGCTGCTGATCCTGGGCAGTCTGCCGGGCGAGGCGTCGCTGGCCGCGGGCCAATATTACGCCCATCCCCGCAACGCCTTCTGGAGGCTGATGTCAGCCCTGCTGGACCAGGCCGACCTGCATGAACGCCCCTATGAGGCGCGGCTGGCGGCCCTGAGCGCGCGGGGCATAGGCTTGTGGGACACGGTGGCCGAGGCGGAGCGGATCGGCAGTCTGGACACCGCCATCCGCCTGCCGACGCACGCCGACTTGCCCGGCCTGATGGCGGCGCTGCCGAACCTGCGGGCCGTGGCGTTCAACGGCGGCAAGGCGGCGAAGCTGGGTGACCGGATCCTGGGCCCCGCAGACGGCGCGGCGGCCCGGCTGACCCTGCCGTCGTCCAGCCCGGCGATGGCCCGGCCGCTGGCGTGGAAGGCGGAGCAGTGGGCGGTGCTGAAACCGTTCCTGGCGGGCGCCTGACAACACAGACTCTCACGGGCCGCGCCGGAAAATTTGAACGTCGGCGCATCCTTTCGGGGGTCTCGCCCGTAGTGCCTGCGATCGCCGCGGCAAGCGGCAGCTCAGGAGAGACGACCATGAAGATCACCCGCACAGCCACGCTGGCCACCGTATCGGCCGCCGCCCTGCTGACCCTGGCCGCCTGTGGCGACAACAACGCCAACAAGGAGACGGCGCCCGCCCAGCCGGCGCCCGTCGACACCGCGGCCGTGACGCCGATGACCGCCGAGACGATGGTCGGCGGCGTCGCCATGAACCCGGCCGACAACATCGTCACCAACGCCTCCAAGGCGCCCAACCTGACCACCCTGGTCAGCGCGGTTCAGGCCGCCGGCCTGGCCCAGACGCTGCAAGGGACCGGCCCGTTCACCGTCTTCGCGCCTGACAACGCCGCCTTCGAGAAGATCCCGGCCGCGACGCGTGAAGGCCTGATGCAGCCGGCCCAGAAGGCCGAGCTGACCAAGATCCTGACCTATCATGTGGTGCCCGGCCGCCTGACCGCCGCCGATCTGGCCGCCCAGGCCACGGCCAACGGCGGCACGGCGACCCTGACCACGGTTCAGGGCGAGAAACTGATGGTCAAGGACGCCGGCGGCGGCCGCTGGCAGATCACCGACGCCAAGGGCGGTATGTCCACCATCACCCAAGCCGACGTCGCCCAGTCGAACGGCGTGGTCCATGTGATCGATACGGTCCTGATGCCCAGGTAGGGCAAGCCGGAATTGGAAAGGGCCGCGCCTGTCGCCAGGCACGGCCCTTTTTCATGCGCGCACAGGAATCACCCCTGAGCGCGAATCTCGTCGCGGGCCACCGAGCCCAGTTCGTCCATCTTGGAGCGAATCTCGCCCTCGGAAACCGTCAGGCCCGAGCCCTTGAAGTCGCCGGCGACCTTGCGGAAGACGTCTTCCTCGCCCGGCTGCTCGAAATCGGCGCGGACCACGGCCTTGGCGTATTCCTCGGCGCTGTCCGGCGACAGGCCCATCTTCTCGGCCGCCCACAGGCCCAGCAGCTTGTTGCGCCGGGCGACGGCCTTGAATTCCTGTTCCTGATCGAGGGCGAACTTGGCCTCGTAGGCCTTTTCGCGATCGTCGAAGGTCGTCATACGCGTCGTAAGCTCCTGCCGCGAACCAGAGGCTCGCCGTCGTTCGCCGTCTATAAGCCTCTGCGGGCGGAAGGCAACCGAGCGACTTTGAGTAGAGACGGGTCCGCGACGGTTTGTCTCCCGGCTCGCCTTCGGTTAAGGAGGCGCGACGAAATCCTCCCGCCACGTCTGACGCAGGATCGCGCCGCCCGGAATACCCTCTGGCCGCGCCGATTTCTGTTTCCGGCGCCGCGACCCGGTCAGGGAACGAGCATGAACACCAAGCGCAAGAAGCTCTACGAGGGCAAGGCCAAGATCCTGTATGAAGGACCCGAGCCCGGCACCCTGATCCAGTATTTCAAGGACGACGCCACCGCCTTCAACGCCCAGAAGAAGGCCGTGCTGGAAGGCAAGGGCGTCATCAACAACCGCATCAGCGAGTTCATCATGTCGCGCCTGAACGGCATCGGCGTGACCAACCACTTCATCAAGCGCCTGAACCTGCGCGAGCAGCTGATCCGCGAGGTCGAGATCATTCCGCTGGAGGTGGTGTGCCGCAACATCGTCGCCGGTTCGCTGGCCACGCGCCTGGGCCAGGAAGAGGGCACGCCCCTGCCCCGCTCGATCATCGAATTCTACTACAAGAAGGATGAGCTCAACGACCCGATGGTCACCGAAGAACACATCACGGCGTTCAACTGGGCCTCGACCCAGGAGCTGGACGACATCCTGGCCATGACGGTGCGGGTGAACGACTATCTGTCGGGCATGTTCGGCGCCGTCGGCATCACCCTGGTGGATTTCAAGATCGAGTTCGGCCGCGTGTGGGAAAACGACTTCGCTCGCGTCATCCTGGCCGACGAGATCAGCCCCGACTCCTGCCGCCTGTGGGACTCGAACACCGGCGAGAAGCTGGACAAGGACCGCTTCCGCCGCGACCTGGGCGATGTGATCGAAAGCTATACCGAGGTGGCCCGCCGCCTCGGCATCATGAAGGACATGCCGACCGTGATTCAGGGGGGACTGCACTGATGGCCGCCACGAACTCAAGCAAGGTCAAGGTTCATGTGTTCCTGAAGCCCGGCGTGCTGGACGTTCAGGGCAAGGCCGTCGAAGGCGCCTTGCAAGGCCTGGGCTGGGCCGGCGTCGCCAACGCCCGCGTAGGCAAGCTGATCGAGTTCGACCTCGACGGCGCCGCGGACCCGGCCGCCGAGGCCAAGAAGATGTGCGAGCAACTGCTGGCCAACACGGTCATCGAAAGCTACCGGATCGACGTCAGCTGATCTTCAAAGGCCGCTCGCGAGAGCGGCCTTTTTGATTCTTGGAGTCTGGTTGTGGGTAATGCAAAAATGCATTACATTCACGGGATGACGACCTTGACCGTTACCAGCAGAGGCCAGGTGACCTTCCGAAAGGAGGTCCTGCAGCATCTCGGCATCAGGCCGGGGCAGAAGATTCAGCTCGATCTTCTGCCCGATGGACGGGCGGCGTTGCGCGCGGAACGGCCAAAGGGCTCCTGGAAAGACCTGCAAGGCGTGCTCAAGGGTCGGACCAACGGCGCCCGGCTTTCGATCGAAGAGATCGCCACGATCACGGCCGAGGCTGCGGCGGACGCCGCACGCAAGTGAAGGTCACGGCGGACACCAACGTTCTGTTGCGCGCCTTGGTCGGAGATGACGCCGACCAGCAACGGGTCGCGGTCGAGACACTGGATTCCGCCGAAACTGTAGCGATCAGCGTCCAAACCCTGTGCGAATTGGTCTGGGTGCTGGCGCGCGGATACCGCACCTCGCGCGAGGATATCGCCGGCGCGATCCGTCAGCTTCTGGACACCAGCAACATCGTGGTGGATCGACCGGCGGTGGAGGCCGGATTGCTCATTCTGGAAGCCGGAGGCGATTTCGCCGACGGCGTGATCGCGCATGACGGCCAATGGCTGGGCGGCGAAGCCTTCGTGTCCTTCGACATTCAGGCGGTGAAGCTGCTGGCCCGGGCTGGCGTAACGGCTCGCCTGTTGTCCTGAGGCAGGCTTATCCGCACAGATAGTCCCGCGTCAGCGGAACCGCCGTCTGCGTCTTCGTGAGCTGAAGCTGGAACACCATGTGGCCCAGTTCGCGGAAGGCGACCTCGCTGGACGCCAGATAGAATTCCCACATCCGGCAGAAGCGCTCGTCATACATGGCCAGCGCTTCGTTGCGGCGGGCCAGGAACCGCGTCCGCCAGCGCCGCAGCGTCTCGGCGTAATGCAGGCGCAGGATCTCCATGTCTGTGACCCACAGGCCCGAGCGTTCGATGGCCGGCAGCACTTCGGACAGGGCGGGGATATAGCCGCCGGGGAAGATGTATTTGCGGATCCACGGCTGGGTTCGGCTGGGCGGGTCCTTGCGGCCGATGGAGTGGATCACCGCCACCCCGTCGTCGTCCAGCAGACGAGCCACCGTGGCGAAATACTCGTCGTAATTCGGCGCGCCGACATGCTCGAACATGCCGACCGAGACGATGCGGTCGAAGGTCTGGTCCAGGTCACGATAGTCGGTCAGGCGGAAATCCGCCCGGTCGCTCACGCCGGCCGCCGCCGCCCGCGCGTTCGCCGTGCGGTGTTGCTCGGTCGACAGGGTCACGCCGGTGACCTGTGCGCCCCGCTCGACCAGCGACAGACCCAGCCCGCCCCAGCCGCAGCCGATGTCCAGCGCGGTCTGGCCCGGCGACAGCAGCAGCTTGTTGATGATCCGCCGCTTCTTGGCCGCCTGGGCCTGCTCCAGCGTGGCGTCCGGCGTCTCGAACACGGCGCAGGAGTATTGCAGGTCCGGATCCAGGAACAGGCGATAGAATTCGACCGTCAGATCATAGTGATGATGCACGTTCTCGCGCGCATGCAGCCGGTCGTTGGCCTGTTCCGCGGCGCGGCGAAGCCTTTGCAGCGGCCCCAGTCGCGGCGCGCGTGGTCGCAACGCCATCTGCGAACTGGTCAGTTGCAGGAAGTCATAGATGTCGCCGCCTTCGACCCGGAAGGTTCCATCCATATAGGCCTCGCCCAGAGCCAGGGCGGGGTCGGCGGCGATGGCCAGAGCCGCCTTGTTGTCGGTGATGACGACGGTCAGCTCCGGCTCGCCCGGCCCGGCCCGAAGCTCGCGCCCGCCCGGCAGGCGAACGCGGATCGCGCGCGTCCGGAACATCCGGTCGATAACGGATTGCAGCATGCCGCCCTCCACTCTTGTCATCACCCCGAAAGGGCGACCAAGCTTAGCTAGGCATCGTTTACCGTTGCGCAACAACCCCCGTCGCCGTCCGTTCCGGTGACCATGACCGACAACTCCGGAGATCCGTCCATGAGCCTCACCGTCACCTCAACCGACGTTCGCGATGGCGACACCCTGCCCGACGCCCAGGTGAAGGCGTTGGGGAACACCTCGCCCCATCTGTCGTGGTCCGGCGCGCCGGAGGGGACCAAAAGCTACGCCGTCACCTGTTACGACCCCGATGCGCCGACGGGGTCTGGCTTCTGGCACTGGACGGTGGCGAATATCCCCGCCGATGTGACCGAACTGGCGACCGGCGCGGGCGCTGTGGGCGGGGCGCACCTGCCGCCGGGCGCGGTGCAGGGGCGGACAGACTATGGCGACGCGGGCTTTGGCGGCGCCGCGCCGCCGCCGGGACACGGGCCGCACCGCTATATCTTCACCGTCTTCGCCGTGGATGTGGAGCGGCTGGACGTCGGGCCGGACAATTCGGGCGCCGTGTTCGGCTTCAACCTGCATTTCCATACGCTGGCCAAGGCGACGATCACCGCCACTTACGAAAACAAGAGTTGATCGACGGCACAGGTTGAAGCGTGGGCCGACAGGTCTATTTGCGATGCAGCGTAAGTTTGTTGCAAGTGCGAAAAGGCCAAGATGGCTCCCACCGACGCCTCCTGTATGGACGCCGCCTGCCTCGAGCAGGACCGGCCCGCCGCGCCGTCCAAGGTAGCGCTGGTGCTGCTTGCCCTGGCGATGGGCGGTTTCGCGATCGGCGTGACCGAATTCGCAGCCATGAGCGTGCTGCCGGAGTTTGCAGCCGGCCTGGGCGTCGATGAGCCGACGGCGGGTCATGTCATCAGCGCCTATGCCGCCGGCGTGGTGGTCGGGGCGCCGATCCTGGCGGTGCTGGGCGCGCGCCTGCCGCGCTGGACGCTGCTGATCGGGTTCATGGCGCTGTTCGCCGTCGGCAACGCCCTGTCGGCGCTGGCCCCGACCTATGAGTGGATGCTGGTGTTCCGCTTTCTCAGCGGCGTGCCGCACGGGGCCTATTTCGGTGTTGCGGCGCTGGTGGCGGCGTCGCTGGTGCCGCTGCGGCTTCGGACCCGCGCCGTGTCGACCATCCTGCTGGGTCTGACCGTCGCCACCGTGGTCGGCGTGCCGATCGCGACGGCGGTCAGCCACGCCTTCGGCTGGCGCTGGACCTTCGCCATTGTCAGCGGGCTGGCGATCCTGACCATGGCGCTGGTCGCCCTGTTCGCGCCGCGCGACCCGGCCCATGCCGACGCCAGCCCGCTGCGCGAACTGGGCGCGTTGAAGCGGGGTCAGGTGTGGCTGACGCTGGGCGTCGGCGCGGTCGGGTTCGGCGGCATGTTCGCGGTTTACGCCTATCTGGCCTCGACCCTGACGGCGGTGACGGGCGTCGGGCCGGAGGTCATGCCCTGGGTCTTCGCCGTGTTCGGCGTCGGCATGACGGCGGGCAATCTGATCGGCGCCTGGGCGGCCGACCGTTACGGCATGAAGGCGGCGGGCGGCCTGTTGCTGTGGAGCGCGGGGGCGCTGGCCCTCTATCCATTCGCCGCGCCGCACCTGTGGGCGATGATGGTGGTGGTGCTGCTGATCGGTTGTGGCGGCGGGCTGGGTTCGATCCTGCAGACGCGACTGATGGATGTGGCGGGCGACGCCCAGACGCTGGCGGCGGCGCTGAACCATTCGGCCTTCAACACCGCCAACGCCATCGGCCCCCTGCTGGGCGGCATGGCCGTGGCGGCGGGTTGGGGCTGGACCTCGACCGGCTGGGTCGGGGTCGCGCTGACGCTGGGCGGGTTCGCGATCTGGGTCGTGGCCTATGTGACCGGTCGGCGCCTTCAGACGGCGCCCTGACATCGCCGCCGAAGGGTGCTAGGAGGCCCGGCCATGAGCGCAGCCGTCATCGTCTTCCCCGGTTCCAACTGTGATCGCGACTGCAAGGTCGCTGTCGAACGCTCCACCGGCGAGCGGGTCGAAATGGTCTGGCACGCCGAGACCGAACTGCCGAAAGGCCTAGATCTGATCGTCCTGCCGGGTGGCTTTTCCTACGGCGACTATCTGCGCTGCGGGGCCATGGCGGCCCAGGCCCCGATCATGCGGGCGGTCAAGAAGGCCGCCGACGACGGCGTGGCCGTGGTCGGTATCTGCAACGGCTTCCAGATCCTGTGCGAGGCGGGGATGCTGCCGGGCGCCCTGCTGCGCAACGCGGGGCTGAAATACGTCTGCAAGCCGATCAGCCTGACGGTCGCCAACGGCCAGACGCGCTTCACCTCGGGCTATCAGGGCCAGCGCGAGGTCGTGATGACCCAGGGCAACGGCGACGGGAACTATTTCGCCGACGCCGAGACCCTGGCCCGGATCGAGGGCGAGGGTCAGGTGGTGTTCCGCTATGTCGACAACCCCAACGGCTCGGTCGCCGACATCGCGGGCATTCAGAACGCGCGCGGCAATGTCCTGGGCATGATGCCCCATCCGGACCGCGCGTTCGAGGCCGAACTGGGTTCGGCCGACGGCGCCCTGCTGTTCCAGAGCGTTTACGCCGCCGCCTGATCCGCGCCCGTCAGGACTTCCGATCCAGCACGCTGGCGCTGCGGCCCAGTTCATCGACTTCCAGATCGTCTTCGGACTCGCCTTCCGCGTTTTCGCCGCGCTCCAGCGTGCCCTGGTCGCCGGACTCGCCGATAGAGGCCAGTTCGCGGGCGCCGACGCCCAGACCCTGTTCCAGCGCGTGCTGGGTTTCGACCTCGGCGTCTTCGACGGCGGTGGGGATCGGTGGGGATTCGTCGGGTTGTTTTGGGTCGGCCATGGTCGGCTCCTGATCAATGGGGTGTGCTGTCCCAAGCGGCGAAGCCTGCCGTCGGTTCCGGATGAACCAATCGTCGCTCCCGCGCGTAAAGCAGGCGAAGCTGCGCCGGAGACATCCCATGCCCTCGATCGAACGTGCCACCGCCGGCCAGATGACGCGGCGAATGGTCGTGCTGGGCGCCGCGGCCTTTGCCGTGATCGTGCCGGTGGTCCAGTCGCTGGCCGATCTGGGGTTGAGCCAGGCCGAGTTCGCGGCCGATGGGAACCAGACGCTGCAGGTGGCGGGGTACGCCTTTTCCATTTGGGGCCTGATCTATCTGGGAATCGTCGCCTATGCAGTGCGGCAAGCCTTGCCGCAGACGGGTGAGAGCATCTTTCTGAATCGGTTCGGTTGGCCCTCTGCCGTGACCTTTGTAGGTATCGGTCTATGGATCGTGGTCGCGGCGATGAATCTGAAGGCGGCCAGCGTCATCATCATCTTCGCCTCGCTGATCGCCCTGCTGGCGCCGCTGCTGGCCTGGTCGGGGACGATCAGGGCGCTGGGATCGACCGAGCGGGACCGGTGGCTGGGCGCGTGGCCGCTGGCGGCGCTGGCCGGGTGGCTGACCATCGCCGCGCCACTGAACCTGATCACGGTGGCGACGGCCTATGACGCCCTGCCCGCCGCCCTGTCCCCCACGGGATGGGCCATCGCGGCCATCGTCGTGGTGACGCTGGTGGCGATCGCCGTGACCGCGCGCCTGCGGCTGATGGCCTATCCCCTGCCGATCGCCTGGGGCCTGATCGGCGCCTTCGTGGCCGAGCAGGAGCGGAACCCGACGCTGGGTTTCACCGCCCTGGGCGCGGCGCTGCTGATCGTGGTGGCGGCGGTGATCCTGGTGTTTCGCCTGTCGCGCAGCGTCGATCGCGACTAGGCCAGCGCGCGCACCTCGGCCAGGGCGCGGTCCAGATCGTCGGCGTTGTTGCGAATGCTGGGCGTCAGGCGGATCAGCGGCCGGGCATAGGGCGCCAGCGAAGCCATGACGCGCCGTGACCGCAGGCGATCGACCGCCGTCGATGGGATGATTCCCGCGACTTCGAACGAGACGATGCCCGCCGACAGGTCGGCCAGCTGGGGCGTATGGACGGTGACGCCGCGCATGTTGCGCAGTTCGGTCTTCAGCTGGCCCGCCAGATCGGCCGTGCGCGCGGCGACGGCGGCGCGGCCGACGCGGTCATGGATCTCGAACGCCTGAGGCAGGGCCCACAGGTGTTCGAACGCCTTGAAACCGCCGGGGGTCATCAGGCTGCCGGTCGTGCGGCTGGCGGGCGATCCGCTGATCCAGCCTGAATAGGCGCCGGAGTCCAGGAAGCTGGGAATGGTCGGATCGACCGCGGCCCAGCCGGCGGCGGTCCCGGCGATCATGCCCGTGCCGCGCGGCCCGAACAGCCATTTGTGGCAGCCGCTCATCAGGAAGTCGCAGCCCAGTTCGGCCATGCCGGCGTCCTGATTGCCGAACCCGTGGACGCCATCCAGGCAGAAGATGATGCGCCGCGACGCCGGGCGGTCCGCGTTCACCGCCTTCAGCCGTTCGGCGATGCGGCCGGCGGGAATCTTGAGCCCCGTCGACGACTGGACCCAGGTCAGGCCCAGCACCTTGGTCTCGGGCCGGATGGCGCCGATGACGCGGTCGACCATCTGGTCCATGTCCGCGTTGCGGGCCGGGCCGTCGTGGATCGAGATCTTGCGCACCGTGGCGCCGCGCTTGGCGGCCGCGTGGCGGGCGGCCTCGTGGGTGACGTAATAATCCTGCGTCACCGTCAGGATTTCGTCGCCGGGCTGCAGCTTCAACCCGTTATAGACCAGGGCCACGGCCGAGGTCGTGCTGTCGGTCAGGGCGATGTCGTTCCGGCTGCAGCCCAGATAGCGGGCCAGGGCCGAGCGGCCGGCGTTCTGAAGATCGCGATTGTCCTTCAGCGCCACCACCGGCTGGCGGTCCAGGGCGTGGCGATGACGGTCCACCGCCTCGCGCACCGCGCGCGGATGGGACGCCAGCAGCATGGCGCTGAGATCGACATAGGCGGGGTCCAGGTCGAACTGTCCGCGCACCCAGGCCCAGACGTCATCCGACACCGCAGGTGCGGCCGGGGATGCAGGCGATGGCGCGTTGGCTGCCTGGCCTCGCGGCCGAGGCGCCACGGAATAGTAGGGAACCTGGGCCTTGGCGGCGCCTGCCGCCAGTCCGGCGGATGCGCCCACCAGGGCGCCCCGCAGCAATGCACGTCTGTCCATAATCGCCCCCGGGGGAAGGAAGGGCGACGCTAATAATCGACTACAGCCACGCTGGGGGAAGCGTGCGACCAGCTATCGACGGATCAACCGCCGGGCGAGTTTTTCGCGGCCTGCGATCCGCTGCTCTCGCTGTCGCCCACGTCGAAGGCGCCGGGATCGTCGAAATCGACGCTGCCGACGCCGACCGCCGAGCCCGTCAGGCGCTGACGGCGGCTCTCCATCGCCACCTCGGCCGCCGCCTCGTCCATCTCGGCCGTGACGACGGGATCGTTGGAGCGGTCCATCTGCTGGCGGTCGGGGGTGATCTTGCTCACGATTTCGTCTCCGGTTCGTCGCTCGCCTTGCCGTGATCGGCCTGTTTCTGGGCCCGTTCGGCCATGGCCGAGGCGCCGGCGTCGTCGGCTGCGATTTCGGGCGCGTCCTCGTCTTCGGGGGTGGCGGCGGGGTCGATGGGCTGGTCGGTCATGACGGGCGCTCCGGTTTGCTGGCGATTCAATCGCCTTTGGAACCCGCTTGTTCCGCGCCGGGCTGACAGATGGCCCGTGTCCGGCTAGAAGCCCCGGCCATGAGCGCTCCGCAAAAGACCACCGCTGAACTGGCCGTTGAATACGGTCTGGCTCCGAACGAGTATCAGGTCCTGCTGGACCGGCTGGGCCGCGAACCCAACCAGGTCGAACTGGGCGTCTTCTCGGTGATGTGGTCCGAGCACTGCTCCTACAAATCCTCCAAGACCCAGCTGATGAAGTTCCCGGTCACGGGACCGCGCGTCATCTGCGGACCGGGCGAGAACGCCGGGGTCATCGACATCGACGACGGCGACGCCTGCATCTTCAAGATGGAGAGCCACAACCACCCCTCCTATATCGAGCCCTATCAGGGCGCGGCGACGGGCGTGGGCGGCATCATGCGCGACGTCTTCACCATGGGCGCACGGCCGGTGGCCCTGCTGAACGCCCTGCGCTTCGGCGATCCGTCGCACGAAAAGTCCAGGCGTCTGGTCAAGGGCGTGGTCAGCGGCATCGGCGGTTACGGCAACTGTGTCGGCGTGCCGACGGTCGCCGGCGAGACCAACTTCCACAAGGGCTACAACGGCAACATCCTGGTCAACGCCATGTGCGTGGGCGTGGCGCGGGCTGACGAGATCTACTATTCGGCCGCGCCGGAAGCGGGCCATGACGTGGTCTATTTCGGCTCCAAGACCGGCCGCGACGGCATCCACGGCGCCACCATGTCCTCGGCCGAGTTCGACGACGAGTCGGACGCCAAGCGCCCGACAGTGCAGGTCGGCGACCCCTTCGCCGAGAAGCTGCTGATCGAGGCCACGCTAGAACTGATGCAATCCGGCGCGGTCGCCGCCATTCAGGACATGGGCGCGGCGGGTCTGACCTCGTCGTCGGTCGAAATGGCCGGCAAGGGCGGTGTCGGCGTCGAGCTGGACCTTGACAAGGTGCCCCAGCGCGAAGAGGGCATGACCGCCTATGAGATGATGCTGTCGGAAAGCCAGGAGCGGATGCTGGCGGTCCTGAAGCCCGGCTTCGAGGAGGTCGGCTATCGCATCTTCCAGAAATGGGGCCTGGACTTCGCCATCATCGGCAAGACGACCGGCACCGGCCATCTGGTGCTGAAGCATCACGGCGAGGTGGTCTGCGACGTGCCGCTGGCGCCGCTGTTCGACGATGCGCCGCTGTACGATCGGCCTTGGGTTCAGCCCGAGCTGCAGCCGCGTCTCGATCCGGGTCAGGTCCCGGCCCCCGACAACTGGAACGACGCGGTGATCAAGGTCGTCGCCTGTCCAGACATGGCGTCCAAGCGCTGGATCTGGGAGCAGTACGACCGCCACGTCATGGCCGATACGCTGCAGGACTCGGCCACCGGCGCCGACGCGGGCGTGGTTCGCGTCCACGGCACGGACAAGGGTCTGGCTGTCACCAGCGACTGCACCCCGCGCTACGTCCAGGCCGACCCCTATGAGGGCGGCAAACAGGCCGTGGCCGAGGCCTGGCGCAACCTGACGGCCGTGGGCAGCCGCCCCATCGCCATCACCGACAACCTGAATTTCGGCAATCCGCAACGGCCCGAGATCATGGGCCAGATCGTCCGCGCCACCGACGGCATGGCCGAGGCCTGCCGCGAGCTGGACTTCCCCGTCGTGAGCGGCAACGTCAGCCTGTATAACGAGACCAACGGCGTGGCCATTCCACCGACCCCGACGGTCGGCGCGGTCGGCCTGCTGACCAACTACGACGTGGTGACCGGGTTCAGCGGCGTGGCCGAGGGCGATGCTTTGGTCCTGATCGGCGAGACCCATGGCGAGCTGGGCTCGTCCATCTATCTGCGCGAGGTGTTGGGCCGCGAAGACGGCGCCCCGCCGCCGGTCGACCTGAAGCTGGAGCGCAAGACCGGCGACTTCGTGCGCGGCCTGATCGAGGCCGGCGAACTGACGGTCGTGCACGATCTGTCTGACGGCGGGCTGATCGGCGCGGCGGCGGACCTGGCGCTGGCGTCGGATGTCGGCATCGAACTGAACGCCTCCAGCGCGACGCACGCCCACGCCTTCCTGTTCGGAGAGGATCAGGCCCGTTATCTGGTCGCCGTGGCCGATGCGGAAGCTCTGCTGGCGCAGGCCCGCGACGCCGGCCTGCACGCCTCGATCGTCGGCGTGGCCAAGGGGGCGGACTTCGCCTCCAGCGGCCCCAAGGGCGAACTGTTCCGCATCCCGCTGACCCATGTGCGCGAATGGCACGAAAGCTGGATGCCGAACTGGATCGAAGGTCGGGCCTGATGCGCGCCGCCGCCGCGCTCGCCGCATTGGCCGTCGTCCTGAGCGCCTGCGATGGCGGCGGCGACCCGGTGCAGCAGGCGTTGCGTGGCGCCTCGGCTGCGCGGCATGCGGCGACAGTCGTGGACGGCGAAGCATCCGGCCCCGCCGCGCCGGCCGATCATGCCGCCATGGATCACGGCGCCACGACTGCCCATGGCCCGACCGCCGGCGACCGGGCCTTCGCCGCGTCCGAGGCCGAAATGCATCGGCTGATGGCGGCGGCGTCGGGCGAGACAGTCGATCAGGCCTATATCGCCAAGATGATCGCCCACCATGAGGGCGCGGTGGCGATGGCGCGCGTCGCCCTGCGCGACAGCCGCGACCCGGCCATCCGCCGCATGGCGCAGGCGGTGATCGACGCCCAGACGCGGGAAATCGCGGAAATGAAGGCGTGGAGGCCGAGGGTTTTGCCCGCCAATTGATCGCCAATCGTGGTCGGGACTGGCCTCTCCCTGTCGCGGCTTCGTCGCAGAACCTTTGTAGGTTAGAGGACGTTCACATTAGGGAGGTTTTCCCTCTGTGCTTTCACAGGAAGCCGCGTGAAGACCGCCATCGTCATGCCGCCCAGCAGTCGCTTCTGCGAGGTTCGGCCGAACTCCATGGAAACCGTGGTGAAAACCCTCGCCGCCGCCAGTCAGCGCAAAGGCGACATCCGCGTTTTCTGTTGCGAGGGCGCCGAGGCTTATGGTGACATCCCCGTGCAGCCCCTACCCTATGGCCGCAAGACCCGCCTGAAAGCCCTGCGCCGTGCGCTTGAGGCCTATAAGCCCGACCTGATCGAGTTTCATCAGCAGGCGATCCAGGCGACCCAGGTCGCGGCCCACATCCCCGGCGCCGTCAGCATTCTGTACCGCCATAATGCGCTGAAGACGTCGCGAAATCCGATCAATCGCTGGCGCTACAAGGCACGGTACCGAAAGCTGGACGGCCTGGTCTTCGTCAGCGAATCCGAGCGCCGCATCTTCCTGAAAGACTTCCCGGATCTGCATGGCCGAGCCCACGCCATCCCGAACCCCATCAATGCCGACCTGTGGCGCGGCGATGTGGAGGATCGCGACAAGGTCATCGCCTTCGCCGGACGGGCCATGCCGGAGAAGGGCGTCGATCTGATCTGCGCGGCCCTGCCCGATGTGCTGGACCGCCATGCGGAGTGGCGCGCCGTACTGATGTTGAACGATTGGGAGCAACACCGGGTTTGGGCCCAGCCTCACGTCGCAGCCCTGGAGAGTTATGCCGATCGCATCCAGGTGCTGCGTTCGGCGCCTCTGGGTCAGGTGCGCGACGTGATCCGTCGGGCCGCCATCGCTCTGACGCCCTCGACCTGGGCCGAGCCGCTGGGGCTGACGGCGCTGGAGGCGCATGCCGCGGGCGCCGCCCTGATCAGTTCAGGGCGTGGCGGCCTGCGCGAGGCAAGCGGGTCCCACGCCCTGTACCTCGAGGACCTGACCGCCTCCAACCTGGGGGCGGCGATGGAGCGACTGATCCAGGATCCGGAAGAACGGCTGGCCTTGGCGCGCGGCGCCCAGGCCTATGTCTTCGCGACCCACGTTCCCGGCCCTCGCGCCGCCCAGTTGGACGCCCTGCGCGACCAGCTGGTTCAGGCCAAGCGAGCGGCTCAGGCCGGCGGCAGATAGTCCGTCGCCTCGACCAACCTGAAGCCCGGCGTGGTCTCGACGAAGTGACGCAGCCAGTAGGCGTGGCCGGCGCCGAATATCAGCACGATCCGATCGCCTGGTTTCGCCACCTGCATCAGCTTGGCGAAGATCATGGCGTTTCGGGTGTACCAGCGGCCGTTCAACTCGGCGCCCGGCAAGACATCGCCACCGCCGAACTGCAGGAAGCGATAATAGTGCGACCCGTTCCAGCGGGCCATTTCCGCGGTGTTCATCTCGGCCAGAAGCTGACCGACCGTCTTGTCGTGCTGCTCGGTTTCTCGCCGACGAAGCATGGCCTGAACCTCGCCGTTCATCCCCGCCAGCACATCAGCCTTGCCGTTGGCGTTGGCCCAACCCATGACCACGCCGTATGGGAAATAGCTGGGCTGCCCCTCGCGGTCCTTTTCATCCACGGCGTAGACGCGTTCGACGTCGCCCAGGGCGGCCAGGCGATAGCCGATCTGCACGCGCTCGTCCGCATTGGTGGTCAGGGTCGCGGGATCATACTGCGGCCAGCCGGCGTCCAACATGGTCGAAGGGTCGGGCGCCACACGTTCGATGGCGATGGCGGTCGGCTGGAAACGCGCCAGGGACTGCGCCACCTCGACCAATTGGGCCTGTTTCTCGGGCGTAGTGACCGGATCGACGCGCGCGTTGTTCACGTCCCGACCCGGATTGTTCATGTGATAGACGCCCAGCACCATCACCTCGATGGGCGGGGGTGCGGCGGGCGCCGGCTGGGCGGTTTGCGCCAAAGCGGCGGTGGCTAGCAGCAGGGCGGCTGCGACGGCGATGATCCTGAACATAAGTCGTTCCCGTTTGAGTTCAGGGACTCAGAGATCGCCGCAGCGAGAATCAGATGCGACCCGCAACATTAAGTTTAGGTCAGGTCACACACGCGCAGCCGGGCCTGGTCAGTCCGCGGGCCCTATCCACAGTTTCTGGTTTGCCAAGTCGAAGGTCATGATCCAATCCTTCATGATCGGCAGGCCGATGTTTCCATCGATGATCATGTCGCGCACGCGGGTGTCGGCTTCGACTGCGAGAGTGTTCGTCAGCGCCAGCTTCAACGACTGCCGCGGAAGCTCGGGATCCAGACCCAGTGGTGCCGCCGAGGTGCGGGCGACCAATAGGGGCGCGTCGCTGCCGGAATCCAGTTGCATCCACAGATCGCCTTGCGGCGTCGGCACGCGGGCCATGGCGGTCAGGCTGATGCCGCCCGCTTGGCGATGATAGCGGATTGGAATCTCCGTCGCGCCGGCCGTACGTGCGACCAGGCTTTCCGCCGTCTCAAACGTCAGCCGTCCCACCTTGAGCTCCAAGGTGAACGGATGCGCCATCAGGCTGTCCAGAGCGATTAACCCCTCCACCTTGGGCGCGTCGGGCGGGAGCAGGGTCGACAGGTCGAACACGCCCGCACTGGGCGAGATCAACGCCACACCACCGGCATCGATGGCCAGATCGTCACAGCGCGGCATAGTTAGACGCTCGCCAGTCAGGCGGAAGCCGGTGATCTGGGCCCAGGGCATACAGCCCGCCTTCTCCGCAAGGGAGGGACTGATCACCGATATGCCGCCGCCGGTGTCCAGGATGAAGTCGCCCGTCTTGCCCGCGACCGTAACCCGAACCGTACGCAAGCCGTAAAAATCGCCCAGCAACAGGGTGCGCGGCACTTCTTCCGCCATGGCGGCACCCACCAGCGCATATGCGGCGATGAAGCCGGTGACGATGTGAATGATCTTCATCAACCCCTCCACTGATAGAAGCAGCCTAAAAAAGAAGGCGACCGACGGGCAGTTAAATCGCTGTCATGTATGCAATCAATCAACCTGCGGGATCGCTTGGCTGAGACGGCCGCCGACGCGGATCGGCTCGACGCGTTTGGCCAGGCCGGTGCGGTCGTCGGTTTCGACATACACGCCGCAAATCGTCGCCGGGCCATGGGCCGGGGTGTAGCGGCCGCCCGACAGGCGGGTGGTGAAGCGCCGCAGCGGCTCTTCCTTCTCGTTGCCGATGACGCTGTCATAGTCGCAGCAGCCGCCGGCGTCGGTCTGATAGGCCGTGCCGCCGGGCAGGATCTGGCAGTCGGCGGTCGGGACGTGGGTGTGGGTGCCGACCACCAAGCTGGCGCGGCCGTCGCAGAAATGGCCCATGGCCATCTTTTCACTGGTCGCCTCGGCGTGGACATCGACGATCACGGCGTCGGCGGCCAATCCCATCGGGCAGGCGGCCAGCTCCTTTTCGACGGCGCTGAAGGGATCGTCCATCGGGTCCATGTGCACGCGGCCCAGCACATTCATGACCAGCACCGTGCGACCTGAAGGGGTCTCGAACAGATTGGCGCCGGCGCCGGGCGCATCCATCAGGCGGGGATAGTTCAGCGGCCGGATCATGCGTGGCTCGCGCACGATATAGGTCAGGGCCTCGCGCTGGTCCCAGCTGTGGTTGCCCAGCGTCAGACAGTCGGCGCCGGCCATGAACAGCTCATTGGCCGTGTTCTCGGTGATGCCGAAACCGCCGGCGGCATTCTCGGCGTTGATCACCACGAAGTCGAGCTTCAGGTCGCGCTTCAGCCCCGGCAGATGGTCTGAAAGCCCATCCCGCCCGGACTTGCCGACCACATCACCAAAAAAAGCCAGTCTCATGGGACGGCTCTATAGCCGGTCTCGGTCAGAACGCCATGCAGGCGCATGTCATGCGGCTCCAGCGGCATTGGTTCGACCTGCTGCCCGGCATAGGCGAAGCCGATCCGCAGGGCGCCCGGCATGGCTGCGAAGGTGCGATCGTAATAGCCACCGCCCTGCCCCAGCCGCCCGCCATGCGTATCGAACGCCAGCAGCGGGGTCAGGATCAGGTCGGGCGCGACCGTCTCGGCCAGCGGCAGTGGCGCGGGGCAGCCGGCGGCGTCCATCTCAAGCGGTTCGCCCGGCGTCCAGGCGCGAAAGATCATGGCCGCATCCCTCTGGATCACCACCGGCAGACACAGGCGGCGCCCGGCGCGGTGCAGGGCGATGGCCAGGGCGTCGGTGTCGAGTTCGGACCCCATGGCGCGATACAGGGCGACCACCGCGCCGGGCGGCAGGGCGTCGGCATGCGACGCCGCGCGTTCGGCCGCCTGAGGATCAACCTCGGCCAGCCGCTTGCGCAAGGCCCGCATCATCGAGCGCTGTTCGTGTTTGCCGATCATCAGAAAACCGCGCTCAAGCAGCGAGCGACCGCGTCGCGAGCGATAGCGCACTCAAAAAGAAGGTTGGCGGCGCCGCAAGAACCGTGGAGGACTGTTCAATCCTCTCGACCTGGGTAGCCAGGTGGGCTCCGTGTGCCCGGGCCCTCGAGCCCAAACAGGGACAGATCCCTTCGAGTGAATTAAGGTCGCGAGGATAAGTCGCCTCCGACGAGAGCCGCAGCAGGACCCGCCGCCGGACAAGATAGGCGGTCACGGCCGGTTCAACAATGGAGCCGGCTCAGATCGTCCGATAAGATGGCCCGATCAGATAGTGTGCGCGATCTTCTCGATCCGCGCGGCGACGGCGTTCAGCGCCGCGGCCACGCCCTCGGCGGCGGGGGTGGGTGCGGCGGCCTTGACCGGGCCGGCGACGCCGGCGCCCGCTTCCAGCTGCTGCCGCGCCTCGTGCAACTCATCGGCCAGCAGCAGCGACGCCATCAGGAACAGGCGCAGATCCCCGACATGGCCGACGTCGGCCGCGATCTGGCGGACGTTGGCGTCGAATTGCCGCGCCAGGATGCGGACGCGCTCTTCCTGGCCGTCGGCGCAACCGACGGCGTAGGGGCGACCGTTGACCTCGACCGTGACGGTAGCCATCAGCGCGCCTCCTCTTCGGACAGGTCGTCGTCGGCCGCGTCATTGGCGGCCATGACCTCGCGCACGGCCTCGGCGGCGCGGGCCAGGGTGTCGGCGGCGTCGCGGCCGGCGGCCTCCAGCGCCTCGATGCGGGCGACATCGGCGACGTTCGACGCACGGGGCGCGAACAGGTCGTCGTCGGCGATCGGTGGGGCCGACGCCGGGCGCGCCTTCAGATCCAGCACCTTGCGTTCCAGCAGGGCCAGCGCCTTGTCGATACGAGATTTTGCTGCCGAAACGGCGTCCATGGCGGTGCAGTCCTCCAGATTCCGTATAGAACCCGTGCGCGCGTCGGGGTAAAGCGGCGCCGCCCCGCTTTTTCCGTTCTGAAAGGTCTCCGCCGTGACCGACGCCCTTCTCGCATCCGCCAAGGCCACCCCCAAACAGATGGCGGACGCCATTCGCGTGCTGGCGATGGACGGTGTGGAAAAGGCCAACAGCGGCCACCCGGGCATGCCGATGGGCATGGCCGACGTGGCGACGGTGCTGTTCTCGAAATTCCTGAAGTTCGACGCCAGCCGCCCCGACTGGGCCGACCGCGACCGCTTCATCCTGTCGGCCGGGCACGGCTCGATGCTGATCTACAGCCTGCTGCACCTGACCGGTTACAAGGACGCGACCAAGGAGCAGCTGTCGAACTTCCGTCAGTGGGGCGCCAAGACGGCAGGCCACCCCGAATATGGCCACATGGCGGGTATCGAGACGACGACGGGACCTCTGGGTCAGGGGATCGCCAACTCGGTCGGCTTCGCCCTGGCCGAACGCCATCTGGCGGGCCGGTTCGGTTCGGATCTGGTGGATCACCGCACCTGGGTGATCGCCGGCGACGGCTGCCTGATGGAAGGCGTGTCGCAGGAGGCCATCGCGCTGGCCGGGCGGCTGAAACTGAACAAGCTGTGCGTCCTGTGGGACGACAACGAAATCACCATCGACGGCAAGGTGTCGCTGTCGGACGCCACCGACCAGTTGGCCCGCTTCAAGGCCTCGGGCTGGGCGGTGAAAGCCATCGACGGCCATGACATGGGCGCGATCAGGAAGGCCCTGGCCTGGGCGACCAAACAGTCGAAGCCGACCCTGATCGCCTGCAAGACCAAGATCGGTCGCGGCGCCGCCACCATGGAAGGCAGCCACAAGACCCACGGCGCGGCCCTGGGCGCCGCCGAGATCGCCGCCACCCGCCTGGGCCTGAAATGGACGCACGATCCGTTCGAACTGCCCGAAGCGGTCGAAAAAGCCTGGCGCAAGGTCGGCAAGCGAGGCGCCAAGGACCGCAAGTCGTGGGAGGCCCGGCTGCTGAACCACGCGTCGCGCGACGACTTCACCCGCGCCATGGCCGGCGACCTGCCGGACGGCGCGTTCGAGGCGCTGGAAGCCAGGCTGAAGGCCGTCGTGGCCGAAGCCCCCGCCATGGCCACGCGCCAGTCGTCAGGCGTGGCGCTGGAGACGGTGTTCGACGCCATCCCCGAACTGATCGGCGGCTCGGCCGACCTGACCGGCTCGAACAACACCTTCGTCAAGAACACCCACATCCTGGACGCCCCGACCTATGAGGGGCGCTATGTGAACTGGGGCATCCGCGAGCACGGAATGGCCGCGGCCATGAACGGCATGGCGCTGCACGGCGGAGTCATCCCCTACGCCGGGACCTTCATGGTCTTTTCGGACTACAGCCGCCCGGCGATCCGCCTGGCCGCCCTGATGGGGGTGCGGGCGATCCATGTCCTGACGCACGACAGCATCGGCCTGGGCGAGGACGGCCCGACGCACCAGCCGGTCGAGCATCTGGCCGCCCTGCGCGCCATTCCGAATCTTCTGGTGTTCCGCCCCGCCGACACGGTCGAGGCGCTGGAGTGCTGGCAGGTCGCCCTGCAGCACAAGAAGGCCCCCTCGGCCCTGGCCCTGTCGCGTCAGAAGACGCCGGCCGTCCGCCTGACCGACGCGGGCGAGAACCTGTCGCGCAAGGGCGCCTATGAGCTGAAGGCCGCGAGCGGCCCGGCCAAGGTCACCCTGTTCGGCACCGGCACCGAGGTCGCCCTGGCGCTGAAGGCGGCCGAGACGCTGGAGGCCGAAGGCGTGCCCACCCGCGTCGTCTCGGTCCCCTGTTTCGAACTATTCGAGCAGCAGCCCAAGGCCTATCAGGACGCCGTCACCGGCCGCGGCACGGTCCGCGTCGCCATCGAGGCCGCGATCAAACAGGGCTGGGAGCGGTTCATCGGCGAGGACGGCGCCTTCGTCGGTATGTCGTCTTTCGGCGCCTCGGCCCCGGCCGAGGCCCTCTACAAGGAGTTCGGCATCACCGCCGAGGCCGTGGTCGAAGCGGCCAAGGTGCGTCTGTAAGCGGATGCGCCGCCTCGCCCGAGCCCTGGCGCTGAGCTTCGGCCTGTCGCTGGCGAGCGGCGCGGTCGCGGCGGCGCAAACCCCGGACACCGTCGCCGAAACGCCGGTCGTCATCGGCAAGTCCTACGCCCTGCCGTCGACCGTGATGGGCGGGGCGCGCGAGATCAATGTCTGGCTGCCGCCGGGCTACGAGACCAGCGCGGCGCCCTATCCGGTGCTCTATCTGCTGGACGGCGGTCAGGATCAGGATTTCCACCACATCTCGGGGCTGGCCCAGCTGGGCACGGTGAACGGCACGACGCGCGACGTGATCGTGGTGGGCGTCGCATCGATCGACCGCCGAAACGAACTGGCCCTGCCGACCGAAAACGCCGAGCTGATCGCCCGCTATCCGACGCAGGGCCACTCCGACCGCTTTCGCCGTTTTCTGGCCGAAGAGGTCCAGCCCTTCATCGAGGGTCGCTTCCGCACCGATGGCGACACGACCCTGATGGGCGAGTCCCTGGCCGGGTTGTTCGTGGTCGAGACCTTCCTGAAGGAACCACAGATGTTCGACGCCTATGTCGCCGTCAGCCCCAGCCTGTGGTGGGACGGCGGACGTTTGGCGCGGCAGTCCGGCGCGCATCTGCGGGATCATTCGAACGACCCGCGCACCCTGATCCTGGCCCTGGGCGACGAGGGCGAGGAGATGCAGGCGCCGATGGATGTTCTGGTCGCCAATCTGCGCGACTACGCCATGCCGGGCGTCAAATGGGACTTCACCCCGCGCCCGACCGAAAGCCATGCCACCATCTATCACAATGCGGCGCTGGACGCCGTCCGCCGCCTGTACGCCACCCCGGCGCCCTGATCTGGAGCCTGCCCATGCGCCTCGGCACCCCGCTTTCCGACAACGCCGTCCGCGTCATGCTGCTGGGCTCAGGGGAACTGGGCAAGGAGGTCGCCATCGAGTTGCAGCGGCTGGGCGTCGAGGTGATCGCGGTCGACCGCTATCCCAACGCGCCGGCCATGCAGGTGGCGCACCGCAGCCATGTCATTCCGATGACCGATCCGCAGGTGCTGAACGGCGTCATCATGGCCGAGGCGCCGCACATCATCGTGCCCGAGATCGAGGCCATCGCCACCGACGTCCTGGCGGCGATCGAGGCGGCGGGCATGGCCCGCGTCGTCCCGACCGCCCGCGCGACCCAGTTGACCATGAACCGCGAGGGTATCCGCCGCCTGGCCGCCGAAGAGCTGGGCCTGCCGACCAGCCTCTACGCTTTCGCCGGCTCGGCAGAAGAGCTGGCGGCAGGCGCCGAAACCGTCGGCTATCCCTGCTTCGTCAAGCCGGTGATGTCGTCGTCGGGAAAGGGTCAGTCCTATGTCGAGAGCGCCGACGCCATCGCCGCCGCCTGGGCCCATGCCGAGGCGTCCGGCCGGGTCGCGGGCGGCCGGGTGATCGTCGAGGGGCGCATAGACTTCGACTATGAGATCACCCTGCTGACCGTCCGGTCGCGCGGCGCCGACGGCGAGACGCGCACCGACTTCTGCGCTCCCATCGGCCATCGCCAGGTCAAGGGTGACTATGTCGAGAGCTGGCAGCCGCAGGCCATGACAGCGGCGGCCCTCGAGAATGCACAAGCCATCGCCGGCAAGGTCACCGATGCTCTGGGTGGATGGGGCGTGTTCGGCGTCGAGCTGTTCGTGAAGGGCGACCAGGTCTGGTTCTCTGAGGTTTCGCCGCGCCCGCACGACACCGGGCTGGTCACGCTGGCGACCCAGACGATGAGCGAATTCGCCCTGCACGCCCGCGCCATCCTGGGCCTGCTCGTCGACGTGACCCAGCGCGACGTCGGCGCCAGCGCGGTCATCTATGGCAGCATGGAGGCGCAAGGCGTCGCCTTCGAGGGCGTGGCCGAGGCCCTGTCCGTACCCACCGCCGACCTGCGCCTGTTCGGCAAGCCCGAAGCCTTCGATCGCCGCCGCATGGGCGTCGCCACCGCGCGCGGCGACACCGCCGACCAGGCCCGAGAACGGGCGCGAGAGGCGGCGGGCAAGGTGCGGGTAGTCGCCTCCTGACACCTTCTCCCGACGGGAGCAGGGTCAGTTCGCTCGCAGCGCCGCCAACGCCGCGTCCAGCGCGGGGTCGCGACCGGCGCGACGGTCCTCCAGAGTGCGGACGGCGAGGATGTCGGGCGTGACGCCGCGCTTTTCCAGTCGGACGCCGCCAGTGGTGACGAAGTCGGCGCGGCTGAGGGTCAGCTGGCCGCCGTCGGGCAGACTCTGATCCTGCGAAATCAGCACGGCGCCGGCGCTGCGCTCGCCGATCACCGTGGCGCGGCGCGCTTCCTGAAGCGCGGCGGGGGTCAGTTCGGCCGCGCTGCGGCTGGCCTTGTCGATCAGCACCGCTACGTCCATCGCATAGGGCGCGCCGCCGCCGCAGCCGCCGGACGTCCGCAGCACCACGCGGCGACCGGTCCGACCCGTGCGCTGGGCCCAGGGCTGGCTGGCCTTCAGGAAGCAGGACAGGACGGCGTCCGCCTCGGTCAGCCGCCCGCCGGGATTGGCGCGCAGATCCAGGATCACGTCCGTGCCGGCCGGCAGGGCCGCCAGTTGCCGACCCATCCAGCGGCCCAGCCCGGCCTCGAAGGACTCCACCCGGATCACCGCCGCCCCGTCACGTGACCGATCGATCGAAAAGGGCGGCGCCGGGTCCATTTCACGCGGCAGGACGGACACCGCCCGCGCCTGACCGGCGGCGTCCGTCATGTCCAGCAGGACCGGGAGGCCCTCGGTCACCTCGATTTCAGGACCCCAGGGTCGGCCGTCGATGCGTTGCAGCCGCCAGCCCAGCTCGACCCCCGCCTCCTGGGCGGGAGAACCGGCGCGGACCTGATCGACGCGCCAGACGCCGTCATCCTCGGCGAAAAGGGTCAGGCCCATGACCGCCCGGCGCTGACGCATCGCCTCGCGACGGCGCACCGCCGACGGCTGCGAGACCCCGGCGTGATCATCGTCCAGCAGGCGCATCATGGTCCGCAGCACGACATACAGGCTGCGCTCGTCCCGGGCGGCGATGGCTTCGGGCCGATAGCGTTCGCGGGCGGCGTTCCAGTCCACGCCGTTCAGGCCGGGATCGTAGTAGTTCCGCCGGGTCTCTTCCCAGACCCGATCGAAGACGCGGGCGTTCAGCCGCGTGCGATCCATGGCGGGCGCGGGCGCATCCGTCAGCGCGGTGACGGCGGGCGCCTCTGCCCGCGCCGGCGCGACAACGCCGGTCGCGATGACCAGCGTCGCAACCAGCATCGTCCGCAAACCTGTCCGGCCGTGCCGGTCGATCCTCAGCATGGGACCAGACTAGGACGCCGGCCCGGCCCCGTTCAAATCACGAAGCCGAGCCTGCCGATCGCCGATTTCAACGCGCGTCGGATGGCGCCGTCTCCACGCGGCGGGTGATGATGCGCACACCGGAGCCCGCCCCGTGCTCGCCCGCCTCCAGGGCGCCCGAACCGTCCTTGTCCATCCGGCGGAAGGCCTCGCGGAGACGGGCCAGGAACTCGTCCTCGGTCACGCGGCCATCGCCGTTGGCGTCGAGTTCGGGAGCCTGTTGCACGCCATCGGCGCCGTCGAGGGTGAAGACATGAACGCCGCCAGGGCCGTCGGCGGTCACCAACCCACGGGCCACGTCACCGCCGCTGAAGGCCATGATGCGGGCGCCGTCGCCCGCCGGGCCATGGCCGGCCTCGAGCTCTTCCTTGGACAGCTTGCCGTCGCCGTTCTTGTCCAACCGGGAGAAGGCGCGGTCCATCGGCGCGGCGAATTCCTGGCGGCTGACGAAGCCGTCCTTGTCGGCGTCCAGGCCGTCGCGGCCCTCACCATGGCCGTTCATCACCAGGACGCGCGTCTGGATTTCAACAGGGCCGGTTTGCGTCGGTGTGGCCTGCTGCAGGGCGGCGGACAGCGCCACGGCGGTCAGGGTCGAAAGGATGGGCATGAGTCGCTCCTGTGGTCGTTGAAACAGACCTTGGACCACGCCGATTCTTCCGCCGTGTTTCACTTGCAACCCGGAATGTTTCAGCCCTGACATGACGCGGGCGAACGGGCAGGCGATAGTGGGCAAATGCAGGCTGATGCTCCCGCCCATATTCTGGTCGTTGACGACGATCCTGGCATCCGCGAGGTGCTGGGCGACTATCTGGAGCAACACGGCTATCGCGTCACCGGCGCCGGATCGGCGGCCCAACTGGATCGTGCGCTGGCGGCCGGCGCGCCCGACCTGATCGTGCTGGACCTGATGATGCCGGGCGAGGACGGCCTGTCGGTGTGTCGCCGCCTGTCGGGCAAGGGCGCGCCCATCATCATGCTCAGCGCCATGGGCGAAGACGCCGACCGGATCGTGGGGCTGGAGCTGGGGGCCGACGACTATCTGGCCAAGCCGTGCAATCCGCGCGAGCTGCTGGCCCGCATCCGCGCGGTCCTCAGGCGCCCGCGCGCCACGGCCGACAGCGACACCCCCGCGCTGCGCTTCGCCGGCTGGCGGCTGGATCTGGTGCGGCGCGAACTGACGCGGCCGGACGGCGCCGTGGTCCCGCTGACCGGGGGCGAGTTCAACCTTCTGCGCACCCTGGCCGAGGGCGCGGGGCGGGTGTTCAGCCGCGACCAGTTGCTGGAAAAGGCGCGCGGCGCCGACGCTGATATCTTCGATCGCGCCATGGACGTGCAGATCAGCCGCCTGCGCAAGAAGCTGAACGACGGCGGCGGCGACCTGATCTCCACCCTGCGCGGCGAGGGCTATCGCCTGAACGCCCGGGTCGAGCGGCGATGAAGCGGCCGTCCAGCCTGCCCATCCTGGTTCAGGTCGCGGCACTGACGACGGCGGCGGTCATCGCGTCCCTGGGCGTCGCCTTCGCCATCGTGCTGCTGGCGCCGCCGCCGCCGCCCGCGGGAATGACGGTTCAGGCCGCCGCCGAGGCGCTGGAAGGGCGACCAGCGAGCATGGGCAATGGCAAGCCGCTGGTGCGCCGTATCCTCGCCCAGGCGCCTGCGCCGGCCGCTGACGACGATGTGGTCTTTTCCCGGTTTCTGGGCGTCGTGCTGGCGGAACAGATGCAGCGGGCCCGCGATGATGTGCGCGTCATGGTCCCGACCTCTGGGGGCAGGAATTCCTCATTGGGCGTCGGTGGCGAAGGCTCGACAGGCCTGCGCGAAACCCTGGTCTTGCGCCGTCAGGATGGCGCCGCCGCGCCAACGCCCGACGCAGCTGCCAGGCTCCGGATCGAAGGCCAGGTGACGACGATAACCGCTCGCTCAATGAACGGCGGACCGCCCGGCCAGATCGATGTGCTGACCCGGCGCCTGACCTTTACGCCGCGCGCGGTCGCGGCGCGCCAGCCGGACGGACGCTGGGCCGTGGTCGAGCCGCCGCGCGACCTGCTGTCGCCGTGGCAGGCGCGGGTGCTGGGTGCGCTGGGGGCCAGCCTGCTGCTGCTGGCGCCGCTGGTGTGGTGGATGGCGCGGCGGCTGACCCGGCCGATCCGCCTGTTCGCCGTGGCGGCCGAACGGCTGGGCGCCGATCCCGAGGCCGCGCCCTTGCCCCCCTCCGGCCCGGCCGAGGTGCGCACCGCCATCGAGGCTTTCAACGACATGCAGGCCAGCCTTAAGGGCCATATGCGCCAGCGGACCCAGACGGTCGCCGCCATCGCCCACGACCTGCGCACGCCCCTGACGCGCCTGCGGTTCCGCGCCGAACAGGCGCCGGCCCGTGTGCGCGACCGGATGGCCGCCGACATCGAGGAGATGGACGCCCTGATCGGCCAGGCCATGGCCTATGTGCGAGGCGAGGCGCCGACGCAGCACCGCGAGGTCTTCGACCTGACGGCCCTGACCGCCGATGTCGCCGGCGGCTTCGCCGAAACCGGCGCCGCGATCGACCTGACGCCCGGACCGCCTCTGGTGGTCGAGGGCGATCCCGCAGGCCTGCGCCGCGCCCTGGCCAATCTGATCGGCAACGCCGTCAAATTCGCCGGCGCCGCAGAGGTGTCGGTGACTCGAGACGAGGACAGGGCCGTCGTCCTGGTGTCGGACCGGGGGCCGGGCGTGGCCGAGGCGGAGCTGGAGCTTCTGTTCGAGCCCTTCCGCCGGGGCGAGGCTTCGCGCAACCGCGACACCGGCGGCGCCGGCCTGGGGCTGACTGTGGCGCGTCAGGCGGCGCGGGCCGGCGGCGGCGACGTGACCCTGTCCAACCGGTCAGGCGGCGGGCTGGTCGCGCGGCTCAACCTGCCGCTGGCGATCTGACGCTTTCGTCGCAAATCCGTAGGGGAAGCGCCGCCTTACGGGAAGTTCACTGGAAACCGCGGACAGGTCGGGTGATCGGTGGCGCATGAAAAAGCATCGCCTTCTCGCCATCTCGGCCGCCGTGACCCTGGCCCTCACGTCGCTCGGCGCCGCGGTCGCCGAGACGCCGGCCACGCCTCGCGTGGTCGTGGGCCAGATCGCCGAAGTGATCCGTCAGGGATATTTTGACCCGGCCCAGGCGGAAATCATCGCCAGCGCCATTGTCGCCGAGGCACAGGCCGGGCGCTACGACGCCCTGACCGACCCGCGTGATCTGCAGGAGGCGCTTACGCAGCGGCTCAAGGACTACGACAGGCATTTCAGCGTCACTGCCCCACAGCCGGCGGCCGACGCCCCCGCTTCGGCCGCGCCGACGCTCCAGCCCGTGCCCTTCCCGGTCGGCGTCGCGCGCCGGGGTCAGGGATTCCGCGCGGTCGAGATCCTGCCGGGGAACATCGGCCTGGTCGACATGCGGATGTTCATTGATTTCGACGGCCCGGAAGACGCGGCCCGGAAGTACGCGGACGCAGTGCTGCAGTTGATGTCGAACACCGACGCGGTGATCTTCGACCTGCGCGAGAACGGCGGCGGTTCACCCGCCATGGTCGGCTATCTGGTCAGCGCCTTCGTCGGCCCCGACGCCGATATCTACGCCACCTTCCATTCTCGTGAAGGAACAGAGAGCGAGGCCCCTGCCCAGCCCTATGCCCACCCCCGGCTGGACGTGCCGGTTTATGTCCTGACCAGCGGGCGCAGCGGCTCGGCCGCCGAGGCCTTCGCCTACACGCTGCAGGCGGCGCGCCGCGCGACCATCGTGGGCGAAACCTCGGCCGGGGCCGCCAATCCGGGCGGCCCGGCGATCACGCCGTCCGGCTATCGGATCTTTGTCTCGAACGGGACGCCGATCAATCCGATCACCAAGTCCAACTGGGAGGGGGTGGGCGTCAAGCCGGACGTCGAGGCCCCCGCCGCCCAGGCCCTGGACGTGGCGTGGCAGGCGGCGCTGGCCCGGCAGTCCGATCGCCTCAGCGGCCCCGTCGCAGTCGAGGCCGCCTGGGTGCTTGAGGCCCTGCGCGCGCCCGCGGCCCTCGCCTTGCGCGCCGAAGACTATGTCGGGGACTACAGCGGCTCTCAGGTTCAGTCCGCCGACGGTATGCTGACCTGGCGTTCGGGACGCCGGCCCGCCTGGCGCTTGAAGCCATTGTCGACGGACCTGTTCTTCGACATCGACGAGCCTTACCGCCGCGTTCGTTTCGAACGCGACGCCGGGGGGCGGGTGACGGCGCTGGAGACGCTCGACAGCCAGGTCGGCGGCGGTCGGCGTTTGAAGCGGGCGGACTGAACCTCAGGCTTCACCGTTACAGTCGATCACGCCTTGTTACGCGCTCGGGGTTGAATCCCCGCGCGCGGGGTTCCATTGAGACGGCCAACGAACCACGCTCGGAACGAGCCGCCATCTCAGGAGACCGCCCCATGACCGTTCGCGTCGCCATCAACGGCTTCGGCCGCATCGGCCGCCTTGTCCTTCGCTCGATCATCGAGCACGGCCGCAAGGACATCGAGGTCGTGGCGATCAACGATCTGGGCCCGGTCGCCACCAACGCCCACCTGCTGAAGTACGATTCGGTTCACGGCCGCTTCCCCGGTACGGTCGAGCACGGCGAGGACTGGATCGATGTCGGCACGGGCAAGATCAAGGTCACGGCCGAGCGCGACCCGGCCAAGCTGCCGCACGCGGAGCTCAAGGTCGACATCGCCTTCGAATGCACCGGCATCTTCACGTCCAAGGACAAGGCCTCGGCCCACCTGACCGCCGGCGCCAGGCGCGTGCTGGTCTCGGCCCCCGCCGACAACGCCGACAAGACCATCGTCTACAAGGTCAACCATGAGACTCTGACGGCCGACGACATCGTCGTCTCCAACGGCTCCTGCACCACCAACGCCCTGGCCCCGGTCGCCAAGGTCCTGCACGACCTGTTCGGCATCGAGCGTGGCTATATGACCACCATCCACGCCTATACCGGCGACCAGCCGACGCTGGATACGATGCACAAGGATCTGTACCGCGGCCGCGCCGCCGCCCTGTCGATGATCCCGACCTCGACCGGCGCCGCCAAGGCCCTGGGCCTGGTTCTGCCGGAACTGAAGGGCAAGTTGGACGGCTCGTCTATCCGCGTCCCGACGCCCAACGTCTCGGTCGTCGACCTGAAGGTCGTCGCCGGCCGCGAGGTCACGGTGGAGGAGATCAACGCCGCCCTTCAGGCCGCCGCCGACGGCCCCATGAAGGGCGTTCTGGCCACCACCAACGACCCGCTGGTCTCGGTCGACCTGAACCACATCGCCGCCTCTTCGACCGCTGCCCTGCCGCAAACCCAGGTCGTCGACGGCAAACTGGCCCGCGTCCTGACCTGGTACGACAACGAGTGGGGCTTCGCGACCCGCATGGCCGACACGGCCCTGGTGATGGCGAAGTTCCTCTGAAGCTGAAAGCCCTTCTCCCTTGATGGGGGAAGGGTTGGGATGGGGGTGACCCCGCCCGCAACGCTCGCTTGTCGAGCGTCACACCCCCACTCCCGACCTCTCCCCCATCAAGGGGGAGAGGAGATGAGCGTGAAACCCATGACCTTCCGCACCCTCGACGACGCCACTGACCTCGCCGGCAAGACCGCCTTGGTCCGCGTGGACTTCAACGTGCCGATGGAAGGCGGCAAGGTCAGCGACGACACCCGGCTGAAGGCCGCCCTGCCTACCATCCATCGCCTGCGCGAAGCGGGCGCCAAGGTCGTGCTGCTGGCCCATTTCGACCGGCCCAAGGGCGAGCGCGTGCCGTCCATGAGCCTGAAGCCTGTGGTCGAGCCGCTGGAGCTGCTGCTGCACGGCCCCGTCCGCTTCGCCGACGACTGCGTGGGCGAAGAGGCCAAGACAGCCATCGCCGATCTGGACGCCGGCGGCGTTTTGCTGCTCGAGAATGTCCGCTTCCACAAGGGCGAGGAAAAGAACGACCCGGCCTTCGCCGCCCAACTGGCGGAATTGGGCGATCTGTACGTCAACGACGCCTTCTCGGCCGCGCATCGCGCCCACGCCTCGACCGAGGGGCTGGCCCGCCTGCTCCCCGCCTACGCCGGCTGCGCTATGGCGCGCGAGTTGTCGGCGCTGGATGCGGCGCTCGGCAATCCGCAGAAACCGGTCATCGGCATCGTCGGCGGGGCCAAGGTCTCGACCAAGCTGGACCTGCTCAAGAATCTGGTCGCCAAGCTGGACTATCTGGCCATCGGCGGCGGCATGGCCAACACCTTCCTTTTCGCACAAGGCGTCGATGTCGGCGGTTCGCTGTGTGAGAAAGACCTGGCTGACACCGCCCGAGAGATCATCGAGGAAGCTCGCCGTCAGGGCTGCGAGCTGCTGCTGCCGGTCGACGTGGTGGTGGCCAAGGGCGTGAAGCCCGGCATCGCGTCCGGCGTCCGCGCGCTGGACCGAATCGCCGCCGACGACCTGATCCTGGACGCCGGTCCGGAAACCGTCGCCCGCCTGAACCGCGCCATGGACCTGTCGAAGACCCTGATCTGGAACGGCCCGCTGGGCGTGTTCGAGGTCCCGCCCTTCGACAAGGCCACGGTCGCGGCCGCCAGGCATGCGGCCGAACTGGCCCATGCGGGCAAGCTGGTCGCCGTCGCCGGCGGCGGCGACACCGTCGCGGCCCTGAACCATGCGGGCACGACCGACGACATGACCTTCGTCTCCACCGCCGGCGGCGCCTTCCTGGAATGGATGGAGGGCAAGGTATTGCCGGGCGTCGAGGCTCTGCGCGCCTAGGACCAAACGGCGTCGCCTGCCCGCCACACGCCCGTTCTTCCTTGCAGGAACAGGCGATTGGTCCTGTTACACGGCGTGACTTCCGTCCGCCGCCGGGCTAAAGCCTGAGGCAAAATATAATGGGCTCAGGAGACTAACCATGGCGCGCATCACGCTGCGACAGTTGCTGGATCACGCGGCGGAGCAGGGCTACGGCCTGCCGGCCTACAACATCAACAACATGGAGCAGGGGCTGGCCATCATGGAGGCGGCCGAGGCCGTCAACGCGCCGGTCATCATCCAGGCCTCGCGCGGCGCCCGCAGCTATGCCAACGACATCGTCTTGGCCAAGCTGATCGACGCCCTGGCCGAACTGTATCCGCACATCCCGGTCTGCATGCACCAGGACCACGGCAACGGCCCGGCGACCTGCGCCACCGCCATCCAGTACGGCTTCACCAGCGTCATGATGGACGGTTCGCTGGAAGAGGACGCCAAGACCCCCGCCAGCTACGAATACAACGTCGACGTCACCCGCCGCGTCACCGAAATGGCCCACAGCTGCGGCGTCTCGGTCGAGGGCGAACTGGGCGTGCTGGGCAGCCTGGAGACCGGCATGGGCGAGGCCGAGGACGGCCACGGCTTCGAAGGCAAGCTGGATCACTCGGCCCTGCTGACCGATCCGGATCAGGCCGTCGACTTCGTCAAGGCGACCAAGGTCGACGCCCTGGCCATCGCGATGGGCACCAGCCACGGCGCCTACAAATTCAGCCGCAAGCCCGACGGCGAGGTGCTGGCCATGAACGTGATCGAGGAGATCCACCGCCGCCTGCCCGACACCCACCTGGTGATGCACGGCTCATCCTCGGTGCCGCAGGACCTGCAGGACATCATCAACCAGTACGGCGGCCAGATGCCCCAGACCTGGGGCGTGCCTGTCGAGGAAATCCAGCGCGGCATCAAGCACGGCGTGCGCAAGATCAACATCGACACCGACAACCGCATGGCCATCACCGGCGCCATCCGGAAAGTGCTGGCCGAAAAGCCGGGCGAGTTCGATCCCCGCGCCTATCTGAAACCCGCCAAGGAAGCCATGCGCAAGCTGTGCATCGAGCGCTACCAGCAGTTCGGCTGCGAAGGCCAGGCGTCGAAGATCAAGCCCCTGTCCACCGCCCAGATGGCCAAGCGCTACGCCTCAGGCGAACTCGACCCCCACTTCGGCGCCGCCGCCACCCGCGCGGCCTGATCACAATGCAGAAGGGCGGCTTTTCGGCCGCCCTTTTCGTTTCCGGCCTACGCCAGCATCCACGCTCGCCAGCGCATCAGGAACACCTGCTCGGTCACGCCCAGCCGCTCCAGAATGCCGGCGTTCGATGTCTCGGCCATCAGATCGAACAGCGTAGCTCGCCCCCAAGTCGCCTCGATGAACCGAACCAGCGATCCACCGACGCCGTAACGCGCCGGCCCGCTCCATGCATCCGCCAGCGCCGTGGGACCGGCGCCGTCGCGCACAGCCGTCCTAGCTTGCGTCAGGCGGCGGTCATCCAGTTGGCCCGAGATCAGCACGGCCAGCCCCTCGACGAACCATCCCACCTCGTCCATGCCGGTGAAGTCGCCGGTCGAATTGTGCTGTCCGTGATAGACGTGCGTCATCTCGTGCCACAAGATCGCACGCGCCTCGTCCGCATCCTCCGGCTTGTGTTCGCACGCCTCAGCAGCCCAGGCCGCCGGCGACAGGAACAACACCCGGTCCGCCGCGCCGACGCCCACCATCCAGCACTGTGATGGCGCGATGCCCCATTCCGCGGGCGCCGCCGTGTCGAACGCCGCTCGGTCGGCCAGGACCGACACGGTCACAGGCCGCACGAAGTCGTGGCCGAAATAGACCTCCAGCGCCCCCGCCGCCGCGCTGCTTTCACTGCGAACGAAGTCACCCCACCGGTCACCCTCGGGGCGGGTCACATGGATTTCGCTTCCGTGCGCGACGCTGGACGACACGAGCAAGCTGGCGATCGCCCCCAACAAGACTGCATATCCGGTCACGACGCGCTCCATTGCCCTTTTCCGACATTTGCGCTCAGTCCCGCGCGCAAGCGACAGGCTGTCGATCAGTCGGAGATAGAGCGACGAAGACGCGTTGACCGGCGCGCCCCCGTTCAGATCACCACACGTCCAGGCGGCGACGCACGTCTTCCAGTTCCCGCTCGGCATAGCGCAGGTCGCGTTCGGTCTCGCGCATGTCGCGGCGCGCGTCCTCAAGTTCGCCACGGACTTCGCGGATGCGGTTGCGGATTTGCTCGCGCTGGGCGTCGGTCAGACCCGACTGCCGTAGTTCCTGTTCTTTCGCGTCCAGTTTTTCGGCGCGGTCGGCGGCGCGGTTGCGGGCCGAGCTGAGGGCGCTTTCGGCCGAGGACACCGCGCTTTCGGCCGCGTACAGTGTCCGCCCGTCCTGATAGGCGGGCAGGAAGCCGCGCTCCAGATTGGCGGGACACACGCCCTTGTATTCGCCGCCCTTGCGCCCGGCCTCGAAGCCGCCGCGCGGCGTGCAGTATTCGCGCAGGCCCGCGTCCCGGGCCGAGAAATAGGCCCGCTCGTCCGGCGCGACGCCGAATTTGGCGCAAGCCTGGGCATGTTCCGACAGGCGGCTGGCGTCCTGGCCCTCCTTGCCGTCCTTGAATCCGCTCTCGCTCCAGGCCCCGGCCAGGCACTGGTCCTCGCTCATGGTGGCGCAACTGCCCAAGGCGATGGCCGTGGCGGCCAGGGCGCCGGCGATGATGATCCGCATGTTGGTTCTCCCCCCGAATGCGCAAAGGTTAACGCCAAGCCTGTCGCTCTTGGCAAGCCTGCCCGTCGCAAGTTTGACGTGCTAGGCACGGGCGTGACCGATACAGCACCCGACCACGACGACGCCGACCTGACCGTGCTGACGGCCCATGTCGCACCCGGCGCCGCCCGACTGGACAAGGCGCTGGCCGAGGCCGTCCCGACCCTGTCGCGCGCGCGTATCCAGGCGCTGCTGGACGAAGGCGCGGTCTATCTGAATGGCGCGCCCGTGGGGCCAAAGGCCAAGCCCCTGCCCGGTGACTATGAGATCGTCCTGCCGCCGGTCACACCCGCCGACCCGCAGCCCGAGGATATTCCCCTGACCGTCCTGTTCGAGGACGCCGATCTGATCGTCATCGACAAGCCCGCCGGCATGGCCGCCCACCCGGCGCCCGGCTGCGAGACCGGCACCCTGGTCAACGCGCTGCTGCATCACTGCGGCGACAGTCTGTCCGGCATCGGCGGCGTGGCCCGACCGGGCATCGTGCACCGGCTGGACAAGGACACCTCGGGCGTCATGGTCGCCGCCAAGTCCGATCGCGCACACGCCGGCCTGTCCGCCCTGTTCGCCGCCCACGACATCGAGCGCACCTACATCGCCCTGACCCGCGGCGCCCCCACGCCCGAGAAAGGCCGGATCCAGACCCAGATCGGCCGCTCCAACAACGACCGCAAGAAGATGGCCGTCCTGCGCGCCGGCGGGCGCGAAGCGATCACCGACTATGTCGTCCAGCGCGCCTTTGGCCAGCCCGCCAAGGCCGGCGGCGCGCCGATGGCCGCCCGCGTCGCCTGCACCCTGCATACTGGCCGCACCCACCAGATCCGCGTCCATCTGGCGTCCAAGGGTTCGCCCCTGCTCGGTGACCCCGTCTATGGCTCGGGCAGCCCCGCCGCCCCGGTCCGTGCCGCCATCGCCGACGCCGGCCTGACCCGCCAGGCCCTCCACGCCGCCGTCCTTGGCTTCGTCCACCCGGTGACCGGTCATGCCCTGCGTTTCGAGACTTCGCCGCCCGAGGACATGCAGCGGCTCGAGGCCTTGCTGATCGAATTTGATTAGCAACTAACTCTGTGCTAGATAACCTCTCGACTGGCTTGAGTGGCGCCGGCGCAACGGTCACGCTTTCGTGTGACGATCCGCCCCTAAAAATGGCGGCAACCCATCGCTACTTGTCCGGTTGAGGGGTGAGGCGACGGCGCACATTCGGTGGCCGGGGCCACAGAGCCTGCTCGTATCTCGGTCGGAGGGACCAAATGGCTGCCAACAACACGCTCGCGGTGATGTCGCCTGAACAGGGGCTGTCGCGATACCTGACGGAAATCCGCAAATTTCCGATGCTGACCAAGGACGAGGAGTTCATGCTGGCGAAGCGCTGGTCTGAACACCAGGATGCCGAGAGCGCGCACCGTCTGGTCACATCCCACCTTCGTCTCGTGGCCAAGATCGCCATGGGGTATCGCGGCTACGGTCTGCCGATCGGCGAAGTGATTTCCGAGGGCAACGTCGGCCTGATGCAGGCCGTCAAGAAATTCGACCCGGACAAGGGCTTCCGCCTGGCGACCTACGCCATGTGGTGGATCCGCGCCTCGATCCAGGAATACATCCTGCGCAGCTGGTCGCTGGTGAAAATGGGCACCACCGCCGCCCAGAAGAAGCTGTTCTTCAATCTGCGCAAGGCCAAGAGCCAGATCTCGGCCTTCGAGGAAGGCGACCTGCACCCCGAGCACCTGGCGGCCATCGCCACCAAGCTGGGCGTGTCCGAGGACGAGGTCACCAACATGAACCGCCGCCTCGGCGGCGACGCCTCGCTGAACGCGCCGTTGCGCGCCGATGGCGAAAGCGAATGGCAGGACTGGCTGGCCGACGACACTGCTGTCTCTCAGGAGACGCAGTTGGCCGAGAGCGAGGAAAAGTCGATCCGCATGGGCCTGTTGCAGGAAGCCATGGAGGAGTTGACCGAACGCGAGAAGCACATCCTGACCGAGCGCCGCCTTAAGGACGATCCGGTCACGCTGGAAGAGCTCGCCGGCCAGTACGGCGTATCGCGCGAACGCGTGCGCCAGATCGAGGTCCGCGCCTTCGAGAAACTGCAGAAGGCCATGCGCGCCGCCGCCGAAGAGCGCAATCTGGTCGACGCCTGATCCCCCAAGGGTCAGACGCGGCGATCAGGCGCTACGCGCCAGCGTCTCCGGGTCGGCCAGCTTCAGCACCGCGTCGACCGGTCCGCTCAGGATCGCCTTCGTCGGCGCGGGGCCCGCGAAACAGGTCTCAAGACCGGCCGATGCGATCACCAGCGAGGTGTCGCCGGTCTTGATGCCCAGCGCCTTCAGCGTCTCGCCCTGCTGGCGAATGGCGCGGACGGCCTGTGCCGGGTCGTTGTCGAACTGGGTCATGGCCGAGCTCAGGATCCGCATCGCCTGGTCCTTGACGGCGGCCGCCTCGGCCGCGGCCGAGGCCGGCTTGTCGCTGCGCCGCTTGGCCGGTCCGGCGTATTCGCCCGAGTTGAAGCGCCGCCGGTCGGGACCGACATAGCCTACGGCCTCGATCCAGTCGCGCGGCTTCAGCGCCACGTTCTCGATCCGCTTGAACAAGTCATTGGACGTATAGGGCTTGCGCAGGAACTCGTGCACGCCGACGTCGCGCGCGCCCTTGATCGAGCTGGCGGTCGCATCGGCCGTGACCATGATGATCGGCGCCCGGCGACACTGCATGCCCGAGCGCCGGATCGCGCGCGTAAGCTCCTCGCCGTCCAGACCCGGCCCGCCGCGCTCGGTGAAGATCAAGCCGGGCTCCAGGTCCCGGGCCATGGCCATGGCGCGCTTGTTGTCCGGCTCGGTCACCACTTCGCGGGCGCCCAACGCCTTCATCACGTCCATCAGCAGACGCGCCGAATGCGGATTGGGATCGACCACCAGTGTCCGGCGGACGACCGGCTCGATCCGGTTCAGGGTCTTGGCGTCGATGGCGAACAAGGCGAGGCGGCTCCGATTAGGCCATCAGCCTTAACCATCAGCCGTTAAGGCGGGGTTGCAAAGCTTTGCCGTAACCCGCCCCGGTTCGGCTCGATCCTTAGCCCTGGAACGGATCGCGCATCAGGATGGTGTCGTCCCGCTCGGGGCTGGTCGACAGCAGAGCCACCGGCGCGCCGATCAGCTCCTCGATCCGCCGCACATATTTGATGGCGTTGGCGTTGATATCCTTGAAGCTGCGCACGCCGCCGGTGCTTTCGCTCCAGCCTTCCAGTTCCTCGAACACCGGCTCGGCCGCCGCCTGATCCTTCAGGCTGCTGGGCAGGTAATCCAGCACCTCGCCGTTGATGCGATAGCCGACGCAGATCTTCAGCGTCTTCAGCCCATCCAGTACGTCCAGCTTCGTCAGGGCGATACCGTCGATGCCGTTGATCGCCACCGACTGGCGCACCAGCACCGCGTCGAACCAGCCGCAGCGCCGCGCGCGCCCGGTGTTGACCCCAACCTCGCGCCCCACCGTCGCCAGATGCTGCCCGACCTCGTCGTCCAGTTCGCAGGCGAAAGGCCCCTCGCCGACGCGGGTCGTATAGGCCTTCACGATGCCCAGCACATAGCCGACGCCCCGCGGCCCCAGGCCCGATCCCGCCGCCGCCTGACCGGCCACGGTGTTCGATGACGTCACATAGGGATAGGTGCCATGATCCACGTCCAGGAAGGCGCCCTGCGCCCCCTCGAACAGCACCCGCTTTCCCGCCTTCTGGGCCTGATCCAGCACCCGCCACGCCGGCTTCACATAGGGCAGGATCTTCGGCGCGATCTCCAGCAGTTGCGCCAGCAGCGCCGCCGGGTCGATCGGCTCCAGCCCCAGGCCCGCGCGCAGCGGGTCGTGGTGCGAGCGCAGGCGGTCGATCTTGACCTTCAGGTCCTCGACATTGGCCAGGTCGCATACGCGGATGGCGCGGCGCCCCACCTTGTCCTCATAGGCCGGCCCGATGCCGCGGCCCGTGGTGCCGATCTTGGCCCCCGGCGCACTGGCGGCGGCTTCGCGCGCTACATCCAGGGCCGGATGGATCGGCAGGATCAGACAGGCGTTGTCGGCGATGGTTAGGATGGCGGGGCTGATCTCGATCCCTTGCGCCTGGATCTTCTCGATTTCGCCGACCAGATGCCAGGGATCGACCACCACGCCGTTGCCGATGATCGACGGCTTGCCCTGCACCACGCCCGACGGCAGCAGCGCCAGCTTGTACACCTTGCCGTCCACGACCAGCGTATGGCCCGCGTTGTGACCGCCCTGGAACCGCACGACCATGTCGGCCCGGTTCGACAGCCAGTCGACGATCTTGCCCTTGCCCTCGTCGCCCCACTGGGCGCCGACCACCGCTACGTTCGCCAAGATCGTCTCTCCGCAATCCAGAATGCGGTGGGAGCCTATAGCCCCTGAATCGCCCGGAGTCGCCCGGCGATGGCGTAATTCTACGCCAGTTCCGCCGCCGCCGTCTCAAACGCCCATTCCAGCCACGGCGTCGCGGCCACGACATCGGCCGTTTCGACGGTGCAGCCGCACCACAGGCGCAGGCCCGGCGGGGCGTGGCGGTGGGGCTCCATATCATAGACGGCGCCCTCGCCTTCCAGCAGCGCCTTGAACCGCGTCACGAACGCCTTCTGTCTCGCCTCGTCCAGCGCGGTCACGCGCGGATCGACGAATTTCAGGCAGACCGAAGTCGTCGAGCGGATCTCGGGCCGGTCGGGCAGGAAGGCGATCCAGTCGGTCCGCTCGACCCATTCCGCCAGGGCGGCGTAGTTGGCGTTGGTTCGACGGATTAATTCGTCGATCCCGCCGACCGCCTTCGCCCAGTCCAGCGCGTCGATCCAGTCCTCTATGGTCAGGATGGAAAAGGTGTTGATGACCACCCCGTCCGCCAGCGTCCGGTCGAACCGCCCCTTGTCGGTCAGGCGCAGCACCTTGGGAATCGACCGTTCGGGCCGATAGCCGTCCAGCCGCGCCACCGCGCGCGGCGACAGCACCATCACTCCGATGCCCGCCTCGCCGCCCAGCGCCTTCTGGAAGCTGAAGGTGGTCACATCCAGCTTGTCCCACGGCAGCGGCTGGGCGAAGGCGGCAGAGGTCGCGTCGCAGATGGTCAGACCTTCGCGGTCATCGGCGATCCAGTCGCCGTCCGGCATCCGCACGCCCGAGGTCGTGCCGTTCCAGGGGAACACCACGTCCTTCTTCGGATCGACCCGCGACAGGTCCGGCAGGTCGCCCCAGGCCGCCGTCAGCACTTCGGGCTCCAGTTTCAGATGGTCGCGCACGTCGACGGCCCAGGTCAGGCCGAAATTCTCATAGGCGATGACCTGCACCGGCCGCTCGCCCAGCATGCCCCACAGCGCCGCCTCGACCGCGCCGGTATCCGAGCCGGGCGTATAGAGCATCACATGGTCTTCAGGCGGGGACAGCACCTCGCGCGTCAGCCGCAATCCGTGCGCGAACCGCTCGACCACCTCCGGCGCGCGAATGCCCCGGCCCAGCAGGTTCGACGGCAGTCCCGCCAGCGACCAGCCCGGTCGTTTGGCCGTCGGCCCGGCCGAGAACCAGGGACGCGCGGGCTTGACGTCGGGCTTGGCGATCATGGCTTGGGCGTCTCTGGCGTGGGCGATGGGCGGAAGGGATGAAAGGCGTCAGCGACCCGGCTTGTACGGCCGCTTCTCGCGCCATTCCTCGGCGAATTTGGTCAGCATCTCGTCCGGAGCGTCCGGCAGCGTCACCACCAGTTTCGCCAGCAGGTCGCCGCGCTTGCCGTCGGCATGGGCGCCCCGCCCCTTCAGCCGCAACACCTTGCCCGAGTTCGAGCCCGGCGGCAGCGTCATCATCACCGCCCCGTCCGGCGTCTGCACCTGAACCTTGCCGCCCAGCACCGCGTCGGGGACCGACACCGGCAGATCCATGGTCAGGTCCGCGCCCTCGCGGCGATATAGCGGATGCGCCGCGATGGTCAGTTCGATCAGGGCGTCGCCGGCGGGCCCGCCGCGCCCCGGCGCGCCCTGCCCCTTCAGCCGGATCGTCTGGCCATCGGCCGCGCCCTTGGGAATGGTCACGTCCAGCATGCGGCCGTCCGAGAACTGGATGCGCCGCGTCGCCCCGCTGATCGCCTCCTCCAGCGTGATCTCCAGCGTCGCCTTGACGTCCTGCCCCTTGGTCGAGAACGGCCGCCCAATCCCCGGCCGCGCTCCCCCGCCGAACATGCCGAAGATCTCGTCCAGATCGATGTTCTCGAACCCGGCCCGGCCGCCCGGCCCGCCGGTGTAGCCAAAGCCGCCGCCGGGCCCGCCGCCACCGCGAGGCGCCCCGCCCCCACCAAAGCCACGGAACTGCTCTCGCCCGTCGGCGTCGATCTCGCCCCGGTCGAACTTGGCCCGCTTGTCCTTGTCGCCCAGCAGATCGAACGCGGCGGTGATGCGCTTGAACCGCTCCTCGGCGGCCTTGTCGCCGGGATTCTTGTCAGGGTGCAGCGTCTTGGCGAGCTTGCGGAACGCCTTCTTGATCTCGTCCTGGCTCGCGCTACGCGCGACGCCCAGTTCCTTGTAGGGATCGCCGGCCACTTCCGCTCCGTCCTCACGCGTTCAGAAGCGTCAGTTAAGCCATGCACCGCTCTATTCCAATCCTCCCCTGCGCAGCGGGGGAGGGGGACCGCGAAGCGGTGGAGGGGGACCGCGAAGCGGTGGAGGGGGCGAGCCTTTGGCGCAGCGCTATGTCCGCCCCTCCGCCATGCTGACGCATGGTCCCCCTCCCCGTTCCGCTATGCGTCACGAGGGAGGATCGAAACGATCACCTCCGCGCCCCAGCCGTACCCGTCGCCCCATTGGGCCACGGCGATACGCGCCGCCGGGCCGGGCCCGTCCGGAAAGTCCGCCGTCACCCAGTCCGCCAGATAGACCACCTCCAGCCCTTCGACCTCCCAAACCCGCCGCTCCAGCGCCCCATCCAGCACCCGCACTCTGAACCGCCTGGGATCGACCTCGACCGGCTCGCCATCCCAGCGGTCGCCGCCCAACCGCACCCGCGGCGTCCAACTGATCCGCAGGCCATCTTCCGCCGCCGCGACCCTCAGGTGCGCCGGCCGCCACGGCCGCGCATGGCGATTGCGCCAGGTGAAGTCGGCCTCGACTACCCCCGCCCCACCCGCCGGCGCCCCGTCCGGCGCCACGCGGATCAGCCGGGGCGTTCCGACTTCCGCCGCATCGAACGTCAGCCGAACCAGCGCCTCGTCCAGCAGCACCGCCATCGCCCCCTCGACCGCCCCGGCGGCGCAGGCGTCCTCCGTCCCCTGCTGCCCGCGCAGCAGGCCGTCCAGCCGCCACGTCTCCGGCCCGATCAGGGTCGCGCGCCGATACTGCGCCACCTCCCAGCCCGCCGCCGTCTCGACCGCCAACGCCGATCCGCCCGCCAGCACGCCCGCCGCGCCCCGACTCTCGGGCGCCCGCCCCTCCAGCCGCACGATCAGCGCATTGGCCTCGTCCCAGCGCCCGACCACGCCGGGGCCCAGCGCCGCCGTCAGCACCCCCACCGTGGCCGGCGTCTCGGCCAGGCCGCGCGCCGTCAGCGCCCCCACTCCCGTCCCGGCATGGACCCGCATCGCCCGCCACGGCTCCGCAGCCACCGCCGCCCGCGGTCGCGCATCGTCCTCGGTTCCCGGAAGCGGCGGCAGATCCAGCACCCGCACGAACGGCTCGCCGATCGCCGCTGGCCCTTCGCCCGGCCGCCAATCCGGCGCCTCGTCCTCGAACCCGTCCTCTGCGTTCCGTTCCAGCTCCGCCTCGGGCCGCTCGTCCAGCCGCAGCCGCGCCACACGCCAGACGCCATCGTGACTCTCGATCGTCACCGCATCGCCGGGCTCCAGCCTCAGCGCCTCCAGCGGCCCCAGCGCGACCGTCAGCCGCTCCACATCCGTCGCGGCGTCCACCAGTCGCCACGCCGCCGCCCGCGCCAGTCCCGCGCCGCCCACCACCGGCAGGTCCAGATCCACGCCCCCGCCGCCGGTGGCGACCGCGCCGTGCGCCGTCACCGCCCCGGTCTGATAGTCCGCCGCCTCGTCGATGAACCGCACCCGCGCCGTCTCCGGTGGCGGCTCCAGCATCCGCTCCGCCCGCACCGGCGCGCCCTCGTCCGGCAGGGCCAGCGCGTCGCGCGACAGGGCCGTCGGCTCGGCGCCCACGCCCACCGCAACCTTACCCCCGCGCTCGGCCACCGTCAGGTTCAGCGCCGCCGCCAGCGGCTCCAGCGCATCGCGCACCCGCATCGGCCGGTCGATCACATAGCCGGCGACCTCGCCCTTCACCGGCCCGATGACAAAGTCCGCCAGCCCGCCGCGCCGGACCACCGCCGCCACCAGATCCGCCGCCTCGCCCGACAGCCGCCCGTTCAGCCAGTGCCCGGTCCGCCACGCCCCCGCGTCGGCCCACACCTCGCCCTTGGCCGGGAACGCCGGATAGGGCCGCGCGTCCCAGCACCAGGCGTCCGCCCCCGCCAGCATCCGCCCGCCATAGACGCCAGACACCGGATTGTTCTCAGGCTGGGCATAGTGAACCAGCACCGCCTCCAGCGCCCGGCGCTGCATCGCGTCATCGCGCGCGCCGGTCGAATGCGGCGGCAGGGCGTTCTCCGCGCTCTTCGGGTCCTGGAACAGGTTCGGCGCATTGCCCCCGCGATCCACGGCGGCGCAGCCGAACTCGGTCAGCCGGATCGGCTTCATCCCCGGAACCCAGGCTGTCGGCGTCGGCTTGCGCACCCCGCCCGACCGGTCATGGTGCGGGTTCGACCACCACCCCTTCAGGTCCTTGGGGCGGAACAGCCAGTCTTCGCCATGCGCCCCATCGGTGATCGGCGTCCGCGCCTGCGCCGCGCGATCGGCCGCGTCGGCATAGTACCAGTCGAAATTCTCGCCCCCCGCTGCCTGCGCCGCCAGATAGGCCGGATCTGCCGGCCCGGCGAACGTCAGGGCGTCCACGCCCCCATCGCCGTCGCGCCAGTCGCCCAGCGGCGGATACCAGTCGATGCCGACGTAATCGATATTCGGATCCGCCCACAAAGGATCCAGGTGGAACGTCACGTCGCCATCCAGGTGACGCCCGAAATACTCCGACCAGTCGGCGGCGTAGCTCAGCTTCACCCCCGGCCCCACGATGACCCGGCATTCCGCCGCCAGCGCTCGCAGCCGCGCCACCGCAGGATGGCCGCCCGCCGAGTCGCGCGTCCAGGTCAGCCCCCGCATCTCCGAGCCGATCAGCAGGCCGTCCGCCCCCGTCTCGGCCGCGATCCGCGCATAGTGAAGCGCCAGTCGCCGCAGGCCCCAACCGTTCGCCGGGCCGAACATCGCCTCGACCTCGGCCGCCGCGCCGGCGCCGTCCGTCCCCTTCACCCGCCCGCGCCACGGATGCGCCGCCTGCTCGACCGCGCCATAGGGATCCGGCTTTGCGTTGCCCGCCGGAATGTCCATGAAGACGAACGGATACAGCGTCACCTCCAGCCCGCGCCGCTTCAGTTCGGCCACCGCCGCCCGCACCGTCTGATCCGAGGGCGTGCCGCCATAGGCGGGGGCCCCGTCCACCTGCGACACCACATACGCCTGATGCCGCGCCAATCCCGCCACGGACCAATCCAGCGGCCGCGTCGGGCGCTGCGCCCGCTCTACCCCCGGCCGAACCCGGCAATGCCCGGCCCTCAGGTCATCCCCGAACCAGCCGATCACCAGACTGACCCGTTTCAGCCTCGGCGCCTGCGCCTGCAACTGGTCCAGCGAGACCAGGAAATCCGCCCGCCCTTCGGCGTTGTTGACGTTCTCGACCCGGCTTCTCGTCAGGCCCTCGCGCCGGAACACCGGCTCGGTCGCCAGCACGAACTCCCCCGCGCCCGGGATCAGACACACACCCTCCAGCCGGTCCTCCAGCCGCGCCTCGATCCCCTGCGGCCGCCGGAACACTTCAAAACTCAGTTGCGGCAGGCGATTGCCGAACGCCCCCAAGGGCAGGTCCTCGAACACCACATAGGCCGTCCCGCGATAGGCGGGCGCCGTCCCCTCGATCGCCTCGATCAGCGGATCGGGCGTCTGGCCCGCCCCACCGCGATGCACCCGCATCGTCACGCCCGACTGGTCCAGCGGTCGACCGTCGGCCCAGACCCGACCGATCCCATCGATCGGCCCCTCGCACACCGCCACGGCGAAGCTCAGCGAATAAGCGTAGTCCACCGTCCGGGGTCCGCCTTTCGACCCGCCGCGCGCGTTGCGCTTCTCCAGGAACCGCGCGGCCCAGATCACCTGACCCGTCACCCGCGCCCGCCCCATGGCCCAGGCCATCGGCGCCCCCTCGGCGGTCGACTGGACCTTCAGCGCCTCCAGTCTCGGCCCCCGCTGCCGTGCGGGCGACAGCGACGCCACGATGCCGCCGTCGATCACCCGCCCCAGCGCCGCGCCGACCGCCTGACCGACGCCGCCCCCGACCAGCCCGCCGATCCCGCCCAGAACCGCCTGCGCCATTCAGTCCTCCACGCCCGGGAAGGCGAAGGCCGCCACCAGCCTTCGCCGCCACCACGGCCCCATCCAGCTTTCGACCACCGACCGCCCCCAGTAGGCGTGGATCATCCTCGGCTCCGGCGCGCCATCGTCGCTCAGGATCGCGCAGTGCTTGGCCGGCGCCCCGTCCGCCATGCGAAACAGCAGCACATCCCCCGGCCGCGCCGCCTCTGACGGCCGCTCGACCAGCCACCGCCGCGCCGCCATCCACAGCGTCTCCTCGCCCCCGACCTCGGCCCAGTCGGCGGCGTAGGGCGGCGGCGCCTCAGGCTCCTCGCCCACCACCTCGCGCCACACGCCCCGCACCAGCCCCAGACAGTCCGCCCCCTCGCCTCTCAAACTGGCCTGATGCCGATAGGCCGTGCCCAGCCAGGCGCGGGCGGCGGCCAGGATGCGCGCACGCCCCTCTCCCTCCCCGTCCCGGGGAGGGTGGTCGACGCGTAGCGGAGACCGGGTGGGGAGGGCATGGCAAGGCATCCGCAGCGCCCGATTTGCCTCGCCGCTCCCACCCGGCCTCGCCTGCGGCTCAGCCACCCTCCCCGGGCCGGGGAGGGAGAATTCGTGAGGCTCCCTCACCGCCGGCTCCCTCCATCATGGCGTCCGCCCGACGCCGGATAGGCGGTCAGGAAGTCATCCCCCGCAATGTCCGGAAAGCCCTGGAAATTGATCCCATTGCCAAAGACGCCGACGCAGCTCGCCCAACGCCGATCACACGTCGCGCCGGGCCAGTCGCCCGCATTCAGCCCACAGCGCGCATCGCCGAACCGCGCATCGCACATCCGGCCATAGGTCCGTCCGACCACCCGCTCCAGCGCCGCCATCGGCCCGTCCAGCTCGGCCACGAAGCCGTCGCCCTCGCGTCGCAACCGGCTCAGCGTACCGGACCACAGCCGCACCCTCAGGTCCGGCCGCATCCAGTCCATGCGCCACAGCTCGACCCGCGCTCCATCCCAGTCGGACAGTTCGCCGCTCGACACGCCCGAAGCCGCCAGGCTCCCCGGCGCCGTCCCGACGCCCGCTTCGGCCGCGCCCGCCGTCCAACCCACGCTCGCCGAGCAGACCAGCCCCTCGACCGTCAGATCCTGGTCATGGTCGGTGAATCCCAGCCGCCCCCCGTCCGCCCGCTCCAGCGTCCAGACACGGCACAGCGTCGCCGCCCCACTCTCGATGCGGTCGGCCAGTTCGTTTGGAATGTCGCGCATCGGTCAGACCCGAACCTCGATCAGCGGCACGGCCGCCATCCGCCCGGCGCCGAAACTCTCCAGCGTCACTTCGATCCGGTCGGCGTCGAACCGCACCGGCGTGTCGAAGACAAAGCCCGCGCTCACCGCCGCGCCCGCCGCTGGCGCGACGTCCAGCGTCACCACTCCGGTCGTCGTCTCCAGCGAAAAGCCGACCTCGACGCCGCCGACCGCCACCTTCACCGATCCCCCGACCGGCTTGCGGATCGCCCGTTCGACGTCGTCGTAGCGCTTCACCAGCTGGAACGTGCGCCGCGCCCCGTCCCCGACACCCAGCGCCTGGTCGGTCGCCGCGACATCCGCTCCCGGCGCGCACGACTTGAAGTCTGCGAAGTCCCGGAACCGGAACCCGTACAGCCGCCCGCGGCGCGCCTCGAAGAACGTCGTCAGCGCCGCCATGTCGTCCAGCGATCTCAGGTTCGCCCCGATCAGATAGCGCCGCCGCCCCATGGCCCACGGCGTCGAGCGCCGCTCCCATCCGGACGCCAGCGTCACCACCTCGGTTCGCCGCTCGACACCCCCGGTCGAGCCGAACGCCAGTCGCGCCGGCAGTCGCACCTCGTGAAAGGCCATCCTGTCCTCGCTTTCACTTGTTCAAGGATCGGCGCTCGTTCATCTTCCCTCAGCGGCGAGTTGCCGTGATTTGGGGAGCTGCCATCGTGCGCGGTGAAATTCTCAGTTTCGACGACGTCTCGGGAACGGGCCTGATCAGCGGCGACGACGGCGCCCGCTACGGCTTCGACCGGTCGTCCATCCAGTCCGGCGGCGGCGTGGTCCGTTCGGGCGCGCGCGTCGACTTCGTGGCCGAGGGCGACCAGGCGGCCCAGATCGTGGTCATCACCTCGACCGCCGCCGCCCATTCGGCCCTCGACAGCCTGGACACCCAGGTCACCGGTTTCGACTGGAAGACCCTGTTGTTCTCGTTCGAGGGCCGCACCCGCCGCTCGCACTTCTGGATCGGCTGGCTGATCCTGCTGGGCGTCGGTGTGGTCGCCGGCTGGATCCCCGTCCTGGGCGCCCTGATCTCGCTGCTGCTGATCTGGCCGAACCTGGCCATCGGGGTGAAGCGCCTGCACGACATGGGTCACACCGGCTGGCTGATCGTCATCCCCTGGGTCGTCAGCGTCGTCGGCATGTTCGTCGGCTTCGGCATGATCGGCATGTCGGCCGTCATGAACGCCGCTGCTCTGGAAAATGAGGACCCGTTCGCCATCATGGCCCTGATCGGCCCGGCCTTCGGCCTGTTCGGCCTGATGATCCTGGTCAACCTGGGCTTCCTGCTCTGGATCGGCCTGACCGACAGCCAGAAGGGCGACAACCGCTTCGGCCCGAATCCCAAGGGCGAATAGGCGCTCAAGAAGCAGGGGCGCCGCGCGCTTCGCGTAGCGCTCCGACATGCGCTCAAGCAGCAGAGGCGCCGCGCGCCTCGCGATAGCGCCCTAATCAAAGCCGCCGCGCGCCCAGCGCGGCGGCGCGCGCCAACATCTGGGCGATCTGCGCTTCCGAGCGCAGCAGGCCGGGCGCCCCGCCGTCCACCGTCACATTGACGACGACGCCCCCGCCGCCGACCGGCTCCACCGTCCCGGCGCCCGCCGGACGAAACACCTCCGGCCCCCGTTCGCCGACCAGATAGGCGCCGCCGCCCGCTACCTGACCGCCATCGGCTCGCGCCCCGCCGAACAGGCCGCCGACCGCGGCGACGATCGCGTCACCCAGATTCCCGGCCAGCCCGCCGCCCTTCGACCCCGACGCGGCGTTCACCGCCGCCAGCACCGCCTTGGCCAGTTCGCCCAGCGACACCTCGCCGTCCGCCGCCGCCCGCGCCAGCGACCGCGTCAAGCTGTCGCCCGCCCGCCCGAACGCCGCCTCGATCGCCCCCGCCGCCCGCTCCGCCGGCTCGCGCAGGGTCTCCAGCGCCGCCGCCGCCTCGGCGGTCTTCAGCTCGAAATTGTCGGTCATGTCTTTCCTCCCCTGTCGCGCAGCGACGGGGGAGGGGGACCGCGAAGCGGTGGAGGGGCAAGCCCCACGCGCCGCCCGTTTCCGCCCCCTCCACCATGCTTCGCATGGTCCCCCTCCCCCGCTGCGCAGAGGAGGATCGACTTAGTCCGGCCACCGCTTCTCCAGCTGCGCCAGTTCCGCCCGCCCTATCGGCCCCGCCTGAAGCGGTCCCGCCGTCGTCAGCATCCGCCATTCCTTCAGCGACAGCCGCCAGAACCCTTCCGGCCCCACGCCCATCCGCGCCGCCGCCTGGATCATCTCGGTCCATGGCGTCATGCGGTGGTCTGGGCGGCCGCTTCAAACGCCCGCGCTGTCGCTTCGGCCGCCGCCTTCGGATCGACCGGCGCCATCGCCAGCGCCCCCGCCAGCTCAACCTCCCCGCCCCCGCGCAGCAGCGCCGCCAGCACCACCATCAGATCGCCCGCCGACAGCGACCGCAGTCGCTCCGCCAGCGCCGCCATCCCGGCCACGCCCAACCCCGTCTCCATCTCCGCCAGCGCCCCCAGCGTCAGACACAGCTTCCGCTCCGTCCCCGCCAGAACGGCGCCGATCTCGCCTCGCGCGCCGTTCACAGCGCCTCGAAGGTCAATGCGCCCGCGCTGGCCAGGCTCAGCGCGAAACTCGCCTCGCCCTCGTGCTCGCCGGCGTATTCCAGCGCCGCCACCAGGAACGGCCCCTCCAGCACGCCGAAGTCCGGCACGATCAGCCGCCAGGTCTTCGCGCTCTGGTCAAAGAAGGCCTCGCGAATCAGGGCGTCGGACGCCGCGTCGCGGAAAATCCCCTGGCCCGACACCGCCGCCGACTTCACGCCGGCGCCGGCCAGCAGTTCGCGCCACCGCCCGGCGCTGTCGCCGTCGGTCGCGTCCACCGTCCGCGCGTTCAGCGAAATCGTCCGCGCCCTCAATCCCGCCACGGTGACGAAGGCCCCGCCTTCTCCCGCGATCTTCAGCAGTATGTCCTTGCCGCGTTGCGCCGTCATGATCTCTCCAGTCTGAATGATGCGCCCCGCCTCTCCCTCGCCGCCCCGGGGAGGGTGGCTGAGCCCGCAGGGCGAAGCCGGGTGGGGGCGGCCAGGCGCATCAGGCGCGCCCGTGTCGCCAAGCCCTCCCCACCCGGTCGCTTCACGACCACCCTCCCCGGGACGGGGAGGGAGAGGCCGCGCCTATTCCTCTTCCGTCACCGCCCGCACCCGCATCACGGCCCAGGCGCGCTTCAGGTCCGGGCTGCGGAATACATCGGCGAACACCACGCCCAGGCTGACCGTGCGCACCCCGTCCGCCGCGATCCGCGCATCGGCCAGTCGCGCTCGCACCGCCGCCGCCACGGCCCGCGCCTCTTCCATGCCGGCGAAGCGGCTGGCGCAGGTCAGGGTCAGCCGGTGCTCGACCCCGCCGCCATCGGCCGCCACCGGCCGGCTTTCGTTACGCCCGACCAGCAGATGCGGAAACGCCGCCTCCTCCGGCGGCTGGTCCCAGATCCGCACCGGATCGCCCAGCAGCGCCCGCAACGCGCCGTCGTCCTTCAGGTGCGCGATCAGCGCGCCCGCCAGCGCCCCTTCGTGATCCTTCATCGCGCCCGCTCCAGCTCCAGCCGTACTCGCCCCGCCTTGATGGGGTCGGGCTCGACGCCTTCGATCCGCCAGTCGGCGCCGCCGAAGCGGATCACCAGCCCCGGCTCCAGCCGCTGGTCTGCGCGCGTGGTCGCCGCCAGGGTCTCGACCCCGCGCGTCACCCCGCCCTCGGTCCGCTCGCGTCGGCGCCGCGCGCCCAGCGCCAGCCAGACGCCGCCCACCGGCTCATAACTGACGACCCGCCCGCCATAGGGCGTCTCCGCCTCGACCGGCCGATGCAGGCCCGCGACCACCTTCATCACGCTCAGGCCGCTCACAGCCGCACCACGCGGTAAGGGGCGATCCACGCCTCGACCGGCGCCGCGCTGATCTCGCCCTCGCCCCGCTCATAGGCGCGCAAGGTCAGCATCAGCACCGCCAGCCGCAGCGGCGCCGGCGAGGTCGAGGTCAGGCTCAACCCCACCTCCCCCTCCACCCGCGCCCGCGCCGCATCGATCAAGGTCTGGATCAGCCCGTCCTCGGCGTCATGCCCGACGCGCAGGAACAGCTTCGCCTCCGTGAGGCTCACGGGTGCGGTCATGGGAATGTCTCCGAAACTGGACATCCCTCTCCCGGCGGGAGAGGGCTTGAGCACACGACCGCTCGCGGTCGTTCTTGTGCGAAAGGGTGAGGGATTACAGCGCCCAACTCGACACCCCGTAACCCCTCACCCGATCGCGCCAGGGCGACGGCTCACGCCGCCGCGCACGGCCTCCCTCTCCCGCTGGGAGAGGGAGAATCTTCAGTCAGCTCGCGGCGAACTTCATCACCTTGATGGCGTCGAAATTCTGCACCCCGCCGCCCACACGCTTGGTCGTGTAGAACAGCACATAGGGCTTGGCCGAATACGGATCCCTCAGCACCCGCACCCCCGCGCGATCCACGATCAGATAGCCGCGCGCGAAATCGCCGAACGCGATCGACAGGCTGTTGGCCGTCATGTCCGGCATGGTCTCGATCTCGGTGACCGGATAGCCCAGCAGCGACGCCGTCTCGCCGGGCCGC
>Ga0160449_1000116_pt1 | contig 82238 bp, 63 predicted proteins | sample HID1975I_E1MG_FD_108216 | JGI IMG/M metagenome (GOLD analysis project Ga0160449, IMG submission 108216) | Enriched soil microbial communities from UW Madison campus, WI, USA - HID1975I_E1 MG | ecosystem: Environmental > Terrestrial > Soil > Unclassified | place: USA: Madison, Wisconsin...
CGGGCCGGAACTGTTCGGGTGCCGCGGCGATGTAGGCGTGGTGGTCCGACGGTGTGGTCATGGGTGGTGCTCCCTTCGTCGTCCCCACATCCTGTCTCACTGGCGTGCAGCGACGCGCGCGTGCAGACTTCGAGGCGGGAGCACGAGGCCGAGCGATGGGAGGCGCGGTGAGATACCTGCTCACCTCGGGCGGCGTGACGAACCCGAGCATCCGCGCGGCGCTCGTGGAGCTCCTCGGCAAGCCGATCGCCGAGAGCCGTGCCCTGTGCATCCCGACCGCGCAGTGGGGCCACCCGGCGTGCGGGCCGCGATCCGCGCGCGGCTTCGTGGCCGCCGAGCCTGACTGGCATGGCATGACGGGACTCGGGTGGGCCTCGCTCGGTCTGCTCGAGCTCACCGCGCTGCCGACCATCGGCGCCGAGCGATGGGTTCCGTGGGTGCGCGAGGCGGACGTCCTCCTCGTCGACGGAGGAGACGCGACGTACCTCGCCCACTGGATGCGCGAGTCCGGGCTCGCCGAACTCCTGCCGACCCTCGAGGACACCGTCTGGGTGGGGGTGAGCGCGGGGAGCATGGTGCTCACGCCACGCATCGGGGACTACTTCGTCGAGTGGGCCGAGGCCCCGGACGACGCGACGCTCGGGATCGTCGACTTCTCGATCTTCCCGCACCTCGACCTCTTCCCGACGAACACGATGGCCGACGCCGAGCGGTGGGCGGCCGGCATCGAAGGCCCCGCCTACGTCATCGACGAGCAGACGGCGATCGTCGTGCGGGGCGGTTCGGTCGAGGTCGTCTCCGAAGGGCGCTGGGCGAAGCTCCGCGACTGAGCACGCCGGGCCGGGAACATCCAGCCCCACTCAAGAGTTGAGCCATACAGACTCAACTTTGCGACCACGAACTTGCGCGAGCGCGCGGGGACGCGCAAACTTGAGTCCGGTTGACTCAACACCGCCCGGTGACACCGGGCCCAGCAGAACCCCGTAAGGAAGGCATCACCCATGGCACGTGCAGTCGGCATCGACCTCGGTACCACCAACTCCGTCGTCGCAGTCCTCGAGGGCGGCGAGCCCACCGTCATCGCCAACGCCGAGGGCGCGCGCACCACGCCGTCCGTCGTCGCGTTCTCCAAGACCGGCGAGGTCCTCGTCGGCGAGGTCGCCAAGCGACAGGCCGTCACCAACGTCGACCGGACCATCACGTCCGTCAAGCGCCACATGGGCACGGACTGGTCCGTCGAGATCGACGACAAGAAGTACACCGCGCAGGAGATCTCCGCGCGGGTGCTCGGCAAGCTCAAGCGCGACGCCGAGGAGTACCTCGGCGAGCCCGTCACCGACGCCGTCATCACGGTGCCCGCCTACTTCAACGACGCCGAGCGCCAGGCCACGAAGGACGCCGGCCAGATCGCGGGCCTCAACGTGCTGCGCATCGTCAACGAGCCGACGGCGGCCGCGCTCGCCTACGGCCTCGAGAAGGGCAAGGAGGACGAGCTCATCCTCGTCTTCGACCTCGGTGGCGGCACGTTCGACGTGTCCCTCCTCGAGGTCGGCAAGGACGACGACGACTTCTCCACGATCCAGGTCCGCGCGACCAAGGGCGACAACCGCCTCGGCGGTGACGACTGGGACAACCGGATCGTCGAGTACCTCGTCAAGGAGGCCAAGAACTCCTCCGGCGTCGACCTGTCCAAGGACAAGATCGCCCTGCAGCGCCTGCGCGAGGCTGCCGAGACGGCCAAGAAGGAGCTCTCCTCCGCGACGAGCACCAACATCTCGCTGCAGTACCTGTCCATGAGCGAGAACGGCCCCGTGCACCTGGACTCCAAGCTCACTCGCGCGCAGTTCCAGCAGATGACGGCCGACCTCCTCGAGCGCACCAAGGCGCCGTTCCAGCAGGTCATCGCGGATGCGGGCGTCAAGGTCTCCGACATCGACCACATCGTGCTCGTCGGCGGGTCGACCCGCATGCCCGCGGTCACCGAGGTCGTCAAGGAGCTCACGGGCGGTCAGGAGCCCAACAAGGGCGTCAACCCGGACGAGGTCGTCGCCGTCGGCGCCGCCCTGCAGGCCGGTGTCATCAAGGGTGAGCGCAAGGACGTGCTGCTCATCGACGTCACCCCCCTGAGCCTCGGCATCGAGACCAAGGGCGGCGTCATGACCAAGCTCATCGAGCGCAACACGGCCATCCCCACCAAGCGCAGCGAGATCTTCTCGACGGCGGACGACAACCAGCCGTCCGTGCTCATCCAGGTGTTCCAGGGCGAGCGCGAGTTCGCGCGCGACAACAAGCCGCTCGGCACCTTCGAGCTCACCGGCATCGCGCCGGCCCCGCGCGGCGTGCCCCAGATCGAGGTCATGTTCGACATCGACGCCAACGGCATCGTGCACGTCAACGCGAAGGACCGCGGCACCAACAAGGAGCAGTCGATGACGATCACCGGCGGGTCCGCCCTGCCGAAGGAAGACATCGACCGCATGGTCAAGGAGGCCGAGGAGCACGCCGCCGAGGACAAGGCGCGCCGCGAGGAGGCCGAGACCCGCAACCAGGCCGAGTCCCTCGTCTACAACACCGAGAAGGTGCTCGCCGACAACGCGGACAAGGTCTCCGAAGACGTCAAGACCGAGGTGGGCGACGCGATCGCCGAGGTCAAGAAGGCGCTCGAGGGCGAGGACGTCGAGGCCATCAAGACCTCGGTGGCGACCTTGAGCACCGTGAGCCAGAAGATCGGTGAGGCGGTCTACGCGGCCGACGCCGCTGCGGCTTCGTCGGGCGAGGGCGCGGCCACCGGCGACGAGGCGCCGTCGTCGGACGATGACGACGACATCGTCGACGCCGAGATCGTGGACGAGGACGAGGAAGAGAGCAAGTGACGCCCGGCGAGCTTCCCGAGCAGCACGGCCGGCAGGACGGGGCAGGGCACTCGCCGTCATCGCCCGACGACGGCACCTCGCCCGACGTGCCCTCGCCCGAGACGCCCGACGACGGCGCGCCCGACGCTCCCCTCGACCTCCCCTCGGACGAGACGGCCGCCCTGCGCGCCGAGCTCGCCGAGCGGGTCGAGGACCTGCAGCGGCTCCAGGCGGAGTACGTCAACTACCGCAAGCGCGTGGACCGCGACCGGCTCGTGGCGCGCGACTTGACGGTCGTCGCGTTCATCGAGGGTCTCCTGCCCGTGCTCGACGACATCGACTCCGCGCGCAACCACGGCGAGCTCGCCGAGGGCACCCCGTTCGCGGCGATCGCCGAGAAGCTCGAGGGCGTGCTCACGAGGTTCGGCTGGGAGCGCTACGGGGCCAAGGGCGAGTCGTTCGACCCGAACGTGCACGAGGCGCTGCTGCACTCCCACTCCGCGGAGGTCAGCGAGCCGACAGTCAGCGAGGTGCTCCAGGCGGGGCACCGTGCGGGCGAGCGGATCGTCCGGGCGGCGCGCGTCGCCGTCGTCGACCCCGAGGCGTGACCCCGACCCGAACCCCCACGCACGCGACCCTACGGCCACCCGGAACTGAGGTGAGATGACCGGCCAGGACTGGATCGAGAAGGACTTCTACGCGGTCCTCGGCGTGCCCAAGGACGCCGACCAGGCCGCCATCAAGAAGGCGTACCGCAAGCTCGCGCGCGAGCTGCACCCGGACCACAACCCCGGGGACGCGAGGGCCGAGTCGCGCTTCAAGGAGGTCGGCGAGGCGTACGCCGTGCTGTCCGACGCCGAGCAGCGCCAGCAGTACGACCAGCTGCGGGCCTTCGCCGGCGGTGCGCGGTTCAGCGCGCCGTCCGGCTCGGGCGCGGGCGGCTTCGAGGACGTGTTCGGCGGGCTGTTCGGCGGCGGGGGCGCCGCGGGCCCGGGCGGGACGCGCGTGCGCTACTCGCAGGGCGGTGGCGGTGGGGGCGGCTTCGAGGACATCCTGGGCGGGCTGTTCGGCGGCGGCGGGTTCCGGCCACAGCCGCGCAAGGGGGCCGACGTCGGCGCCGTGACGACCCTGCCCTTCCGGCAGGCCGCCGAAGGCTCGACCGTCGCGCTCGCCGTCGACGGACGCACGGTCAACGCGCGCATCCCTGCCGGGGTGCACGACGGGCAGAAGATCCGGCTTCGCGGCAAGGGCCGCCCGGGCGAGGGCGGCGGTGAGCCGGGCGACCTCGTCGTCACGGTGCGCGTCACGCCCCACCCGGTGTTCTCCCTCGACGGGCGCAACGTACGGGTCATCGTGCCCGTGACGTTCCCCGAGGCGGCGCTCGGCACACAGATCTCGGTGCCGACACTCGACGGCGGGTCCGTGAAGCTCAAGGTGCCCGCCGGGACGCCGTCGGGCCGCGTGCTGCGCGCCCGGGGCAAGGGGATCGCGGGTCCCAAGGGCGCGGGAGACCTGCTCGTCACGGTGCAGGTGGCCGTGCCGCAGAAGCTCGACAAGGCCGCGAAGGAGGCCGTCGAGTCCTTCGCCGCGGCGACGGCCGACTCCGACCCACGGGCGGACCTGTTCGCCAAGGCGGCGGAGTAGGAGGGCGCGATGGCGTCCGTCGACGACCGCGTGTTCGTCATCTCCGTGGCGGCCGAGCTCGCCGGGATGCACCCGCAGACGCTGCGGCAGTACGACCGGCTCGGCATCGTCTCGCCGAGCCGCACCCCGGGCCGTGGCCGGCGTTACTCGCTGCGCGACATCGCCATCCTGCGCGAGGTCCAGCGGATGTCCGTCGAGGACGGTATCAACCTCGCGGGGATCAAGCGCATCCTCGCCCTCGAGGCCGAGGTCGAGCGGTTGCGTGCTCAGGTCGAGGCGCTGCGCGACATCGTCGAACCGGGCCGCCGCGTGTTCACCGCCGGCTCCGCGGGCGAGGTCCACGTCATGGCGCGCGGTCAGCGCCCCCCGCGCGCCGAGGGGGCCCTCGTCCTCTGGCGCCCGCCCCTCGGCCGCTGATCACCGCCCGCCTGGGTCGACGAGGTCAGCCGTGCGGTGCCGGCTCTCGCGGCGGCGGCAGTCGGAACGGGTCCGCGCCGAACCACGTCGCCTCGGCCGAGTCGTGGGTGATCAGCAGGGTTGTCCCCCGGGCGCACGTCCGGACGTAGTCCATGACCTGCCCCTTCGCCTCGACGTCGAGCCCCGTGAACGGTTCGTCGAGGATCAGCAGGTCGGCGTCGGCCGCCACGGCACGGGCGATCGCCACCCGCCGGCGCTGACCGCCCGACAGGTCCCGGACCGGTGTTCTGAGGCTGTCGCCGACGAGCCCCACCCGGCGCAGGTGGTCCGGGGCATCCACGCGGCTGCCGCGCGGGAGGACGAGTCGGACGTTGTCGGCGGCCGTGAGGTGCTCGCAGAGGTGGTCCTCCTGGAAGACGGCGGCCCGGCGTCGTCCCGCGATCCCGTGCACCGCACCGCCGTCGGGTGCGAGCAGCCCGAGCAGGAGGCGACCGACGGTGGTCTTGCCGGAGCCGTTCGAACCCATCAGCGCGGTCACCGCGCCCGCAGCGAGGTCGAGGTCGAGCCCGTCGAGCACCGCCCGACCGTCGAACCGCTTGGTCACCGAGCGCAGGGAGATCATTGCGACCGTCCCTGTCCCGGACCGGCGGGGGCGGTCGGGACGAGGCGCCCGAGCCCCGCGACCGCGAGCCGCTCGACGGCGAAGCTGAGCGCCACGATCGTCAGGGTCCAGGCGAACAGGTCGGCCGTGCTGAGGAAGATCTTCGCCTGGTACAGCTGCTCACCGATGCTCCCCTCGCTCAGGCCGATCACCTCGGCCGCGACACCGCTCTTCCAGGCGAGCCCGATACCGATCTGGCAGGCGGCCACGAAGTAGGGCCCCACCGCCGGGAGGTCGATGGCGCGCAGCCGGGACGGCGCGGGCATCTGGAACACCGTGGCGACGTCGAGCAGGGCTCGATCACGGCTGCGGATCCCCTGCAGGACGTTGGTGTGCACGACAGGCATCACCATGAGCGCGCTCACGATGACGGCGAGAGAACCGCTGTCGGCCCAGATCAGGGCAAGGATGATGAAGCTGACGACGGGGACGCTCCGTATGGCCGTCACGAGCGGAGCGGTCAGCGCGTCGACCACCCGGGAGGCGGCCGCGAGGGCAGCACCGATCACCCCGACCACGGCAGCGATCAGGAAGCCGGCGCCGATCCGGAGCAGGGAGTGACCCACGGTGGTCCAGAAGTCCGCCGTCGGGACGAGCTCGGCGAGCCGCCGCAGGACCGCCGCGGGGGACGCGAGCAGGATCTCGTGGCCGACGGCGAGCGCGGCGACGTGCCACACGCCCAGCCAGAAGGCGAGGACGAGCAGCGGGCGCGCGGCTCGCCGTGGCGCCCTGCGGGCGAGGTCAGGGGCGGTGGTAGAAGTCATCATCGGGCAGGCTCCCGCCCACCGATGCCGGGTCGGCCTCGTGCAGCACCGCGAGGTAGCCGGACAGGAGGGCGTGCATCTCCTCCCCGGCGACGAAGGTGATGTTGCACGCGGGGATGGCCTGCTCGGCCAGCGCAGGGGCGGGGACGATCCCGGCCTCCGCGATCAGGACCGCCGCCTCGGCCGGGTGCTCGTTGGTGAACCGCGCGGAGGCCTCGACGTCGGCCAGGATCCTGGCCACGGTCTCGGGGTGCTCGGCCGCGAATGCCTGGCGGACGACGAGGACGCCGGTCACGAGCTCCGAGTCGGGGCTCACGGCCGCCCACTCCTCGGTGAGTCGCAGCGCGGTGCGCACCTCCGGGTTCTGCGTCGTGACGACCGTGACGAACGGCTGGGGCAGGACGGCGATCGCCCCCGGGGTCGTGGCCAGCAGGGCCGCGACCTCGGTGGCCTCGCTGCGGTACTCGACCAGCACGTCGCTCCCTGGCTCGAGACCGTTGCTGCGCAGCACGTGGTTCAGGACGTGCTCGGGCGTGGTGCCCTTGCCGGTGCTGAGCACGGTCCGGCCCGCCAGGTCCGCGACCGAGTGCACGGTGTCGCCCGCCTCGACCACCTCGAGCACGCCCAGCGTGGTGATCGCGGCGACGGCGATCCCCGGGGACCCGGACTCCTGGGTCCGGGCGTGCACGACGGCGGCCAGGTTGGCCGGGATCAGCGCCGCGTCCACCTCCCCCTGGATCAGCTGGGGCACGACCTCGTCGGCGGTGCCGTACATGGTCGCTTCGTACCGGGGTGCGTCCGGGGCCGGCTCGTCCTGCGCGTTGCGGATGAGGTCGACGAGGCCCATCGTCGTCGGGCCCTTGAGGGAGGCGAGCCGCACCGTGACCTGCTCGACGGGTTCGACCGCAGGGGCGCCCGTCTCGACAGCGGCGTCGGTCGGAGAGGCCGGGGCGGCCGGCTCCGTCGCGGCCGGCGAGGCCGCGCATCCGGCCAGGAGGACCGAGACGCCCAGCACGGCGGTGAGGGCACGGGTGCGGATCGACATGTCAGACCTTCCCGACAGGTTCGGCCGGCTGCGCTGTCGCGTCGGGCCGGAAGGGCGCGTAGGTGGTGTGCAGCAGGTTGTGGGCGCAGGCCGAGCCGGGCTCGCCGTAGAAGTCCTCGTACAACCGCAGCAGGTCCGGGTTGTCCTGGGACTTGCGCACCGTCGAGCTGAGGTCGATGTCGACGAGCACCTTCTGCCGGGACGGCATCCTGCTGGGGTGGTCGGGGGCGGGCTGTCCGGCGCCGTTGATGCAGCCGCCGGGACAGGCCATCACCTCGACGAGGTCGTAGCCGACGTCTTCCCCGGCCACGATCCGCCGCACCAGGGGCTCGACGTTGTGGAGCCCGGAGATGACGGCGACCCGGACGGTCGAGCCGCCCGCGGTCACGGTCGCCTCCTTGATGCCTTCGAGTCCGCGCACCTCGTGGAACTCGAGCGCCTCGGCGGCTTCGCCCGTCATCTTCTCCACCGCCATCCGCAGGGCGGCCTCGGCCACCCCGCCAGACGCACCGAACAGCACACCCGCCCCGCTGACCTTGGCGTACGGCGCGTCGAACTCGCCGGGGGTGATGTCCTGCGGGGTCAGCCGGAGCATCTCCGCCATCTCGAGGAACTCCGTGGTCGACAGCACGGCGTCGACGTCCCGGACCCCGTCGGGCGCGAACTCGGGACGGGCCGCCTCGTACTTCTTGGCCAGGCACGGCACGATCGAGACGACGTACAGGTCGTCCATGCTGATCCCCGCTCGCTGCGCGAAGTGGGCCTTGACCGTCGAGCCCATCATCTGCTGCGGGGACCGGCAGCTCGACAGGTGCGGGATCATCGCCGGCCAGCGCCGTTCGACCAGGTTGACCCAGCCTGGGCAGCACGAGGTGAAGTGCGGCAGGACGCCGCCGTTCGTCAGCCGCCCGAGCAGCTCGGTGGTCTCCTCCATCACGGTGAGGTCGGCGGCGAAGGAGAAGTCGAACACCTTGTCGAACCCGACGGCCCGCATCATCCCGGCGATGAAGGCGGAGGCGTCCGGGGCCGCGATGCCGTAGGCGTCGGCGATCACGCTGCGCACCGCCGGAGCCACGAACCCGACGACGACCTTCGACGGGTCGTTCATCGCCGTGAACACGGGACCGCGCTCGCGCACGTAGTCCAGCGCGCCGCACGGGCACGCCCGCACGCACTGCCCGCACGAGACGCAGTCGGTCAGGCCGAGCGGCTGCCCGTCACGGGTGCCGACGGTGAGGCGACCGTTCTCGACCGCGAAGCCGAGCACTCCCGGTCCCTCGATCTCGGCGCACGCCGCCACGCACAAGCCGCAGGAGATGCACTTGTCGTGGTCGCGGACGATGAACGGGTGGTCCTGGACCACCGGGGTGTGGGGCCGGATGTGCAGCGGGGTCTCGAACCGGACGCCGTGGTCGCTGGCTTCGCGCCGCAGGGCGCAGTGCGTCTGCTTGGCGCAGCCGCACTCGAGGCAGCGGGCGGCCTCGGCCCGGGCCTGCTGCTCGGTCAGCCCGGCCGTGACCTCGGCGAAGCCGCTGGTCCGGACGTCGGCCGCGAGCGAGGGCATGATGGCGCGGGCGACGAGGGGGATGTCCTCGAACTCTGCGCGAGGCAGGTCCTCGAGCGTCCCGCGGCTGCACGTGTAGTCCTCCTTGCTGGGCGGCACGTAGCCACGGCCGAACAGCTCGTTGATGGCCGTCGCGGCTCGCCGGCCGGCGGCGACCGCCTGGATCACGGTGGCCGGCCCGGTGACGCAGTCGCCCCCCGCGAAGACGGTGGGCTCCGAGGACTGCATGGTGAAACCGTCGATGTCGATGTCGCCCCAGGCGTTCAGGCGAAGCGGCACGTCGTTGTACAGGAAACCGGCGTCGGTGCTCTGCCCGATCGCGCCGATGATGGTGTCCGCCTCGATGGTGAAGTCGCTGCCCTCGACGGCGACCGGCCGACGGCGACCGGACCGGTCCGGCTCGCCGAGCTCCATTCGCAGGCAGTGCAGGTCCTTGGCGAGCGGGGCGGCGGGGTCGCCGCTGTCCTGGCTCATGGTGATCCGGGTCGGCGAGGCGAGGAACACCATCTGCACACCCTCCTCGAGGGCCTCCTCCACCTCGAACGCCTCGGCCGGCATCTCGTCGCGGGTGCGGCGGTAGACGAGGGTGACGTCGGTGGCCCCCTGACGCAGCGCGGTCCGTGCGCAGTCGATCGCCGTGTTGCCGCCGCCGATGACGACGGTGCGGCCGAGAGGGATCTGTTCGCCCTTGGTGACCTCTTCGAGGTAGTCGATGCCGAGCCACACGCCCTCGGAGTGCTCGCCGTCGATGTGCAGCGGGGTGGCCCGCCACGAGCCGATCGCCAGGTAGACGGCGTCGAAGTCACGGCGCAGGTCGTCGAGCCTCAGCTGGGTGCCGAGCTGGACGTCGGTGACGATCGTGACGCCGAGCGACTCGATGATGGCGATCTCGGCGTCGAGCGTCTCCTTCGGCAACCGGTACTCGGGGATGCCGTAGCGCATCATGCCGCCGGCCGCTTCCTGCTTCTCGAAGACCGTGACGGCGTGCCCGTCGATCGCCGCGTAGTACGCGGCGGACAGGCCGGACGGTCCGGCGCCGACGACGGCGATCCGCTTGCCGGACGGCACCGGGACGTGCGGGCGCCAGGGGTTGTCCTGGGCCATGTCCCAGTCGGAGGCGAACCGCTTGACGTGGTTGATGGCCACGGGCTCGTCAACCAGGTTGCGTCGGCACTCCGACTCGCACGGGTGCGGGCAGACCCGCCCGCACACCGACGGGAACGGGTTGCGGTCCTTGATCACACGGATGGCGGCCTCGTAGTTGCCGTCCGCCACGTGCCGCAGGTAGGTCTGGATGTCGATGTTCGCCGGGCAGGTCTCCACGCAGGGGGCGACGCAGTCGGCGTTGTGGTCGCAGAGCAGCTGCTCGAGCCGGACGGTGCGGTAGGCCTCGAGCACCGGTGACCGGGTGGTGACGACCATGCCGGGGCGCACCGGCGTCAGGCACGCCTTGACCTCCCGGCGCTGCTCGTCGCCGATCTCGACGACGCACAGACCACAGCTCCCGATGGCTCGGGGCAGGCGCACGTCGTGGCACAGCGACGGCACGTCGATGCCCGCGTCGTGGAGGGCGTCGAGCAGCGTCCGACCTTCGACGACCTCGATCTCGCGGTTGTCGACGGTGATCGTGCAGGGTTCGGCCGGGACGTCGGGCACGAGCGCCACCTCTCCATCGGTGGTCCTGCGCTGGAACGTCCTGGTGCCGCGGTGCGCCGGATCCACCGCAACGCTAGGAGCAGCGCATGCGGTGAGGGCCGGACTTCCGACCTACTCGCTCAGGCGGGCACGGGAGCGTCGGTGGCGCGGCGACCGGGCGAGACGATGCGGGTGATGCGGTGGGGGATCGTCTCGTCCTGGAGGGACGTCGTGTCGCCCCACGCGCGCTCGTCGGTGATGTCGGCGAGGAGGCGGCGCAGGATCTTTCCCGAGCGCGTCTTGGGCAGTTCGGGCACCACGAACACGCGCGCGGGCCGCGCGACGGGCCCGATCGCCAGCGCGACGTGCGCACGCAGCTCGTCAGCGAGGCGCACCCCTGCCGCCGCGAAGTCCTCGTCGTTCTCCAGCCCGCGCGAGTCCGCGAGCATGACGAACGCCGCGATCGCCTGGCCCGTGGTCGCGTCCGCGACGCCCGCGACGCCCGCCTCGGCGACGTCGGGGTGTGCCACGAGCGCGGACTCGATCTCGATCGTGGACAGCCGGTGCCCGGACACGTTGATGACGTCGTCGACGCGCCCCAGTACCCAGATGTCGCCGTCGTCGTCGTACCTGGCCCCGTCACCGGAGTAGAAGTAGCCCTGCTCGGCGAAGGCGGCCCAGTACGTGTCGCGGTAGCGCAGCGGGTCGCCCCAGATGGTCCGGGCCAGCGCGGGACCGGGCCGGGAGACCACGAGGGAGCCACCGGAGCCGCGCGGCACCGGGTGGCCGTCGTCGTCGACCACGAGGGTCTCGACCCCGGGGATCGCCCGCAGCGAGGAGCCGGGCTTGAGCACCGAGACCCCCGGCAGGGGCGCCTGGATGGTCGCGCCGGTCTCGGACTGCCACCAGGTGTCCACGATGGGGCAGCGCCCGCCGCCGATCTGCTCGTGGAACCATACCCAGGCCTCCGGGTTGATCGCCTCGCCGACGGTGCCGAGCAGCCGCAGGCTCGACAGGTCCCACGTGCCCGGCACGCCGTCGGGGAACCAGCTCATGAGCGTGCGGATCAGGGTCGGGGCCGTGTAGTAGGTCGTGACGCCGTAGCGCTCGATGATCTCGAAGTGCCGACCGGGATGCGGCGAGCCGGGGGTGCCCTCGTAGATGACCTGGGTGACCGCGTTGGAGAGCGGACCATAGATCTCGTAGGTGTGCGCCGTGACCCAGGCCAGGTCCGCGGTGCACCAGTAGACGTCGTCCGGCTTGGAGTCCCACAGCGCCCAGTGGGTCCAGCTCGTCTGGGTCAGGTAGCCCCCGGCGGTGTGGACGAGTCCCTTGGGGCGGGCGGTGGTGCCCGAGGTGTAGATGATGAACAGGGGCGTCTCGGCGTCGAAGAACTCCGGCTCGTGGTGCGGGTCCGCGGCGTCGACGGCGTCGTGCCACCACACGTCGCGCCCGGTTGTCCATGGCACGTCGGGCGTCTCGTCGCCCGTGCGGCGCACCACGAGCACGTGCTCGAGGTGCTCGAGGTCGCGTGCGGCGTCGTCGGCCGCGGCCTTGACCGCGAAGGCCTGCCCCTTGCGGAACTGGCCGTCGGACGTGACGAGGAGCTTCGCTCCCGTGTCCTGCAGCCGGAAGCGCACGGCCTCGGCGGAGAAGCCACCGAACACGAGCGAGTGGATCGCGCCGATCCGGGCGATGGCGAGCGTCACCACCACGGTCTCGGGGATGACCGGCAGGTACACGACCACGCGGTCGCCCTTGCCCACGCCGAGGGCGGTCAGGGCGTTGGCAGCGCGGGAGACCTCGTCGCGCAGTTCGGCGTACGTGATGGTGCGCCGGTCGCCCCGCTCACCCTCGAAGAACAGCGCGACCTTGTCACCGAGCCCGGCCTCGACGTGCCGGTCGACGCAGTTGACCGCCACGTTGAGGGTGCCGCCGACGAACCACTCCGCCTTGGGAACGGTGAGCTCGCCGTCAGACCCACGCTCGGCGGGCTGCCAGGTGTGGTCCGTGTGCCACGGGGTGTGCCAGTCCAGCCGGCGGGCCTTGTCCGCCCAGTACGCGACCGGGTCGGCCGCGGCGAGCTCGTACTCCTCGGCGCCCACGTTCGCCCGGGCGATGAAGTCCGCCGACGGCGGGTAGCGGCGGGTCTCGCTCTGCAGGGCCCGGATGGTGCCGTTGCTCGTGGACTGGCTCGGCTCAGGCTGGCTCGGGGTCTGGCCCGTGGCGGACCGGGACGGCTGGATCACCCGCACAAGGTACGCGCGCCAGCCCGTGGCGGCGGCGGTGCGCCCCTCGCCATGTCACAGGCTGAGACGCGGCCGGCCGCCCAGGGTTCTTGGGTCCTGCGTGGGCTCGTCGGGACGGGCTTGCGAACACATGCAGAGCTCGCGAGTTCGCGGAACCGGTCAGGCCTCCGGGCTGGGGCGGGGGTTCGGCGGGTCGAGAGGTGCCGGGCCGAACGGGGGGAGGGCGGACATTCCAGGAAGCCCCGGCAGGCCAGGAAGCCCCGACAGACCTGACAGCCCCGGCGGGTCGAAGGAGGGCTTGGCGAGGAGGGTGCCCGCGTCCTCGGCGGGCGGATGCGCGCTCGAGCGCCTCCTGGTCAGGAGGGCGACGGCCGCGTGGTGGTCATCCGGCATCGCCTCGAGCCAGATGCGCGGGGGATGACGCAGGGCGTCGGTGACACCGAGCTCCTCGCCCTGGACGTCGATCTCTCGGCTGAGTCGCGCGATCGCGTCCGCGACGGCGGGGCCGCTCGGTTGCAGGACGGCGAACACGCCGCCGCCGAGGCTCGCCGCAGGATGTCCGACGCCGAACGCCACCTCGATCGCACGCCCCACGGCGGCCGAGCGGGCGAGCCGGTTCCACGGCGCGATGCCGTCCTTCGCGACGTCGACCAGGACGAGAGTCAGGTCCTGGGCGGGTGAGCCACCGTTGCGGCGCACCGTCGAGAACTCCTCGACGAGACGCACGGAGAGGTACTCGAGCGTCGGCAGGCCGGACTCGGGGTCCATGCACGTGCCGGGGATGAGTGGAGCGCCGGCCGGTGAGGCCCAGCCCTCGCACAGCGCGCGCACGGCTTCGAGGGGGGGAGCGCCGCCTTCGACCACCCGGTAGAGGCACGAGAGATCATCGATCGTCTCGCCCACCCCGACGCCGTGGGTCGCCCGCGCGACACCGAGCGTCTCGACCGCGTCGAGTACGCCGTCGTCCGAGGTCACGGCCTGGACCACGGAGTCCACGGCGGGGTGGAACCAGTCCCCGGAGCGCAGCCAGATCGTGCGCAGGCTCTGCTCGCGCCACTGTTCGCGCAGGAGCAGCAAGGCCGGATCTGTCGCCTCAAGACTTGTCACAACCGATGAGACTGCCGATACACCTGGGGATGACGCGTTCGAGCGGGTGAAGAATGACGCCGAGTTCCGCAACGACGGGAGTCGTGGGAACCTGTGGATGAGACCGTGCATACCGGACGAAGAGAGGGGCGGGGGTGACGAGCGACGCCGGACTCTGGGGATCCGTCTCCAGCGACGCCGAACTCATCGCTGCCCTGCGCGCCGGGGACAACGGTGCGTTCGCGGAGCTGTACGAGCGCCACGCGCCCGCGGCGCGCTCCGTCGCACGCCAGTACTCACGGTCCCAGGCTGACGCCGAGGACATCACCTCGGACGCCTTCGCCAAGGTGTTCGCCGTCATCCAGGGCGGCGGCGGTCCCGACACCGCGTTCCGTGCCTACCTCTTCACCGTGGTGCGCCGCCTTGCCTACGCGGGTGCCCAGGGAGCGCAGCGCGTCCAGGTCACCGACGACGTCGCGACGTTCGAGTCCGCCTACGGCCCGGCCGGTTCCGTCGAGGAGCCCGCGCTCGAAGGCTTCGAGCGCTCGGTCGTCGCCCGCGCGTACAACTCGCTCCCGGAGCGCTGGCAGGCCGTGCTCTGGTACACCGAGATCGAAGGGCTCTCGGCCGCGCAGATCGCACCGCTGCTCGGGCTCTCCGCCAACGGCGTGGCCGCCCTCTCCTACCGGGCACGCGAAGGGCTGCGCGAGGCCTACCTGCAGAGCCACCTGTCGACGGCGCCGAGCGACCAGTGCGAGGGGGTCGCCGGCAAGCTCGGTGCCTACGTGCGCGGCGGGCTCGCCGCTCGTGACGCCGCGGCCGTCGACGCCCACCTCGAGGGCTGCACCGGATGCCAGGCGCTCGTCCTCGAGCTCGGGGACGTCAACCACGGCATGCGCGCGGTGGTCGCTCCGCTCATCCTCGGCATCGCCGGCCTCGGCGCGCTGGGTGCCGGCGGCCTCGGCTTCGGCGGTGCGCTCGCGGGTGTCTTCGGTGGCGCGGGGGTTGCTGCCGGCGCGGCCGGCTCGGGTACGACCGGCTCTGGTGCGACCGGCTCTGGTGCGACCGGGGCGGGCAGTGGTTCCGCAGGTGGTGCCGGCGGTGGTGGCGCCGCGGGAACGTCCGGGGCTGCGGGGGCCGGCGCGGCCGGTGGCGGTGGCGTCGCGGGCGGCGTTGCTGCCGGGGGTGGCGCGCTCGCTGGTCTCGTGGCGGCCGCGCCCGTCGGTGTGCTCGCCGCCGCGGCCGCGGTGGTGGTGGGCATCGTCGGTGTCTCGATCGCGGCGGCGCTCGGCGCCTTCAGTACGCACGAGGCGACGCCGTCGTCCACCGCACCGGCGGCAGCGGGCCAGGAGCAAGAGCCGTCGCCGACGGCGGGGACGACGGCGGAACCTACCGTGGCCGCCACGCCGCCGGCTGATGAGCCGCCCGCCGATGATGCGACCGCGGATCCGGACGGCCCCGGCGACCGCCCCGGCGACCGTGATGACTCCGGCGACGACGACGGCCGGGACGACGACGGCCGGGACGACGACGGCCGCGATGACGATGACGACCGCGACGACGATGGCCGGGACGACGAAGACGATCGCGACGACGAAGATGGTCGGGACGACGAGGACGATCGCGACGACGAGGACGGTCGCGATGACGAAGACGGGGGCGAGGACGACGCTCCCGGTGACGACGACGCGCCGGGCGACGACGATGATGCCCCCGGGGAGGACGACGGCGACGAGCCCACGGACCCCGACCCCGACCCCGGCACTCCAGTGCTGCGGCTCGTCCACGACGAGGACACCGTCAGCCTGCGCGCAGGCGGGCCGATCACGGTGGACCTCAGCATCGCCAACGACGGCTCGGGGCCGGTCGCCGATCTCACCGCGACCATCGATCTGCCAGACGGCGTCTCGGTCGCATCGTTCGCCACGGACCTGGAGCCGGTGACGGCGGCACGGCTGACCCCCGCCATCGCGGTGGCGAACACCCCGTCGGCCCGGGGCGGGGTGCCCTTCGCCGAGTCGGTCGCTCCCGCCTGGTCGTGCGACACGGCCGCCGCGGCGCCGGTGTGCACGCTCGACGAGCTGCCAGCCGGGGTGACCGGGACGCTGCGACTCGAGGTCGACGTCGACGAGGCGGCCGCACCGAACCCGGCGGCAGCGATCCTGGTCCGGCTCGCGGGGAAGGGGATCGAGGGTGTGGCGCTGGCCCTGCCGGCCGCCATCGAGCCCTCCCCGGCGCGCATCGAGCTGGGGTTGCCGACGTCGGACATCGAGATCGACCGTGGTGGGACGCCCGTGACACTGCCGGTCGACGTGCTCAACCACGGGTGGACGCCCGCCACCGCGGTGGTCGCGTCGATCACCCTGCCCGACGGAGTGACGTGGACGGGCGGCTCGTCCGCCACGGGTTCGCCGTGGGCGTGCGCCCCAGGCAACCCGCCCAGCGCGGAGAGCGTGGTGCGAGCACCCGACGTCGTGTGCCGTTCCGCGAACCTGGAGGGTCGGGGGGACACGGAGGGGCACGAGCCAGGGCGGCGAGCGCTCTCCATCGATGTCACGGCCGCGCCGGAGTTCGAGTCGGGCGCCGTCGTCGTCCGTGTGACGGCCGCTGCGCCCGTGACGGCGCGTGAGGTCACGGCGACCCTCACCGGGGTGGGCGAGGCGCCGCAGGCTCCTGAGCTGGCGGCACGCGCCGACGTGCTCGTTCGCCCGGGTCCGGCCTTCGGCGGCTCGCTGCGGAACTCGGACGTGCGCGTCACGGTGCGACTCACCTCCACCGTCGAGCAGGACTCGCCGGCCGTCCTCTACGTCACGCTTCCGGCCGGCCTGACGTGGAGTGCCGAGGCGCCGGCGTCGGCCGCGACGCCTCCGAGGTGCGTCGTCGTCGATCCCGGGAGCGCAGCAGGAGCGTGCGCGGTGACCTTGGCGCCCGAGGAGACCGCCGAGGCGCAGTTCCTCGTGCGCGGCGGGCTCGTGCAGCTTCTGGCGTGGGCGACCAGCGGGCTCGGCTCCACGTTCACCGTCGGGGTGGGCGACGTCGTCGTGCCCGTGGAGATCGGGACGGTTCTGCCCGATCTGCCGATCTTCTCCGCCGCGGCGTGATGGATGACGGAGGGGCCGGAGTCTCTCCTCTCCCGCCCCTCCGAGTCGTGGTGTGCGGTCAGCTGCCCGCGCGCGTGTTGACCTCGTAGGACGTGTTGGTCGCCTCGAAGAAGTTCACGAGTTGCAGGGTGTCGTTCGCCGCGGCCATCCACTTGGCGGGGTTGGACACCTTGTAGACGGGGTCGAAGCCGAGCTCCTCGAGCCGGCGGTCGGCGAGGTACTTGACGTACTGGTTCACGTAGTCGGCGTTGAGGCCGAGGATGCCCGTGGGGAGCAGGTCGCGGTTGTACGCCTCCTCCATCGCGACGCCGTCGAGGATCATCTGGCGGATCTCCGCGGCGAAGTCCTCGGTCTGCAGGTCCTCGTTCTCGTCGAGCACCGTGAGGATGAGGTTGATCCCAAACTTCAGGTGCAGCGACTCGTCGCGCACGATCCAGTCCATGAGCGAGCCGAAGTTGCGCAGCAGGTTCCGCTGCCGGAAGCTCAGCGCCACCATGAACCCCGAGTAGAACCAGATGCCCTCGAGGATGATGTTGTAGGCGACGAGGTTGCGGACGAAGTCGCGCTTGCCCTCTGTGGTCGTGATGTCGAGCTGCTGGGTGGTCATCCGCTTGATGTAGTGGACCTCGAACTCCTCCTTGGCCGCCATGGACGGCACATCGACGTGCGAGGAGTACGCGACCTCGCGGTCGATCGGGAAGGTCTCGAGCACGTACTCGAAGGCCATGCAGTGGTTGGCCTCCTCCCACATCTGCTTCGCGAGGTACAGGTGGGCCTCGGGGGCGTTGATGTAGGGGTAGACGCCGAACGCGAGCGCCTTGTTGACGAGGAGCTCGTTCGGGTTGAAGTAGCTCATGAGAAACGTGACGGCGTGCTTCTCCTCGTCCGTCATGCGCTTGAAGTCGGCGAGATCCTCGCCGAGCTGAATCTCGTTCGGGAACCACGTGTTCGCGACGGCCTGGTCGTACAGGTCCATCGCCCACTGGTAGCGCACGGGCTTGAGCAGCAGGCCGTCCTCGATCCCGGTTCCGAGGATCTGTGACATCGAGTGGGCTCCTTCGTGGGTCACGTTCTGGTGCGGTGCGGTGCGGGCTATGGGCCGACGGCGGCTACTGGCAGGACTCGCACTGCAGGCGCTCCATCGGGTCGACCGGGCACTCCACGCCGTCGACGACGTCGGTCTCGCCGGACGGGGTGTCCGTCACGTGGATCAGGGGCGCCACCACCGGCAGCGACGGAGTTCCGGCAGCGACCCGGTCCGCGAACGAGGGCGCCGGAGGGTCCGACGGCGGAGGTGCGGTGGGCGGGGCCGTGGGCGGTGGGCTCGTCGGTGCCGGGGGGACCTCGCGCTCGGGCGGGTCGGACGCGGGCGAGGGCTGCGGCTCGGCTGGCGAGGGCTGCGGCTCGTTCGGCGGCGGTGTGCCGGGCTCGGTGGGAGGCGCGGGGTCCGGCTCGGTCGGGGGAATCGTCGCGGCACCGGGAACGGTGCCGGCGGAGGACGCGGCCGCGAAGCCGAAGCCCCGTGGGCGGCCCGCGCTGGTCGAGGGAGCGGCGCTCGGTGGCGTGGCGGGCGTCGAAGCAGCGCTCGGCGGCGCGGCGGTCGCCGAAGCAGCGCTCGGAGAGACGTTGGTCGGTGAATCAGCGTCCGTGGAGACTGCGGCTGGGAATGCGACGTCGGCCGGGCTCTGGGCGGGAGCCGCGGGGCTGCTCGCCGTCGTCGACCTGGCGAAGCCGAACCCACGCCGCGGCGCACTGGACGGTGCCGCCGCCGCTACGGGTGCCACGGTTCGTGCGGGCGCGACCTCGGCCTTGTTGACGCGCACCGTGGACTGCTCGGCGGTGTGCCGCGGCTTCACGTGCAGGTAGTAGGTCGTCTTGACGCCGCGCTCCCACGCCGCCGCGTACAGCCGCGCCATCTCGGAGACCTCACGGGTCTCGAGGTAGATGTTGCGGCTGATCGCCTGGTCGATCCACTTCTGCGCGCGGGCCGCGACCTCGATGTATGCGTAGGGCGTGAGCTGGAAGGACGTCTTGTACACCTCGCGCAGGTGCTCCGGTACACCGGGCACGCGGGACAGGTCGCCCTGGGCGGCGAGCAGGTCGTCGCGCACCTGCTCCCACAGCCCGGCGCGCTGCAGGTCGCGCACGAGGTTGCGGTTGACCTCGAGGAACTTCCCCGAGCTCGTCGCGCGGGAGAAGATCTGCGAGAACTGCGGGTCGAGACCCGGGGTGGTGCCGGCGACGAGCCCGATGGACGCCGTCGGCGCGATCGCCATGAGCGTCGCGTTGCGCATGCCACCGGCCACCTTGGTGCGCAGCGAGTCCCAGTCGAGTCGCGTGGTGCGGTCCACGGCGACGGGTACGCCACGGTCCCCCTCGACGCGCGCGATCGAGTCGATCGGCACCATGCCTTGCGACCAGCCGGAGCCGGCGAAGTTCGAGTAGGGGCCGCGCTCGCGCGCGAGGTCGGCACTCTCGTCGATCGCGTGGAAGCTCACGAACTCGATCAGCTCGTCGATGAGCTCGGCCGCCTGCTCGGACTCGTAGGCGAAGCCGAGCCGCTCCGTCACGTCGGTGAAGCCCATGACACCGAGGCCGATCGCGCGGTTGGACTTGTTCGCGAAGTCGGACTCGTCGACGGAGGACAGCGTGATGTCGACGAGGTTGTCGAGCTGGCGCACGGCGAGACGAGCGGAGGCCTGGAGGCGGTCCCAGTCGAACCGGAGCGCGCCGTCGGCCCCTGGCACGAGGTGCGAGGCGAGGTTGATCGAGGCGAGGTTGCAGACTGCGATGTTCTCCCTGTCCTGCGGCAGCGTGATCTCGGTGCACAGGTTCGACAGGTGGATCGTGCCGGTGTTGTTGTTGAGCGCGCGCAGGTTGATGGTGTCCTTCCACGTGAGCCACGGGTGGGACGTGGACTGCAGCGTGGTGAGGATCTGCGTGTACTGCTCGCGGGCCTTGACCCGCTGGAACGCACGCATCTTGCCCGCCTCGGCGAGCGCGACGTACTCCGCGTAGCGGGTGGAGAACTCGGCGCCGTAGAGCTCGACGAGGTCCGGCGTCTCGGCCGGGTCGAAGAGGTACCAGTCGGCGTCGGCCGCGACGCGCTTCATGAACTCGTCCGAGATCCACACGGCCGTGTTCGCGGTGCGCACGCGGCGGTACGGGTCGCCGGAGTTCTGCTTGAGGTCGAGGAACTGCGGGAAGTCGAGGTGCCAGTTCTCCATGTAGAACGCTAGCGCCCCGAACTTCTTGCCGCCGCGGGAGACGGCCCGCAGCGTCGAGTCGATCGTGTGCATGAAGGGGATGGGGCCGGTCGAGCTCGTGTTGTTGGAGCGGATGGGCGAGCCCTCGGAGCGCAGCTTCGTCACGGAGAGGCCGATGCCGCCGGTGCCCTTCGTGAGCCACATGACGTCCCGCACCGACTTGGCGATGTGCTCGATGTCGTCCTCCATCTGCATCACGAAGCAGTTGGAGAGCTGCGGGTATGACGTGCCCGCGTTGACGAGGGTCGAGCCCGCCGGGAGGTAGTCGAGGCGCGAGATCTTGTCGTAGAACTCGATCGCGCGCGCGGTGGGGTCGGGCTCGTTGAGCGAGAGCCCCATCGACACGCGCATCCAGAAGTACTGCGGCACCTCGAGCGCCTTGCCGTGCCGGTCGTTGATCATGTAGCGGTTGCGCACCGTCACGGTGCCGATGTACCGCAGCAGGTCGTCACGCGTCGGGTCGAGCGCTGCGGCGAGCGTGTCGAGGTCGAAGTGCGTCGCGAGCCGCTCGTCGAGGAGTCCTTGCTCCACGGCCTCACGGATGTAGCCGGGGAAGCGTGCCTGGTGCAGCAGCGCGAGCTCGAGGTCCGACTCGTAGTTGCCGAGCACGCGCTTGCTGATGACCTTGCGCAGCAGTCGGGCTGCGATCGTGTCGAAGTCGGGGTCGTCCTTGACGTTCTGCACCGCGACACCGATCGCGGCCTCGTCGAGCTGCTCGGTGGTGATGCCGTCGAAGAGCGTGATCGTCAGCTCCGCGGCGACCTGCATCGCCTTGGAGACGTGGTCCTCGAGCCCGGTCGCCGCCTTGATGACCGCCAGGTTGATCTTGTCGGCGTTGTAGGGCTCGCGGGTGCCGTCGCGCTTGGTGACGTGGATCTGCCCGGCGCGTGGGGTGTCCGTCGACGGCGCACCGTCCGGCGGTGGCGCCGGCGCGGCGATGCCCTCGAGGAGATCGCGGGAGGAATCGGCAATGGTCACGATGGCACCTTCGGAACTGGTCGAACTGGACTGGCTGAGAGCGTGAGGCGTGGGGTCTGCAGAGATCTGGAGTTGTCCTCGTCGCGGCGCTCTGTGCTGGCCCGCGGGGTGACCCGCAGCGCCGTTGCTCTGACCCCTCGACGGTAGTCCCGTTCGAGAGCCCGTGCAACGCCGGACCTCAAGATGTTGTGGTCACCAGCGACTATGCACACAACATGTGCGTATCCCTGTGCGCGGACCTGTGGAAACCGTCCGTGAGCTGTGGATGCCTGTGGACAACTCCGCTCCCCGCGCACACCTCATGTCTACCCCTCGCCTGTGACAACGCCGACGGCACGCCGGCGTGCTCTCCCACACTCCGAGCACCCTTCCCGGTCCGGCATGCACTCCCCGCGCACCCGGCTCCGTCCCCGAACGGCGTCACCCACCGATCCGCGCGCGCTCCCCACCGACCACTCCCCGGGCGCGTGCTCCCCGACTACCCGGTCCTGTCGCCGCCTCGGCGTCCGTCCGCGCACTGCCTGGTGCCAGAGTGACGGCGACTGGGCATCCCGCGGCGTGTCGCCCGGCGTGTCGCGCGAGTTATGTCATCCGAACACCAAGGAGTGCGCGGACGGACGCCAATGGAGCGACAGAGCGGCGGAGGGGGAGTGCGGGAACACGGCAGAGCGGCAGTGCGGTGGGACGGTAGAGCCTTGGGAGGGGAGTGCGGGCACGGCAGAGCGGCGGAAGGGGAGTGCGGGCACGCCAGAGCCGCGGGAGGGGAGTGCGGGCCCGGCTGAGCGGCAGTGCGGTGGCGTGGCAGAGCGGCGGTGCGGTGCGGTGCGCGGCGCGGCAGTCGGGGTGCTAGACGATGCCGTACAGCCGGTCGCCGGCGTCGCCGAGGCCCGGGACGATGTACGCCTTCTCGTTGAGCCTCTCGTCGACGGCGGCCACGACGACGGTGACGTCCGCGCGGTGCCCCACGGTCTCCTCGACGTGGCGCAGTCCTTCCGGCGCGGCCAGCAGGCACACGGCCGTGACGTCGCGCGCGCCGCGGTCGAGCAGGTACTCGATCGCGGCCACGAGAGTGCCGCCCGTCGCGAGCATCGGGTCGAGCAGGAAGCACTGGCGCCCCGTGATGTCCTCGGGCAGCCGGTTCGCGTACGTGATCGCCTCGAGCGTCTCCTCGTCGCGCAGCATGCCGAGGAACCCGACCTCGGCCGTCGGCAGCAGCCGCGTCATGCCCTCGAGCATGCCGAGACCGGCGCGCAGGATCGGCACCACGAGCGGTCGCGGCAGGGCGATGTGCGTGCCGATCGTCGACGCCACCGGGGTCACGACCTCACGCGGCTCGGTGGCCACCTCACGAGTGGCCTCGTACGCAAGGAGCGTGACGAGCTCGTCCACGAGCAGCCGGAACGTGGGCGACTGCGTGTCCTTGTCGCGCAGGACGGTGAGCTTGTGGGCGACGAGCGGGTGGTCCACGACGTGTACGCGCATGCGCTCACGCTACAGGCGCCGCAGGCGCGATGATGGGGGTCATGAGCCCCGAGTCCGACGTCGTCGCGATGCGTGCCGCACTCACCGAGGCTCGCAGCGCGCTCGGCTCCGGGGACGTCCCGGTCGGCGCCGTGGTGCTCGGGCCAGGGGGCGCCGTCGTCGGCGTCGGGCACAACGCACGGGAGGCCGACGGCGATCCCACGGCCCATGCCGAGGTCCTCGCCCTGCGTGCCGCGGCGGCGACCCTGGGCCGCTGGCGGCTCGACGACTGCACGCTCGTCGTGACCCTCGAGCCGTGCCTCATGTGCGCGGGGGCGATCGTGCTCGCACGCGTGCCCCGGCTCGTGTTCGGGGCGTGGGACCCGAAGGCCGGTGCGAGCGGATCGCAGTGGGACGTGCTGCGCGACCGGCGCGTCAATCACCGGCCCGAGGTCGTGGCCGGCGTGCTCGAGGACGAGTGCGGCGCGCTGCTGCGGAACTTCTTTGCGGGGCAACGGCCATGAGCGCGGCCCGGCTGCGGGCGGTGCGCCCCGAGGACGCCCCTGCGGTGCTCGACGCGTTCCGGGGCGCCGGTATGGACCGGCAGGGTGAGGTGCACACCCTGCAGGACGCGGAGCGGTGGGTCGAGACCATGACGCGAGCCGGCGGGCCTCGCTTCGCCCGGGCGATCGACGTCGGAGGGACGCTCGTCGGCGCGGTGGGGCTCTCCTCGATCGACGCGACGAACCGCACCGGCTGGTTCTGGTACTGGTTGCACGAGGACCACCGCGGCCGTGGGCTCATGACTGCCGCGGCGGCGACCCTCGCGGGGTGGGCGCTCGCCGATGGCGGGCTGGACCGGCTGGAGCTCGGGCACCGCGCCAACAACCCGGCATCAGGTGCGGTGGCGAGCGCGGCCGGCTTCGTGCACGAGGGCGTCGAGCGCGAGAAGTTCCTCATCGACGGGCAACGCGTGGACGTGCTGACCTACGGCCGACTCTCGAGCGATCCCGAGCCCGCGACCGCGCGCCTCGGCTGGGAGCCCGGGCCGCCGGAGCCGCTCGTGCAGCGGTGACGGGCAGCGGGGTGGGGCGGCAGGGTTCGACGGCGAGGGCCGACGACGGCGGCCCGCTGGCGAAGGTGCGCCCTGGTTCGAGTTCGGCTCATCGCGGCGGACCGGGTATCCTGCTTCGGCTGGCTCGTCCAGCGTAGGTAGCGTGTCCGAGCGGCCTAAGGAGCACGCCTCGAAAGCGTGTGAGGTTCATAGCCTCCGTGGGTTCAAATCCCACCGCTACCGCCCTGTGATGTCTCAGGACTTCGGCGACAGCCGGACCCGCGGGAGTGTGGGTTCGGCTGTTCGTCCTCTGGCTGGTAGTCGCGGTTGAGGACGGTTGTGAGCTCGCGCCCGAGCACGCCGGTGGTGGCGTCGACGATGCGGACGTCGAGATCCTGGACGGCGATCCTGGCTTGAGTCCCCTAGTCGGTTCGTCCGATGCCGATGTGTCGCAGGCCGCCGGACCCACGCAGGGCGACGACTCCGGAGGAGTCGATGCGGTCGATGCTTACCCGCTCGTGGGCCGGGCTGGTCGTCGACAGCATGCGCGCAGATTGAGGAGGCTCTTGCGTGACGACCGACAGACATGCGCGACGAGGCGCGCCCTGCGAGGTGTCCTCCCCGCCACCGTCGGAGGTGTACGGCAGGATGGAGGCATGTTCGAGTCCGCAGTGATCGCCACCGATACGGCAGAGTTGCGCAAGGCTCGCGGGGCGTTCTTCACGCCTGACGCGATCACTCGCTACATCACCCGCTGGGCCGTTCGAACCCCACAGGACACAGTCCTGGACCCCTCCGCTGGCGATGCGGCGTTCTTGGTGCAAGCCGTGCGGCGACTTCGCGAGCACGGGTGCCAGACACCGAGAGTCGACGGAGTTGAGATCCACCCGCACAGTGCAAGCGTTGCACGTCAGCGGATTGTGGATGCTGGCGGCTCTCCCTATCTGAAGGCCAACGACTTCTTCCTGGTCGAGGCAGAACCCAACTACTCCGTCGTAGTCGGCAATCCCCCATACATCCGCTATCAAGACTTTGCCGGGGAGCCGCGCGTTCGCGCACGCGCAGCCGCACTCAGGGCCGGAGTCTCCCTCACCGCGCTAGCGTCGAGCTGGGCTGCGTTCACCATCCACGCCGCGCTTTTCCTGAAGCCGGGCGGGCGGATGGGACTGGTTCTGCCCGCTGAACTACTCAGCGTCAACTACGCCTCCGCTGTCCGACAGTTTCTGTTCAACCGATTCCGGAGCGTCGAGCTCGTGCTGTTCACCGAGCAGGTGTTCCCCGAAGCCGAAGCCGACGTCGTGCTTCTCCTTGCCGACGGGTTCGACGAAGGTCCCACAGACCACGCGACCATTTACCAAGCACACGACGCCGAAGCTCTTGCGACGCTCGGGGTTCCGCTGAAGTGGAAGCCAGTCGATCCGGCCGCGAAGTGGACTGGTCTGCTCGTCGACCCGAACGCGGTCGAACCTCTTCGAACGCTCAGATCCACAGGTCACTTCACCAGCCTCGACGCCTGGGGCGATACCACCCTCGGAATGGTCACCGGCAACAACCGATACTTCGCGCTTTCGCCCGCGCGGGTGAGGACACTCGGATTGACGAGAAGAGACCTCATCCGTCTCTCTCCACCCGGAAGCTCCCACCTTCGCGGGCTCGAACTAACCAGCGGCGCGATGACGCGCCTCGGCCAAGAGGGAAAGGCGACCTGGCTGTTCCGCCCCTCCAGTAGTCCCTCACCCGCTGCGCAGGCCTACATCGAGGCTGGGCGGCTTGCAGGAGTGGATGAAGCGTACAAGTGTCGTGTTCGAAAGCCTTGGTACCGGGTGCCTCTTCTACCCCCAGCCGATCTATTGTTGACCTGCATGAACGCCGATACCCCTAGGCTCACGACCAACCGTGCCGGCTCGCACCACTTGAACTCTGTCCACGGTGTGTACCTAAGCGCTGACCTCATAGACCTCGGCCGTGAGCTCCTTCCTCTCGCCAGCCTCAACTCGGTCACTCTTCTGAACGCCGAAATGGTCGGTCGCTCCTACGGAGGAGGCATCCTCAAGCTTGAACCGCGTGAAGCCGACACTTGGGCTATGCCCTCACCTGACCACATCCGATCTCGCGCCGACGAGTTGCGTGCAGTCAGAGGGAAGGTTGCGACGCTTCTACGGCACGGCGAGCTTGCACAGGCAGTCGAGATGGTTGACCAACTTCTACTGACCGACGCGGGCCTTGTCTTGGAAGCGGAACTCGGACGTGTGCGGCGAGCCCGTGCAGCTATGGCGACCCGGCGAACTGCAAGGGGACGCAGTGGCCGCTGAACCATCGACCAAGGCCAAGGCATGGGCCATCTTCGACCGGATTGTTGCCGATTCCGCACCAAAGGGTGAACACAGCAACCCCTGGATCAAGGAGGGGGACGGCCGTCTGGTCTACGAGCCCGACTACGAGACGCTGAAGCGACTTCTCGGCGTCCCGCTTCACCTCAAGGCATCTACCACAACCGGAGTGCCGGCGCTCGCCCTGGACGTCTGGCTCTCGTACGAGTTTCGCCGCGCCGGCTTTCAAGCCGACGCTGTGTGGCCGCGCGCCAGCGCTCCGCGAGTACTTCCGGGACCTGTGGTGAGTCTACTGGAAAAGGTGACGGTCAAAGAGCGCGAAGCCCTGTGGAGACGCCTTCGCGCAAAGACGCCGCCGGCCGGGGCGGCTGCATCCAGCGCCAGCATTTTGGGTAAGAACTACCTCAAGCAGGTCGATGTTGTTATGTCGAGCTGGGTGGCTGGTCCCGAGTTGCTGATCAGTACGAAGCGGATGGACTCTAGTTTCGGGAAGAACGCGGCCAACCGTGTCGAAGAGTCCTACGGCGACGCCAAGAACCTCCGCCTGCGCCATCCGCTCGCTGCTCTCGGCTTCGTGTACGGGCTGCGTTCAACGATCTTCGACGAGTCGCCGGACAAGGCTGACTGGCTCATTGACCTCCTCCAGAAGCTTGGCCGCGAAGACGACGCGTACCACGCCGTATCTCTAGTTGTCATCGAGTACGGATCACACCTCGCCGTTGACGACGCGACCGACGACAAGGGTGATGGAGAAGACCCACTGGTCGAGGCCGGCGTCATTGAGTCAGACGCAGCAGATGAAGACACAGAGGAGCATGTCGAGCCGTTCGAGATCGAACTCGCCATCGCGACTCTGCCCACTGTCGAACTCCTGTGGGAACGTGTGCCCGCCGATCTTCGACCTGATGTCTTCATCGCAGAAATGGTGCGGCGCGTCATAGAGGCCACGCCTGTGAATCTCCATAAGAACGCAAGAGCCCGACGCGCTAGTGCCCAGCAGCGAACGTTTTCGCCGAATGGCGGACTGTAATTATGCCTCGGAGTGCCTGGATACCCGGGCGGGGTGGAGGTCGAATGGTGCTCGGACGGGACTCAGACATCCCGGGCGCTGACATGGTTCGACCGACGGCAAACCGGGAGGGCGCTTGTGGCTAGGGACTTCGCTGCGACTCGCCGCGCTGTCATCTCTGTCGCGACGGTCGTTTCTACCGCAACACTTGTAGCTCTGATCCTTCTGGAAATGTTTCGTGGAAGGGTCCCAGAGTGGCTTTATGCAGCAACGACCAACGTCCTGGGAGTGCTCTTTGGGCTGGCCGTCGTCTCGCTGATCTGGGAGTTCTTTGTTCGTCGGAACCACAGCGCGGATCTCAGGCACTATCTCAGACTAGGTTCGAGCGTTGCCAAGTCGGGTCTCCAGGAGGTGGCACCTCGTTCAAAGTTGGACTGGCAGGAACTGCTCGCCTCCGCCAATGAGGTTACCATTCTCACCTACAATGAGGAGTGGCTAGAAAGAAACGCCTACATCATTCGAGCCGTTGCGTGTGAGCGACCCCTGTCAGTGACTGTCGCCGTACCTGTCAAGGGTGGCGCCTATCTTGAGCGAATGGCTGAGACGCGTGAAGCCTCCGCGGAGAAGCTCGCCGACAGCATCGGAGAAGCAGTTGCGTGGGCCGCACGGCTCTGGCGCGATGCAGGACGAGGTCCCGACCAGCTGCATCGTGGAAGCATGATTAGCGTTGTGGAGCATGATCTCGACCTCGGTTACGAAGTCGTCACGATCGACCGGACAACGATTGTAACGCTCGCAGCGCCTGGCGACTCAGACGAACTCCGTGATCGAGTTGCGTTCGTATACAGTCAGAGCCCTGAGGAGTATCCGACGAGCTTCTTCACAGCGTACAAGTTGCTTCTGGCCGATATGAACCGATTGGACGAGGTCAAGGAATGAGCGCGCTAGCCATTGACGCGAAGCAAATCCGTCTTGAGGACTTGCTAGACTCAGTTGAAGAGGGCACGGCGGTGCTGCCTGCATTTCAGCGTGACTTCGACTGGTCGGACTCGGATGTCGTGAGTTTGCTCGCGACTCTGCTCTCTGACTGGCCCGCGGGAAGCATTCTGTTGATGAGTGGTGCACCCAAGTTCTTCGAGGTTCGCGAGTTTGATGATGGCCCAGACCCAGCTGACGATATCCGATACGTTGTCCTGGATGGGCAGCAGCGCCTTACAGCACTCTTTCATGCGATCCGGGGCCGAGGAGACGACGCCTTCATCCTTCGCGCCGGAGAACTGGCAGAATCCGACGGGAGTGCTGAAGCGGTTGAGGAGCTCATCCAGTTAGTGCCGCGAGGGGAGTGGAGGCGTGAGTACCCGTTCGAGCGTCAAAGTAGTGAGCGGCTCGTGCCGTTGCACGAGCTGCGCACCGCTTCGGACTTTTTCGCCTGGCGAGATCGCGTCATTGAGGCGACACCAGAAAGGGAACGCGCTGAGGTCGGCAGGCTTCTTGCTGACGTGTATCGCTCCCATCTTGGGCGCTTGAACACATATGCGTTCCCCACCGTATTGCTTGGCAACGACTTGCCCCCTGCCGCCGTAGCTCGGATCTTCGAGAGGATCAACCTGACCGGACTGCGACTGAACACGTTCGATCTGCTGGTTGCGCGTGTGTATGAACCCGAATGGAACCTTCGCGATCGCTGGGAGACCGCGCGTCGTGAGAGTGCGCTTATTGCGCATTGGCTCGGGGACGACGGGCTCCCGGTGGTTCAGACGATCTCACTCAATCTGGAGGGTGACGTTAGGCAGCCCGCGCTCCTAAGTCTGAAGGCGCGTGACATCCGGGGTTCGTGGGACGCCGCGGTGGATGCGACAGAAGCAGCTGTTCTTAAGCTTCGTGCTATCGGTATCCCCGCGCCGTCTTGGATGCCATACCGTGGCCTAATGCTGCCGCTTGCCGATCGGGCGATGCGTCTGGGACGATCTTCGGTTGAGGATTCTACTGAACTTACCACGTGGTTCTGGGCCCGATCGCTGGGAATGGATTACGGGGTTGGGTCCAGCACACGAATAGCATTGGACTCGCGATTACTGTCCGAAGAGACTCCAGACTGGTCTTTAGCTTCATTCGCGATTGATCGTCGGCTGCTTCAGAGTGCGACTAGGCGACAACAGTCCGCACTTTGGTCGGCTTTCACGTCGCTCCTTGCGTCAGAAGAGCCGAGAGACCCCCTAAGTGGCGAAGTGATCGACAACCCTGCAGAGGACGCAGTTGTTGTCAGCTTATTTCCGCGGGGAGAGGGTAGTCTTCATTTACGTGTCCTTGGTCTGGTCTTGGTGACGCGCACATCGGCGCGGCAGATCCGGCGGGATCGTGCTGGCTTTCTCAACGAGGTCAGGGCAGATGCACTTGACTCCCAGCTGGTTCCCGGTGGACCATTACTAGAATCGGTGGCAGACCCTGAATCCTTCTTGCGTCGTCGCGTAGAGTTGTTGGAGCAACGTGTGAGTAGCTACTCCAGTGTTCCGATTCGATGGTTTGATGGGCGTGACGAGTGACTGGCATTGGAGTCGTTGCGAACCCCGCGGCGGAAGACTAGTCATGAGCGGCAGTCGTTGGCGGAGATGTGCCATTGCTCACTCTTGAGGAAGACTGTATTATCGTGGCGGGGTTCCTGCTAGAGCGGTTTGGGGCATTTGTATGTGATCTCGAGTGATCATCTTCTGGGGTGTGCCCAGACGTGCGCGGGTCGCTCACAGCACGATTTGCTCGCGCCCTCATTGACTCCATCGCGCTCGCTCGCAGAGTGGTAGACAAGTCATGTGAACGAGACCCACTCAGTGATGATGGGAGGCCGCGGGCGATTGGTTGTTCCTGCGGAGGTGCGCGGGCGCGCCGGGCTGGACGCGGGGACCCCGCTGCTGTTGTCAGTGACCCCCGGTGGGCTGGTCCTCATGACGCGAGCACAGGCGCGGGCCATGTTGCAGCAGCAACTCTTGGGTGCGGACCTTGTCCAGCAGCTCCTAACTGATCGGCGTGCCGCTACCGCGGCCGAGAGCCGTGCGTGACTGTCACGCTGGGCGGTGCACCCCGGGGAAGTTGAGCCAGGCGAGGAAGGCGGCGGTCCCGGCGTCGGTGGGGCGGTACGTCTTCTTGGAGCGACCGTTCTCCACGCTCGCGTCGAAGGTCACGTCGCTGCGGTCGAGCAGCCCGTTGAGCGCGCTGCGCAGGCTCCCGAGGCTCGCCCGTTAGAACAGCGAGACCCCGCCCTCGAAGTGCTTGTTGAGCGCGTAGATGGTCTGCGGGCCGGCGAGGAGGAGAAAACCGATGATCACGTTCGCCATCGAGCGCCTCCCTGTTCGATGTTACGAGGCGTAGTATTGCTCACCGAAACCGTAGGGTCAGCCTGCCATGGCCAGAACACTCACGTCCGACGCCTTCACGGCCTGGCTCGACGGGCACCTCGAGGCGGTGTCGCGCCGTCGGGCGCGCCGTGGCCTGCCCGCGCCGAAGGTACTCGTCACCGCCCCGGGACTCGAGTACGCGTCCGGCGAGCGCGACCTCCCCTTCCACGCCGCCTCCGTGGGCAAGCTCGCGACGGCCGCGCTCGTGATGCAGGAGGGCGAGGCCGGGCGCCTCGCGCTCGACACACCCGTGGGGACGCTCCTGTCCGACGGCGAGATCGCCGGGCTGTTCGCGTCACCGGGGGCAACCGTCGGGCAGCTCCTTGGCCACACGTCCGGGATCGCCGACTACTTCGAAGGGCCGGTCGAGAAGGGGCCCCGGTTCGCGCCGCTCGTGGTGGACGAGCCCCACCGGCGGTGGGAGCCGGGTGAGTTCGTCGCGTTCAGCCGAGAGCGGCAGCGGCCGGTCGCATCACCCAGAAAACGTTTTCGGTACTCCGACACCGGCTACGCACTTCTGGGGCGCATCGTGGAGGCGTCAGCGGGCCGCTCGCACGCCGACCTGCTTCGTGAGCGGGTATTCGGCCCGGCGGGGATGCATGACAGCGTGCTGTGGCTGCGCGAACCAGGCCCGGAGCGCATCGCGCCGCTGTGGCTCGGCGGCGTCGAGGCGAGCGAGTTCGCGAGCCTCACGTGCGACCGGGCCGGCGGAGGCATCGTCTCCACGCTCGACGACCTTGCCCGGCTCGCCGGCGCGCGGCACCACCGTGGTCCTCAACTTCCACGACGCCCGCGAGATGGTCGCGAGCTTCAAGACCCACGTCGCCATCGCCCAGGCCCTGGCACACCTCCGCTGACCGGGGTGTCTCAGGAGAGCGGGGTGGTGGACTCGCGGGGGACCAGGCGGCAGGGGATCTTCTCGACGCCGCTGCCCAGCTCCTCGCCGTCGATCGCCGCGAAGAGCCGGTTCGCGGCGATGTGGCCGAGCCGCTCGAGGTTCATGTCGATGCTCGACAGGTGCGGGCGGGAGTTCGTGACGAGCACCTCCCAGTTGTCGAAGCCGATGACGGCGACGTCGTGCGGGACGTCACGGCCCGCCTCGCGCAAGGCGTCGAGCGCGCCGCGCGCGACCTGGTCGGAACCGCAGAAGATGGCGTCCATGTCCGGGTGCTGGCTGAGCAGGACCCGCGTCGCACCGCGGCCCCAGGCCTCGGACCACGTGCCGAACAGCGGCTCGCCGCCCACGAGCTCGAGACCCGCCTCTGCGAGCGCCTCGAGGGCTCCGGCGGCGCGCTCGTTCGTGGCCCCGTAGGTCGGGTCGCCGGAGATGTGCGCGATGCGCCGCCGCCCCGTCGAGATCAGGTGCTCGACGGCGAGCCGTCCCGCGCCGTGGTTGTCGGGGATGAGCGAGAAGTCGTTCGGGTCGCTCGACTGTGCGTACGCGTACACCACGGGGACCGGCAGGTTGCGGCCGATGGGCTGTCGCGCGTCGGGGCGCGAGCCCACCACGATGAGCCCGTCGACGCGCCGGGACAGGAGCGCCTGGAGGTGGTGCTGCTCGCGGATCGCGTCGCCGCGGGCGTCGCACAGGAAGACCGAGACCCGCCCTGCGCCGAACGCGTCCTCGGCGCCCATGAGCACGGGGATGGAGAACCGGCCCTCGAGGTCGGACGTGAGGAGGCCAACCGTGCCGCTGCGTCCCGCGAGCAGCCCTTGGGCGAGGGCGTTGGGCTGGAAGTTGAGCTGCTCGGCGGCCTGCATCACGCGCTCGCGGGTCTGGGCCCGCACCTGGGCGCGGCCGTTGAGCGCCTTGGAGGCCGTCGAGATCGACACTCCGGCGAGCCGGGCGACGTCGGTCAGGGTCACCGTTCTTGGCTGCGGCACAGGGTTTTCGGCCATTTCCCCCACCTTCCTCTGGTCCCGTACTCCGCGCGTTCCCGCATGCTCGTAACAAGAATGAGACCGATCCTAGTCCACGAGCCCCTTGACGCACCTCCATCTCGCCGCTAAGTTCAGAAAACCCTTTCGGTAGTTTTCGGCTTCACGGACGGACCGGGCCCGCCACACGCGGCTCGAGACGCAGGCGCCGGGCGGCCGCGGGGGTTGCGAGGTGCACGCCGTCCCGGTGCGCACCCGGTGAGGGACCTGCATTCCCCTACCCCGAGCCTCGGGGCAGGAGCTCAATGACGAGACACGTAAGGAGACGTCCAGTGAGGACTTCACGCACCAAGGCTGGGTCTGCGCGACTGCTCGCAGCGCTCGCCTCGGTCAGCCTGCTCTCTGCTGGCCTGGTCGCCTGCAGCAGCACGGGCGACAACACGACCACCCCCACCCCGGGGGACACGACGAGCGAGGCTCCCACCGACGCCCCGTCCGACCCCGACTCCGGGGCCGAGGCATGGGAAGGCGTCGACGACGGCACCGAGCTGTCCATGTGGACCCGTGCGCCGCTCGAGGCGCAGGCCAAGGCGCTCGTCGAGGCCTACAACGCGAGCCACCAGAACCAGGTAAAGCTCGAGATCTTCCCGAACGACGACATGGAGGGCAAGGTGGGCGCGGCCGCGCAGAGCGGTCAGCTTCCCGACATCTTCGGTGGCGACGTGGTCCGCCTGCCCAACTGGGTGGGCAACGGGCTCTTCGCCGACCTGACCGACAAGATCGACGCCCTGCCGTTCCTCGACGACCTGGCACCCGGCCACCTCAACGCGGGCACCTCGCCCGAGGGCGCCAAGCACACCCTGCCGTTCGTCATCGACGTCTCGGTCATGATGTGGAACAAGGCGCTCTACACGGAGGCCGGTCTCGATCCCGAGCAGGGTCCGACGACGATCGCCGAGTTCGGTGAGCACGCCAAGGCGATCGCCGACCTCGGCAAGGACGGCGTCTCCGGCACGTACTACGGCGGCGACTGCGGTGGCTGCCTCGTCTTCACGTGGTTCCCGACCATCTGGGCCTCGGGTGACGAGGTCATCAGCGCGGACGGCACCGAGTCGCTCCTCGCGTCCGACTCGGCGAAGGCCGTGTTCGACGTGTACCGCGACCTCAACGTCTCCGGTGCCGTGGGCGCCGGTTCGCGCGAGGAGACCGGCGCGACGTGGGTCGCCCCGCTGCAGGAGGGCAAGGTCGGCGTCATGCCGTACCCGAACACCCTGCTCGGTGCGCTCGACGAGGCCGGCATCGACGTCGGCGTCGCCCCGATCCCCGGGGTGAACGGTGGCGGTTCGACGTTCCTCGGTGGGGACGCCCTCGGCATCGCCTCGAACTCCGACAAGGTCGACCAGGCGTGGAACTTCCTCGCGTGGATGCTCTCCGAGGAGACCCAGGTCCAGGTCGTCGCCAAGAACGGTGGCGTCGTCGCCCGTGGTTCGCTCGCCTCGAACGAGTACGCGGCCGAGGACCCCCGCCTGGTCACCATCAACGAGGTCGCCGCGGTGGGCAACACGCCCGTCGCGTACAACTTCGCCGAAGCGTTCAACGCACCGAACAGCCCGTGGGTGCAGCTCATCCGTAACGCGACCTTCGAGGGTACGGGGACGGTGGACGCGGACAACGACGCGATCACCGCCATCCTCGGCCAGTAGGTCGCCGAGAGCGGCCGGACAACGGTGGGGCGCCCGGGAAAGATCGGGCTCGGGCGCCCCACCGCCGGCCGGGGACCGGCGGGGTCACACACACTCCCTCTCCTCCGTGTGACCCCGTCGGTGCCCCGGCGTGGTTCGGCGCCGCCTTGATTCGAGACACACTCCCTGGAGCACAGCAATGACCGCACCACCGGCGACCGAAGCGCCTTCCTCGACGGGTCGACGTCGTCCCGCCCGCAAGGGCCGGTTGACCTCCCGCGAGCTGCAGGGCGTGCTCTTCGCGAGCCCCACCCTGCTCTTCGTCATCTTCCTGTTCGTCATCCCGCTCGGCCTCGTCGTCTTCATGTCGGCGAACAAGTGGTCGTTGCTCGGCGGGCGGCAAGCGTCGAACTTCCCCGAGAACTTCACGCAGGCGCTCGCTCATCCGATGTTCTGGCCGGCGGTCTCGTTCACGGTGAAGTACACGGTCATCGCCACGCTCCTGCTCATCGGCCTCGGTCTGGGCCTCGCGCTGCTCGTCCAGGAGAGCTCGCGCTGGAAGGGCTTCCTGCGCACCACGGTGCTCGTGCCCTCGGCGCTCGGCCTCGCCTCGGCGTCCCTCATCTTCTACGCGCTGTACTCCCCGCAGGTCGGTCCCGTTCCGCGGTGGATGAAGGCGCTCGGGGTCACGCAGGACGTGGTCTCCCCGCTCGGCACTCCCGACGGCGCGCTCTGGGCCACGGTGTTCCTGATCGTGTGGCGCTATGCGGGCTTCTACATGCTGCTGCTGCTCGTGGGGCTGCAGTCGATCAGCCGCGACGTCTACGAGGCGGCGCGCATCGACGGCGCGAGCACGTGGGCGATCTTCCGCCGGATCACGCTGCCCCTGCTGCGACCGTCCCTCGCGCTCAGCATCGTCATGTGCGTGACGGGATCGCTCCTCGCCTTCGACCAGTTCTTCATCCTGACCAAGGGCGGGCCGGACGGGTCGACGATGACCATCGTCCAGCTCATCTACAACGTCGCCTTCGAGACCAAGCGTGACCTGGGCATCGCGGCCGCGCTGTCCGTGATCGTCCTCGTCGCCCTCGTCGTCATCAACATCTTCCAGCTGCGCGTGCTGCGCGGCTCGGACGGAAAGTGAGGGCCGCCCCCATGCAGACGACGAAGCAGGTCTTCGCCCGCACCCCGTTCTACGTGGTGACGATCGGGCTGGCCATCATCTTCATGTACCCGCTCCTGTGGAGCGCGTGGAACTCCGTCGCGCCCCAGCCCGGGACCAACCAGGTGAACGGGTACGGGTTCGGCAACTACCTGACGCTCCTGCGCTACCAGGAGGGCTTGCCCACCTATCTGCTCAACTCGACGATCATCGCCGGCCTCACCGTCGTGTTCACGATGATCGTCGCGACCCTCGGCGGCTACGCGTTCGCGCGGTTCCGGTTCCCGGGCAAGGACGCGCTGTTCCTGCTGACCCTGTCGATCCTCATGGTGCCGTACGCGACGCTCCTCATCCCGTTCGTCGTGTGGCTCAAGACCCTCGGCCTGCAGAACTCGCTCGTGGGTGTCGCACTCGTGCTCGCGATGTTCCAGCTCCCGTTCGCGACCTTCATGATGCGCATCTCTTTCGAGGCGGTCCCGAAGGAGATCGAGGAGTCGGCGTACGTCGACGGCTGCAGCCCCTTCGGCGCCTTGCGCCGGGTCCTGCTGCACGCGGTCAAGCCGGGCCTCATCACGATCGGGCTCTTCGCCTTCCTCGCCGCCTGGAACGACTTCATGGTCCCGCTGTACCTCGTGCAGGGCGAGAACGCCCCGTTGCCCCTGGCGCTCGTCGCGATGCGCCAGCAGGTCATGGGCGTCATCGACTACGGCTCCACGCAGGCCGGCGTCGTCGTCCTCGCCGTGCCCGCCGTCATCCTCTTCGTCGCGTTGCAACGTCACTACGTCGCCGGCTTCATGTCCGGTGCCCTGAAAGGCTGAGTCGCTGTCATGACCATTGGCACTCCACCTCGCGGTCGTACCGCCGCCGTCGTCGTCCCGGGCGTGCCCGTCGCTCCGGTGGTTCCCTCGACGTCCCGGCTGCGCCCGCTCGGCCTCGGTGAGGTCACCATCACCGCCGGTCCCTGGGCCGAGAGCCAGGCACGCAACGCCGAGGCGACCTTGCCGCACATCGGGCACTGGCTGGAGAAGGCGGGCTGGCTCGCGAACTTCGACCGCGTCGCCGCCGGCGGCCCGATCGCCGGCCGCACGGGCCGGGAGTTCGCCGACTCCGAGGTCTACAAGTACCTCGAGGCGCTGTCCTGGGAGTTCGGGCGCACGGGCGACGCCACGATCGACACGCAAATCCGTGAGGTGACGGCCCGGATCGCGCCGGCACAGGACGCGGACGGCTACGTCTCCACGGCCTTCGGGCACGAGGGCCAGCCCGCGCGGTACAGCGACCTCGAGTGGGGGCACGAGCTGTACTGCATGGGACACCTGATCCAGGCGGCCGTGGCCCGGCTGCGCACCGGGGTACGTGACGGGCTCGTCGAGATGGCCGTGCGGGCTGCGGACCACGTCTGTGCGGAGTTCGGCCCTCGCGGACGCGACGGGATCTGCGGCCACGCGGAGATCGAGGTCGCCCTCGCCGAGCTGGGGCGCGCGCTCGACGAGCCGCGCTACCTCGACCAGGCGCTGCTCTTCGTCGACCGGCACGGCCACGGCACGCTGCGCGAGATCGAGTGGGGCCCGGCCTACTTCCAGGACGACGTGCCCGTCCGCGAGGCCCACGCCCTGCGAGGGCACGCCGTCCGTGCGGGCTATCTCGCGGCCGCGGCCGTCGACGTCGCGGTGGAGCGGGGCGACGGCGAGCTGTACGACGCCGTGCGCCGCCAGTGGGCACACACCCTCGCCCGGCGCACCTACATCACGGGGGGCATGGGTTCGCGGCACCAGGACGAGGCCTTCGGTGAGGACTTCATGCTCCCCGCGGACGGCGCGTACTCCGAGACGTGCGCCGGGATCGCCTCGATCATGGTCGCCTGGCGGCTCCTGCTGTCCGACGGCGGGACCCGGGAGGCCGACCACATCGAGCGGGCTCTGTACAACGTCGTGGCGACCGCGGTCGCCGACGACGGCCGCGGCTTCTTCTACACCAACACGCTCCACCAGCGGTCACCGGGGGAGGCGAGCGATCCCGAGACCGTCAGCCCGCGTGCGCACTCGTCCGCCCGCGCGCCGTGGTTCGAGGTCTCGTGCTGCCCGCCGAACGTGGCCAGGACGCTCGCCTCGCTCGCTTCGCTCCTCGCCACGAAGGACGAGCACGGCATCCAGCTCCACCAGTACGCACCGTCGCGGATCGCCACGACGTTGCCCGACGGCGAGGCCATGGAGCTCGAGGTCACGACGGACTACCCGCGCAGCGGCGAGGTGCGGGTGCGCATCCTGCGGGCGCCGGCCCGGCCCGCCGTCCTCACGTTGCGTGTGCCGGGATGGGCGCGCGGTGCCCGGCTCGCCGACGGGGCGGAGCTGCGTGACGTCGCCCCGGGCGCCGTGCGGATCGAGCGCGCGTTCCTCCCTGGTACCGAGATCGTCCTCGAGCTCCCGGTGGCCCCGCGGTTCTCCGAGCCGGACCCCCGGATCGACGCGGTGCGGGGCACGGTCGCCGTGGAGCGTGGTCCGCTCGTGTACTGCCTCGAGTCCGTCGATCTCCCGGGCGGGCGCACCGTCGACGACGTCACCGTCGACACGGCGGTCCCGCTGCGGGAAGTGGCCGACGGCGAGGTGCTCGCGAGCGGTGGCCTCCGTGGGATCCAGGAGCGCGCCTGGCCGTATCCGGGCCTCTCGTCGGAAGATCCGGTGCCGGCGCGACAGCCGGTGAGCCTGCGACTTCATCCGTACCAGCAGTGGGGCGAGCGAGGTCTCACGACGATGAGGGTCTGGCTTCCCCGAAGCTGAGATCGCGCGACGCCGCCGGGGACGCAGATGCCGTCCCCGGCGGCGTCGCGCTGCCATACGAAAACGTTATCGACAACCGGAGACCTGCATTGCGGGGACGCTGCCCTCGGTTGGCCGTTTGTCACGTTTCTGCGCTCGTGGAGAAACCTTCCTAGCGTCCGGCTGTGCGCGAGAATGTCCGCGATTCCTAGCACAGGCCGTCGTCGAGCATCGATCTGGGCCGAAAACCACCAAGAAACCGAAAACCCTTGCGGTTCATTTCGAACACTGGTTGAATCACGGTGTTCGCGCGCTCGAGGAAGAGATGGTGAACCCAGCCGCTCCTCCCTCGCGCCCCGCAGCCACCCAGCTCCGTCACCGTGAGAGGACAGGACATGTCACAACGACTGCTCAGGCGCCCCGTCGCCGGGGTAGCACTCGCGACCCTCGTCGCGAGCGCCCTCGCACTACCGGGCAACCCGGCGCTCGCCGCCGTTCCCCCGGGATTCGAGGGCGACGTCGGCGTCTACACGAACGGGGTGAGCGATGTCATGGACATCGGAGACCCCACGTACAACGCCGGCCAGCTCGCCCAGGTGCAGGCGTCCCTCGAACCCGGGGTGCCGTTCACCGCAGGCTCGATGCACGAGAGCATCTTCGCCAAGGACCTCGCCGCCGGCGGGACCGACTACTACCTCGACCGCATCCTCGGGGTCAGCGGCACGAACGGCAACAACGTGCTGCAGACGCGTGGCCGCACGCTCTACATGCGCGGCAGCTCGACCTGGACCACCATGGGGTTCGCCGGCTCGGCGTTCGCCGGCGGCAGCACGAACCTCGGCACCCTCTACACGGTGACCGTCCCCGGGCAGACGCTCACCGAGCAGGGCGCGCAGCGCTTCAACGCCCCGAGCCACGCCAGGGCCTCGTACACGGTCGGTTCGACCGGCGTCATCGCCGGCATGAAGAAGTTCGTCACGTACGACAACGTCGCGGTGACGTCGGTGCGATTCGAGAACCCCGGCTCGTCCCCGGTGAACCTGACCGTGCGCGCCTCCTCTCCGATCGCCCAGACCTCGACCGACGCGACCGACGAGCTCGTCGGCACGCGCGCCGTCGGCAACGGCGGCGGCAACATGCCCGCGAACACGTGGGCGACGGCGACCGTGGGTCTCAAGGCCAGCGGCTTCGTCCGCAGCGGCACCTCGCTCGACCGCGAGATCACGGTCCCCGCCGGTGGCGCGACCGAGGTCCAGGTCACGGGTGTGCTCTACACCGACTCGCTGCCGGGCTCCAAGGACGCGTTCTACGAGTACGCGGCCAAGTCGCCGGTGGACGCCTTCCGTGACGGTGTCACCGAGTTCAACAGCCGCTGGGCGCAGGACATCCCGTACATCGACGTCCCCGACCCGGCGATCGAGAAGGCGATCGTCTACCGCTGGTGGGGCGAGCGTTACAACAGCCTCGACGCCAACACACCGGGGTACGTCTACCAGTACCCGACCACGATCGAGGGCGTGAACCTGTATCAGAACTCCATCGTGCTGACCCAGCCGATGCACCTGCAGGACACGAAGTGGATCCGCAACCCGTACCTCGCCTACGGCCAGATCCTCAACGTCGGCGAGCTCTCCGGCTCCTCGGCGTTCCTCGACTCGCCCGGCCACTCCTCGTGGAACAACCACTACTCGCAGTACCTCGGCACCGCGGGCCTCGAGGCGTTCCAGGTCCACGGTGGCGGTGCCGACCTCGCCGCGCGCTTCGCCCACTACTTCGAGTGGGACGGCAAGGGCCAGCTCGAGCACTACGACGGCGACGGCAACAAGCTCATCCAGTACACGGCGAACTACATGCCGGGCAACGACGCCGATGCGATCACGTTCGGCTACCCGCGGAGCGGCAGCCCTGGCATCGAGCGCCCGGAGAGCGCCTACGTGTGGGGATCGTTCAACGCCGCGCGTGAGCTCTACGGCCTCGCGGGTGCGCCCTCGTCCAAGGTCGACGAGATGGCGGGCACGGCGCACGACATCCGTGACGCGATCCTCGGTACGCTGTGGAACGACGAGATGAAGCTCTTCCTCGCCCGCACCACGCAGGGTGGGCTCGCGGCGACGTCCGCCGGCGGTGCCGCCAACCCGCTCACGGACCGGGGCTTCATCCCGGCCCGCGAGTCGAACCTCTACGACGTCTACGCCGAGAACCTCATCCCCGTCGAGGACGCCGAGACGTACAAGGACGGCTTCCGCTTCCTGCGCTACGGGGACAACTTCCCGATCTTCCCCTTCTACACCGCGAACCAGTACGACCGGACGCGGTACGGCATCGGAGGCTCGAACAACTTCTCCAACATCAACTTCACGGTCCAGTACCGCGGCGTGCGGTCCGCCCTGCGTCACTACGACCCGGACCACGAGTACGTCACGCCCGAGTACGCCTCGCGCCTGCTCGACTGGATGACGTGGAGCATCTACCCGAACGGCAACGTGCTGGTGCCGAACCAGGCCGAGTACTACTCGAACTGGAACGCGACCAACCGCACCTACAACCGCAACAACCAGAACCACATCATGCTCGGCAACATGAACTACATCTTCGTCGAGGACATGGGCGGCATCCAGCCGCGGTCCGACGACAAGATCGAGCTCTGGCCGGTCGACCTCGGCTACGAGCACTTCATGGTCAACAACCTGCGCTACCACGGCAAGGACATCACGATCGTCTGGGACCCCACGGGTTCCGAGTACGAGCTCGGCACGGGCTACCTGCTCTTCGTCGACGGCGAGAAGGTCCTGACGGCCGATAAGCTCGGGCGCGTCCTGTACGACCCCGCCACGAACACCGTGGTGGAGAAGGACGACGACGTCGCTGTGACGCTCGGCACCGTCGCACCCGGTCTCGCGACCGCCGTGGACACCCCGATCGAGGACGCGCGCGTCGTCGACTACCTCAAGACGGCGGGCATCGACCTCGACCACCCGGTCGAGAACCTCGCGCTCGCGGCGGACGTCTCGACGTCGGCCACCCAGTCCGGGGTGCGTCCCACCGAGTGGCGCAACTTCCACACCGTCGGGCGCACCGGGGCGATGAACTACCACCCCGGTGCCATCGCGGTGAACGAGCGTCCCGTGTCGGCCGGTGCGATCAACGACGGCGTCACCGTCAACGAGCCCTACTGGGGCAACTACGGCACCGCGGGCGAGACGGGTTACGTCGAGTTCGACTTCGGGGCCCCGACGACGTTCGACAACGTAAAGGTCTTCTTCATGCAGGACCCGTTGACGGCCGGACACTCGTACGTCGCGCCCCAGCGGTACGGCGTCGAGATCCCGGACGGCTCCGGCGGCTGGCGGCTGATCGAGGACCAGTTCCGGTCCCCGAAGGTGCCCACGGCCAAGTTCAACGAAGCTCTTTTCGAGACCGTCACGACGGACAGGGTGCGGGTCTCGTTCACGAACACCCCGGGCATGTACACCGCGATCTCCGAGATCCAGGTGTTCGACTCGGGTCGCGACGTGCCCGAGATCGTCAACGACCCGCCGGCCGTCACGGTCCAGGTCGACACCTCGCGGCAGGGCAACCTGTCGACGGGTCTGGTCGCGACGGTGTCCGACGACGGCGTCCCCGAGGACGGCTCCCTGACGTACGGCTGGGAGACAGTCTCGACGCCCCCGGGTGGCGCCGTGATCTTCACCAACCCGTCGGGCGTGTCCACGACCGTGACGGGTACCGTGCCCGGCACCTACGTGCTGCGGTTCTGGGCCGAGGACGGCGAGCTGCGCACCGAGCGCACGATCGAGGTCGACCTCACCGAGCGTGAGGTCACCGCTGAGTTCGGTGCCTCGGCCGCCATCACGACGAGTGGTTCGGCCTCGTGGGAGAACTACAACCTCGTCAACGCTCCGTCGACGCCCGGCTCGTCCAACCCAGGCGCCGGCAACGGTTGGGGCACGTGGGGCGTCAGCGGTGCGACGGGCACCTCGACATCGGCCCCGGCGTGGCTCCAGTACAGCTGGGACTCGCCGGTGCTGCTCACGTCGTCGGACATCTACTGGTACGACGACAACGGTGGCACGCGCCGTCCGACGGCGAGCACCTACGCGATCGAGTACTCCACGGACGGTTCCAGCTGGACGCCCGTGACGCTCACCGAGGGCAGCACCTACGCGGGTGGGCTGGCGACGAACACTTATAACCACTTCGACTTCGAGGCCATCGAGGCGAGCCACCTGCGCATCCGCATCTGGGGTCTGCAGAGCGGCGGCGCCGGCACCGGTGTGCTGCGCTGGCGCGCCAACGGAGACACGGTGGACCAGGTGCTCGACACCCCGGTCCTCATCCGCACCGGTGTGGGAGAGATCCCCGTCTTGCCGGCGAGCCTGCCGGTGCAGTACTCCTCCGGGATCTACGGCCAGATCGACCTCGCCTGGCAGGAGATCACGGCGGATCAGGTCGCGGAGACCAATACCGACCCGTTCGTCGTCTACGGCACGAACAGTGCCTACGGCAAGACGGTCGAGGCGAGGATCTACGTCCGGCCCGAGATGTCCGAGGGCGGGATCACGATCTCGAGCATCACGCCGCTCGCGCAGACCGTCGCGGTCGGTGAGCAGCCGTACCTGCCGGACACCGTCGCGGTGTTTTACAACGACGGCTCCTGGGACAACCAGGCGATCGGTGTCGAGTGGGACTACGACCCGGAGCTCACCGAGACGGCGGGGACCTACCAGGTCTTCGGTGACGTCGTCGTCCCGTGGTACGTCGGTGCGACGACGGCGCGGGCGCTCCTGACGCTCACCGTCGGTGAGCCGGAGCCTCGTGGCGACATCGTGTCCTCGACCCCGGTGGCCGTGACGACGGAGGTCGGCGTCGCGCCGGTCCTGCCGACGCACGTGGTCGCCGAGTTCGAGAACGGTGACACGGAGAACCTCGCCGTGACCTGGGCCCCCGTAGCCCCGGCGCAGTACGCGGACGAGGGCACCTTCACGGTGACAGGTGACATCGACGGGCCCGGTGGTGCCGGCAAGGCGCAGGCCACGGTGACCGTCACCGAGTCGAGCACGCCGGACACGACCGCGCCGACCGTCGTCCTGACGGTCGACCCGGCCGCCGCCGCCACGCAGTGGCATGCGGGCACCGCGACGGTCTCCGTCGCCGCGTCCGACGACCGTGACGCCGCTCCGGCCGTCGAGGTGAACCTCGGCGACGGGTGGGCCGACTACACCGGCCCGGTGGCGCTGACGACGGACGGCGTGCACACCGTGCTCGCACGAGCGACCGACGAGGCGGGCAACGTCTCAGCGGTGGTGCAGACGGAGGTGCGCCTCGACGCGACCGCCCCCGTGTCACGGGCCACCGTGGACGCCACGGCGCGCAAGGTCTCGGTCGTCGCGGCGGACGAGACCTCGGGTGTCGAGCGCATCGAGGTCAAGGTCGGTAGCGGCGCCTGGGCGACGTACTCCGGTCCCGTCACCGTCGGCAACGCCGCCACCACGGTCCAGCACCGTGGCGTCGACCGCGCCGGCAACGTGGAGCAGGCCATGACGGCCTACGTGCCGCGGGCGGGCGGCGACCTCGTCGACACGACGGTCGCGGCCGTCGTCTCCCCGTCGAGCTCGCAGTTCGGTGAGACCGTCAAGGTGCTCGCCGTCGTCGCCTCCAGCAAGGGCACACCGACGGGCCAGGTCGAGCTCCGGCTCGGCAACACCTCGCTCGGCCGCAAGGCCCTGCAGGGTGGCCGTGCGGAGTTCCAGGTGAAGGGCCTGCAGGTCACCACCGGGACGAAGTCCCTCACCGTGACCTATCTCGGCAGCCCCACGCATGCCGCCGCGAGCGACAGCGTGCCGTTCAAGGTCTCCAAGGCGACGTCGCGCGTGACGTTCGCCAAGAAGACCGTCGCGACCACGACGAGCAAGCGGGCGAAGGTCAAGGTCACCGTGCGCGGCACGTTCGGCGGACGGGCGCCCAGCGGACGGGTCGAGGCCCGGATCGGCACGAAGCGCGTCGGCTCCGGCGTCCTCGGCACCAACGGCAGGGTGACGCTGCAGCTCAAGGCGCTCAAGGTGGGCAACCACAAGGTCAAGGTGACCTACGTGGGTGGCCCGAACCACCGGGCGAAGAGCGCCACCGTGCGGGTCAAGGTCACCAAGGGCAAGCCCAAGGTGGGCGTGACCGTGCTCAAGGCCAAGAAGATCACCACGAGCAGCCGCGCCTCGGTGCGCGTCCGCCTCGACCGTGTCGCCGTCGCGGCGCGCGGGACCGTGGTGGCTCGGGTCGGCGGCAAGGTCGTGGCGCGGGGCAAGCTCTCGGGCCCGAAGGGTGCTGTGACCCTCAAGCTGCCTCGCCTCAAGACCGGCAAGCACAAGGTCACGATCCGCTACCAGGGCAACAAGCAGTACCGCGTGGCGTCGAAGTCGGTGCGGGTCACCGTCAAGCGCTGAGTGCGGCGGGTGTGCGTCCGGCTCGCGGGTCCGGACGCACACCCCGCCCCACCGGCTCGCACCCGCCCTCCCCGGCTGCGCGGCAGCCGCTGCGTCTCCCGAACAGCAGTGCCTCACGACGTACCCAGTCCACTACGGACCTTCGAAGGGACCTGAGTCATGAAGACCTCCTCACGCGGCCTGGCGACGGGGATCACCCTCGCCCTGGCCGGGTTCGGCCTCGTCGCGCCCACGGCGCCGGCGTTCGCCGCACCTCCGCCCCCCACGACGACGTTCACGTCGTACGGCAACCCGATCCTCAGCGACGGCAGCTACTACTCGGCCGACGCGGCCCCGATGGTGCATGACGACACGCTGTACATCTACACCGGTCACGACATCGCAGGCCCCACGCAGGGCGGCTTCAACATGCGTGACTACGGAGTCTTCGCGACCGATGAGCTCAACCCGGCCGGTCAGGCGACCACGTGGGACCACTACCAGGCGAGCCTCGAACCCGGAGAGGTCTTCGACTGGGCCACGGGACAGATGGCGTTCGCGGGCCACGTCGCCGAAGGTCCCGACGGCAAGTTCTACTGGTACGCCCCCGTCCAGACGGTCGCGAACGTGTTCGCGAACCGCATGGCGATCGGAGTCGCCGTCTCGGACTCCCCCGTGGGTCCGTGGACCGATGCGATCGGTGAGCCCCTCCTCGACTGGGGCGACGTCTTCGGATCGTCGAGCAACGGCCAGGAGGTCATCGACCCCCACCTGTTCCGTGACGACGACGGAAAGATCTACCTCTACTGGGGATCCTGGTACATCGCCCGCATGGTCGAGCTCGAGTCCGACATGATCACGCGGGTGGACCCGAGCACGGCGGGCATCTACCAGTGGACCCAGTCGCAGGGTCTGCCCTCCTTCTTCGAGGCCCCGTGGGTCTTCAAGCGGGCCGGCACCTACTACATGGTCTACGACTGGAAGAACGGCGGCTCGGACTGCACGCCCTCGAACTACCAGGGCTGCATCGGCTACTCGACCGCGCCGTCGCCGACGGGTCCGTGGACGTTCCGCGGCCTCATCCTCGGGGGCACGTCGGCGACGACCGTGCACCCCTCGGTCATCGAGTTCGGTGACTCCTGGTACATCACGTACCACACGAAGGACGCCGCGAACGGTGGGCACTTCCGCCGCTCCGTTGCGATCGACGAGATCGCGTGGGACGACACCCAGACGCCGCCTCGGCTGCTGCCGGCCACCCCGACGCTCGACCCCGCCGTGGATCCGAAGCTCGCCTCGAGCGAGAACGTGGCACGCGGGGCGACGCCGTCGGCCTCCTACACCGAGACCCCGCCCATGGACGTGCGGGCGCTCAACAACGGACGCGTGACGACGGCGCTGCTGCCGCCCGACCAGTGGGGCAACTACCGCGCCGCGCGCAACGTCCAGACGGACTGGACGCAGTACGACTGGGCCGAGCCCGTGCTGATCGACGGGGCGGGCATCCAGTTCGGGCAGGACAGCAACTGGATCCGCCCGCCCGCGTCGTGGAAGCTGCAGTACCGCGACTCCGGCGGTGCGTGGGTGGACGTCCCGAACCCTTCGGGCTACCCGACGACCGTCAACCAGTGGCTCACGCTCACCTTCGACCCGGTCGTCACGACGGGTCTGCGCGCGACGTACAACGGACTCCCGAACGCCGCGCAGTTCCACTCGGTCGCCGTCTCGGAGTGGGAGGTCTACTCCGTGCAGGCCGACAGCCTGGGCTCGGCCACCGTGGGCACCCTCGTGGGTGAGGCGCCGGTGCTGCCCGCCACCGTCGAGGGTGAGTTCCCCGGTGGGCACACGCTCGACGTCCCCGTGACGTGGAAGCCCATCGCCGCGGCGGACTACCAGGTGGCTGGCACGTTCACGGTCGAGGGCCGCGCCCTTGGCCAGACCGGTGACTTCGTCACGGCCGAGGTGACCGTCGTCTCTGACGCCCCGCGCGCCAACCACGCACCGGACGCGACCGTCACGGCCTCCTACACGGCGGGCTGGAACAACATCGACGCCGTGAACGACGGCGAGCGCCCCTCGCTCGCCACCCCGCCCGCCAACGCCCAGTTCTGGGGCACCTGGTCCGGCACCCGCCCGGAGTCGCAGTGGCTCCAGTACGCCTGGGCAGAGCCGGTCGACGTCGCCTACGTCGAGGTCGGCTTCGCGGCCGACGGCGGTCCGGGTCGCGGTACCGGTGTCGAGATCCCCGAGTCGTGGTTCCTCGAGTACTGGGACGGCGATGACTGGGCGCCGGTGACCGGCGTGACCCCGGCCTACCCGGTCGAGGAGGGCTCTTACGTCGCCGTGGCGTTCGACGCCGTCTCCACGACCCAGCTGCGCCTGACGGCGAACGCGCTCCTCGGCTGGCTCGAGGGCGCGGGCAACAACCCCGGTCTGTACGCCGGCGTCGGTGTCTCCGAGTGGGAGGCCTGGAACCAGGCACCCGACGTCACCGCGCCCGTGGTCACCGTGACCCCGCAGGGCACTCCCGGCCTCGCCGGGTGGTACGTCAGCCCCGTCTCGGTGCGCATCGACGCCGCGGACGACTCGCTCGCGCGGGTCACGATCGAGACCTCGGCCGACGACGGCGAGACGTGGGACGCCGTCGAGGACGTGCGTGAGCACACGGTGGTCCTCAGCACGGGCGAGCACGAGCTCCTCGTGCGGGCGACCGACCCCGCCGGCAACACCTCCGCGGTGCAGACCGTCACGGTCAAGGTGGACTTCACGCCGCCGAGCGCGAGCGCCGTGGACGACTACGACGCACGCACCGTCACCGTGTCCGCCTCGGATGCGGGCTCGGGCCTCGCGAGCGTTGAGGTGAACGTCGACGCCGCGGGCTGGACCGCCTACTCCGGGGTGCTCGAGCTCTCCGACGCCAAGCACGTGGTGCAGTACCGCGCCACGGACAACGCGGGCAACGTCTCGAGCCTGGGCACGGTCACGTTGCAGCCGAAGCTCTCCGGCGTGGTCGGCAACATCGCGCCATTCGCCTCGGTCGAGGCCACCTTCACGGCGGGCTGGAACTCCCTGGCCGCCGTCAACGACGGCGTACGAGCCGCACTCACCGGTGGTGCCCAGACGAACTTCTGGGGCACCTGGTCGGGTACCCGCCCTGCCACCCAGTCGTTGACCTACACGTGGCCGGTCCCGGTCACGGTGGGCTCGTCGACCATCGGGTTCTGGAACGACGGCGGTCCCGGTCGCGGCGACGGCGTCGAGACACCGACGGGCTGGTCGCTCGAGTACTGGGATGCCGCTGCCGAGGCATGGGCACCCGTCGAGGTCTCCGCGGCGGGCTACCCAGTCTCGGCCACCGTGTACACGACGGCGGAGTTCACACCGGTGACCACCACGCGGCTGCGGGTGACCATCCAGGCCCGTCAGGGCACCTCGACCACCACGTATGCGGCCATGGCCGTGCCCGAGTGGGAGGTCGACGCCGTGGCGGTCGACGTCGAGCAGCCCGAGGCCCAGCTCTCGGTGCTCGGCACCGCAGGCCTCGACGGCTGGTACACCTCGACCGGCACCCAGGTGCGGGTCAACGCTGCGGCGCAGGCCGGTGACGTCACGATCTCCACGAGCCTGAACGAGGCCGACTGGGTCGACGTCTCCGGGCGCGTGGCGACGGTGACGCTCCCGGGCGACGGCACCCACACGGTGCGCGCCCGCGTCACGGACTCGGACGAGCAGGTCTCCGAGACCGCGTCGATCACGGTCAAGGTGGACGCCACGGCGCCCACGGCGACCGCGGTGGTCGACGAGGAGGCGCGGTCGGTCACGCTCACGGCGTCGGATGCGACGTCGGGCAGCCCCGTCGTCGAGTACCGCATCGACGACGCGGCGAGCTGGACCCCGTACACGGCGGTCGTGGTCGTCGGCGACGCTCGGACCGAGGTCCACTACCGCGTGACGGACGCGGCGGGCAACACCGCGACCGGCACGGTCGTGGTTCTGGCCGCGGACGGCGGACCTGCGCTCGAGGGCAACATCGGCCCGCTCGCGGAGGTCGACGCGTCCTACACGGCCGGCTGGAACAACCTCGATGCCGTGAACGACGGCGAGAAGCCGAGCCTGATCGGCGTCCCCGAGAACTCGACGTTCTGGGGCACGTGGTCCGGTGACCGCCCGGCCTCGCAGTGGCTGTCCTACACGTGGGACAGCGCGGTGAGCGTCGACTCGGTCACGATCGGCCTCGCGTCGGACGGTGGCCCCGGCCGCGGGACCGGCGTCGAGCTGCCCGAGTCGTGGTACCTCGAGCACTGGGACGGCGAGGCCTGGGTGCCCATGACGGGTGTCCAGCCGAACTACCCCGTCTCCGGTACGGAGTACATCTCGGTGAGGTTCGACGCCGTGGAGACCACGCGGGTTCGCGTGGTGCTCAACGCGCTGCTCGGCTGGCTCGAGGGCGGCATCAACGCCCCGGGCGAGTACGCGGGCGTGGGTGTCACCGAGCTCGAGGTGTTCACCGAGGGGACCGGCCCCGACGTCGGCGACCTCGAGGCCCCCGAGCTCGAGGTGACCGTCGACCCGGCCTCGCCCGACGGCGGCTCCGGCTGGTACACGGGTGCCGTCACGGTCACGGCCGTCGCCACCGACGAGACCGACCCGGCGCCCGTGGTCGAGCGGTTCGTCGAGGGTGCCTGGTCCGCGGTCACGGGGCCGATCTCGGTGGACGAGGGCGTGACCGCGTTGCGGCTGCGCGCCGTCGACGAGGCGGGCAACGTCTCTGCGGAGTGGGCCGAGACCCTCCGGGTGGACCGCACCGCACCGGTGTCGCAGGCCGTGCTGGACGGACGGACCGTGACCCTCAAGGCCGCGGACTCCGGCTCGGGAGTCGGACGCATCGAGTACTCGGTCTCCGGTGCCGCGGGTCCGTTCGTCACCTACGGCGGTCCGGTGACCGTCTCGGGCAGCGGCGCGGCGTTCGTGCACTACCGCGCCGTCGACCGGGCCGGCCACGTCGAGCGGGTCGGGTCGGTGCGTATCCCCGCAGCGGCCGAGGGCCTCGTCGCGACGGGACTGCTCGTCCACGTCGACAAGGCGAAGGTGCCGTTCGGTGCCGCCGTGGGTCTGCAGATCAGGCTCACGGCCGCCGGTGGCGCCACGGTGGGCAGGACCACGGTGACGCTGACGGACAACGGCAAGGCGCTGCGGAACGTCACCCTGGTCGACGGTCGCGCCACGGTGGCGCTGCCGCGCAAGCTCGCGGTCGGCGCGCACCGGTTCGAGGTCGCCTACGCCGGGAGCGCGACGTTCGCGCCGGCCCGGGCAGCGGCGAGGCTGACGGTCGCGAAGGCCAAGAGCACCACCAAGGCGACGGTCAAGCCCGTGAAGGTCAAGGTCAAGTCGACCAAGCGGGTGAGCGTCAAGGCGACCGTGCGGGCCACGAGTCTCGTCCCGAAGGGCCGGGTCCAGATCACCGTGGCCCAGCTCAAGGGAAAGAAGGTCGTCTACTCCAAGAGGCTCAAGCTGTCGAAGAAGGGCGTGGCGACCGCGAAGCTGCCGCGCCTGAAGGCCACGGGCGAGTACCGGGTCAACGTGAGCTACCTGGGTAGCAGCACGATCGCCAAGTCAAAGGCGAAGAACACGATCATCCGCGTCGTCAAGCGCTGACCGACCGGATCGCACGGCGCCGGGAGGGGATCGCCCCTTCCGGCACCGTAGTGTCGTCGGCGAGCTACTCGAAGCGGGTGGGGTCGCCGGAGCCGACGCGCACGATCTCAGCCGGACCGTCGGAGAAGTCGATGACCGTCGTGGGTTCGGCGATGACCTCGCCCGCGTCGATCACGACGTCGACCGCGTGGTCGAGCTCCTCCTTGATGGCCCAACCGTCGGTGAGCGGCTCCTCGACCCCCGGCAGCAGGAGCGTCGAGGACAGGATCGGCTCGCCGAGCTCCCGCAGCAGCGCCTTCACCACACGGTGCTCGGGGATGCGCACGCCCACGGTCCTCTTCTTCGGGTGCGCGAAGCGCTTGGGCACCTCGGACGTCGCGGGGAGGATGAACGTGTACGGCCCCGGTGTCGCGGACTTGATCGCCCGGAACTGGTAGTTGTCGAGCCGCACGAACTGCCCGAGCTGGGCGAAGTCCGCGCACACGAGCGTGAAGTGGTGCTTCTCGTCGAGCCCGCGGATGGCCCGGATGCGGTCCGCGCCGGTGCGCGAGTCGAGGCGCACGCCCAGCGCGTAGCCGGAGTCGGTCGGGTAGGCGATGAGGGCGTCGTCCTGCAGCATCGCGACCACCTGGGCGATCACGCGCGGCTGGGGATCGTCAGGGTGCACGTCGAGGTACTTGGCCATGCACCGAGCGTACGGCGCGTCCGCCCGACGCGTAGCGTGACCCGGTGCGCATCTGGAGCCTTCACCCCGAACAGCTCGACCGACAGGGGCTGCTCGCGTGCTGGCGTGAGACGCTCCTCGCGCAGGCGGTGCTGCTCGGGCGCACCCGCGGTTACACCTGCCATCCACAGCTCGAGCGGTTCCGAGCGCTCGCGGATCCTGCCGGCGCGGTGGGCCGGTACCTCGAGGAGCTCGCAATCGATGCCGATCGGCGAGGCTATCGCTTCGATCACGCGCGGATCGAGCGGATCGACCCTGGCGCTCGCCTCGTGGTGACCGAGGGGCAGCTCTCCCTCGAGTGGCGCCACCTGCGTGCGAAGCTCGAGCAGCGTACGCCTGAGCTTGCGGCCGAGCTCACCCGCCGCGAGCGTGCCGGGGAGGGCCCGCGCCCGCACCCGATGTTCGACGTCGTCGCCGGTCCAGTCGCGCCGTGGGAACGGGCTGGTGAGCCGGACCGCTCCTGAGTGCGACGAGGAGGCCGCGCCGCGGGCGCCTCAGTGGGACAGCGCCTCTGCGAGCGCCTCGAGCGTCTCGGAGGTCCCGGCGTCGACCTTGACCGTCGCGAGGTCGTCGCCGCGGGTCGTGCCGCGGTTGACGATGACGACGGGGATCCCGCACGCCGCCGCCTGGCGCACGAACCTCAGCCCGGAGTAGACGGTCAGCGAGCTGCCGGCAACGAGCAGCGCCTCGCCGTCGGCCACGAGCTGCGTCGCCCGGGCCACGCGCTCGCGGGGCACGGACTCGCCGAAGTAGACGATGTCGGGCTTGAGGATGCCGCCGCACGCCGCGCAGTCGGCCACGACGAAGTGGGAGGTCTGCTCGATCACCGCGTCGGCGTCGGGCGCAATCTCGATGTCCCCGACGTTGCCGACCGACTCGACGAAGCCAGGGTTGAGCGCGTCGAGCCGGTCGGCGAGCTCCGTGCGCGCGATGGTGCGGCCGCAGTCGAGGCACACGACCCGGTCGTAGCGTCCGTGCAGGTCGATGACGTGACGCGAGCCCGCGGCCTGGTGCAGCAGGTCGACGTTCTGGGTGATGACGCCGCTCACGACGCCGTCGGCCTCGAGCCGGGCGAGCGCGACGTGCCCGGGGTTGGGTCGCGTGGCTCCGACGTGCCGCCAGCCCACGTGGTTGCGCGCCCAGTAGTGCCGCCGGAACGCGGGATCCCCCGTGAACTGCTGGAACGTCATGGGGGTTCGCGGCGGCGAGTCCGGGCCTCGATAGTCGGGAATCCCGGAGTCGGTCGAGATGCCCGCGCCGGTCAGCACGGCCACGCGCCGCCCCCGCAGCACCGACACCACCCGATCAACCACCTCCACCCCCTCACCGTACGTCCCGCCGAAGTAGAGACGTAGGTCGCGAGATAGAGACGTAGGCGGCGAGATAGAGCGTCGCGGGAACAGTGGCCGACGGCGAGGCGTTGACCTTGTCCCACCCCTGACCCGCCAGGAGGCCGCACCATGCCCACCGTCGTCACCGAGGTCGAGTCCCAGCTCCCCACCGTCACGGCGCCGAGGTCCGCGGCGGCGACCGCCTTCGAGCCCAGCGCCAGCCCGCTCGACGAGTTCGACCGGCAGGTCCGCACCTACGCCGAGACGGGTGTCGCGGCCCTGCTCGGGCTCGACGAGACCGGCCTGGCGGAGCTCGTGGCGCCGTTGCGCGCCGTCGTCGGCCGTGATGCGTCGTCGTGGTCGCACGCCCCCGCGAAGGAGGACGACGACGTCGACTTCCTGCTCGTGCTGCGCACCGAGGACGTCAACGACGCCGTGCCCGCCATGCGCCGCGGCACGAAGCTCGGCGTCAGCGTGATCGACCGTGACGAGCTCGCGACCTACACGGCGGTCGACGGGGTCGAGGTGCCGGACGCGCGCGCCTACCTGCTCACGGGCATCGACGTCGGCTCGGAGTTCTGCAACGTGCCTCCGGAGTCCGCGCTCGTGGCGGTGCGTGAGCGGGGTCGTACCCCGCTGACGGTCGAGGAGGGTGTCGCGCTCGCGACCGTGCGTCCCGACCGGCTGCGGCCGAACCGGTGCTGGTCGCTCATGGGCTCGCGCACCGGCACGAACCAGCGGGTGCCCGCCGTGTGGATCTCGGAGCGCCGCGCCAAGCTCGGGTGGTGCTGGGACCGCAACCCGCACACCTGGCTCGGCGCGGCGTCCGCCGCCGCTCGCCTCACCCCCTGACCCTCGCCCCGCCCCCCGGGGCCGATGCACAACGTGAAGCGTTTGCTCCCTCAAAGGGCACAAACGCTTCACCTTGGCGCTTTGGTCGAGGGCTAGTCGCTGCGGCGGATCGCCCGGATGCCCACCGTCAGGCCGACGACGGCGAGCGCGGCCGCCGCAAGGAACGCCCAGCCGACGTCGGGCGAGCCCAGGTCACCGGTGAGCAGCGCCCGCTCGCCCATCGTCACCCAGTTCACCGGGTTGACCGACGCGACGGCCCGCATCCACCCCGGCGCCCCGTCGAGCGGCAGCAGCACGCCCGAGAGGATGAGCAGCGGGAAGATGAGCGACTGCTGCACGGCCCAGAACACCCAGTCCTTGCCCTTCGTGGCGAGCGCGAGCGCGTAGCTGAGCGAGCCCAGACCCACGCCGAACAGGGCGAGCAGCACGAGCCCGAGCACGAGCCCCACGGCGTCGGCCCGGTATCCGAACGGCAGCGCGACGGTGACGATCACGAGCGCCTGCACCACGATCGGCACGATCTCCTTGAGCGAGCGCCCCACGAGCAACGAGGACCGCGCGATCGGTGCGACGAGCGTGCGTTCGTGCGAGCCGAACATCATCTCGTACTGCAGGTTCGACCCCGTCGCTCCCGTGCCGAACAGCACGATCATCACGAGCACCCCGGGCAGGAACCACGCCAGCACCTCGGCGGTGGACTGCCCGGACTGCACCACGAGCAGCGGCGCGAACAGCCCGAGGAACACGAGCGGCTGCAGCAGCGAGAAGATCACGGTGAACGGGTCACGGATCACGGGCTTGAGCTCGCGCGTGAGCACGAGCCAGGTGTCGCGGGCCGCGTTCGGGCGCGAGGTCGCGGTGGGCGCCGTCGTCGGCGAGGTCGTGGTCATCGGGGCCCTCCCTGGGCGGCGGCAGCGGTCTCGGTCTCGGGGGCGTCGGCCTCGCGCAGGGTGCGGCCGGTCAGCGCGAGGAACACGTCGTCGAGCGTGGGTGGCACGCACGTCGCAGCCGCCACGGCCATGTTCTCCGCGGCGAGGCGACCGAGCGCGACGGGCAGCAGCCGAGCACCGTCGCGCACGGCAGCGGTGAGGGTTCCGTCGTCGGCGGCCGTCACCTCGGCCTGAAGGCTCTGCCCGACGACGACGGCGGCCGCCTGCGACTGCGCCACGTCGACGACCCGGATGGTGACGGCGTCCCCGGCGAGCGTGGCCTTGAGGGCCGGCGCCGTGTCGTCCGCGATGACCTGGCCGGAGTCCATGACCATGACGCGCTCGGCGTAGCGGTCGGCCTCCTCGAGGTAGTGCGTGGTGAGGAACACGGTGGTGCCGTGCTCGGCGCGCAGGGCGAGGATGTGCTGCCAGAGGTTGGCGCGGCTCTGCGGATCGAGACCCGTGGACGGTTCGTCGAGGAAGAGCAGCGGCGGGGCGTTCATGAGCCCGATCGCGATGTCGACGCGCCGCTTCTGCCCGCCGGAGAGGTGCTGGACCTGCTGGGCCGCGAACGGGGTGATGTCGAGGGAGGTGATGAGCTCCTCGGCGCGCTCGGCGGACCTGGCGCGGGACATGCCGTAGAAGCGGCCCTGGCTCACGAGCTCGTCGCGCACGCGCTGGGCCGGGCTGCCGCTCGAGCCCTGGCCCACGTAGCCGATCGAGGCGCGCACGGCCGACTGCGCGGTGGCGATGTCGTGGCCCACGACGGTCGCGGTTCCCGACGTCGGCGGGATGAGGGTGGTGAGCATGCGCAGGCTCGTGGTCTTGCCGGCGCCGTTGGGCCCGAGGAACGCGACGAGCTCGCCGCGCTCGACCTCGATGTTGAGGTCGCGCACGGCGTCGACGGCCTTGCCCTTGGTCTGGAACCTCTTGGTGAGGTCGCGGGTGGAGATGACGGTGTCTGTGGTCATGACTCCAACGATGCGCCCCAATGCGGACAGTTTCTGTCCGCAGGGTGTGGGAATCTCTTGTCATGGCCGGTACGACCACCCGGGCGCTCGCCCTCCTCAACCTCCTCCAGACCCACCGCGCGTGGACCGGGCCAGAGCTCGCCTCGCGGCTCGCGGTCTCGGAGCGGACGTTGCGACGGGACGTCGAGCGGTTGCGTGACCTGGGGTATCGCATCGAGTCGGCGCCGGGGGCCGACGGCGGGTACCGGCTCGAGGCGGGCAGCGCCGTGCCGCCGCTCCTGCTGACCGACGAGGAGGCCGTCACGATGGCCGTCGGGCTGCGGCTCGCGGCGATCCAGCGCCTCGTCGACGGCCCCGAGACCTCGCTGTCCGCGCTCGCGAAGCTCGAGCAGGTGCTTCCCGCGCGGCTGCGGCGCCGGGTGAACGCGCTCGCGGGCTCCCTGCAGCCCATCGGCCCGGACGGCCCGCTCGTCTCGCCCGAGGTGCTCGGCGAGCTCGCGCTCGCGTGCCGAGACCGGGAGCGCTTGCGGTTCGCCTACACGGCCGCCGACGGCGCCTCATCGCGGAGGCACGTCGAGCCCTACGCCGTGGTGCCCGCCGAGCGGGCGTGGTACCTCGTGACGTTCGACCTGGTGCGGGACGACTGGCGGACGTTCCGGGTGGACCGGCTCGACGAGCTGCGGCGCACGGGTGCCCGGTTCGCGGCGCGTGAGCTACCGGCCGACGACCTGGCCGCGTACGTCGCTGCGGCGACCTACACCTATACCGCGCTCGACATCGGGGCGCGTGTCGTGCTGGACCTCCCGCTCGAGGGAGTGCGCGCGGCTTTCGGCCCCTGGTCGCGCGGTGCCGAGGCGCTCGACGACGAGCACACGTCGTGGCCCATCGCCGCGAGCCTTGTGCCCGAGCTGCTCTTCGGGCTCGCGTGGGTGCCCGAAGGTGTCGATTACACGATCGAGGCCGACGACGACGTGCGCGCGCAGCTCCACGAGATCGCCGCGCGGCTGCTCGAGGCGACCCGCGGTGGTCGCCACCGGACGATGGAGGTGCGTTCGCATGACTGAGGATCAGTTCTACGTCGAGCGGCGAGTGACAGTGATGGCGAGTTGGCAGCTCGACGACGCCATGGCATACCTGCAGCTGACCGGCATTCGAGACGGAGGGGCCGCTCGCCAGATCTCTGTCAACACTCCGGGGCCGCTCGCCAGCGAGATCGTCCTGGACTTTGACAAGCAGGGCAGATTGCTTGGCATCGAGTTCTTCGACCCGAAGGTCCTACCGATGAGCCACGAAGACTAGTCACCGACCGTGCGAGTCACCGTGTGGCACCTCTTCATCGCGAGCGCAGTCCTGTTCGTGCTCTCGACACTGCGTGACGTCGCTCGTCGTGACAAGGAACGGGTCTCCGTCTCGGAGGCGTTCCAGACCATGTCGCCGCTGAGCCTGGTTCTGGCGGTCGTGATGGTTCTGGCGGGAATCGCTGCGACGACGGGCCCGGGAGCTGGTGGCGTGTGACGAGCGGGGGAGGCGCCCGACGGTGAACGACGTCGAGTTCTGGTCACTGATCGACACCATGGGTGGCGAGCTGACGGACAGGTCGCTGCGGGCGTTGCGACGCGAGCTGAAGCGGGTCGAACCCGCCGAGCTGCTGTCGTTCCATGAGCGCCTGATGACTCAGGTGGACCGGCTGTCGCCGCTGGGACTGGTCGAGTATGGAATGGAGTCGTTTCCCGCGGCGGGTGACGGGTACGCATACTTTCTGCATGCCGTGGTGGCTCAGGGCCGGGACCGTGTGGAGAGTCTCATCGAGGGCGGCCAGGCCGCCGTGGTCGACGCCGACTCCGAACTCGGCATGGAGCTCGCCGGGCTGGCACAGGGGGTCTTCGAGAAGCGCACCGGTGAGCTGTGGCCAGATGACTCCGGTGTCGAGGACGATCGCGTGCTGGTCTACGTGGGTGGTGGGTCCGCCGGACCGTTGGACGGCCCTTGCACGGACGTGGAGTGGGGAGTGGTTGCGGCGCTCGAGCAGCTGGTTGCCTCGGAGTCGTACTCCGTGGGAGTCGTTGCGGCGGGCTGTACGCGGATCGAGTACTACACCGAGATCTTCGCGGAGACCGCGAAGCGACCGACCCGGAGCGTGGTGAGACGCAAGGGTTCGGGCTTGTCTGTCGACATAGAGATCAACGCCTCGGGAAGCGACGGGACAAGTTTCGACGATGGCGTCGACAGGATGCGCAAGATCGTCGACTCGATGGCGAGGCGCTTCGGCTTTCCCAAGGCACGTGACGTGCTTGGGCTCGCGCGGGTGGAGGCCGGTGAGCGCCCGCCGGACCACGAGCGCTTCGACCCCGTGAAGCACTTCTCGGATCCCGCGTTGCCGCCGGAGTTCGCTGAGTTTGCGCAAGCGCTCTTCTCAGGTGAGCTCGAGCACCTCGCCGAGGAGGAACTGGGCGCCAGATATGCGGCTGCAGTCGAGAGAATCTTCCGATCCGACTCCAAGCCTGCGGATGAGTAGCCGCCTGGCACCCAGATCTGCGCGAGCGACGAGGATCGCCGGGGGGCTCGGGCGCGGTGCTCTGGTCGAGTCGGCCGGGCTCACTCGTAGGGTCCGCCCGCTGACGACTTGCGCGCCCAGCTCCACGAGATCGCCGCGCGGCTGCTCGACGCGACCGCGCCCTTAGTTCACGCTCTGTCGATGTTCCTGCTGGTCCGTGGGGCGGTGAGAACCGCCATGAGCGGCTCGTTGATGAAGACAAGGTCTCGCCCCACCCGAAGCTCCCGAAGTACACCGGCAGCGACCAGCGCGCGGAGCCACTTCGCCGCGGTGGGGCGCGAGACCCCACAGCGCGCCATGACGTCACGCGACCGGGCGTAGGGCCGTTCCATGAGCAGTGCTACCAGGTCGTGGTTGGCGGTGCCGAGAACCTCGCGGGTGGTCTCGAGCAGCTGGGACCGGGAGTCTTCCACCTGGTCGACGAGAGCCAGGGTGGACAGCGAGGTCGCGCGGACACCTTCGAGGATGTACTGGATCCACCCTTGCCAGTCACCCGCCGTCGTCACCGTGAGCAGGCGACGGTAGTACTCGTCCTTCGTCTCGATGATGTGACGGGACAGGTAGAGAAGCGGCAGGTGCAGCAGCCCGGCGTCGCAGAGCATCAGGACGTTCATGATGCGACCAGTGCGACCGTTGCCGTCGGTGAACGGGTGGATCGCCTCGAACTGGTAGTGAGCGACGGCCATCCTCACCACGGGGTCAAGCTCGGACGGCCCGTTGATGAAGCTGGACCAGTTCTCGAGCAGACGGTCCATGGCCGCGGGGTCGGCCGGCGGGGTGTAGACGCGTCGACGCGAGACCGGATCTCCGATGAACACCTCACCGCGACGGATGCCCACCTCGTGGCCGCGGATGATGGCGCACACCTCGATGGCGGTGCTCGCCGTCAGGGGACGACGCGCGAGCTGCTCGAACCCGTGGCGCAAGGCGGTGCGATAGCGCAGCGCCTCACGGGCGGCTGGGTTCGCCGGTTCGAGCGCTGCGGCTGCGAAGAGTTCGTCGGTCGTGGTGACGATGTTCTCGATCTCCGAGCTCGCTTGCGCCTCGAGCAAGGGGATCGCATTGATGAGGACGGTGGGGTCGATGAGCGCGCGCGCTCGCGCATCGAGACGGACCAGGGCGTCCCGGGCGAGAATTGCTGCCTTGAGCACACCGTAACTCTCAAGCTCGACACGCGGCGGGAGCGGCGGGAGAGCGTCATGCGGCTCGTCCGGGTTCCATGACATGGCGGCACCTTACCCGATAGGTAAAGAACCTCGCGATATTTTGACCTATCGCGAGCAGTAGGTCAACTGGCTTTACCTGTCCGCGCGACTCGATTGCTCGATCGGGGGCGCCCAGGGGAGGGCATCCGCACGGCACCCCTGGAGCGCCCATCGCCAGCGAGACCGCCGTCGGACACCTGCAGGAGTAGTTTGCTCCCAGTCACCGACCCGCAGGAGAACAGCCCGTGGAAGCCCTCGCCGTCGTCGTCGCCCTGCTCCTGCTCACGGTCGTGGTGGTCGGCGTGGGCGACCGGCTCGGGCTGCCCTGGCCCGCGTTGCTGACGATCATCGCCGCGTTCGCCGTGTTCGTGCCGAACGTCCCCGAGTTCGAACTGGACAACGAGCTGATCCTGCCGCTGTTCCTGCCGCCGCTGCTGTGGGCGCTCGCGCGGCGCACGTCGTGGGTGATGTTCAAGGAGCGCTGGCGCACGATCCTCGGCTTCTCGGTGCTGCTGACCGTCGTCACGGTGGCCGCCGTCGCGTGGACGGCGTGGCTGCTCGTGCCCGGTGCCACGCTCGCCGCGGCCATCGCGATCGGCGCCGCCGTCGCCCCGCCCGATCCGGTGGCCGTCGACGCCGTCGCCGAGCACGCCTCGATCCCCCGGCGGCTCACGAGCCTGCTGCACACCGAGGGCCTCTTCAACGACGCGGTCGCGCTCGTCGCCTTCCAGCTCGCGCTCGCCATCACGCTCCGGGGTGAGCGGCTCGAGCCCCTCGCGATCCTGCAGACGTTCTCGTGGACCGTGGTGGCCGCCGTCGCGATCGGGCTCGGCGCCGGCTGGCTCGCCGCGCGCGTGACCCGCTGGCTCACCTCGCCCGTCGCCCGCAGCGCGCTGACCCTCGTGGTGCCGTTCGCCGTCTACATGCTCGCCGAGCAGGTGCACGGTTCCGGGGTGATCGCCGTCGTCGTCGCCGCGGTGTACCTGTCCGGCCGCAACGACGAGATCGAGGCGCAGGACCGGCTGACGAGCACGGCGTTCTGGCACGTCATCGAGCTGCTCGTGACCGGGCTCGCGTTCGGCCTGATCGGGCTGGAGTTCCGGGAGATCGTCGACGACGCCGGCCGCGACCTCGGCCTCATGGTGCAGCACGGGCTCATCGTCGCCGCCGTGGCGATCGGCATTCGTGTGGTGTGGGTGTTCGGCGGGCAGTGGCTCGCGCGCAAGAAGCACCACGGGCAGACGACGCGCACGTGGCAGGAGTCGCTGCTCATCGCCTGGTGCGGCATGCGCGGGCTCGTCACCCTGGCGCTCGTGCTCGCGCTGCCGGCCGCCGAGTTCCCGGTGCGCGCCGAGGCGCTCGTGATCGCTGTCGTCGTCCTCGTCGTGACGATGGTGCTGCCCGGCCTCGCGCTGCCGTGGCTCGTGCGCCGGCTGCACCTCGGTTCGGGGGAGTCGCCCGAGGACATCCAGGAGCGGGCGCTCGTGGCGCGGGCGCAGCGGGCGGCGTTCGGTGTGGTGCGGGAGGCCGTCGCGGCCGGGGCGCCGCCCGAGATGCTCGAGTCGCTCGCGCAGCGCTTCGGGGACTTCACGGGCGTGTCCGACGACGACGGAGTCCTGGCCGGAGAGTACGCCGAGCGAGCACAGCAGCTGCGCGGGCGGCTGCGCCAGTACGCCGACCTGCGCGACACGGCGCTCGCGGCGGCGACGGCCGAGGTGCTGCGGGCGCGCGGTGAGCCGGGGGTCGACCCGCACATCGTCGACGTCGTCCTGGGTGACCTCGACCGGATGGCGGTGGGCCACGGCTCCCGGCGTGGCAAGTCCGTCCCGCCCGACCTCCCGCCGGACCTCCCGCCCTCCTGACCTCCCCGGACCGCGGACGCCCGGTCCACCCACCCCCGGACTGCCGACCCGGCCCCGGGCCCGGGCCGCCGACCCCGGGCCGCCGACCCCGGGCCGCCGACCCCGGGCCGCCGACCCCGGGCCGCCAGCATTGCGGAAGAGTTAGTCACACATATCGGTGCTAACTCTTCAACCATCACGTGCTGGACGCGGCTCGGGCGTGCGGCGGGTTGGGGTGGTCGAGGAGGGCGTGGAACGGGTGGAAGGAGTCTCGTCGTGTCAGGATCGAGGTGTGCCACCTGAGGTCGCCGTCTACGTCGAGACCGACGTCAACATGGCCTCGACCGGGGGTGCGGTCGCGTGGACGTTCGACCTGCGCTGGTGGGGCGTGGTCGGTCAGGGCGATGACGAGGCCGCCGCGGTCGCGGCGCTCGCGTCGCGGCTGGGTGACGTGGACGTGCGCGTCGTGGAGCGGATCTCCGGTGACGAGCAGGCTTTCGCCCGCGACCTGGATCCGCCCCGCCCTGACGAGGTCGACGCCACGCTCGCCGTGCTCGCGGCGGCGCGGGTGGAGACCCTGGACCTGGTGGCGAACGCGACGCCCGAGGATCTCGACCGGGCCGATCCCACGAGGCGGTTGCCGTCCTGGGCATCCTGGGTGACGGCTCGCGACGTTGCGTGGCACATCGCTGACACCGAGAGCAGGTACTACCTGCCGAGCCTCGGACTGCCGGCGCGCGACCGGCTCCCCGATCTGATCGAGGAGCTCCCAGCGTCTGCGGTGCACGTCGAGCGCGTCCTCGCCGCCCTACCGACGACGCCGCTGGTGCGCCGCGAGCGGGGCGAGGTGTGGACCTCGGTCAAGCTCCTGCGCCGCCTGGCCTGGCACGAGCCCGGGGAGCTCGTGGTGCTGCGGTCGCTGCTCGGGATCACTCCGCGGCCCGGCGGGTGAGGGGGGAATCTGGCCGGCGTGAAGAGGGCCGTCGCGGTGAGGAACCCCGAGCGTGGCCCCGCGACCGGGACCATGGCGCACGGATAGGGTGCCGTGTCGATGGCGAGCACGAGGTGGTGAGTCGGTGCGAGAGCCGCTGAAGCTGCGGGGCTTCCGCAACTACTGGGTCGCGAGCACGGTCGGGTTCACCGGTCTCGCCGTGACGACGGTCGCCGTCGACGTGCTCGTGATCGACGTCCTCGAGGCGTCCGAGGCGCAGGTCGGCATCGTCCGGGCGGTCCAGTTCTTGCCCTACCCGCTCATCGGCCTCATCGCCGGTGCCTACGTCGATCGCTGGCGACGCCGGCCGACCCTCATCGTCTTCAACCTCGCGCAAGCGATCCTGCTCCTCGCGGTGCCCGTGCTCTTCCTGGCCGGCGCGCTCACCCTCACCACGACCGCGGTCGTGCTCTTCGCGGTCGGCTGCTGCGCCGTGTTCATCGCCGCGGCCGAACAGTCCTACCTGCCTGACCTCGTGCCTCGCGGATCACTCGTCCTGGCCAACGCCCGGCTCGGTCAGTCCATGACCGTCGCGCAGTCCGCTGGCCCGGCGCTCGGCGGTCTCCTCGTGAGCGCGCTGAGCGCGCCGGCGGCGCTCCTGGCCACGAGCATCAGCCGGTTCGTGTCCGCCGGTCTCATTGCGCGCATCCGTCGTCCCGAACCCCCGCCCGGTGCCGAACGCCCACGCATGTGGCGCGGGATCGTCGACGGGCTTGCCTTCGCCTACCGGCACCACACCCTCGCACCCCTCGCGGTGTCGACCCACGTGTGGTTCCTCGCCAACAGCATCGCCCTGACGGTGCTGGGGCTCTTCGTGCTCCGTGACCTCGGGCTGTCCGCCGTTGCCTACGGCGCGGTGCTCGCGGCCACCGGGGTGGGCGGCCTCCTGGGTGCGCTCTACGCCACCCGGGCGGCGACCCGCCTCGGCGAGGGGAACACGATCATCGCGAGCCGCGCCCTGTGCGCACTGACCTGGATCGCGACCGCGATCACGCCAGGCGACGGGACCACCTGGGTCCCGATCGTCTACCTCGGTGCCGTCCAGCTCGTCTACGGCTTCTCGATGGGTGTCGAGGACCCCAGCGAGATGGCCTACCGGCAGGCGGTCACGCCTCGCTCCATGCTCGGTCGGGTCAACGCGACGCTGCGATCGGCGAACCGCACCACGGCCGTCGTCGGGGCCGTCGTGGGAGGCATCCTCGCCGGTGTGATCGGGTTCCGGCCGACTCTCCTCGTCGTGGCCGCAGTCTTCGCAGCGTCCGTCGTCGTCGCCGCGCTCTCGCCGGTGCGGGGGGCTCGCAGCGGTGGAGACCCCGCACGGCAATCCGCGTAGGGTGCCGCCATGCCCAGCACTCCCGCAGCGACGCCGACGTCGCACTCGTCTGCCCCCGGCACACCGGCACGGGACATCGCGGTCGCCGTGATGCTTCCCCGGGACCTCCCGGCGACCGAGGTGCTCACGTTCGCGCGGCGGGCCGATGCGCTCGGCTTCGATGCGCTGTGGGTCGTCGAGGACCTGGGCTTCCGTGGCGGGATCGGGCAAGCCGCCGCGGCGCTCGCGGCGACCGAACGCATCCGGGTCGGCATCGGGATCCTGCCCGTGGCGGCCCGCAACGTCGCGTTCACGGCGATGGAGATCGCCACGCTCGCCGAGCTCTTTACCGACCGGCTCGACGTCGGGCTCGGGCACGGGCTGCCCGGCTGGATGCGGCAGGTCGGTGCGTGGCCCGCGAGCCCGCTGACCTTGCTGCGGGAGTACACGACCGCTCTCCGGTCGTTGCTGCGGGGCGAGACCGTGACGGTCGGCGGACGCTACGTGCAGCTCGACGGCGTGCGCATCGAGTCACCGCCCGCCGTCGTCCCGCCCCTCTACGCCGGCGTGCGCGGACCGAAGTCGCTCGCGCTCGCCGGCGAGGTCGCGGACGGCGTCGTGCTCGCCGAGCCCATCACGCCCGAGTACCTGGCGACCTCGTTGGCGTTCACGGGCGCAAGCCCTGACCACCGGGTCGTGACCTACAACGTCGCGTGCGTCGACGACGACATCGACGCGGCGCGCCGAGCGGTGCGGCCTGCCCTCGAGTGGATCGGGGAACCGGATTGGGCCGTGCACATCGACCCGCTGCCCTTCGCCGCAGAGTTCCGGGCGCTGCGGGCGAGCAGCCCCGACCGGGCGGAGTTCGCACGGCGGATGCCGGACGCGTGGGTCGACCGGCTCGCGATCGCCGGACCGCCCGAGGTGGCGCGTGCCCACCTCGACACGCAGCGAGCCGCAGGGGTCACGACGGCCGTGCTCATGCCCGCCGGGCCGGAGCCGCTCGCGGCGCTCGAAGCACTCGGGCGGGTCATCCTGCGGTAGCGGGTGCGCCCCTCTTCGGTGGGGCGGCGTCCGCCCGGGGGACTACCTCAGTCCCCTCGCCGGGGGACGGTAGCGGCGGTGGAGATCGTGCTGGGCGCCGATGTGCCGGGGTGGGTGCGCGGCGCATCGTGGAGCCATGACCACACACAGCGATCCCCACGAGGCGCAGCACCCGCTGCTCGTGCGCGATCTCGTTCTCGGTGCAGTCACGCTGGCCCTGGTCGGCGGGCTGCTGTTCGGCCTCGCGCTCGTCGTCAAGGCGGCCGTCGAGGTTCTCGGCATGGTCGCGACGGCGGGTTAGTGGCAGACCGCTCGCACCCGCCGTCGTTCCCGCCGGCGCTCGCGGTAGCGCGCCCCGACATCGACCCGCCCCGCCCCCCGAAGCGGCCGCCCGGGTCCCGGAGCGCGCCGCCACGCCGACGCCGCTCGACCGGTTGGCCGCTCGGCGTGCTCGGGATCGTCGCGCTCGTAATCGGGACGCTCCAGCTCACCGGTCTCGCACCGTGGGCGCAGGCCGACCAGGGAGCCACCGCCCTCGACGCCAAGCTCGAACGGTCCATCGAGCGGGCGATCGCCGCCGCGGCCGAGGACGGCGTCGAGCTGACCGTCACCTCGGGGCTGCGTTCCGTCGCCGAGCAACGTGTGCTCTGGGACGAGGCGCTCGAGACCTACGGCAGCGAGCGCGAGGCCGCGCGCTGGGTCCTGCCGCCCGAGCTCTCCGCACACGTGCAGGGGCTCGCCGTCGACGTCGGCCCAGCGGCGGGTGCCGCGTGGCTCGCCGATCACGGCGCGCGCTGGGGGTTGTGCCAGATCTTCGCCAACGAGCCGTGGCACTTCGAACGCGCCACCAAGAACAAGGGCACGTGCCCCGAGCTGTTGCCCGACGCCTCGCTGCTGCTCGACCGTTAACCGAGCAGCTCGCGCCAGGTGCGGTAGTGCTGCACCGCGAAGCCGCGGTAACCCTTCGAGCCGCGGAGCGTGGCCCGGACGGTCGCGGCCTCGCGTTCGAGTGCGGCGTCGTCGTCGAAACCGGGGGTGCCGTCGTCGGGCACACCAGCCGTGACCCCGATCGAGAACCCGGCCTCCCGTGCGTCGCACAGCAGCGCGGCGGGCACGGCCCGCTCGAGGATCCCCGTGGGGCCTTCCGTCCTGGTGGCGTCGACGAGCACGGTGACCCGGGCGGCCCGGTCGAGCACGGCGTCGAGCAGCGGGGCGCCGCCGGCGGACGTCGTGGCGAACCACCACGGGACGTCGACGTCGAGCGGCAGTCCGCGCGCGGCGATGACCACCGCGTCGAGCGCCGCGAGGTAGCCCGCCCAGACGCGGCTCTGCTCACCGTCCCAGTCGGGGTGGTGCCACGGCGCGAGGTCGAGGTGCACACGGTGGAAGGGTGCGGCGGCCACGGCGTCGCGGGTCCAGGCCGTGGCGAGCTCCGGCGCCTCGAGCCAGGTCAGCTCGCCACCGAGGGCCGCGACGTAGGTGCGCCGCGAGCGCAGGAGGCGGCACGTGCGGGCCACCCAGGCGCCCACCGCTTCATCGGTCCCGTCCGGCCCGGCACGGGCCCCCGCACCGCCCGCCCCACGCGCGGGGACGGCGAGGTAGACCTCCGTGACCCGGCGAGCACGCACGAACTCGACGAGCTCGGCCGCTGCGGCCGGGCCGTACCCGGTGCCGCGCTGGTCCACCGCAGGGTCCACGTCGTTGTCACGCACCCACGTCGAGCGCACGGGGGAGGTCGTGTACGGGAGCGGCGGCAGTGGCGGCGCGGAGTCGGGCACGCGCATAGCCTCTCACCGCCCGCAGGGTGCTCGGTCGCGGTGTCCGCCGTCGTCGGCCGACGTCCGGAAGCTCGGGCCGCGGATCCCGCCGTCGGACCCCACCCCGACCGGATGAGACGATCGATCGCATGGACCTTCGCATCTTCGTCGAACCCCAGCAGGGCGCCTCGTACGCCGACCAGCTCGCCGTCGCCAGGGCGACCGAGGAGCTCGGGTTCGATGCCTTCTTCCGCTCCGACCACTTCCTCGCGATGGGCGACCGCGGCGGGCTGCCCGGGCCAACGGACTCCTGGGTCACGCTCGGCGCCCTTGCGCGCGAGACGAGCCGCATCCGCCTGGGCACCCTCGTCACGTCGATGACGTTCCGCCACCCCGGGATGCTCGCGGTGCAGGTCGCGCAGGTCGACGAGATGTCCGGCGGACGCGTCGAGCTGGGGCTCGGCGCGGGATGGTTCGCGGCCGAGCACGCGGCATACGGGGTGCCGTTCCCGGAGAAGCGCTTCGGCCCGCTCACCGAGCAGCTCGAGATCCTCACGGGCCTGTGGGGCACGCCCGTCGGGGAGAAGTTCGACTACGACGGCGAGCACTATAGGCTCACGGACTCCCCGGCGCTGCCCAAGCCGGCGCAGCACGACCCCGTGCACCCGGGGCGAGCGGGCGTGCCGCTCATCGTGGGTGGGCGCGGGCCGAAGCGCACGCCCGCGCTCGCGGCCCGATTCGCCGCCGAGTACAACGCGAGCTTCCCCGAGAAGTCCGCGATCCCGGGGCTGTTCGGCAATGTCCGCGAGGCGTGCGTCGCCGCGGGGCGGGACCCGGAGTCGCTCACGTACTCGGTGGCGCTCGTGCTGTGCGGTGGGGCGAACGAGGCGGAGTTCGCACGCCGTGCTGCGGCGATCGGGCGCGAGCCCGACGAGGTGCGCGCGCACGGTGTGGCCGGCACGACGGCCGAGCTCGTGGACACGATCGAGGCGCTCCGCGAGCAGGGTGTGCAGCGGCTCTACCTGCAGGTCCTCGACCTCGCGGACCTCGACCACCTCGACCTCGTCGCGCGCGAGGTGGTCCCCCAGCTCGGCTGAGCAGACCCCCGACGGCTTTGGCGAGACGCTGAACGATTGCGTGCGTGTGGCACTCGCAATCGATCAGCGTGATGCTTGATCGGGTCGGTAGGGCGAGCGGGCCGGGCTGTCGGGCCGGTGGGGCGCGGCGGCGAGGCGTGCGACCGCGCCCGCGAAGAGCCCCAGCACGAGCACGTTGCGTGCGACGAGCACCCAACCTACGAACGGTTCACCGCCCACGAGCTCGAAGTAGCCGACCGGGATCACGCGATGCGTCAGGGCTGCGATGACGAGCGCCCACACGGCGACCACGGGCCAGGAGAACCAGGCCAGCCACCGCGACTCAGCGCCGCCGCTCCCATCAGGACCGCTGTCGCGCGCGAGCCCCAGCGCCCACCCGGCCAGCCCCGCGGCGATGGGCGCGGCGATCCACGCGAGGAACTGCGGCGAGCCCACCTTGTTCGTGACGATGAGGGCGAGCGTCAGGGCGAGCCCAGACCACGTGAGCAGCTCGGCGTCGGCCAACCGGCCCCGCGCCCGCCACGTGAGCCAGCACAGCGCGCCCACGGCCAGGGGCAGGAGCCAACCGAGCAGGTCCGCGGCGAGCGCCGTCCCGGGACCGTGGATCTCCCACGTGATGAGCTCCTCGTTGTAGAAGGCCTCGGCGTCACCGCCGGTGATCCACCTGATCACCCACCACGAGGCCGCCACGGACTCGAGCTGCAGGCCGCGCCCGTCCTGGGCGGAGGCGAAGCTCGCGACGTTCCGCAGCCCGCCGCCCGCAGCGACAAGACCGACGACGACGGCGCACACCACCACCGCGGGCACCACGACCTCGCGCCATGGCCGCTTGGCCACCGCGAAGAGTGAGAACACGAGCGCCCCGGGTGCCACCTTGATCCACGCGCCCACGGTCAGCAGGACGGCAGCGGCTCGAGGCCGGCTCAGTGCGAGCAGCAGCGCCACGATCGCGATCGGGACCACGATCGCGTCGATGCGCCCGAAGGCCACGGGACCGAGCAGCGCGAGGAACGTGATCCACCAGATCGCCCCGAGCCACGCGCGCCGCACGAGCGCCACCGTGGCCACCGCGTTGAGCGCGGTGACGAGCGCGAGCCACGCCGCCATGTACGGCTCCCACTCGAGCGTGGAGGCGAGCCCGGGGAGCGTCACGGGCACGATCGCGAGCGCGGGATAGACCCACGGGAAGTCGAGGACGGGCCACACGCCGTTCTCGAGGCCGTCCCATGCCCAGTACTGGTAGAGCCCCACGTCTCCGAAGCCGACGCCCGGGTCCAGGATCGCGGCGCGCCAGTAGTAGGCGTGGACGAGCACGAAGGCCGCACAGACGACCGCCCGAGACCACAGGGTCCCGGGCGGTGAGTCTGCTGCGGCGCGAGCGGGCACTAGCTGGAGCTGGCCGTGGCCGCGAACACGAGGAAGAAGAGGACGAGGCCGATGGTGCCGAGCACCCACAAGCCGAGGCCGACCCAGCCGAGGATCTTGCCGACCTTGGCGAGCTGGGCGCCGTCCTCGCCGGTGTTGCGGATCTGCTTGTCGGCCATCGGCCCGGTGATCACCGCGACGATGGAGCCGACGAACGGCAGGAAGGTCAGACCGCCGATGCCGGCGACGAGCGTGATGATCGCCATCGTGTTGGTGACGCGACCGGCGGCACCGGGCGCTGCGGGCGGCGGGGCGGCTGCGTAGCTCGGGCTGGGCGGCGGCGCGGCAGCCGGGGGCGGCGGCGTGGCAGCCTCGAAACCAGACGCTGCGGGCGGCGTGGGCTGCCCGGGGTTGTTTGTGTTCTCAGACATGCGAATCTCCGCATCACGAAATCGGATCGGTCAGAGCACTTGAAGCATGGCACAGATGGCCCTGACCTGGGAGGGGGTGTCGCGCGCCGAGGTCGCCGACGAGGGCGGTCCCAACGACGACGACGGCCCACGACGACGGACGCCGACGACGGCCTACGACGACGCCGACCCATCCGGCCGCCGTCGTCCCCAGAACCGGATCACGAGGCGCTCCTTGCCCGGGTCGCGGAACAGCTCGGAGTCGACGAGCTCGTGCCGGTTGACGTACGTCGTCGCGACCGCGAGCACCGTGGCCGCGACGGGCAGCGCGAGGAAGGCGCCGAGCCACCCGAACACCGCCCCGAACGCGAGCACCACCACGAGGGAGACGGCGGGGTTCATCTCGAGGGTGCGCGCCGAGACCTTCGGTGCGATCGCGAAGTTCTCCACCTGCTGGTAGGCGATGACGAACACCACGACGCCGAGAGCGTGCCACGGGGACTGGGTCGACAGCGCGATGATCGCCGGCAGCCCACCACCGAGGTAGACGCCGATGGTCGGCACGAACTGCGACACGATCCCCGTGAAGAGCCCGAGCGGCAGGGCGTACGGCGTGCCGAGGATCGACAGGAACAGGACCGTGGTCACGGTGGCGATCACGGCGAGGATGATGCGCGTCGTGATGAAGTCCGAGACCCGCGTCTGCGCGACCTCCCAGATGCGCAGCACCTCCTCCTGGCGGCGGGGCGCGAGCCAGCGGCAGATCGACGCCCGGAACCGCGGGCCCGCCGCGCACAGGTAGTAGGTGACGATGACGACGGTCGTCACGGCGAACACACCGCCGACGATCGACGAGCCCACGCCGAGCGCCCGACCCGCGAGCTCCTCGCCCCAGCGTTGGACGGCGGTGAGCAGCACCTCGTCGGCGTCGGGCACGGTGACTGCGAAGCGCTCGAGCAGCAGTTCCTGGACGCGGGTGTAGAGCGCGGGCACCGAGCGGCCGAGCTGGATCACCTGGGTCACGAAGAGCTGCCCGCTCAGCGCGAGGAGGCCCGCTGCGGACAGCGCGGTGCCGACCATCGCGATCGCGGCGGCCAGGCCTCGGCGCACCCCGCGGCGCACGAGCCACAGCACCGAGGGTTCGAACGCGAGGGCGAGGAAGAACGCGACGACGAGGTTCGCGACGAGGCCGAGCAGCGCCCCACCCGCGTACCAGGTGAACATCCCGAGGAAGACGGCGACCACCGCCATGCCGAGCGCGCGGGCCCACCAGCGAGGTGGTCGCGGGGACTCGTGCGGGTGCGCGATGGCGGGTGCGGGGCTCGTCTCGGGGCCGGTCACATCGCGAATCTAGCCATGGCGACCCTCTACACCCGCGGCGGCGCGCACGAAAGGGCCGAACCGGCCCGCACCACGCCGTCGGCGTCGCTAGTGTTCGAGCGGGCCCGCGCGGCGCGGGTCGTAGACACGTGCGTGCGAAGGAGCCTCATGAGTCAGGAAGCATCGCTGCGGCAGCGGCTCGGCTTTGTCGGTTGGCAGCAGCATGGCGACGGCAAGGTCGTTACACCGGGTCAGATCGTCAAGCCGGGGGAACGGTTGAGCTGGCCGCGATCCATCGGGTTGGGCACGCAGCACGTGCTCGCAATGTTCGGTTCGACGATCTTGGTGCCGATCATCACGGGCTTCCCCGTGGCGACGACGCTCCTGTTCTCTGCGATCGGCACCGTGCTGTTCCTGCTCGTCACGGGCAACCGCCTGCCGAGCTACCTCGGTTCCAGCTTTGCGTTCCTGGCGCCCATCGGGGCTGCGACGGCGTCGGGGGGCATGGGTTCGGCCCTGTTCGGCATCCTCGTCACCGGTCTGCTGCTCGCGGCCGCCGGGTTCGTCGTGCACTTCGCCGGACCGCGCTGGATCCAGCTCTTCATGCCCCCGGTCGTGACGGGCACGATCGTGGCCCTCATCGGGTTCAACCTTGCGCCCGTCGCGTGGGGCAGCGCACCGGTGGACGGCGACCCGGGCAGCGGCTTCCAGGCCTCGCCCGTGACCGCCGCCGTGACTCTCGGCGCGATGCTTCTCGTGACGGTGCTGTTCCGCGGCATCCTCGGTCGGCTGTCGATCCTGCTGGGCATCGTCGTCGGCTACCTCGTGGGGCTGTTGCGTGGCGAGGTCGACTTCTCCGAGGTCAGGGCGGCGGCGTGGTTCGGCACTCCCGAGTTCAACGCGCCGACGGTGGACTTCTCCGTGCTGGTGATCTTCTTGCCCGTCGTGCTCGTGCTCGTCGCGGAGAACGTCGGGCACGTGAAGTCGGTCGCGACGATGACGGGGGAGAACTACGACCCGCTCATGGGTCGCGCGCTCATCGCCGACGGTGTCGCGACGACCTTCGCCGGCCTCGGTGGCGGTTCGGGGACGACGACGTATGCCGAGAACATCGGCGTCATGGCCGCATCCCGGGTGTACTCGACGGCGGCGTACTGGTTCGCGGCTGGTGGTGCGTTGGTGCTCGCGCTGTCGCCGAAGTTCGGTGAGCTCGTCAACTCGATCCCGCCCGGTGTCATCGGCGGCGCGGCGACGCTCCTGTTCGGGATGATCGGCATGCTCGGTGCGCGCATCTGGGTTCAGAACAAGGTTGACTTCGGCGACCCGGTGAACCTCATGTCCTCGGGTGTGGCACTCGTCATCGCGATCGCCGGCTTCGAGTTCGCGACGGACGGCGGCCTCGTGTTCGGTGGTATCGCCCTCGGCACCGCGGCGTCCCTCGTCATCTACCACGGCATGCGCTTCATCGCCCGCCGCCGGGGCACCTCCCACGAGGAGGCGGCCACCCCGGCCGCCGTCCCGGCCGCGCCAGCCACGGACGTCCCCGACCCCCGCTGACCCGACCCCCCGCCGAAGCAGAGACACACGCATCGAAGTAGAGACAGCGGTCGCGAAGTAGAGGCTCTCGCAGTGACGGGCGGCCTCTACTTCGCGACCAACGTCTCTATCTCGCAAACCACGTCTCTACTTCGGCGAGGGAGTGGGGTGGTGAGGTGGGTCGAGGGGGAGGGCCAGGTGGACGACGCCGGGCGGTGTGGCGAGCTGGGTCATGCCCAGGTGCTTGTAGAAGGAGATCGCCCGCTCGTTGCGGTCCGAGGCGCCCAGGTGCACACCGGGGACACCGCGGGCGCGCAGCGCGTCGAAGAGCGTCTCGAGCAGACGGCGACCCCAGCCGCCGCCCTGCGCCTCGGGGAGCAGGTCGATGTGCAGGTGCGCCGGGTAGGGCGCGAGGTACTCCGGCTCCGGGCCGGCCGGGGTGTGCAGGATGTCGAGGAGCCACGAGTCGGTCGGGTCCTCGGACGCCGAGCGGGGATGGCGCTCCCGGGCGGCGGGGAACCAGTCGCGTTCGGCGGCGGCCCGGAACACCGCGGTGTCCGCGACTCCCATCACGTAGCCGAGCACCCGGCGTCCGCCGTCGTCGGCCCCGTCGCCTGCTGCTCCGGCCCCCGGTCCGCCGTCGGCCCCCGCCTCGTCTCCCGCGTCGAGCACGAAGGCGAGGTCGGGCGCGAGCTCGAGGTAGGGCAGCGCCCAGATCTCGGCGTAGAGCTCGGGGGTGGCGACGCGCCCGCGGGCATCCTCGCCGTGCCACGCGGTCCGCACGCAGATGTCGACGACGGCGTCACGGTCCGCCGGTGCGTAGGGCCGGATGAACGGGGTCACCCCTCGGTGCCAGCCTCGTCCTCATCGGCGGGCGGGTCCTCGGCGCCCTCGTCGGCGTCGTCGTCCGACTCCGCGTCCTCGTCCGCCTGTGCGGTGCGCGTCGGGGCGGGTACCGCCTCCGCCTGGGTGAGGGGCACGCAGCCGGAGACGGGCCTGAGCGGCTCGTCCGCGGCGAGCGCGACCAGGTCGAGCGGGACGAGGTCGGTGAACGCGGAGCCCACCGCGAGATCGATGGAGTCGTCGGTGCGGTCGTCGTAGACGAGGGTCGCCCCGGACAGGTGCGCCGCGAGGGTGTACGCCTCGGCGATCCCCTGCGCACCGAACCCGATGCGCGCCGTGCTCCGCAGCTTGATCGAGTAGTTGTCCGTGCCCTCGATCGAGAAGCCGCGCTGGCCCAGCAGGTCCGCGACCGAGCCCGCGAGACCCGGTCGAGCGGTCGCGTTGAAGACGGTCACCGAGACCGAGCCGTAAGCGACGGGCAGGGTGTCTGCGGGCACGCACGGCACGGCCGCCGTGGTTGCGGACGGCGACGCCGAGGCCGTCGTGAAGTCGCGGTCGAAGGGACCGTCCATGCTGCCCGTCCACACCGCCGCGGCACCGAGCCCGACCGCCGCGAGACCCGCGAGCACGCCGCCGAAGATCACGGCCTGGCGCTCGCGCTTGTGCCGGCGTCGCAGCTTGCGCTTGCGCGCGGCGATCGCGGCGGGATCGGTGGTCACAGGAAGGAACGGTAGTCGATCACGAGGGCCCCCAAGGCGCGCCGTCGCTAGAGAACCAGGACGCGGGCGTGCAGGAGCGGACGCTGCTGCAGCGCGGCGCGCACGGCCCGGTGCAGGCCGTCCTCGAGGTACATCGTCCCCTTCCACTTCACGACGTGCGCGAAGAGGTCCCCGTAGAAGGTCGAGTCGTCCGAGAGCAGGGCGTCGAGGTTGAGCGTCTGCTTGGTGGTCACGAGCTCGTCGAGCCGGACCTGGGAGGGCGGGATCTCAGCCCACTGGGCAGGGGTGTCGTAGCCATGCTCCGGGTACGGCCGACCGTCCCCCACGCCCTTGAAGATCACCCCGCGAGTGTAGGCGGGGGTCGCGCGGCGGCACCGGGAAGGCGCGCGCCTTCACGGGCTCGTCACGAGACCGTGACCATTCGTGCACCGGTGGCGAGCCGGCGTGCGGATCGTGGAGCAGAAGCGGCCGAGCTGCGCGCGATGTATATCGTTTTCGACGCCGGATCGATAGGGTTGTGCCATGCAGAGTCGCAGGGGTTTGTGGGGGCTGATCGTCGTCGCCGGGGTGCTCGCGCTCGCCGCGTGCACCGGCGCACCGCAGGACGAGGAGTCTGACGACGCCGGGCCATTCGCGGTGGGTCCGTTCTGGGTACACATCACCGCCGAGCTGGGTGAGTCGCAGGCGGACCTCGAGCGCGCCAACCAGGAACGGCGCGAGGCCGCGATCGCCACGTGCATGACCGAGGTCGGGTTCGAGTACTTCCCCGACTCGCAGGCGGAGGTCGTGGACGCGGCGCCGAGCCTGGAGCAGTGGGAGGAGGACCTCCGCGCCTGGGGATGGGGCTACTTCACCCGGATCAACGACTCGACTCCCACCGACCTCCCGGAGAAGTCGGAGCAGGAGAAGTACTACGAGAGCCTCTCGCCGGGAGCCCAGGCGGAGTACGAGGCCGCGTTCATCGGCGAGCGCGACCCGACCACGGGTGAGCCCGTCCCTGGCCAGGAGGGCTGCATCCACCTGGCCTTCTTCACCGAGGACCCGGACGCGCCGGACACGCAGTTCGCCGACCTCCTGGAGGAGTTCCGCGGTGCGTGGGAGGTCGCGGAGCAGGACCAGGAGCTGATCGCGACGCGCGAGAGGTACCGCACCTGCATGACGCAGGCGGGCTTCCCGGGCATCCGCCTCGACGCGGCCGAGCTGCTCGAGGAGCGCATGCTCGAGGAGTTCCCCGACATGAGCTTCGCGCACAACGACCCCCGCCTGCCCGAGCTCGCCGAGTGGGAGACCCGTCTCGCCAACACCCACCTCGACTGCGCTGACGAGACCGGCGTCTTCGAGGCGACGACCAAGGCCAACGCGAAGGTCGAGCGCGAGATCATGGAGCGCCGCGCCGAGGAGGTCGAGGCGTACGTCGCCGCGCTGCGCGAGCAGGCGGCGGGGTAGGGCGGAGCACGAACATGCGGACCGGGGGCGCAAGTCGGGTCGGGATGGTGTCCGACGGCGGTACGGTGCGGACATGAGGCTCCCAGGGGCGCGGGTCCTGGCGTCGACCGTCGTCGTCGTGCTGCTCGGCGCATGCACGTCCGGCCCGCACGAGACTTCGGACGCCGACGACGGCGCCCCCTTCGCCTTCGGGCCGTTCCAGACGTACGTCATGGCCGAACTCGGCGAGACGGAACTGGGGCTCGTCCGGCTGGAGCAGGCTCGGAGAGAGGCAACGATCGCCGCGTGCATGGTGAGGTCTGGATTCGAGTACACCCCCGAGCCCTGGAACGAGTCAGCGATGATCGTTCAGACCGCCGAGGAGTTCGAAGAAGACCTGCGCGCACGCGGCTGGGGCTACTTCACCGCGGGTGAGGTCGTCTCGCATGAAGACATGCCGCCGAAGTCGGCGCAGCAGGAGTACGTCGAGTCGTTGAGCCCGTCGGCGCAGGCTGAGTACACACTCGCACTCGTGGGTGAGTACGACCTGGGGGTCGGCGCTCAGATCCCTGGTCAGGTCGGCTGCATCCACGAGGCGGAGAACCGCGAGCAGCCGGAATCCCCGTCGGTGTCTTTCGCGGAGCTCTGGACGGAGATCGAGGGTGCGTGGGAAGTCGCCGAGGAGAGCCCGGACCTCATCGATGCTCGCGAGCGCTACCGCGAATGCATGGCGCTCGCCGGCTTTTCGGGCATCCGGCTCGCACCGTCGGAACTACTCCAGGCGCGGTGGGGCGAGGTCTTCCCCACGGCGTCGTACTCCAGCAGCGACCCGCGCCTGCCCGAGCTTGCTGAGTGGGAGGTGGTGATGGCGAACGCCCATCTCGACTGCCGTGAGGAGACGGGAGTTGCCGAGGTAGCCGCCCGTGCCACCGCTAAGGTTGAGCGCGAGATCATGGAGCGCCGCGCCGAGGAGGTCGAGGCGTACGTCGCCGCGCTGCGCGAGCAGGCCGCGGGGTAGGTAGGTGGGCGACTGGGGGCACGACGCGGGTCGGGATGGTGTCCGACGGCGGTACGGTGCGGACATGAGGCTCCCAGGGGCGCGGGTCCTGGCGTCGTCCGCCGTCGTCGTCCTCGTTCTCGGCGCGTGCACGGCGGGCTCGAACGAGCCAGCCGAGGAGGACGATCGCGGCCCCTTCCTCGCGCACGTCGCAGGTGAGCTGGGTGACGCCTACGACGACATCGACCGCGTGCTGCACGACCGTACGCAGGAGCTCATCGCGCAGTGCATGGGGGCCGCGGGCTGGGAGTACACGCCGGTGCCGTGGGAGAACCTCGATGCTGGCGAGCCCGTCGACTACGAGAAGTCGTTGCTCGAGCACGGTTGGGGCGTGGTTCCCGGCAACCTGGTGGCCGACGAGGACGAGGAGCTGCCCCCACCCGATCCGAACGAGGAGTACGCGGCGTCGCTCTCCGAGGATGCTCACCAGCAGTACTGGCACGCGCGGTACGGCGTGCAGAACGAGGCTGCCGATGGGTTCGAGCCTGGTCAGGAGGGGTGCTCGTGGAACTCCGGCGTCGCGGCCTGGGAGAGCTCGCCCGTATACAAGTTCGAGTCGCTCATCACCGAGATGCGTCAGGGCTGGGGGAAGCTCGATGCGGACGCGGGATATCGCGAGGCGATGGAGCGCTGGCGTGAGTGCATGGCCGACGCGGGCCACGCGGGGGTCGGCGACGACCCCTACGCCTATGTCGAGGCGAAGTACTACGAGGAGTTCCCTCTGGGTGTGCGGTACCAGCAGGACGACCCGCGGATCGCCGAGCTGGCCGCGTGGGAGCGTGAGGTCGCCCGCTCGCACATCGAGTGCAGTCGTGAAGCTGGGGTAGCCGAGGCCGCCGACGCCGTCATCTACGGCTGGGAGCGCGAGGTGATGGAGCGACGCTCCGACGAGGTCGAGGCGTACGTCGCCGCGCTGCAGGAGCAGGCCGCGGGATAGGTCGCGGGCCGGCGGAAGGGCCCTTCGCACCAGACGCGCGCGGCCCGGCGGGCCTAGCCTCGAAGCATCATGGGCGTGCAGCAGGAGACCGACCCGAGGGCGCAGCCCGCCTGGCACGCCATGTCGCCGGGCGAGGTGCTCGGGCGCACGGGCTCGGCCCGCGCTGGGCTCAGCAGCGCGGAGGCCGCCGTCCGCCTCGAGCGTGACGGGCCCAACGCCCTGCCCGAGACCGCGGGCAAGCCGCTGTGGCAGATCGTGCTGTCGCAGTTCAAGGACACGATGATCGTGGTCCTGCTCATCGCCGCGGTGGTGTCCGCCGTCGTCAGCCGCGAGCTCGTCGACTCCGCCGTCATCATCGTGCTCGTCATCGCGAACGCCGTCATCGGCACGTGGCAGGAGGTCAAGGCCGCCCGCTCCCTGAACGCTCTGCGCGCGATGTCCGCCCCGCACGCGGACGCCCTGCGCGACGGAGAGCCCGTGCACCTCGCGACGAGCGAGCTCGTGGTCGGCGACGTGGTGCTGCTCGCCGCGGGCGACGCCGTCCCGGCGGACCTGCGCCTCGTCGAGGCCGCCAACCTGCGCATCGACGAGTCCGCGCTCACGGGCGAGTCCCACGCCGCCGACAAGAGCACGGACCCCGCGCCCGCCGACGTCACGCTCGGCGACCGCACCGGCATGGCGTTCTCCGCGACCCTCGTCACGGCCGGGCGCGGTTCGGGGGTCGTCGTCGCGACGGGCCCGCGCACGCAGGTGGGCGGCATCGCGGAGCTCATCGCGAGCGGGCCCGACGTCGTCACCCCGATGCAGCTGCGCCTCGCCGCCCTGGGCCGCACGCTCGGCATCGCCGTGCTCGTGGTGTGCGCCGGGCTGTTCGCGCTCGGGCTCGCCCAGGGCCGCGACGCGCTCGAGACCCTCATGCTCGCCGTGTCCCTCGCCGTCGCCGCGATCCCCGAGGGGCTCGTCGCGATCTCCACCGTGGTGCTCGCGCTCGGGGTGCAGCGCATGGCGGCGCGCGGCGCGATCGTCCGCACCCTGCCCGCCGTCGAGACGCTCGGGTCCACGACGGTCATCTGCTCCGACAAGACGGGCACGCTCACCGAGAACCGCATGACCGTCGTGGAGTCGTGGGAGCCGGGCGGCGAGGCCGAGCCGTCCGAGCGGCTCGTGCGCGTCGCGGTGCTGTGCACGGACGCGTCGGTCGCGCACGGTCGGGGAACGGTGGCAGCCGACGACGGTCCGGCCGCGAGCGACACCGACCCGGCGGCCGCCGTCGTCGGCGACCCCACGGAAGTGGCCCTCGTGCGCTGGGGTCTCGAGCGTGGCGCGGCGAAGCCCGAGCTCGAGCGGGAGCACCCGCGCGTGGGCGAGGTGCCGTTCGACTCCGCCCGCAAGCGCATGACCACGGTGCACCGCAGCGCCGACGGCTCGCTCGGCATCTGCACCAAGGGCGGGCTGGACGAGGTGCTCGCCGTCTGCGTCCCGATCGACGAGGAGCTGCGCGCCCGCATCGACGCCGCGAACCGCGACATGGCCGGCCGGGCGCTGCGGGTGCTCGCGCTCGCGGGCCGGCGCATCGAGGCCGACGACGGCGCACCCCGGGGAGCCGACGCCACCGAGCTCGAGGTGCCCACGGGCGAGGCGGCGGAGTCCGAGCTGACCTTCCTCGGGCTCGTGGGCATGATCGACCCGCCGCGCGTGCAAGTACCGGGCGCCGTCGCGGAGTGCACGTCCGCGGGCATCACCACCGTCATGATCACGGGCGACCATGCCGCGACGGCCGAGGCGATCGCGGCCGAGATCGGGCTGCTCGACTCCGGCGGACCCGCCTCGCCCGACCGGACGGGGGGCGTGCGCCGAGTGGTCACGGGCCGCGACCTCGCCGCGATGGACGACGCCGAGCTCGCCGAGCGCGTCACGGAGATCGGCGTCTACGCGCGCGTGTCCCCGCACGACAAGGTGCGCATCGTCGAGGCGTGGCGCTCCCGCGGGGCCGTCGTCGCGATGACGGGGGACGGGGTGAACGACGCGCCGGCGCTGCAGCGCGCGGACATCGGGTGCGCCATGGGCCTGGTCGGCACGGACGTCGCGAAGGATGCCTCCGACATCGTGCTCACCGACGACAACTTCGCCACGATCGTCGCCGCCGTGCGCGAGGGGCGGCGCATCCAGGCGAACGTGCTCAAGGCGATCGCGTTCCTGCTGTCGAGCAACGTGGGCGAGGTGCTCGCGCTCGTCGTCGCGATCGCGCTCGGCTGGGCCGCCCCGCTCGCCGCGACGCACATCCTGCTCGTCAACCTCGTCACGGACGGCGCGCCCGCGCTCGCGCTCGGCGTGGACCCGGCCGACAAGGACGTCATGCGCCGCGGACCCAACCGCGGCACGCAGATCTTCACGCGCGGGCGGGTGCGCCGGATCCTGTACCAGGGCGCCGCGTTCGCGACCGTGACCCTCGTGGCCTTCCAGCTCGGCGGCGCGGGTGTGACGGGCTCGCTCGAGCTCGCGCAGACCATGGCGTTCGCGACCCTCGCCCTGTCCCAGGTGGTCCACTCTTTCTCGGTGCGCTCGGTCACCCGTTCGGTGTTCGTGGACCCGCCGTGGCGCAACAGGATGCTGCTGCTCGCCGCCGTATTCTCGACCGCCGTCGTCGTCGCGTGCATCGCGATACCCGGGCTCGCGGCGGTGCTCGGGTTCACCTCGCTCGGGCTCGGGCAGTGGGCCGCCGTCGTCGGACTGGCCTTCGCTCCGCTCGTGCTCGTGGAGATCGTCAAGGCGCTCGGGCTCAACGAGCCGAGTGCCCAGCCCACCAACGCCGACCTGGCGTAGCCTCACCGCGTGCCCGAGGGTCATTCCATCCACCGTGTCGCGCTGCAGCTCGGCGCGGATCTCGCGGGTCGTCGTGTGGGCGCCAGCTCGCCGCAGGGCCGGTTCGCCGCGGGGGCCGCACTGTTGGACGGGCGCGTGGTGACCGAGTCGTTCGCCGTCGGCAAGCAATTGCTCGTGGGCTTCGCGGATGGTGGCGGGGTGCGGCCGGGTGCGCGCGGGGCCACGTTGCGGTCCGATGGCGGAGGCGGCGCACGGGCGGTTGCGCGCGAGGACGCCCGGTGGCTCCGGGTGCATCTGGGGCTCTACGGCGCCTGGGACTTCCACGGTCGGGTGTCGCCGATCGGTGGGCAGGCGTACGGCGTCGGCTCGATCGGGGCACCGCGACTGCGGCGGGCCGTGCGGATCGGTGAGCAGGAGAGCGCGCTGCCGGGCGGTGGCGTTCTTGGCGACGCACGGTCCGATGATGCGCGGTTCGGTGGCTCCGGGGGTCCTTCCGGTCCGTCGCGTGACGTGGACGTGAGTGGCGTGACCGACCCGGAGGCCGCCGTCGTCGGCGAGACTCCTTCCTTTCCGCCGGACCCTGTGGGACAGGTGCGGCTGCGGCTCGCCTCCGAGGAGACCGTCGCGGACCTGCGCGGGCCGAGCCGGTGCGAGGTGATCGACTTCGCCGGCGTCGAGGCGCTGCTCGAGGAGGCCGGGCCGGACCCGCGCGTCGACTACTGGGACGACCCGGAGGGCGTGTTCGTGACGCGGCTGCGCTCGCGGCGGGTTGCGGTGGGGCAGCTGCTCATGGACCAGTCGGTCGTCTCGGGCATCGGCAACATCTACCGGGCGGAGATGCTGTTCCGGGCGCGGCTCTCGCCGCTCACACCGGGTGCCGCGGTACCCGTCGAGGTGGCGCGCGAGCTGTGGCGCGACTGGGTCGAGCTGCTCGACGTCGGCGTCGCGACGGGTGTCATCCTCACCCGCGCCGACCTCGACGAGGCGGGCCGGGCGCGGGCGATCACGGACCGCTCGATCCGGTTCGCGGTCTACGGGCGCGCGGGCGAGCCGTGCTACCGCTGCGGCACCCCGATCGCCCTCGAGGACATGGCCGGCCGCAAGCTCTACTGGTGCCCGCGCTGTCAGTCCTGAACCGAGCCCGCCCAGCCACCGAAGGTCGAAGACTTAGTTGCGGATTTCGATGCGAAGTCTTCAAGAATCACGGGCAGAGAGCGGAGTCCAGGTCCATGGAGTCCCAGGGGTAGTTGCCGGGGTTCGCGCCGTCCCACAGCTCGACGGTCGACGTGGTGCCCAGAGCACTGCGCACCGTGGCGGTCGTGGTGAGCTCCTCGTAGGCGTAGCCCTCGGAGTCGACGTCGCCGGGGCGGAGCGCGGTGCAGTCGAGGATGTCCCACAGGATCGCGAGGTGGAGTCGCTCGCCGCTGCGGAAGGTGTGCGGCAGGCTGCCACCGGGTTCGACGTCTGCCCCCGGATAGGCGGAGCGCAGCCCCGCGACCGCATCGGTCAGGTCGCTCGGGTCGTCGGTCGCCGGGAACGAGCCGTCGTCGGGGATCGGCAGCAGCCATGCCCCGGCCACGTCCGCGCCGTCGATGGAGTCCACGCCGAGCAGAGTCGCGGAGGGCCACGCGAACGGCTGGATCTCGATGACGGTCAGGACCTGGTGCTGACCGACGACCGCGCTGCCGGTGCCGGCATGGGTGGGACCGGGATCGAGGGCCGGGCGCAGCAGTGCGGGAGAGAACCACACCGCGGCGAGGACGAGCAGCGCGGCGAGCGTCAGGGCGACGTTCCGCGCGGGCGACCGGCGGGGGACGAGCGGGGCGAGGTCGGCCGCGAGGTCCGACGTCGAGGGACTTGCGATGCTCATTGGCCCATCGTACTATGCCAATAGGTCAAACTGGAAGGGGTCAGGATGCGCGCCGCCGTCGTCGTCCTCGTGCTCGCGTTCGTGGTGCTCCTCGTGATCATCGGGCTCCTTCCCGTGCTGCGGCGGGTGGTGCCGCGAGACATCGCGTGGCTCGCCGGCACCGAGGTCGTGCCCGACGACGAGGCCGAGGTGTACCGCCGCTACCTCGCCCGCCATCGCAGCCACCGGCTCGCGGGCGGGCTCTTCGGCGTGGCCTTCGCGATCATCGCGGGAGTGCGCTACTACGGCAGCGTCCAGCTCATCGGCGCGGGCAGCGTGAGCCCGGCTGCCGACGTGTTCTTCGGAGCGGTGACGGGACTCGTGCTCGGCGCGCTCTCCGCAGAGACGTTCCGGCTCGCTCAGCCGCGGGGGCGCGCGGTCGCGTCGCTCGAGCCGCGCGAGCCCGTCGGCCTCAGCCACGTCATCACGGCGGCTCGCACCCTTGCCGCCGCGGCGCTCGTGTGGGGGATCCTCGCGGCCGTGCTCGGGAGTCGAGGCGCGGCCGGGCCAGGAGTGGGCGGGGGCGCGGGGGCGCTCGTGGTCGCCGTCGTCGGCCTCGTCCTCGCGGGACTCGCGGAGGCGACCCGTGCGGCCGTCGCGAACCGTCGCCGACCCGCGGACTCGGCCCGCGCGTTGCACGTGGACGGGCGGATCCGGGCCTTCGCAGGCCGCAGCGTGTCGTGGCTGCAGCTCGCGGCGGCCACGCTCGTCGCGACGTGGGTCGTGGCGCTGACGCCGGTGAGCGAGACGGTCGTGCTCGACGTCTTCCACGTGCTGATCGTCCTGGCCGGGCTCGTCGCGTCCATCGTGTTCCTGCGCCGGGCCGCAACCCGCCCGCCCCGGCACTGGCGTCCGGCCCCCGTGGTCGAGGCCGCATGATCGTCAAGGTCGACCCGGCCTCGCCCGTGCCCGTGTTCGAGCAGCTCCGGGCGCAGATCGAGCGGCTGATCCTGTCCGGCCAGCTCGCTACCGGTGCGAAGCTCCCGCCGATCCGTCACCTCGCGAGCGACCTCGGGCTCGCGCGCGGGACCGTCAACAAGGTGTACGACGCGCTCGCCCGCGACGGGCTCGTCGCCACGGCGGGGCGGCACGGGACGGTGGTGCTCGCGGTGCCGAGATCGTCGACGACGGCGGACGACCTGGCTGCGGCCGCGGAGCAGCTCGCTCTCGTCGCCCGCCAGCTCGGCCTGGGTCCCGAAGCAACCCACGCCGCCCTCGCCGCCGCCCTCGCC
>Ga0160449_1000118_pt1 | contig 80757 bp, 86 predicted proteins | sample HID1975I_E1MG_FD_108216 | JGI IMG/M metagenome (GOLD analysis project Ga0160449, IMG submission 108216) | Enriched soil microbial communities from UW Madison campus, WI, USA - HID1975I_E1 MG | ecosystem: Environmental > Terrestrial > Soil > Unclassified | place: USA: Madison, Wisconsin...
AGCTCGAGGTGGTCGACGCTCTGCTGCTCGGCGCCGATCGCGAGGTGCACACCGGGCCCGGCTGGGAGGCGCTTGCGGAGCGGCTCGGCGTCGACGGTGCGTGTGGCGCCGGGTCTGCTGGCGTCGCGGCGGTGCGCGCTGGTGCCGCTCCGCCCGAGGTCGGCGCGTCGCCGTCTGGCGCCGCGGAGCGGGCGGTGCGGCCGGTGCGGCCGTGATCGCGCTCGGAGGAACCGCGTCGCGGCGGGTGCGCCGGCTGGCCAGCCCTCCGGCGAGCCGCACCGTCCCGCTCGCCGCCGGCGAGGCGCTCGCGCTCGTAGCTGCACGGCTACGCGCGGGTGCCGATCCCGAGCGCGCGTGGCACGACGTGACGATGTCCGACGACGGCGCCGCCGCCGCGACCGTGCGCGCCGCCGAACGTCTCGCCCACGAGCTCGGTGCCCCGCTCGCCGAGGTGCTCGACGAGGTCGCCTCCGGGGTGTCTGACGACGAGTCCGCCGAGGCCGAGCGCCGTGCCGCGATCGCGGGACCGGCGGCGACCGCCCGGGTGCTGCTGTGGCTTCCCGTGGGAGGGATCGTGCTGGGGATCTCGCTCGGAGCAGACCTGCTCGACGTCGCGCTCGACGGGCGCATCGGCTCGGTGTCCGCCGTCGTCGGCCTCGTGCTGCTCGTGGCGGGCCGGGCGTGGACGCGCCTCCTCGTGCGCGCGGCGGAGCGGTCGTGACGGCCGGGATCTTGCTTCAGGCGGCCTTGCTCGCCGCGCTCGCCGGGGCCGTGGCGGGGTTGTGGCGCGGCCGTTCCGTGCAACGTGCGCTCGCCCGGTCCGTCGAGGTCGAGCTCGAGGTGCCCGGTCTCGCGGACCTGCTCGTCGCCGCGGTGATCTCGGGCGTCTCGGTGCCGGGCGCGCTCGTCGCCGTCGGGCAGGCGGCCGGGGGCGAGGGTGGGCGGACCCTGGCCCGCGCGGGGGGCGCGCTGGCTCGCGGGGCGCCGTGGTCCGTGGCGTGGGCGGGTTGCCCGGCGCGGCTCGCCCCGCTCGAACGGGCGCTCGCGGACGCATGGCACTCCGGGGCCGCCCCGGTGCCCGTGCTGCGGCACGTCGCGACGCGGGCGCGGCGGGAGCGGCGAGAGGCCGCGGGGGAGGCCGCCGCGCGGCTCGGGGTCAGGCTCGTGCTGCCGCTCGGGCTGTGCCTACTGCCGTCCTTCGCGCTGCTCGGGATCGTGCCGCTCGTGCTGTCCCTCGGTGCCGATCTGCTCGGTGGGCCGTAGCGGTCGTCGCCAGGGCAGGTGGCGCGGGGTGTTCCACAGCCGGACGCGGCCGCTCAGCGGGCCGATACGGACTCGCGTCACGGTGGAGACCCACGACCGAAGGAGAGCGGCATGAGCAAGGAACGGACCGACGAGGTTGTCGAGAACCCGGGCGGTGAGGGGCGGCTCGCGGCCGCCATGACGGGTGACGAGGGCATGGCCACGGCCGAGTACGCGATCGTGACGCTCGCCGCGGCCGGGTTCGCGGGGTTGCTCGCGGTGATCCTGCGCAGCCCCGAGGTGCGCGAGGCGATCACGTCGATCATCCGCAGCGCGTTGTCCGGATGAGAGCTGTCTCGATGGGAGCTGTCGACGAGGGCAGTGTCACCGCGGAGCTCGCGGTGGCGCTGCCCGCCGTCGTGGTCGTGCTGCTGCTCGTGCTCGGGGTGGGGGCCGCCTCGGTCGAGCAGGTCAGGGTGGTGGACGCCGCGCGGACCGGGGCGCGGGTCGCGGCCGTGGGTGACGACGACGGCGCGGTGCGGGCGGCCGCGCAACGGCTCGCCGGTCCGGGCGCGGACGTGGGCATCGTGCGTGACCCGCCCTGGGTCACGGTGAGCGTGCGGGCCGCCGTCCTCGCCGGCATCCAGGTCGGGGCGAGCGCCTCCGCGTGGGTCGAGCCGTGAGCGGCGTCAACCGGGCCAGGAGCGGGACCAGAAGGCGCAAGGTGTGTTGCGCGCGAATGTCCGACGGCGGGCGATGGGTCGGGTCGGAGCCGCGGTGGGGAGACGACGGCGCGGGGACGGTGCTCGCGATCGCGCTCGCCGGGGTGGTCGCGCTCGCCGGGCTCGTGCTCGGCGCAGTCGGTGCGGGGGTGGTCGCGCGGGCCGGTGCGCAGTCGGCGGCGGATCTCGCGGCGCTCGCGGCGGGAGACGTGCTCGCGATGCAGCTCGTCCTCGCCGGGCCGGAGTCCGGTGTCGGGTCTGCCGGGGTGTCCGCCGCGTGCGAGCGGGCCGATCGGGTCGCCGCGCGCAACGGTGCGACCCTCGCCGGCTGCGCGCACGAGGGAGCGGGCGTCGTCGTCGTGCACGTCTCGCGCGCTACCGTGCTCGGCGCCGCCCTCGCCGCCGCCCGCGCAGGCCGCTCCACCCAGCCCCCAATCCCACCCGCCGCTGAGATCGGCAGCCTGGACTGAGATCGGCACTCTGGACCACCACCTTCCGATCGAGCCGCCGATCTCAGCGGGAGGGGAGGAGGTGGGGTCTCAGTGGCGGTGGCGGTGGTGCGCGTCCGGATAGTGCGCGTGGGAGTGGGTCACCGCGTCGTGCGTGTGCTTGTGGTGGTGCCAGGTGCCCGCCGCGACCGGCTCGGGGTGCTCGTGGTCGTGGTGGCCGTCGTCGTGCCGGTGGCTGTGGCTGTGCGTCACGGCGTCGTGCGTGTGCTCGTGCTCGTGGCGCTCGGTCAGGTGGAGCCACACGCCCAGCGCCATGAGGGCGGCGGCGACGACGAGCGGGAGTGTCAGGGCCTCGCCCATCGCCAGGGCGACGGCGGCACCGAAGAAGGGTGCCACCGAGTAGTAGGCACCGGCGCGCGCGGTGCCTACGTGCCGCATGGCCACGATGAACAGCACGAGGCTCACGCCGTAGGCGAGCAGCCCGACGCTCATCGCCGCAACGACGCTCCGCAGGGGCGGGATGCTCGCACCGAGCAGGAACGCGAGCACGAGGTTCACGGGGCCCGCGACGCAGCCCTTGACGGCGGCGAGCCAGGTCGCGTCGTTGAGCGCGACCTTGCGCGTGAGGTTGTTGTCGATGCCCCAGCACAGGCACGCGCCGAGGATGGCGAGCGGCGGCCACACCGACGTCGGCCCCGTCCCACCGAGCTCGGCCGCGCCCGTCGGGACGGAGAGGACCAGTGCGCCCGCGACGATCGCCACCATGCCGAGGGCGATCCTGCGGTCGACGTTCTCCCGGAACACGAACCATGCGATGAGCGCCGTCAGCACGCCCTCGGCGTTGAGCAGCAGCGAGGCGCCCGATGCCGGGGTGCCGGCCAGGCCGACCATGAGCAGCACCGGGCCGACCATGCCGCCGAAGAACACGGCGCCGGTGAGCGGCAGCAGCTCCCCTCGTTGCAGCCTGACCCGGGGCAGTCGCCGGGCGAGTCGGTAGATGCCGAGCCCCACGCCCGAACCCACGTACAGCAACCCGGCGAGCAGCCACGGTGAGACGTCACCGAGGAGCATCTTCGCGACGGGTGTGCCGGCGCCGAAGAGCAGCGCCGACACGAGCGCAGCCTGGACGCCGACGTGACGGAGGTTGCCGAGGACCACCGTCTCAGGCTACGACCGGGGCGTGGGCGAGCACGGCATCGAGGAGGCGCACCGCCGCGGCCTTCTCGAGCGGGCTGTTCGCGTTGCCGCACTTGGGGGACTGCACGCACGCGGGACAGCCGTCCACGCAGCCGCACTCCGCGATCACGTCCCGCGTCGCCCGGAGCCACAGCGCGCCGAGGTGGAAGCCGCGCTCTGCGAAGCCCGCGCCGCCGGGGAAGGCGTCGTGCACGAAGACGGTCGCGCGCTCGGTGTCCGCGTGCACGGCCGTCGAGACGCCACCGAGGTCCCAGCGGTCGCACGTCGCGAGCAGCGGTAGCAGGCCGATCGAGGCGTGCTCGGCGGCGTGCAGCGCTCCCGGGAGCTGCTCGACCGTGATCGACGCGGCCTCGAGAACCTCCGGCGGCGCCGTCCACCACACCGCCTTGGTGGTGAGGGTCCGCGCGGGCAGGTCGAGCGTCTCGGAACCCACGATCTGCAGGTCGGGCAGTCGCCGCTTGTCGTAGCCCACCACCTGGGTCGAGACCTCGACGGTGCCGAAGCTCAGGATCGCCGGCCCCCACGCGACCGTCTCGTCCACACCCTCGACCGAGATCGACGTCATCCACCGCGCCCAGGTGCCGTAGGGCAGGTCCTCGCGCGTCACGAGCGCTACGCCGTCGTCGGCCACGAGCTCGTCCACGACGAAGCGTGCGCCCTGGTGCACGTAGACGGCCCCCGGGTGCACGGTCTGGTCGGCGTTGCCGGCGTCGACCGTACCGAGCAGGCGGCCGGTCGCGGTCTCCACGACCTGGACCGGTGAGCCGCCCGTCCCTCGCAGGTCGGTCAGGTGCGCGGCCGACTCCTGGGGCGTCCAGTACCAGCCCGAGGGTCGATGGCGTAGCGCGCCGCGTTCGACGAGGACGTCGAGCAGCTCGCGCGCGTGGTCACCGAAGAGCGGCAGGTCGCCCACCCGCAACGGCAGCTCGGCCGCGGCCGCGCACAGGTGCGGGGCGAGCACGTAGGGGTTGCCGGGGTCGAAGACGGTCGCCTCGACGGGGGTCGCGAACACGGTCTCGGGGTGGTGGACGACGTACTGGTCGAGCGGGTCCTCGCGCGCGACGAAGACGACGAGCCCGTCCGCACCCCGCCGCCCGGCCCGGCCCGCCTGCTGCCACAGCGACACGCGCGTGCCCGGCCAGCCCGCGACGAGCACGGCGTCGAGCCCGGAGATGTCCATGCCGAGCTCGAGGGCGTTCGTGGTCGCGAGCGCGCGCAGGGCGCCGTTGCGGATCGACTGCTCGAGAGCCCGCCGCTCTTCCGGCAGGTACCCGCCCCGGTAGGCGGCGACCTGCGCGCCGAGCCCGGGGCCCACCTCCTCGAGGTGCTCGCGCGTGCGCTCCGCGACGGACTCCGCGCCGTGGCGTGAGCGCGTGAAGGCGAGGCCGCGCGCACCGGCGGCGACGAGGTCCGTGAGCAGGTCCGCCGCCTCGGCCGTCGCGGTACGTCGCGCGGGTTCGAGCTCGTCGATCTCCGGTCGCCCCTCGGCCGCGTCGGAGGGGCCACCGGGGTGTCCGGGTGTGCGCTCGTCGAGGCTGCGCAGCGCCGCGGCGGCGTCGAGCGGGGACCGGCCGGGGAGCTCGGGCGGCTGCCAGAGCGCGAAGGTCTTGCGCCCGGCGCGCGAGGTGTCGGCGGTGACGGCCACGACGTCGTCCGCCGCCACGCCGACGAGTCGTGCCGCGGAGGCCGCGGGGTCCGCCGTCGTCGCCGAGGCGAGCACGAAGGTGAGTCCCGTCGCGCCGGGTGGGCGCACCCGGGACGCCGCAGCGTAGTGCTCGGCGAGGCGACGCAGCCGGCGCAGCACGAGCGAGACGTGCGCGCCGAACACGCCGCGGTAGGCGTGGCACTCGTCGACCACGACGTAGCGCAGGTTCGCCAGCAGCCGGGCCCAGCGCCGGTGCTGGGGGAGCAGGGCGAAGTGCAGGTAGTCGGGGTTGGTGAGGACGACGTCGGCGTGGTCGCGGATCCAGCGGCGCTCGGCGAAGGGCGTGTCACCGTCGCACGTCGCGACGCGGATGTCGCCGGCCCCCGAGGCGGCGAGCAGCGCGTCGAGGGCGGCGCGCTGGTCCGCCGCGAGCGCCTTGGTGGGGCTCAGGTAGAGCACCGACCCGCGCCGCGTCGTCGTCTCGATGCGACCCGGGTCGAGCAGCCCTGCCGCGGCATCGGCCCGGACCGCGGTCAGGGCGGGCAGCCAGTAGGCGAGGGACTTGCCGGAACCGGTCGAGGTCGCGAGGACGGTGTGGTGACCGGTCCACGCGGCGTCGGCGGCCTCGACCTGGTGGCGCCACGGGAGCGACACGCCGAGGGAGCGGTACCCGGCCACGAGCGAGGGATCGGCCCACGCGGGCCACTCGCCGTGCTCGCCCTCACGTCCCGGCAGGTGCTCGACGTGCGTGAGCCGTGCGGCGCGGCCCCCGGCGGCGAGCAACACGCCGAGGAGGTTGTCGCGCGTGGTCACGCGCCCAGTCTCGCACCGCGCGCACGGTCGGGACGTAGGTCCCGGATTTTCGGGACCTCTGATCGGTAGGAATGGCACACCTAGTAGTTAGTCCGAGAATCGACCACAACATCTTGTGGTCACCGGATCCAGAGCTGTAGCCGGAGGAGGCACATCGATGTCCGTCGTGCGAGGAGTCATCAAGAGGTCCGGAGCCACGGCCCCGTTCGATGCGGACCGCATCCGCTCCGCGATCGCTCGGGCCGGGATCGCGGCGGGAGGTCTCGACTCCTACGCCGTGACGCGCGTGACGAGCGCCGTCCTGGCCACGCTCGGGGACGAGGGCGCGGCCTACCCGCACGTCGAGCACATCCAGGACGTCGTCGAGGCGGCACTCCTCGAGGCCGGGCACCGCACGACGGCCCGTGCCTACATCTCCTACCGTGACCAGCACGCCCGGTTGCGCGAGGACGCCCGGACGGTGGTCGAGGTCGGCTCGAGCGTCAACGAGTACCTCGACCGCTCCGACTGGCGCGTCAACGCGAACGCGAACCAGGGCTACTCCCTCGGCGGGCTCATCCTCAACACGGCGGGCAAGGTCACGGCCAACTACTGGCTCAGCCACGTCTACCCGCCCGAGGTGGGCCGCGCGCACCGTGACGGCGACCTGCACATCCACGACCTCGACATGCTCGCGGGCTACTGCGCGGGCTGGTCGCTGCGCACGCTCCTCGAGGAGGGCCTCAACGGCGTCCCGGGCAAGGTCGAGGCGACCCCGCCCAAGCACTTCTCCTCCGCGATCGGCCAGATCGTCAACTTCCTCGGCACGATGCAGAACGAGTGGGCCGGCGCGCAGGCGTTCAGCTCCTTCGACACCTACATGGCGCCGTTCGTGCGCCTCGACGAGCTCAGCTACGCCGAGGTCCGCCAGGGCATCCAGGAGCTCATCTACAACCTCAACGTCCCCTCGCGCTGGGGCACGCAGACCCCGTTCACGAACCTGACGTTCGACTGGAGCTGCCCCGAGGACCTGCGCGAGCAGGTGCCCGTGATCGGCGGCATCGAGCAGGACTTCACCTACGGGGACCTGCAGGAGGAGATGGACGTCATCAACCGGGCGTACATCGAGGTCATGACGGCCGGCGACGCGAGCGGGCGGGTCTTCACCTTCCCGATCCCCACGTACAACATCACGAAGGACTTCCCGTGGGAGTCGGAGAACGCCGAGCGGCTCTTCGAGATGACGGCGCGCTACGGCCTGCCGTACTTCCAGAACTTCATCAACTCCGAGCTCGAACCCAACCAGATCCGCTCGATGTGCTGCCGCCTGCAGCTCGACCTGCGCGAGCTCCTCAAGCGCGGTAACGGCCTGTTCGGCTCGGCGGAGCAGACGGGGTCGCTCGGCGTCGTCACCCTGAACTGCGCGCGGCTCGGCTACCGCTTCGCGGGCGACGAGGAAGGGCTCTTCGCGGAGTTCGACCACCTCGTCACGCTCGCGAAGGAGTCCCTCGAGCTCAAGCGCAAGGTGGTCCAGCGCTACATCGACGAGGGCCTGTACCCGTACACGCGCCGCTACCTCGGCTCGCTGCGCAACCACTTCTCGACGATCGGCGTCAACGGCCTCAACGAGATGGTGCGCAACTTCTCCGGCGACGTCGACGACATCACCTCCCCCGCCGGTCGCGAGCTCGCCCTACGACTCCTCGACCACGTGCGCGCCCGCATGGTCGAGTTCCAGGAGGAGACGGGACACCTGTACAACCTCGAGGCCACCCCGGCGGAGGGCACGACGTACCGCTTCGCCAAGGAGGACCGCAAGCGGTTCGAGGGCATCCTGCAGGCGGGCACGGACGAGAACCCGTACTACACGAACTCCTCCCAGCTCCCCGTCGGCTACACGGAGGACCCGTTCGAGGCCCTCGAGCTGCAGGACGAGTTCCAGAAGAAGTACACGGGGGGCACGGTGCTGCACCTGTACATGTCCGAGAAGCTCTCCACGGCCGCCGCGTGCCGCGAGCTCGTCAAGCGCGCCCTGAGCAACTTCCACCTGCCGTACATCACCGTGACGCCCACGTTCTCGATCTGCCCGCAGCACGGCTACCTCGCCGGCGAGCACCACACCTGCCCCACGTGCGCCGAGGCGAACCCCGACACCGCGCCCCAGGTGTGCGAGGTCTGGACCCGCGTCATGGGCTACCACCGCCCCGTGAGCTCGTTCAACATCGGCAAGAAGGGCGAGCACGCGGAGCGGACACACTTCACGGAGACGAGGGCCGCTCTCGTATGACGACGACGACGGCGCCCGCCCGGCGCGCCTCTCGGCCGGGCGAACCAGGCGGGGGCGGGATGTGGCCCGCCGCCGCCGGCTCGGCCGCACCCCTGGCCGAGCGAGGTGATGGCGGGCCCACCCCCGCCACGTCCCGGTCCCGCGATCTGCCGGCAACCTCCGACTCGCTGGCGATCGCGGGGCTCGTCCCCATGTCCTCGTGCGACTGGCCGGGCAAGCTCGTCGCGACCGTGTTCGCGCAGGGCTGCCCGTGGAGCTGCACGTACTGCCACAACCCCGACCTCATCCCGACGCGCACCGAGGGTGTGATCCCCTTCCAGCGGGTGCGCGACCTGCTCGCGAAGCGCCACGGACTGCTCGACGGCGTCGTGTTCTCCGGGGGCGAGCCCACCCGCCAGCGCGCGCTCGGCGCCGCGATGCGGGAGGTGCGCGAGGTGGGCTTCGGCGTCGGCCTCCACACCGGCGGCGCCTACCCGGCACGGCTGCGCGAGGTCGTCGGGCTCGTCGACTGGGTGGGCCTCGACATCAAGGCACCGCGCGGCGGCTACGCGAAGATCACGCGCGTCGCGAGCAGCGGGGCCAAGGCCTTCGAGTCGCTCGACATCGTGCTCGCCGCGGGCGTCGCCGTCCAGGTCCGCACGACGGTCGACCCCACGGTCTTGTCCGACGACGACGTCGCACGCCTCCGCGCCGAGCTCGCCGACCGCGGCGTGCACGACCTGGTGCTGCAGACCGCCCGCCCGGACGGCACCCGCCCCGAGTACGCCGCAGCCCTCGCCGCCGCCCGCCGCGCCCAGCCGAGCCCGTAGCCACCGAGTCCCTGCCTCCCGCGCCGCACGTCGTTCTGCGGAACGATGTGCGCACATACCGTTCCGCAGAGGCACCTGAGCGTGCATGGTGTTCCGCAGACGAGGGGGAAGTGCGGGGGCGGGGCGGCGGTGGGGTGGCGCGTGCGGGTCAGGGCTCGGTGAGGTCGAGCCAGATCAGCGCCTCCACGGTGTCGAACGGCTCGGTACCCAGGTGCTGGGCCACGTCGGTGGCGACCGCCGCGTGGTGCAGATACCTGCCCGCCGCGAGGTGGATCCCGTCGGCGGCCGTCGGTGCCCCGGGGCACGCCACGACCGGTCCGAACCTCGTGTAGGTGGCGGACTCCCCGGGATCGATCGTCACGGCGGCGGGCGGGTCGGCGAGGGAGGCGAACCCCAGGACGCCGCCGCCATGCTCGGAGAGGGCCAGCAGGAACGGGCCGTGCCCGGCCGGGACGCGTACGGGTGCGTCGAACTCGTTGCGCAGCGTGAGCTCGCGCTGCACCGGCTCGCCGACGACCCCAGACGAGCCGTTGACGGCATCGAAGGCGAGCAACGGCGCGACCGCCGCGTTGGCGTCGGCCCAGGGGCAGATCTCGCCCGCCGAGAGGGGACCCGGTTCGGCCGCCTCGTCCTCGGACGTGACGAGCAGCATCCCGGCGGGGTTCGAGTCGCCCTCCTCCTCGCCGTCGGGCAGCGTCCACGAGCCCTCGACATGCAGGGAGTACGCGCCAGCGGCTACTGCTCCACCTGCCGGGCCATCGGCGCCAGGGCAGCGCGTGAAGGGCTCGTAACCCTCGTACTCGAGGCGCTCAGCAGGGTGAAGGTCGCGAGCCCCGGGTACCTTCGCGAGCCGCGAGTAGCCGACCACCGTCCCCTCGCTGTCAGCGATCACCAGTGAAGGACCATCGCGGTCGATGACCGCGCGCACGGTCTCTGCGTCCTCACCAGAGAACTCGTGGGCTTCGGACGCTCCGACCCACGCCGTCACGGTCGGAGAGTCTGCAGTCTTGACGGCGACGCGCAGCCACTCATCGCCCGCGCCCACCGTGACGGGCTTCAGCATGAGGCGGACAAAGAGGTAGCGCTGCTCGCCGCACGCAGGGTGGGCCGTCTCGACCACCGGGTCCGGCTTCGCGGGGTCGACCGACACCGAGGTGTCGAGGTGCGAGAGCGCGAACCCGGTCCCGGCGACGAGCGCCACGCCTGCGGTCGCGAGCCCGGTCAGGCGGGCGGACCGCCGTCGGGCAGCGCGGCGTCGCACCCGGGGCAGGTCGACGTCGGGCGCCTCGGCGGCCACGTCCCGCGCGAGGCGGTCGATCTCTTCGTACAGGGGCTCGGTCATCGGGTGCTCCTCGGGGTGGGTTCGACCGTGAGGTGCTCGTCGTCGTCGTCATGCTCGAGCACCCCGCGCAAGCGCCCGCGCGCGTTGGCCAGGTAGCGCTTCACGGTGCCCTCGGCGAGCCCGAGCTGCGCGGCGACGGCGCCGACGGTGAGGTCGTCGTAGTAGAAGGCGACGACGCAGGCGCGTTCCTGCGGGGTGAGCAGGTCGAGCGCGGCGCGGACGTCGAGCGCGTCGTCCGAGTGCTCCGCGGGTGCGGCGGCGGGGCTGCTCACGAGGTGACGCACCGCGGTCCAGCGGCCGGCCCGGCGTGCCCGGTCGAGGTAGAGGGTGAGGATCGCGGCGCGGACGTAACGCTCGGCGTCCTGCGGTGAGAACCCGCGGCGCACGCGGGAGAACGTCTTGACGAGCGCGTCCTGGACGAGGTCCTGGGCCTGTTCACGGTTGCCGCAGACGACGTACGCATAGCCGAAGAGCGCGCGCCCGCGAGTGCGGACGAGCCCGCCCATCATGTCGTCGTCGGCCACCACTGCCCCATCCTCGCGCCGAACCCGCCTTCCCAGGCCCCCTCCGCACCCCGCGCCGTCCCGCCACCCACCTAGACGCTCGGCCACTCGGTCCGGTTGTAGGCATCTTGGAAGACTTGGTAACGGATATCGATGCGAAGTCTTCGAGCTTCGAGCCCGGGGTCGGGCAGGGGGCGGACGTCAGGGGGCCGGCGGGTGGTGGGTGAAGTCGTGGGGGCCGACGGCGACGAGCAGCAGGTCCTGGACCCCGAGCGGATGCAAGGTCGAGAAGACGACGTAGCCGTGGAGCGTGTACTCGCCGTCGAGCACGAGCGGCGTGAAATCCTGCGATGCCGCGCAGTCGTCGAAGCTCACGGTGTGCTCGACGTGACGTAGCTCAGTCGTGGGGTAGCTGTCGAAGCCGTCGTAGATGCCGCCGCGCACACCGACGACGACGCCGTCGCGCACGAGCACGAATGCGTCGCCCACGTAAGAGGTGTCCGACAGCCCCACGAGCGGCTCGTCGAGCAGCACGGCCAGCTCGATCACCGTGTTGTCCGGCCCCGCGCCGCCGCCACCCGTGTCACCCGGTCCCTCGGCCTCGATGACGTCGAAGAGCTCCAGGCTGGTCGTCTGCGCCTCGGGCATGAGCGCCACCCGCGGCACCGCCTCGCCGCACACCGGTAGCTGTGGCCACGTCACGACCTCGCGGGAGACGTCGTCGCGATCCGTGACGACCAGGACGCTCGCGGGGGTGAGGAAGTCGACGAGTCGGTCCACGGTGACGGCCGGATCCACGAGGAGTCGCCCGACGTAGAAGTCGTAACGACCGGCCGGCAGCGGCTCGCCCGTCTCGCAGTGCGCGAGCGGCTCGAACGCCGTGTAGGTGAACTCCTCCCCGGCACCCAGGTCGCCCATGGGCACCGGGTCGGTCGTCCGCGACATCGCCACGACGGTGCCCGCCTCCGCGACAAGGATCACCGGCCCGCCCTTGGCGGGTGCACGGAGGTTCGCCAGGGTCGCGTTGATGTGCCGGACCTCGACCTCGGGCGCGGCCGAGCTGACGGAGACGAGCTCGCGCGGACGCGCCGTGAAGTGCGCACCCTCGGTCGCCCCGGTGCCCGCGCGCGGTGTTGGTGATCCGCAGCTGCCCTGCACTCTCGCCGGCTCCGGAGTGGCCGACGGCGAGTCCTCGGGGAGTGCTTCTGCTGGCTCGCGATCGGTGAGCTCGAGCGTTCCGAAGTGCGCCCACGTGTTGAAGGGCGCGCTCTCGGGCTTCGTCGGCAGGCCAAGGGCCTGACCCGCGAGCAGCCGGTAGCCGCCCGCGCCGAGGTGGACGCCGTCGGACCCCGTCGGTGCCCCGGGGCACGCCACGAACGCGCCGAACTCCCGGCGCTCGACGATCTCGTCGGGCGCGAGCGCGCGTGCGGCTGGCGCGTGGTCGAGGAAGGCGTAGCCGACGACGACGGCGGGATCGCCAGCCGCCGTCGCGACGAGGACCGGTCCGCTGCCCTCGGGCAGCTGTAGCTCGCGCTCGCGGATGTTCGTCACATGGACCGGGAAGGCGGTCGAGACGCCGACGGGGAGCACGAGGTCCTCCCCGGGGGAGGTGATGGCCACCCCGGTGTAGTACCGCGCAGGATCGGGGGTCTGATCCGCGACCTCGCTGTCCGAGGAGAGCCAGGGCACCAGCTCGGCGATGGACGTCCCGGCGCTCTGCCACGCGCACACCGACTCGGCGGTCACGAGGTGGGGCCCGGCGGGTGGCAGCGGCGCGCGCAGGTACCCGTTCGTCGCGGCGAGCACGCCGCCGCCCGCGAGCACGGCCACCCCGAGCAGGGCGGACCCGATCCGCGCCCTCGTCGATGCCATCAGCGCTCCCCGAAGTCGACCTCGGTGGGCCCGAGCGTCGCCACGACGTAGTTCGGCAGCCCGAACTCGTCGATGTAGTCATACACCGTGAATCCGAGGATCGTGTAGGGACCTGTGGGTTCGAACTCGGTGTAGTCCTCCTCGGCTGCGCAGTCGTGGAAGATCGTGAAGGCAGCGGTCCTCGTGTCGCCGTCGGTCCACGTCTCGGGCTGCGCCCCACCCCAGCCACCGGTGTACTCGTCCGCCACCACCACGCCGTCGCGGACGAGCACGACGTTCTCGTCCAGGAACGTGAGCTCGTGGGTGGGACCGTCGTACGTGAACTCGTACGTGACGGCGGGGCCGCCGCCGGGGTCCTCGACGAGCCGCTCGTCCTCGATCGACCACGAGGCTCGGCCCGCGAACCTCGCCATGCCCGCCGGGAACGCGGAGTCGAACGCGAAACCGTCGATCGACTCGCCGCACTCGGGCAGCACGGGCAGTTCGACCTGCGTGCGGGTGGCCCCCGGGGTGTCGGTCACGGCGAGCGCGCCGACCCGCTCCCACATGCTGAGCGGAAGGGAGTAGCCCAGGTCGGAGAACAGCTGACCGACGTAGGCCGTGTACTGCCCCGAGTCGAGGTACGGGTAGGTGGCGACATCGCCGACGCCGGGGCATCGGTACATCGGCCCGAATCCGGTGTAGCTCACGAAGCCCCCCGGCGGTACTTCCGCGGGACCGGGTGGGGGATCGAGGCGCGCGAAGCCGACGACGACGCCGGCCGCGTCGACCGCGAACAGCACCGGCCCCTCGGCGACATCGACGACGAGCGGGTCATCGGTCGGGTTGCCGGTGTTCTCAAGGACCGCCGTGACGGTGAGCGCTTCCCCGACGCCGACGCTGAGGTCGAGCGGCCAGCCCTCGACGTAGACCCGGAACCAGCCGTCCGGGTCCAGGGTGGTGATGAAGTCGGTGGCGCACGCCCGGTGGGGTTGCACGGACACTGCGCCGCTCGTCGTCGGCGTGGGACGGGGCTCGACGTCGTGCGTGGCATCAGGTACGCCGCCCAGGTCGAGTCGTCCGAGATACCCGCATGACCCCAGGTGTCGAACGGTGACCCCTGGGGTGACTCGCTCCAGCCGAGTGCCTGCGCGGTGGTGAGCGGATAGGACCCGGCAGCGAGGTGGATGCCATCGGGAGCGGTTGGTGCACCGGGGCAGGCGATGAACGGGCCGAAGCCCGAGTAGTTCGCCGACTCGCCGAGCGCGAGCCTCTGCGCCGTCGGTTCGTCGCGCAGGACGGCGTATCCGACGACGGTGGGGTCGTCGTCACCCGCAGTCGCGACGAGGACTGGTCCACTCCCTGCAGGGACTCGGATCTCGTCGCGGTAGTTGTTGGTGAGATGGACCGCGAAGTCCACCGGTTGCTTGACGTCAACCGCTAGGTCTCGCTCGGTCGAGTTGAGCGGCACGAGTGTGTAGATGGCCGAGCTGACCCCCTGCCACGTGCAGACAGCCTCGGCCGTGACGAAGCGTGGCCACGCGACCGGTGTCAGCACTGGCCCGTGTCCGGGCCCCGAGCCGAGCCGGGCGACCGCGACGCCCGCCCCGGCGAGCAGTGCGAGGGAGAGTGTCGAGGCGCCTGCGGCGCGCAGTGTCCGACGACGGCGGGCCTTGGCCCGGACGGCCGCCTCAGGGACCCGGTACCCCGCGGCCTCGTGCTCGGCGGCGGAGCGCGCGGCGGCGGCGTGGAGGGCGGCCGTGGCCTCGGCGGCCCGGGGGCCGTCGTCGTCGGCCTCGTCGGTGCTGCCGACCAGGTGGCGGACGGCGCGCCAGCGGGTAGAGCGGCGGTGTGCGTCCAGGTGGATCGTGAGGATGGCACGGCGCACGTAGCGCTCGGCGTCGTCGGGCGTGAAACCCTGCCGGATGCGGGAGAAGACCTTGACGAGCGCATCCTGGACGAGGTCCTCCGCGGCGGAGCGGTCGCCCGCGACGAGGAGCGCATAGCCGAAGAGGGCGCCCCCGCGCTCGCGGGCGAGCACCCCCAACGCGTCGCCACGCTCCGCGCTCCGTGTCACGTGCCGTGCCCCCTTGTCAACGACGGCGCCCGTCACAGCCCAAGACGCTCGCCGCCCATGAAACGTTGCCCCGAAGGACAAGATCTCACGGCATGGGTGCATCCGGGCAGATCGCTGGCAATATTCTCCGCATGGACGTCTCGGTGCACACCTATGAGAAGGGTGGCCGGTCCGTCGTCGAGGTGGGCGGCGAGATCGACGTCTACACCGCGCCCGTGCTCCGTGAACGGCTCGCGGCGTTGCACGAGGCGGGCCACCACGACATCGTGGTCGACCTGCGCGCCGTGCGGTTCATGGACTCCACAGGGCTCGGAGTGCTCGTGGGTGTGCTCAAGCGGGTGCGCCTCGCGGGCGGGAGCCTCGCGCTCGTGATCGACGACGAACGCATCCTCAAGGTCTTCCGCATCACGGCCCTGACGCAGATCTTCGAGATCCACGCGACGCTCCCCCAGGCACTCGCCACGCCGCTGCCGCCCGCGGCGACCCCGAGCTCGCCGTCGCCGTAGCGCCGAGCCCTGCCCGCGAGGTCAGAGCTCGGCGGCGTAGGCCCGTGCCTCGGCGAGGGTCGTACCTGCGGGGAGCCAGATGACCGTGGGGCAGTCGTCGCGGAGGGTCCGCAGCTGCACCTCGCTCACCCCGAAGTCACCCACCGGCACGATCAGGTGCGTGCCGGTCAGCCCGGCCACGACCTGCTCCTCGGGGTAGCTCGCCGGGTCGAACGCCCCGGGGTCCTCGCCGATCGTCGTCCGGGAGTCTTCCCCCCACACCTGGCTGATCGACGTGCCCTCGGGTCCCCAGCGAAGGCTCTGCGGGTCGTACGCGGTGCCGACGGTCTCGACGGGGGCACCGGCGGGCGAACCGTCGAGGAGCTGGGTGATCGTGATGGGCTCGCAGCTTGGCGGATCGATACCGTCGGCCTCGGGTGCCGTGATGGTGAGCCGCCCGCCGTGCTCGATGTTCTCGAACGCCCAGTCGACGCTCCCGGCGGGTGCCTCGTAGCTGTGCGCCACCCACACGCCGTACTCGCCGGGCGGTAGCGCGGTGCGGTAGTCCACGTTCCCCGCGGGGCGCTCCTCGCCGGGGTTGCAGAGCACGAAGGGTCCGAAGCCCTCCCAGGTGTGCTGGCCAGGGTCGAGCGTGCTGGGCCCCGGCGCCTCCCGCAGCCACGAGTAGCCGACGACGACGCTCTCGCGCACGGCGATGAGGTAGGGGCCGTCCCCGACCGAGTCCTGTCTCGAGCGCCCGTCGGTGATCGTGAGGGTCGCCCTGATCTCGACGTCCGCGCCCTGAGCGACGAACGGGTCGTGAAGGTTCAGGCTCAACGGGATCGGGGTGTCGAAGATCGGGAACGCCTCGCCGGAACCGCACGCGCCCGTCTTCGCGCCGGGGACGAGCTCGGGCCAGACGACGGGGGCGGTCTCCGGGTCGGTGATGGTGAGCGTGCCCTCGCGGCCCACGAGATCGAAGGCCCAGTTGAACTCCGAGGAGTTCCGCTCAGCGTCGGGGCGGAGCGTGATCGCGGTATGCACGCCGTAGGTGCCGACGGGCAGCGGGGTGCGATCTGTCGCCTCGCCAGTGGGGCGCAGCTCGCCCTGCTCGCACACCACAAACGGTCCGAAGTCGTCGCGCGGGTACTCGTCGTTCCCGGGGACGGTGTCATGGCCGAGCGAGGAGGGCCATGAGAAGCCGACGACGACGCCGTCGCGGGCCGCGAAGAGATACGGCCCGTCGCCGCCGGACAGATCGAGCGGTTCGCTGTCGAAGTTCTGCACGGTGACCGTGACCGGCGGTGCCTGGCCGGCCGGGGCAGAGACTTCGGTCGGTGTCAGCTCGAGCCACACGAGACCGTCGATGGCCGGCAGGTTCGTCACGACCGAGCCGCACGCGCCGAGGGGGAGCGAGGTGTCCGCCGTCGGCAACGGTGACGTCGGTGTCACGGCCGGCCCGACTGCGCCGTCGTCGGGCAGGAACTGCGCCGCGCCGAACGCGAGCCCGAAGGCCGCCGCGACCCCGACGACGCCGTAGCTCGCCTGTCGTGTCCGGCGACGCCGCGCCCCCCGCCCGCGCAGCGCATCGACCGGCAGCGCCCCGGCTCGCCGCGATGCGCCGTCGGCCACCTCGCCAAGAATGCGTTCGAGCTCGTTGCTCATGACAGCCCCCGTCGGTTCACGATCTGGATGTCGGACTCTTCCTCGTCCCGCGCGCCGCCGTCCGCGGCCGCCACGAGGTGCCCGAGCCGCTTGACCCCGGTGCTGAGGTACCGCTTCACGGCGCCCTCGCTGATGCCGAGCCGTTCGGCGATCTGCCGCACGGTGAGGTCGTCGTAGTAGCGCAGGACGACGCACGCACGCTCGCGGCGCGGCAGGTCGGTCAGCGCTCGGCGCACGTCGAGCTCCTCGGGGGTCGTGACGACGTCGTCGGCCACGTCACCCGTCGCGACGAGGTGGCGGACGCCGCCCCAGCGGGTGGAGCGGCGACGCGTGTCGAGGAAGAGGTTGAGGATGGTGCGCCGCACGTAGGCCTCGGCGCTCCACAGGTCGTCGATGCTGCGCGAGCGCGCGAACGTCCGCACGAGCGCCTCCTGGACGAGGTCCTCGGCGGCGGAGAAGTCCCAGGTCAGCAGGTAGGCGTAGCCCACCAGCGCCCGGCCGCGCTCCCGCGCCAGCCGTGCGACGACCTCGTCGTGCCTCGACATCGGGCTTCCCCTCGCCTCGGGCCACGGCACCCCGGTGGTGCCGCCCTCACCCGTGACAACGAGGGAGTTGTCCAGAACGTTGTATCAGTCGACCGTGACGGTCAGTGCGGGGCTCGAGAAACCGAGCGGCTCGCCACCCGCGGCCAGCTCGACGGAGGTGCTCACGGTGTAGCTGCCGGGCGCGAGTGGCAGGACGTCGTCGGCGCACGCGGCCAGCTCAAGCTCGACGTCGAGACCGATCTGCCCGCCTGGAGGGATCGTCGTGTGCTCGTCGAGGAGCACAGGGTCGGTCGGAGTGAGGACCGAGCCGGCATAGGGCAAGGTGTCACCCTCGACGAGGAACTCGGTGAGCGTGAGCGCACCCGTGTGCGGTATCTCCACGGTGTTGCGGATCGTGAGGTGAGCGGTCAACGTGCCGTCATGCGCGAGGTTCGCGTACTCGATGTCGACCCACAACCCCGCCTCGGCACCCACGGTCTCGGTGACACCGTCGAGGAAGAACGACCGACCGCAGCTGCCGGGGCCGTCGAGCCAGACGGGCTCGGGCATGAAGAGCGGCAGCGGGTCCCCGAGGACGAGGTGGCGTGGCGGTGTCTCGCCCACGGGCGCGGTCGCCGCGTGCACATGGAAGAGCTCTGGTTGGCGAATCCCCGCCCACGATGCGTCGGGGCACCGCTCGAGCACGGTCGAACGCCCCTCGACGAGCTCCTTGTCCGGCTGCTCCCACGGCTCGGTGAAGCCGACGACGGTCCCTGCTGAGCCGGTCACGAGCAACCAGACCCGGAAGGTGTACGGCGGTCGGGCACCCACGGGGGGCTCGACTCCGGGGAAGGCCACGAGCGAGGTCGTGCTCAGCACGCGCGAGGCCTCCAGGTCGCCCGCATCGACTCCGAGGGAGATCTCCATGTCGTGGGTCACGTTGGGGCCTTGCGCCTCGACCGGGACGCCGGTGATCGCGGCGAAGGCCTCGTCCGGGGGCAGTCCGCACGCGAGCGCCGCCTCGTCTTCGGGAGGTGCCGTCGCATCGGGTCCACCCGCGGAGAGCGGCAGTGGCGGGGCGAGGGACAGCTCGTGCGACAGGTCAGGGAGCGCGGTTGCCGCGGCGATGCGCGCCACGACGTTGCTCTGCCCGAGCGCCCCGGCCGACGTGGCGCCGGGACACGCCAGCACCCGCACGTCGCGCTCGAGTCCCGGCACCCCGTCCTCCTGGTTCCAGGACTCTGCCCAGCCGACGACCGTCCCTTCGCCATCGGCCACGAGCAGCCAGAGCCGGAAGAGGCTCGGGTGGACGACGTTGTCACTCCAAGGTCCCGGGACGAACTCGACCGTCGTCGACAACGCGAGCTCACCACGCTCTTTCGCCGAGCCCGCCCGCAGCGCGGCGGTCACCGAGATCTCGCCCGCTCCTGAAGGCGTCTGGGTCGTGACCGCCATGCGAGTCACGGCCGCGAACCCCTCTGCGAGGGGCAGGCCGCACGCGGGCGACTCGGCTTCGTCGAACCAGGAGTCCGCCGTCGGCGTCGCGGGCGTGATCTCGGGTGCGGGGCCGGGTGCGGCGAGGCGCGCGGTCCCGAGTGCGAGGCCGACGACGGCGGCCACCGCGGCCACTGCGCTCGCGGCGGTCCTGACGCGCCGCCGACGCCGGAACACCGCGAGCGCGGCGACCGGGTCCATACCGGTGGTGGCGTGTGCCGCGGCGTCGGCCAGCTCAGTCAGCCTGCGTTCGAGGTCAGGGTTCATCGCGTCCTCCAGGTGATCTCGACGTCGTCCTCGACCTCGTTGGTGACGACCTCGCCCAGGCTGGCCAGCCCCTGGGAGAGGTAGCGCTTCACGGTGCCCTGCGCGATGCCGAGCGACTCGGCGATCTGCGCCACCGTGAAGTCCTCGTAGTAGCGCAGCACCACGCAGGCGCGTTCCTGGCGCGGGAGCTCCGCGAGTGCGGCACGCAGGTCGAGGTTGGCGGCGCCGAGTGCCGGGTCGGCGGCAGGGCCGCGGGCGTTCTCTGTGGTGTCACGCTCGGCGATCGTGGGGACGAGGGCGAGCCAGCGGCGCTTGCGGCGGTAGCCGTCGACGAAGAGCGAGGCGATCGTGCGGCGGACGTAGGCCTCTGCCGCGGCGGCAGATGTGAGCTCGACCCCGGCGCGGGTGCGCAGCATCGCCTTGACGAGCGCCTCCTGGGCGAGGTCTTCCGCCTCGCGCAGCTCGCCCGTGAAGAGGTACGCGTAGCCGACGAGCGCGTGGCCCCGCGACTCGGCGAGGGTGGCGAGAAGGGCGTCGCGGCGCATGGTGTCCCTTCGTCGGCCCGGCCGCTGCTCGGTGCGTCAGCTGCTCAGTGTGTCAACGACTCAACGACCGGCCAGCCCGAAACGTTGTCCCGTCCCGTCCGCCCGTGGCACGGGAAAGAGGTGTGGAGCCAGCTACCCTCCAGAGCCGGCGCCACACCTCTTGGATGCGGGCGATGCCGGCGCCCCCCTGCAACGCCGGAATCTCCTTCTACCTGTCACAACGCTGGGCAGGAGCAAAAGGTTGGGAGGAAGTTGCATCGAGCTTTGCGGCGGGTTTTGCTGCGGGACCCTGTGGTCAGTCGACCAGTGTCACTTCCTGCGGGTTAGCGATGACGATGACCGGGTCCGAGGAGGGTGTCGTGGCATTCCCTTCCGCGTCGGTCACCTCCTTGAGGACTGCGGTGACGTACGGCCAGAGCGTGTAGGTGCCCTCGACGTCCTGGGCCGAGCCCAGTGAGCCGTCTGGACCACACATCACGAGGATCTGGTCGGCGACCGTCTCCACCTGAGTCTCGGGGGTGATCTCAGCGAGGTCGACGTCACCCCCGTCGGGGACGACGAAACCCACCACGATCCCGTCGGAGTCGACGAGTGCGCCACTCACGCCCTGCGTGATGTTCGCGAGGACCGTCTGACCACCCGATGCGCCGACGAAGCCGGCGATCTGCGGCACCGCGGCCCCGGACCACGGCCCCTCGGGCAGGTCGACGGCGAGAGTGAGGCCACCGGCGTCGGGCAGCGTGTGGATCGAGTCGGGCCCGGGCTGCCCGCACGCGAAGACCTCGCCGAACGGGTTGTCGGGCTCGGGGTCGATCCCGCCGAGCTCGATGGGGTAGGTCACGCCGACCGCGCGCTGGGCGAATGCCGCACCACTCGCGAGGCTGCCGTGCGCCTCGGCGACGGCGATCAGGTCGAACGAGCCGGACAGCAGCGGCTCGTCACCACCGCAAGGGGTGTCGGGCAGCGCCGTCACGGTGCCGGTGCTCGTCGTGCCGGGGGGCGAGACCGCAGGTCCGAGTCCCGTCTCGGCCGTTGCCACGATCACGCCGTCGGCGTCGACGAGGAACAGCGTCCAGCCCAGCTCGAGCAGCTGCGCACCGTTCGGCAGGTAGTACTCGAGCTCGGCAGCCGCACCGTTCGCGTCCTGAGTGATCGAGAGCACCTCGGCATACCCGGCGTCGTCGGTCTGCGGAGTCGATGACTCCTCCCGCACGAACGCCTCAAGCCGCACCCGCTGCTCGAACTGGGGCAGGGTCGTCCCGCACGCCCCGGACAGCGTGAACGGCGACAGGGTCGCCTCGGTGGTGGGACTCGGGTCCACCGACGGCGAGCCGGCGGGCGGCGTCGGCCCGTTCGCCAGCAGCCCGGGTAGCTGGGCGACGCCGACGGCGAGCGCTCCGACGGCGCACGCGGCGACGACGGTCGTGCTCGTGTAGCGCAGTGCCCGACGACGGCGGATGCGGGTGGCCATCGCGCCCACGCGGGACGTGAGGGCGTCGTCGTCGGCCGTTCGGCGCGACGCGCCGGCCTCGGCGAGGTCCTCGAGGGCGTGCTCAAGGTTGAAGCTCATCGCGCTCTCCTTCCCTGGACGGGAGTGGTCTCGAACTCTTCGCTCAGGTCGTGCTCCACGGGGCCGAGCGTCTGCTCGAGCGAGTGCACGGCGTCGGACAGGTACCGCTTGACGGTGCCCTGGCTGAGCGAGAGGTGGTCGGCGATCTGCCGGATGGTCAGGTCCTCGTAGAAGCGCAGGACGACGCACGCCCGCTCGCGCGGGGACAGCGTGCCGAGCGCCTGGAACACGTGCATGCGGTCCGTCACGAGCGCCTCGGTCCGGGCGCCGCCGTCGGACTCGGGGGTGGCTGTCAGGTGCCGGATCGTCGCCCAGTGCTTGCGGCGGCGGAAGCCGTCGAGGTAGATCGTCAGGACGGCACGCTTGACGTACGCCTCGGGCGAGAGCACGGCGTCGGCCCGCAGCCTTCCCGAGAACGTCTTGACGAGCGCGTCCTGCACGAGGTCCTCGGCCTCGGCCGTGTCCCCGCACAGCAGGAATGCGTACCCGACGAGCGCGCGGCCGCGATCGCGGACCAGCTCGTCGAGCACCGACTCCCAGCGGGCCATGGGGCTCCTCCTCGCGTGCGGCGCCCGGGTGGCACCTCGTACCCACTGTGACGAACGACAATCTCGAAAGGTTGGGGCACGGGCTCACGTGCGATGAATCCACCGTAGACTCGGCCCGGATTCCCGGCGCCCGTGCCGGGTTGTTTTCGTCCTGGCCCACGAGGCCGGGCCGTCGGACAGACGTCAAGGAGGACGGATGTTGACTCTCGGGACAACGAGTCTCGTCATCGTGGGGGCCATCGCGGCGATCGCCGTTCTCGCCCTCATCTTCGCCGTGGTGCTGCGCCGCCAGGTGCTTGCAGCGGACGAGGGAACCAAGTCGATGCAAGACATCGCGCAGGCGATCCAAGAAGGTGCGAGCGCGTACCTCAGTCGACAGTTCCGCACCCTGCTGCTGTTCGCGGCGGTCGTCTTCGCGCTGCTGTTCCTCCTGCCGGGCGACGGTGGCATCAAGATCGGCCGGTCCATCTTCTTCCTCCTCGGCGCCGGGTTCTCCGCGGCGATCGGCTACCTCGGCATGTGGCTCGCCACGCGCGCCAACCTGCGCGTCGCGGCCGCGGCGTCGCAGCCGGGCGGCCGCGCCGAGGGCGCGCGCATCGCGTTCCGCACGGGCGGCGTGGTCGGCATGTGCGTCGTGGGCCTCGGACTCGTGGGCGCGGCCGCCGTCGTGCTCATCTACCGCGGCGACGCACCGGCCGTCCTCGAAGGCTTCGGCTTCGGGGCGGCGCTGCTCGCGATGTTCATGCGCGTGGGTGGCGGCATCTTCACCAAGGCGGCGGACGTCGGCGCCGACCTCGTGGGCAAGGTCGAGCAGGGCATCCCCGAGGACGACCCCCGCAACGCGGCGACCATCGCGGACAACGTGGGCGACAACGTCGGCGACTGCGCCGGCATGGCGGCGGACCTCTTCGAGTCCTACGCCGTGACGCTCGTCGCCGCTCTGATCCTCGGTAAGGCGGCGTTCGGTGAGCACGGCCTCGTGTTCCCGCTCGTGGTCACCGCGATCGGCGCGCTCGTCGCAGCCCTCGGCGTCATCATCACGAAGGTGCGCGGCACCGAGTCGGGCCTGACGGCGATCAACCGCGGCTTCTACATCTCCGCCCTCTTCGGCGCCGGGCTCGCCTCGATCGCCGCCTACGTCTACCTGCCGGCCACGTTCGCCGGCCTGGGTGGCGGGCCGCTCGCCCAGCACCCCGGCGACCCGCGGCTCGTGGCGTCGCTCGCCGTCATCATCGGCGTCGTGCTCGCCGGCGTGATCCTCTGGGTCACGGGCTACTTCACCGGAACCGAGTCGAAGCCCACGCTGCACGTCGCACGCACCTCGCTCACGGGCGCGGCGACCGTGGTGCTGTCCGGCATCGGGGTCGGCTTCGAGTCCGCCGTCTACACCGCGGGCATCATCGCCGCCGCGATCCTCGGCACGTTCCTGCTCGCGGGCGGCTCGATCTCGCTCGCGCTGTTCCTCGTCGCGCTCGCGGGCTGCGGCTTGCTCACGACCGTGGGCGTCATCGTCGCGATGGACACCTTCGGCCCCGTGAGCGACAACGCCCAGGGCATCGCCGAGATGTCCGGGGACGTCTCCGAGGAGGGTGCGCAGATCCTCACCGAGCTCGACGCCGTGGGCAACACGACGAAGGCCGTGACCAAGGGCATCGCGATCGCCACGGCCGTGCTCGCCGCGACGGCGCTCTTCGGCTCCTACGCCGACGCCGTGTCGTCCTCGCTGCGCGAGGTGGGACAGGCGATCGAGGAGAGCGACGTCGTCGCCGCGATGCTCGAGTACTCGATCATCTCGCCGGTCACGCTCGTGGGCGTGATCCTGGGTGGCGCGACCGTGTTCCTGTTCTCGGGTCTCGCGATCGACGCCGTGACCCGCGCCGCCGGTGCCATCGTGTTCGAGGTGCGCCGGCAGTTCCGCGAGAACCCCGGCATCATGACGGGCGAGACCCGACCCGAGTACGGCAAGGTCGTGGACATCTGCACCCGCGACTCGCTGCGAGAGCTCGCGACCCCGGGGCTGCTCGCCGCGTTCGCGCCGATCGCGGTCGGCTTCGGGCTCGGTGTCGGGCCGCTCGCCGGCTTCCTCGCCGGGTCGATCGCGACGGGCGTGCTCATGGCCGTGTTCCTCGCCAACTCCGGCGGCACGTGGGACAACGCCAAGAAGATCGTCGAGGACGGGCACTACGGCGGCAAGAACTCGCCCGCGCACGAGGCTGTCGTCATCGGCGACACGGTGGGCGACCCGTTCAAGGACACCGCCGGCCCCGCGATCAACCCGCTCATCAAGGTCATGAACCTCGTCGCGCTGCTCATCGCCCCGGCGATCGTGGTGATCTCGACGGGTGACGGGGCGAACCACGTGGCGCGCATCTCGATCGCCATGGTCGCGGCGCTCGTGGCGTTCGGCGCCGTGATCTACTCGCGGCTCTACGCGGCCAAGGTCGACCGGCAGAGCACGCTCGGCCTGCCCGACGAGTCCGACAAGATCGACGTCGTCTGACCCGCGCTCCTCGACGGCCCGGTCTCCCTCGCGGAGGCCGGGCCGTCGTCGTTGCGGGGAGCTCGACGGTGTGCCCGTGTCCCGGCGTCACGGCGGGCGAAGTTGCCAGAGTGACGGAGTGCGACCAGTGGGGGCCACTTCAGCCTCAGCAGTCACATCTGTCACTCCACCCGCCGTGACGCCGGAGCGGTGCGCGGGCTTCAGGGCCGGAGCGGTGCGCGGGCTTGGGGACCGGAGCGGTGCGCGGGCTCGCCGGCCGGGTAGTGGTCGCGGGCGTCGGGCGCGGGACAATGGCGCGGTGAACCCTCCGGACCAGCAGCTCGTCGATGCCCTGCGCTCCGACCTCGCCGCCGCGCCCTACACCGTCGCGGCCGTCGAGTCCTTGCTGGGTCCGGTGGCGAACGGCGCCCTCGGCCGGGAGCAGGCGCTGCCCGCCTTGCGCGTCACCGCACAGGCGCGCGAGCCGCTCGCCGTCCTCACCCGCACGTTCCTGCTCGGCCGGCCGACCACGCGCGCACTCCTCGACACGGCCCTCCCGTCGCTCGGGACGAGCGGTGCGGCCCGACTCGGTCTCGTCGAGACGGCGGGGGCCGACGACGGCGACCCGGTGCGGCCGGTGCTCGACCTGCGGCCCTACGGGGCGAGCGACGCGGCCGGCGATCTCGCGTGGTGGCTCGCCTCCGACCTCGGCGAGCTGGCGACGGGCCGGGCGCTGCGCACCGATCACGTGCTCGGCGTCGGCGGGGCGTCCACGACCCTCGCGCAGCTCACGGTGCGCTCCCCGCGCGGCCGCGCGCTCGACCTCGGCACGGGCTGCGGCGTCCAGGCGCTGCACGCCTCGCGCCACTGCGACGCGGTCGTCGCGACGGACATCTCTGCCCGGGCGCTGTGGTTCGCGGCGTTCAATGCCGCTCTCGCCGGTGTGCGACTCGACCTGCGCGAGGGCTCGATGCTCGAGCCGGTCGCGGGGGAGCAGTTCGACCTCGTGGTGTCCAACCCGCCGTTCGTCATCACGCCCCGCGTCGCCGGTGTGCCCGAGTACGAGTACCGCGACGGCGGGGGTACGGGGGACGCCGTCGTCCGCGGCCTCGTCGCCGACGTGGGCCGCGTGCTGGCGCCGGGCGGCGTGGCCCAGCTCCTCGGCAACTGGGAGGTGCGGGCCGGACAGGACTGGCAGGAGGCGGTGGAGCCCTGGCTCGCCGCGTCTGGTCTCGACGGTTGGGTGGTGCAGCGTGAGTCGCTCGACCCCGCCGAGTACGTCGAGACCTGGCTGCGCGACGGCGGATCGACGCCCGAGCGCGACCCCGAGGGCTGGGCCAGGCTCTACGGCGCGTGGCTCGACGACTTCGCGGCCCGCGACGTGAGCGCGATCGGCTTCGGGTTCATCACGCTGCGCCGGCCGGCGAACGGCGCGGCACCGACGTTGCGCCGGGTCGAAGAGGTCACCGGGACCGTCCAGCAACCCCTCGGCGGGGTGATCGGCGCTTTCCTCGACGCGCACGACTGGCTCCAGGCGCACGACGACGACGCCCTCGTGGCCGAACGGCTCCGGGTCGCCGGTGACGTCACCGAGGAGCGCTACCTCACGCCGGGCCGGGCCGATCCGAGCGTCGTGCTGCTGCGCCAGGGCGGCGGGTTCGGGCGCACCGTCCAGGTTGGTACGGCCGTCGCCGGGCTCGTGGGGGCGTGCGACGGTGAGCTCAGCGTGGGCCAGATCATCGCGGCGCTGGGGCAGATCCTGGATCGGTCGACGGCCGATGTCGCGCGCGAGGTCGTCCCCACCGTCCGCGGGCTCGTCCGCGACGGTCTCCTCCTCGCCCCATAGCCGCCAGTACCTTGCCCCTCAGCCGCACTACCCCGCGGGGGCGGGATGGAGAGCCATCGTGAGGACCGCTTGGAGCATGCGGCGCTGCTGAGTCGGGCCGCCCTCGACGTGCGGGGTCGCGTGCATGAGCTGTTGGTGACCCAGCACGGCGGCGAGGGCGACGACGGCGCGCGCCCGGGCCTCGACGGGCTCGTGCCCCAGCTCTTCGAGCAGCGCGGCGATCGAACCGATCCGGCGCTCCGTCACCCGGGTCACGACCGGGGCGACACCGGGCAGGTCGAGCTGCCCGTACAGCGCGCGCTCGCCCGTGCCTGGTCCACGGCGCCGGGCGACGACCGCGAACAGTGCGGTCAACCGCTGCGCCGCGTCACCCCCCGCGGCCTCGGCCTCGGAGATCATGTCCTCGGTCTGCTGCGCCCACCGCACCAGCACGGCGTCGACGAGCGCCTGCCGGTTCGCGAAGTGCCAGTAGAACGAGCCCTTCGTCGCGCCCAGCTCGCGGGCGAGGGCTTCGACGCGCACGGCATCGAGCCCAGCACGGGCGAAAGTCGCGACGGCGGCGTCGACCCAGTCCCCCGCGCTGAGCCGGCTCGCCTCCACCATGAACCATACGCTAGCGTACGGTCCACCATTCGCCGCCGTACGGAGTGCAGGAGCGCCGAGATGCCCAGCCCGGACAAGGAGCACGCGCACCGCCCTGCAACGGACCACGTGGTTCCGGGCGAGCCGACAAGGCCCACCCCGACTCCCACGTCGACACCGCCTCCCACGTCGACACCGACTCCCACGTCGACACCGACTCCCACGTCGGCACCGACTCCCACGTCGGCACCGACTCCCACGTCGACACCTACCCCGCCCCGGCAGCGACCTTCCTTCCGCTCCCTCGCGTTCGCGGACATCCCGCGGCCCGACCACGCGGACGTCATCGTCATCGCGAAGCTGCCGAGCACTCCGGACGACCCCGCGGTCTGGGCACGCGAGGTCTTCGCCCCGGGCTCGGCGCCCGGCTGGGTGCGCCTGCTGTTCGCGCTGCGCGCCCTCCTCGTTCCGCTCCTCGGTGTCGAGCCCGCCCCGCGCGGGGTGTTCGACGTCGTGCGCGTCGAGGGCGAGGAGGCGCTCATGGCCGCGGACGACAGGCACCTGGACTTCCGGTGCGCCGTCGGTGTGGACCCGGCGGCGGGCCTGGTGCGGGTGACGACGGCGGTCCGCCTGCACGGCTGGCGGGGGCGCCTGTACTTCGCACCCGTGCGGCTCGCGCACCCGGCCGTCGTCGAGGCGATGGTGCGCCGTGCCGGGCGTCGGCTCCACCGAGCGGGGCGCGGCAGCTCAGTCTGAGGGCTGGTTGCCCCGTCCAGCGCTCTCGGTCATCGCGCGCGTGCTGGCGGCCAGGTCCTCGAGGAACCGGGCCACGGTCGCACGTGCTTGAGGGTCGAGCCTCGCGGCGGCGTGGAACCGCTGGGACTGCATCCGGCCCACGGAGCTCGTGGCGGCCGCGTGGGTCTCCGGTGTGACGGCGAGGGTCAGGGCGCGTCGGTCGGTGGGGTGCGGGGTGCGGACGAGGTGCCCGCCCTTCTCGAGCCGGTCGAGCAGCTTCGTCGTGGCGGCGCTGGAGATGCGCAGGTGCTCCGTGAGCTTGCGCGGAGTGATGACGAGCCCTTGGTGGGTCGCGAAGATGATGTACCGCAGCGCGCGCATGTCGGTGTCGTTGAGCTTCATGTAGCGGCGGGAGAACGCGCGCATCTCCTCCTCGGCCTCGCGCCACGAGGCGATCGCCGTCATGATCCGCGTGATCTGGTCGAGCTCTTCCTCGGTGAAGCCTGACGTGTCGACCATCTGCTGTGCGGGGTCGATGCGCCGGATGTCATAGAGAGAGACGTTCTCGCTGGAGTCACCCTCGGGTACGTCGGTCATTTGCGTAGGGTATCCATCCTGGTTACTATCCACGGTAAGTATCTCGCTCAGTAAGCAACAACGCAAGCAAGGATGGTGTGCGATGCTGACGCAGGACGATGACGTGGTTCTTCTTGGGCCGGGCGGCGCCCCAGTCGGCACAGCCCGGCGATCAGCCGTGCACTCCGACGTCACTCCCCTGCATCTCGCATACTCCTGCCACGTGAGCGACCGCGCCGGGCGCGTCCTGGTGACGCGGAGGGCACTCGACAAGATTGCTTGGCCCGGGGTGTGGACGAACGCGTTCTGCGGTCATCCACGACCCGGCGAGTCGGTGGTGGAGGCGGTACGGCGCGGCGCGCGTCACGAGCTCGGCGTCGAGCTTCTCGAGCTCCGCGTCCTGCTGCCGAGCTTCCGCTATCGCGCTACGGACGCCCGCGGTGTCGTGGAGAACGAGCTCTGCCCCGTCTACGCGGCGACCATCGAGTCGGAGCCAGAACCGAACCCGACGGAGGCGCTCGAGCACGCATGGCTCACCCCGCACGACCTCGCGACCGCGGTCGGGGCCGCACCGTTCGCGTTCAGCCCCTGGCTCGCGCTGCAGCTCGACGCGCTCGAGCAGCTCCGGCTCGCCCCGCAACCCGCCGGTCGGTCATGACCGCGCCGTCCACACTTGCCCCGGCCTCGCTCCACGCGTCGTTCGCCCGGCAGTTCGACGCCGCGTTCCGGGCACGCCGCGAGGATGCGGCCCGCTACGGCGCACTGCACGGGCGTCTGTGGCAGCACGCCGAGCAGACGTGCAGCGCCGGCAAGCGCATCCGGCCGCACCTCCTGCTCGACGCCTACTGCGAGATGGTCGGCGATCCCGACGGTCAGCCCGCCGCCGACGCGCCCGTCCAGGTCGCCGTCGCCGTCGAGCTGCTGCACGCAGCCTTCCTGCTGCACGACGACGTGCTCGACGGCGACCTGCGCCGCCGCGGGATGCCCAACCTCGTGGCGCGGATGCGCGACGACGCGGGGAGTGCTGGTGGTGCGCCGGGCTCGGTGCGGCACTGGGGGATGACGGGCGGGGTCCTCATGGGAGACCTGCTCCTGACCGAGGCGATGCTGACCGTCGCGCGCGCCGACGTCGGGATCGAGGCCCGCTCCGCGCTCCTGGCTCTCGTCGAGCACGCCATCGTCGAGAGCGTCGCGGGCGAGCTCATGGATGTCGCGTTCAGCGACGGGCTCGCCGCGCCAGACCTGGTCGAGGTCCTCGGCGCCTCGACTCACAAGACGGCCGCGTACTCGTTCGAGCTTCCCCTGCGTGCGGCCGGCGTCCTGGCTGGGGTCGACCGGCGCGCCGACGAACAGCTCGGTCGCGTCGGCCGCGCCCTGGGGCGTGCCTTCCAGCTGCAGGACGACCTGTTGTCGACCTTCGGCCAGGCGGACCTGCACGGCAAGGACGCCTTCAGCGACCTGCGGGGCGGCAAGCAGACGGCGATCATCGCCGCAGCTCGCACCACGGGCGACTGGCCCCAGATCGAGGCCCTGCTGTCCGCCCCCGCCCACCTCACCGAGAGCCACGCCGAGCGACTGAGCCGCTTGCTCGAACGGTGCGGCGCCCGGGCCTTCGTCGAGGCTCTCGTCGATGACGCCGTGACGGCCGTGCGCGCCACGCTCGAGGAGGCCGAGGGCCACGCCCTGCCCGTGGCGGTCCTCGCGACGCTGATCGATCGCCTCGACGGGCGTGTCACGTGAGCGGCTCGTCGCGCCTGGCCCTCTTCACGGCCGCCTCCGACGCAGGGTCCGCGGAGGTGATCCGCTGCTACTCGACGTCGTTCGGTCGCGCGGTGCGCCTCCTCGGCCCGCGGGTTCGCGACCGCGTGCGCGCCGTGTACGCCCTCGTGCGGCTCGCGGACGAGGTGGTCGACGGCGTTGCCGCGGAGGCGGGGCTCGACCACGCGGCCTGCGCCGCCGAGCTCGACGCGCTCGAGGCGCAGACGGTCGCCGCGCTCCGCACGGGGTTCAGCACGAACATGGTGGTCCACTCCTTCGCTGTGGCGGCCAGGTCTGCCGGCATCGACGAGTCGCTCACCGCGCCGTTCTTCGCCTCGATGCGCCGAGACCTGGACACCACCACCCACTCGCTCGACTCCCACGCGGAGTACGTCTACGGCTCCGCGCAGGTGGTCGGCCTGATGTGCCTGCGCATCTTCCTCGCCGGTACGCACGTCGACCCGCGCGACCGCGGGCGGATGGAGTCCGGTGCGCTCCGGCTCGGGTCCGCCTTCCAGAACGTCAACTTCCTGCGCGACCTGGCCGACGACGCCGGACGGCTGGGCCGGCGCTACCTGGGCGACGACGGCACGTGGGGCATCGACGAGACGCGCAAGGACGCGTGGGTCAGCGCGATCAGGTTCGATCTCGCGGCGGCCGCCCGGACCATCCCGCTCCTGCCCCGGGACTGCCGGGCCGGGGTGCGGTGCGCGCTGCGGCTCTTCAGCGCGCTGACCGACCTTCTCGACGACGCCTCGGTCGCAGACCTGACGTCGCGTCGGATGCGCGTGCCACCGCTGCGCAAGGCGGTCGTGCTCGCGGGTGCGCTCGTGCCTACGGCCAGGGCCGGACGGTGAGCGGTTCGGCCCAGCGGCGCGTCGTCGTCGTCGGCGGGGGCGTCGCGGGGCTCTCCACCGCCGCGGTGCTGGCCCGCCACGGCCGGCGCGTCGTCCTCCTCGAGTCGCGCGACCGCCTCGGTGGTCGGGCGGACACGTGGGACACGGGCGGCTTCCGGTTCGACACCGGGCCGTCATGGCTGCTCATGCGCTCCGTCTTCGACCGGTTCTACGAAGGCTTGGGCACGACGACGGCGCACGAGCTCGCGCCGGTCCGCCTCGACCCGGCGTTCCGGGTGTTCTTCGAGGCGTACGACGCTCCCCTCACGGTGCCCGGCAGAGCCGCGGCCGTGGCGGCACTGTTCGAGGAGTTCGAACCCGGCGCGGGTCGGCGCCTCGAGGCGTACCTCGACTCCGCCCGCCGCACGGCCGGCCTCGCGGAGGAGCACCTCCTCTACAACCCGGGAGCCTCGGCCGCCGACTTCGTCAGCCGAGCGACGCTCCTGGCGGCGCCCCGGCTCGCCAACTTGCTCGGCACGTCCTTGCACCGGTTCGTCGCCCGCCGGTTCCGGGACGAGCGCCTGCGCCAGATCCTCGGCTACCCCGCCGTGTTCCTGGGGACCTCGCCCTACCGTGCCCCCGCGATGTATCACCTCATGAGCGCGTACGACCTCGAGGAGGGGGTGTTCTACCCTCGCGGCGGCTTCGGCACCGTCGTGTCGAGCATCGCCGAACTCGCCGTCGGGCACGGTGCCGAGGTGCGCACGGGCGCCCGGGTCACGCAGATCCTGGTCGAGGGCGGTCGGGCGACGGGAGTGCGTTACCGCACGCCCGACGGTGTGGAGCACACCGAGCCGGCGGACGACGTCGTCTCGACGGCCGACCGCCACCACACGGAGACGGCGCTCCTCGGTCCCGGTGCGCGCTCGTACCCGGAGTCGTGGTGGGCGCGGCGGCAGAGCGGGCCGGGCGCGGTGCTCGTCATGCTCGGCGTCCGCGGCAGGCTCGACACCCTCGCGCACCACTCGCTGTTCTTCGCGAGCGACTGGGCGGCGGGCTTCGATGCGATCTTCGGTGCGGCGCCGCACGTGCCCGATCCGGCCTCGCTCTACGTCTGCCGCCCGAGCGCGACCGACCCGGACGTGGCCCCCGCCGGCCACGAGAACCTCTTCGTGCTCGTCCCCGTGCCCGCGGACCCGGGTCTCGGCTCGGGTGGCACGGACGGCGTGGGCGACGCGGCCGTCGAGGCGGTGGCGGACCGGGCGATCGCGCAGATCGCGGCCTGGGCCGGGATCCCGGACCTTGCCCGACGCGTCGTCGTCCGCCGCACGATCGGCCCCGGCGACTTCGCCCGGGACCTCTCGGCGTGGCGCGGGGGGATGCTCGGCCTGGGCCACACGCTCCGACAGAGCGCGATCCTGCGCCCCCAGACACGGTCGCGGCGCGTGCCCAACCTCTTCCACGCGGGCGCGTCGAGCGCGCCGGGGATCGGGCTGCCGATGTGCCTCATCAGCGCCGAGCTCGTCCGCCGGAGCATGGACGGTGAGCGCGGCGCAGCACCACCACGCGCCCTGCTCGACGCGCGGGAGCCCGCGTGAGCTCGATGATCGGTGCCGCGTACCTCGCCGCGATCCTCGTCTCGGCCGCCTGCGTCCTGCTCGTCGACCGGCGCTACCGGCTGTTCGTCTTCCACCGGCCGCGCCGTGCCGCCGCCGTCGTCGCCGCGGGGACGGTGTTCTTCCTCGCCTGGGACCTCGTCGGCATCCACCAGGGGTTGTTCCTCCTGGGTGACGGCGCCGCGCTCTCGGGCGTCGTCCTCGCCCCCGAGCTGCCGATCGAGGAGGTCTTCTTCCTCGCGTTCCTCAGCCTCCTGACGATGGTGATCTACACGGGCGCGCGTCGCGTGCTCCTGGCGCGCTCTGCCCGCCAGGGGGCGCGGCCGGCTGCTGGAGGTGCGCAGTGAGCTACCCGGTCATGGCCCTGCTCGTCGTGGCCTCCGCCGTCGCGATCGCCCTCGGCGTCGGCCTCGTGCGCGGGCGCCGTGCAGCGGCCGCCTCACCGGGAGCGAACGCCGACCCACGCGTGCACCGGGGCGCGGCGCTCGCGACGGCCGGGCTGCTCGTCGTCCTGACCGTCGTCGTCGACTCGGTGATGATCCACGTGGGTCTCTTCGACTACCCGCCGGACGCGCTCGCCGGGGTCCGCCTCGGTCTGGCCCCGCTCGAGGATCTGTCCTACCCGCTCGCGGCGGCCGTGCTCCTGCCGGCCCTGTGGGTCGCGCTCGGTGGGCACGACGGCGCGCACGACCGCGGGCACGACACCGTGCCCGACGACGGCCCAGCGGGAAGCGAGCCACGGCGGGGCGAGCCGTGAGCGCGATGCTTCGCCACCTGTTCCTCGCCTCCCGACCGGTGAGCTGGATCAACACGGCCTACCCGTTCGCGGCCGCGTACCTCATCACGACCCGCGAGGTGGACCTGCTGTTCGTCCTCGGAACGCTGTACTTCCTCGTGCCGTACAACCTCGCGCTCTACGGCATCAACGACGTCTTCGACCACGCCTCCGACGCCGTGAACCCCCGCAAGGGCGGTGTGCACGGTGCCCTGCTGCCGCCCACTGCGCACCGCACGGTGCTCGTCGCCGCGGCCGCGACGAACCTCCCCTTCCTCGTGGCGCTCGTCGTGCTCGGTACGTGGCGGTCCTCGCTCGTGCTGGCCGTGAGCGTCGCGGCGCTGCTCGCCTACTCCGTGCCGGGCCTGCGGTTCAAGGAGGCTCCGGGCCTCGACTCGCTGACCTCGAGCCTGCACTTCGTGACGCCGGCCGTGTTCGGTCTCGCGCTCGCGGGCGCCGCCCCGACCTGGGGTGTCGGTGCCGTGCTGGGTGCGTTCCTGCTGTGGGGGATGGCGAGCCACGCGTTCGGCGCCGTGCAGGACGTCTTGGCGGACCGCGCCGGGGGCATCGCGTCGGTCGCGACGGTCCTCGGTGCCCGCACCACCGTCCGGCTCGCGCTCGCCGCGTGGGTGTGCGCGGGACTGCTGGTCCTGGCGGCCCCGTGGCCCGCACCGCTTGCGGCCGCGCTCGTCGTGCCGTACCTCGTCATCTGCGCCCCGTACCGCAACGTGGCCGAAGCGGGTGCGGCCGCCACGACGCGGGCATGGCGGCACTTCCTCGCCGTGAACTACGGCGTCGGCTTCGCGGTCACGATGCTCTTCATCGCCGCGTGGTAGCCCGGCGTCCTCTACGGTGGGGCCGTGGAGATCGCCCCGGACCGCGCTGCGACGGCCACCAGACCAGTGCAGCGCTCTGCCGTCGCATCCCGCACCGGTGTGGCCCTCGGCGGGCTGACCGCCGTCGTCGGCCTCCTCGCGGTGTGGCTCACGTGGCGGATCTTCGTCACCACGGCGGAGGGGCAGCGCGTCGACCAGGCCGCGATGGACGGCGCCCAGTTCGGCCGCACGCGGCTGTGGCAGATCGCCGAGCCGATCCTCGAGATCGTCTCGATCCCGGCGCTCGGGATCGTGCTCGTCGCGACGATGACCGTCGCGGTGCTGCGACGTCGCTGGATGCTCGCGCTGCAGATCGCCGTCCTCGTCGTCGGCGCCAACCTCTCGACACAGCTCCTCAAGTACTACGTGCTTCACCGACCCGACCTCGACGTCACGTACGTCCTGGCCAACTCCCTGCCGAGCGGGCACACGACGGCGGCCGCCTCGGTCGCGGTGGCCGCCGTGCTCGTGGCCCCACCCCGCGCCCGCCCCGTCGCCACCGTGCTCGGCGGCGCGTACGCGGGACTCACGGGCGTCTCGACCCTCGTGGGGCAGTGGCACCGGCCGAGCGACGTGGTCGCCGCACTCTTCGTCGTGCTGGCGTGGTGCGGGGTCGCGACGGCGATGTCCGCGCTCGGGCGGCGCGCCGAGCCGCGTGGGGGCAGAAGGTCCGGCGGCGGTACGAGGGCCGACGGCGGTCGCCGGCCCGACCGCGCCCCCCGGGAGACTCGCCCACTCCAGCCGGCGCGACGCTTCTCGACCTCCGCGCTCGTCGTCGTCCTCGGCGGCTACCTGCTCGCCGCGATCGCCGGAGCCGCCGCCGGCACGGCCCTCAACGAGACACGGCACGCCGTCTTGCTCGACGGGCGCACCGAGCTCCTGACGGCATACGCTGGCGGCGCGCTGGGGGTCCTCGCGACCACGGGCGCAGTCTTTGCCACGATCCTCGTCGTGCGCACCATGGCGAGACCTCGCGGATACTCGGCGTAGTCTCTCGGTGCGTTCGCCCTCGAGGGTGTCCCCCTGACCGGATGGAAGTAGGTCCGCATGTCCCGCAAGCTCGTCATCGTGGAGTCGCCCGCCAAGGCGCGCACGATCGCCGGCTACCTCGGCGCCGACTTCGAGGTCGAGGCGAGCATCGGGCACATCCGCGACCTGCCGCAGCCGTCCGAGCTGCCCGCGGACATGAAGAAGGGCCCGTTCGGGAAGTTCGCCGTCGACGTCGACGACGGTTTCGCCCCGTACTACGTCGTGGACTCGGACAAGAAGAAGAAGGTCGCCGAGCTCAAGAAGCTCCTCAAGGACTCCGACGAGCTCTACCTCGCCACTGATGAGGACCGCGAGGGCGAGGCCATCGCGTGGCACCTGCTCGAGGTGCTCCAGCCCAAGGTGCCCGTCAAGCGCATGGTGTTCCACGAGATCACGCGCGAGGCGATCAACCGGGCGCTCGAGTCCCCGCGCGACCTCGACGAGCGGCTCGTCGACGCCCAGGAGACCCGCCGCATCCTCGACCGCCTCTACGGCTACGAGGTCTCCCCGGTGCTGTGGCGCAAGATCGGTCCGGGCCTGTCCGCCGGTCGCGTGCAGTCCGTCGCGACACGCCTCGTCGTGGAGCGCGAGCGGGAGCGCATCGCCTTCGTCGCGGCGTCGTACTGGGACATCACGGGAACCTTCCAGGTGTCCGACGACGGCGAGCCCGCCTTCGACGCGCGCCTGAGCTCCCTCGGGGGTCGGCGCGTCGCGACCGGGCGTGACTTCACGGACCGCGGCGAGCTGCGCGGCGACGCCGTCCAGCTCGACGAGGCGGCAGCCACGGCACTGGCCCGCGCGCTCGCCAACGCCGAGTTCCGGGTGCTCGCGCTCGAGACCAAGCCCTACACGCGCCGCCCGGCCGCGCCGTTCACGACGTCGACCCTGCAGCAGGAGGCGTCCCGCAAGCTGCGCATGAGCTCGCGCCAGACGATGCGCACGGCGCAGTCGCTCTACGAGAACGGTTACATCACCTACATGCGGACCGACTCGTCCGCGCTGAGCTCGCAGGCGATCGACGCCGCGCGCCGCCAGGCCGCCGAGCTCTACGGCGCCGAGACGGTCCCGGACAAGCCGCGCGTGTACGCCTCGAAGTCGAAGGGCGCGCAGGAGGCGCACGAGGCGATCCGGCCCGCGGGTGACTCCTTCCGCACGCCGCAGCAGGTCGCCCGTGAGCTCTCCGGGGACCAGTTCAAGCTGTACGACCTCATCTGGAAGCGCACGGTCGCCTCGCAGATGGCCGATGCGCGCGGCTCGACCGCGACGGTCCGGCTCGGTGCGGACGCGACGGTCGCGGGGGAGACCTCGCAAGCCGTGTTCTCGGCGTCGGGCACCCAGATCACCTTCCGCGGCTTCCTCGCCGCCTACGAGGAGGGTCGCGACGTCGAGCGCTACGCCGACGACGCCGCTCCCGACGCGAAGGGTGCCGCCCGCGAGACCCGGCTGCCGCGGATGTCCGAGGGCGACGCCCTCGCCGCGACCGAGCTCACGGCGGACGGTCACACGACCTCCCCGCCGCCGCGCTACACCGAGGCGAGCCTCGTCAAGGCGCTCGAGGAGCGCGGCATCGGCCGGCCCTCGACGTACGCCGCGACGATCTCCGTGATCCAGGACCGCGGCTACGTGTCCTCGCGCGGCCAGGCGCTCGTGCCGAGCTGGCTCGCGTTCGCCGTGGTGCGGCTGCTCGAGGAGAACTTCGACTGGCTCGTCGACTACGACTTCACCGCGGAGATGGAGGAGGACCTCGACGAGATCGCCGCCGGCCAGCGCGACCGGGCCGCGTGGCTCGCGCGCTTCTACTTCGGCGACGGCTCCGGCGAGGTCTCCGGCCAGGGGCTGCGCGACCTCGTGGCGAACCTCGGCGAGATCGACGCGCGCGACATCAACACCGTGCCGATCGGCGACGGCATCACGCTGCGGGTTGGCCGTTACGGGCCGTACCTCGAGGTGGCCGACGGCGAGGGCGGCACCCGCCGGGCCTCCGTGCCCGAGGAGCTCGCCCCCGACGAGCTCACCGTCGCCAAGGCGCACGAGCTGTTCACGACGCACGGCGACGGCGACATCGAGCTCGGTGTCGACCCGGCGACGGGCCACCCGATCGTCGCGAAGTCGGGGCGCTACGGGCCGTACGTCACCGAGGTGCTGCCCGAGCCCGAGCTCGACGAGTCGCTCTCCGCCGCGGCGAAGAAGCGCGCGCTCGCCGCGCTGCCCAAGCCGCGCACGGGCTCGCTGCTCAAGTCGATGGCGCTCGACACCGTGACGCTCGAGGACGCGCTGCGGCTGCTGTCGCTGCCGCGCGTCGTGGGCGTGGACCCCGAGACGGGCGCGGAGATCACGGCGCAGAACGGTCGCTACGGGCCGTACCTCAAGAAGGGGACCGACTCGCGCTCCCTGGCCGACGAGGAGTCGATGTTCACCATCACCCTCGAAGAGGCGCTCGCGCTCTACGCGCAGCCCAAGCGGGGTCGGGGTCAGACCGCGGCCGCGCCGCTGCGCGAGCTCGGCGAGGACCCGACGTCGGCCAAGCCGATCACCGTCAAGGAGGGTCGCTTCGGCGCCTACGTGACCGACGGCGAGACGAACCGGACGCTGCCGCGCGACCTGACTCCCGAGACGATCACCTTCGACCAGGCCGTCCAGCTCCTCGCGGACAAGCGCGCCGCCGGGCCGGCCAAGAAGCGCACGACGCGCAAGAAGGCTCCGGCCAAGAAGACGGCGGCGAAGAAGACGGCCACGAAGAAGGCCGCCCCGAAGAAGTAGCCCCACCCTCCGCCGAGCCCGACACTTGGCACCGAGATCGGCACGTAGGAGTGCCCGGCTCAGTGCAGACTGCCGATCTCAGCGAGTGCGGCGAGGGCAGGTGGGTGGGTCCACTAGCGTGGGGGCATGAGTCTCGTCGAGGATCCCCGTACCGCACCGACCATCCGCTGGGGCATCCTCGGCCCCGGCTGGATCGCCGGCACGTTCGCCGAAGCCGTGCTCGGGCACACGCGCGCCCAGCTCGTCGCCGTCGGTTCGCGCAACAACGTCCGGGCCGAGCGCTTCGCCACGAAGTACGGCATCCCGACCACGCACGAGGGCTACGAGCGGCTCGTCGCGGACCCGCAGGTCGACGCCATCTACGTCGCGACCCCCCACTCCGAGCACGCCGAGCACGCGCTGCTCGCGATCGAGGCGGGCAAGCACGTGCTCGTCGAGAAGGCGTTCACCCGCTCCGAGGCCCAGGCGCAGCAGATCGTCGACGCCGCCCGCGCGAAGGGCGTGTTCGTCATGGAGGCGATGTGGACGCGGTTCCTGCCGCACGTCGCCGCGCTGCGCGGGGCCATCGAGCGTGGCGAGATCGGCGAGGTCGTCTCCCTCAGCGCGGACCACGGGCAGTGGTTCGACGTCGGCCCCGAGCACCGGATCCTCAACCCGGACCTCGCCGGCGGCGCACTGCTCGACCTCGGCGTGTACCCCGTGTCCTTCGCGCACGACCTGCTCGGCGTCCCGACGGCCGTGCACGCGAACGGGCGCCTGACCGAGACGGGTGTCGACGGGCAGGTCGCGATCTCCCTGGAGTACCCGGGCGCCCAGGCGCTGCTGAGCACCACGCTGTGGGCCAAGACGCCGACGACGGCCCACATCTCCGGCACGGAGGGCCGCATCGAGGTCGCGGGCGAGTTCTACCGGCCCACCTGGTTCCGGGTCATCCGCCGGGACGGCACCGAGTGGAGCTACGACCGGCCCGTCGACGGCGGCTTCCAGTTCCAGGCCGCCGAGGTCGCCCGCCGGATCGCCGAGGGCGCGACGGAGAGCCCGCGCATCACGCTCGACAACTCGCTCGAGGTCATGCGTACGCTCGACTCGATCCGCGCCCAGATCGGGGTCACCTACCCCGGCGAGTAGGCCGCACCGAGCCGGCGGGACGGGTCACGGGATCGCGGTACGCGCCACCGGTCGCTCGCCCTGGCGCCGGGTCGGATCACGGGACGTTCGACCTGCCGAGCCGCACCCCCGGGGCGGGACGCTGGAGGTGCATCCCGCACGGGGAGGTGGCGCATGGATGCGCGCGCACTGGCGGGCCGGATCGGAACGGCCGTGGCCCTCGCCGCACTGGTCGGCGTGCTCGCCGGCTGGTTCACGCCGCGCGGACCCTTCTCCACGACCGAGGCGCTCGCCACGATCGCCGCCGGCCTCGTGCTCGGACTCCTGGCGGGGCGCGCCATGGGCTCGCGGTGGGCGTTCCTGCTGGCCCCCGTCGTCTTCGTCGCCGCCTTCGAGCTCGTGCGTCGCGGCGAGTCTGGCCCCACGGTCGACGGCATCCACCTCGACTCGCTCTACGGGGCCGCGGCGGCCGTGAGCGGTCGCGGGGTGCACGGTCTGCTCGTGATCGTCCCGATCCTCATCGGTGTCGCGTTCGCGCTGCGGTCACTGCCGCGGTGGGGCGACGTCGTCGTCGGCCTGTTCCTCGTGGTGCTCGTCGTCGGCGTCGCGCGGCCCGCGGGGACGGAACCGATCCGGGACGCCGACGGCGCACCCCTGGCCGGGAGCGTCGCCGAGCTGGCGCGGGTCGAGATCGGCGGCTCGACGCAGACTGTCATGCTGCGCGGCCGCTCCACCGACTCGCCCGTCCTTCTCTTCCTCCCGGGCGGCCCCGGCGGGAGCGAGCTCGGCTCGATGCGGCTGCTCGCCGAGGGGCTGGAGGAGGACTTCGTGGTCGCGACGTGGGACGTGCGCGGGGCAGGCGCGTCGGCGTCGTCGTACCGTCCCGTCGCCGAGCTCACGCTCGACCGGTCCGTCGAGGACGTCCTCGAGATGACGCACTACCTGCGTTCGCGATTCGGGCCGGAGCCGGTGTTCCTCGTCGGCAACTCGTGGGGAACGGTCACAGGGGTGCTCGCGGCCCGGCGCGCGCCGGAGCTCTTCGCCGCGTACGTCGGCACGGGCCAGATGGTCGACCCCGACGAGACCGACCGGATGTTCTGGGAGGACACGCTCGCGTGGGCCACGGAACGGGGCGACGACGGCCTCGCCGAGCAGCTGCGCGCCGCCGGCCCTCCGCCGTACGCCGACGTGCGGCACTACGAGGCGGCCCTCTCCCACGAGCACGAGTGGAACGTCTACCCCATGACACCCGGCTACCTCGAGCGCGGTGAGATGCCGGGCAACCTCATGGTGGCCGAGTACACGCTGCTCGAGCAGCTGCGCACGATCGGCACGACGCTCGACTCCTTCGCCGCGCTCTACCCGCAGGCGTCCGGTCTCGACCTGCGCACGGACGCCGCGCGGCTCGAGGTGCCCGTCTACCTCGTCCAGGGTGCGCACGAGGCGCGAGGGCGCGACGTGGTGGCGCGCGAGTGGTTCGCCCTGCTCGATGCGCCGGTCAAGGAGTGGGTCGAGTTCGACGGCTCCGGGCACAAGCCGCTCTTCGAGGAGCCGGAGCGGTTCCAGGACGTGATGCGCGACGTCGCCACGGCGGCGGGCCGCTAGCCTGGCCCCGACATCTCGCCACGAGTCGCCGGGTCGCGCGGGCGCCCCGTTGTGTGCGACGCGTGGGGCAGCGAGGTGCGATGAAGGGGGAACGGGTGCGACGAGGTGGCGCGGTTGCGGCGGGGGTGGTGCTCGCACTGGGCTTCGTGGGCGGATGCACCGCGGACCGGACGCCCGTGGAGCCGACGGCGGACGGCGGCAGTGCTGCGCCCACGGCCGAGGCGTCGTGCGAGCCGAGGCTCGCGGAGATCGTCGTCGGGGAACCGCAGGTCTCTGAAGACCGGCAGATCCGAGAGGTCGTCGCCATCGTCGTGCACGACGACGGCCAGGAGATCAGCGAGCTGATGAGCGAGCCGATGGACCCGGTGCTCGAGGTGGACCCCCAGCTCGAGGAGCTGCGCGAGTGGCTCTTCGTCACGGTGTCGGCGATCCTTGCCGACGACGAGGACCACTGGTTCGACCGCGGGGTTGATGTCACGGACTCGATCCCCGTCGACCAACCCGCGTTCGAGGAACTCGGCGAGTACCGCCTGTACACCTCCGCCCGAACCTTGACCCTGCCGTTCGAGGTGACGTGTGGTGACGTGTCGGGGCGGGGGACCCTCACCGGCTACACGCAGTCGGGTCACGGAGCCATGGCCTGCGACCACGAACCGACCGGTGAAGGTTCCGAGTTGGCGCACGAGCTGTGGCGCGCCTGCCCCGCGCGATCACGCTGAACGCTTTCGTGCGTGAGAAGCACGTGATCGTTCAGCGTCTTCGTCTCGCCGGGAGAGCGGCGGGGGGAGTGGCTCGGGGGAGGAGGGGGAGGGCTGTCCCCGGCGTCGGTCCCGCCCGATAGCCTTGCCCGCGTGACCGCAACTCCCCAGCCGCCCGGCGTGTTCATCTCGTTCGAGGGCGGCGACGGCGCGGGCAAGTCCACCCAGGTGCGACTGCTCGCGCAGTGGTTCGTGGAGCACGGCCGCGAGGTCGTCGTGACGTTCGAGCCGGGCGACACGGTGCTCGGTGCGACGCTGCGCGAGGCGGTGCAGCACGGCGAGGACCTAGACCCGCGCACCGAGGCGCTGCTCTACGCGGCGGACCGGGCGCACCACGTCGCGACGGTGGTCCGCCCGGCGCTCGAGCGCGGCGCCGTCGTCATCACCGACCGTTACCTCGACTCCTCGGTCGCCTACCAGGGTGCCGCGCGCGCGCTCGGTGCGGCGGAGGTCGAGCAGCTCTCGCTGTGGGCCACCGAGGGGCTGGTGCCCCAGCTCACGGTTCTGCTCGACCTGGACCCGGTGGCCGGTGCCGCCCGCCTCACGGGCAGCCCGGACCGCATCGAGCGCGCGGGGGACGAGTTCCACCGCGCCGTGCGCGAAGCGTTCCTCTCCCGGGCGGAGGCGGACACGAGCGGGCGCTGGCTCGTCCTCGACGCGTCGTCGACGCCCGAGGCGCTCCACGCCGCCGTCCTGGAACGCGCCGCGCAGCTCGTGGGGGTGTCCCGATGAGCGTGTGGGACGACGTCGTCGGGCAGGAAGCTGCCGTCGACACCTTCCGTGAGGCCGTCGCCGACCCTCGGGCGATGACTCACGCCTGGCTCGTGACCGGGCCACCGGGATCGGGCCGGTCCACGGCGGCCAGGGCGTTCGCCGCGGCGCTGCAGTGCCTCGACCAGGGGTGCGGGCACTGCCACGCGTGCACCACGGTGCTCGGTGGGACGCACCCGGACGTGACTCTCGTCGCGACGGAGCTGCTGAGCATCGGCATCGAGGAGACCCGCTCGCTCGTCTCGCTCGCGCAGCGCTCACCCTCGCAGGGCCGCTGGCGCGTCATCGTCGTGGAGGACGCCGACCGCATGGCCGAGCGCACCTCGAACGTGCTGCTCAAGGCGATCGAGGAGCCGCCCGGGCGCACCGTGTGGTTGCTGTGCGCACCGAGTCCGCAGGACGTCGTCGTCACGATCCGCTCGCGCTCGCGGTCCGTCGGGCTGCGCGTGCCACCGCCGGACGCCGTCGCGCAGCTCCTCGTGACGCGGGACGGCGTGGCCCCAGAGCTCGCCGCCGTCGTGGCCCGCGCCGCCCAGAGCCACATCGGAGTGGCCCGGCGGCTCGCCCGCGACCCGGAGGCACGGGCCCGGCGTGACCAGGTGCTCGCCATCCCGGGGGAGATCCGTGGTGTGGGTGACGCCGTCCTCGCCGCGGGTGAGCTCGTCGAGGTGTCCCAGGCCGAGGCGAAGTCGTCGACGGCGGACCGGGACGCGGCCGAGCGCGCCGAGCTGCTGCGCACCCTCGGTGCCGAGGGGGGTGGGACGCTGCCGCCCGCGCTGCGCGCCCAGGTCAACCAGCTCGAGAAGGACCAGAAGCGGCGGGCGACTCGTGCCCAGCGCGACGTGCTGGACCGCGCGATGGTGGACCTGCTCTCGCTGTACCGCGACGTGCTCACGATCCAGCTCGGGGCGCAGGTCGAGCTCATGAACACCGAGCACGCGGCCCAGGTCGAGGACCTCGCTGCCGCCTCGACCCCGGAGCAGACGCTGCGTCGCATGGACGCGATCGGCGTCGCGCGCACGCGACTCGCGGGCAACGTGGCGCCCTTGCTCGCCGTCGAGGCGATGGCTCTCGCCTTGCGCCCGCAGGCTCGCCAGTTAGGGTGACCGGGTGCTGAAGACGAGAACCGGGGGTGCGCCGAACGTGCGACGACTCCTTCCTCTCATCCTGGTGCTCGCCCTCGTGCTCGCCGGATGTACCCCGCCGCGGCACCAGGCGCCCGTCACCCCGCCGCCCCCGCCGGTCGTTCCCGAGGGCATCGCCGAGGAGCTCGTCGGCTTCTACTCCCAGGTGCCGGAGTGGACCGAGTGCGGAGACCTGCAGTGCGCGCAGGTGCGCGTGCCCATCGACTGGGACGACCCGGGCGCCGGTGAGATCTCGCTCCAGATCGCGCGCGACCAGGCCGAGGGCGAGCGGCGCGGCACCCTCTTCGTCAACCCCGGTGGTCCGGGGGGCTCGGGTGTCGACCTCGCCGAGCAGGCGAGCTCGCTCTTCGGGGACGCCGTGCTCGAGGCGTACGACGTCGTCGGTTTCGACCCCCGCGGAGTGGGCGCGTCGCACCCCGTGCAGTGCCTCGACCCCGTCGACAAGGACGCGCTGTTCGCTCGCGACTTCGACCACGACGACGACGCCGGTCTCGCCGAGGCGTTCGACACGTGGGAAGACTTTGGTGCGTCGTGCGCGGCTCGCACCGGCTCGCTGCTCGGTCACGTGGGTACCGTCTCGGCAGCGAAGGACCTCGACGTGCTCCGCGGGGTGCTCGGCGACGAGACGCTCACCTACCTCGGCTACTCCTACGGCACGAAGCTCGGCGCGACGTATGCGGCGCTGTTCCCAGGGAACGTGGGGCGGCTCGTGCTCGACGGCGCAGTCGACCCCACGCTGACCGCACGAGAGCTCAACCTCGGCCAGGCCGAGGGGTTCGAGCGGGCGCTGCGCAACTACGTGGACTACTGCCAGACGCAGAGCGACTGCCCCCTGACCGGGTCCGTCGACGACGGCCTTGCGCAGATCCACGCCCTGTCCGAGCGGGCGCGCAGGACGCCCCTGCCCACGGGCGACCCGGTGCGCGACCTCACGGCGACACTCCTCTTCTACGGCATCGCCGTGACGCTCTACGACAACCGTTCGTGGTCCTTCCTCACCGACGCGCTGCGCGAGGCCATCCTCGAGGGGAGCGCGGCGACGTTCCTCTACCTCGCCGACTTCTACTTCGACCGCGCCCCCGACGGCAGCTACCTCTCGAACCAGACCGAGGCGTTCTTCGCGGTGAACTGCGCCGATGGGCGCGGCAGCTCCGAGCCCGACCAGATGCGCGCCGAGGCTGCGGAGCTCGTCGAGGTCGCACCGACCCTCGGCGCCGCCTTCGGGTTCGCCGAGCTGCCGTGCGTGCGCTGGCCCGTCCCGCCGCAGGACCTGCCCGACGACTTCTCCGCCCCGGGCGCCGCGCCGATCGTCGTGATCGGCACGACCAACGACCCGGCGACGCCCTACGCCTGGAGCCAGAACCTCGCCAAGCTGCTCGACTCCGGGGTCCTCGTCTCGTTCGAGGGTGAGGGGCACACGGCCTACGGACGGTCGAACGCGTGCATCGACGACGCCGTGGACGCCTTCCTCGTGGACGGCACGGTGCCGCAGGACGGGCTCACGTGCTGAGCGCGCGATCTCGCTTTGGAGCATCGGCGATCGCTGGGTAGAGTAGGCGCGCTGTCCGCCGCCTTAGCTCAGTCGGCAGAGCGTCTCACTCGTAATGAGAAGGTCAAGGGTTCGATTCCCTTAGGCGGCTCGAAAGAAAAGGCCCCCGTCACCAGCCTGAACGCCAGTGACGGGGGCCTCCCGCTTGAATGGGAGCCGGGCTCGTGGGAGCCAAGTGGGGAGCCAAGTCGCAACGGGCTCGCTTCACCGCCGCCGTTCCATCTCGGGTGGTTGCCAGGTCCCGTCGTCTTGCTCGATCCACCCGCCCGCGGCGAGTGCTCGCTTGGCCTCGGTGAGCCCTTGGTCGCTGACGAGCCAGCGCCCGTCGGGTTGCTCGATGATGGAGCGGCTGAGGGCGGCGATGGCGTGGGCGCGGGCTTGGTCTGCGTCGCCGGTGAGGATGTGGCCGGGGAGTCCGAGGCGGTCGGTGATGGTGTGGACGTCGGTGTATGGGCCGGAGCTTCGGGGGGTGGGGTAGTCGTAGCCGGTCATGGCGTCAGGGTGGCATGGGGGTGTGACGGCGTGGCCGAAACGGACAAAATGACAGGCCTGTGCTTACCCGCAGACCGGAGATTGCTGTGGCACGATGCACTCGTACGGCGCATCCTGAAGTGGAACGAGTTCCGGAACAGTCTCAAGTAGATCAGCGTTGATCCCGATAGATGATCCATGGACACCGAGGGCGATCCTCAGGAAGAAGAGGTACGGTCACGCCATGAGCGCAACGACGGAAGCGATCACCAGGGGTCTGCTCCGGGGAACTCAGATGGCGATCTACCCGGACCCGACGAGGCTGCGCGAGCTGAGGGAAGCCGCGAGCTCGACCGACTACACCACGGAAGCGTGGGAGAGCGTGGGGGAGCACCTGAGGGAGGCGATGGCGGAGATGCCGACGGCCCCCACCTCGCCGCCTTCTCGCTGAGGTCCGCACCGCTTCCGGAACCCATCGAGTTCGAGGGGTACGAAGCCGTTCTCCCCGGCTCAGCGGACCGGATCCTCTCCATGGCCGAGCGCGCGCAGCAGGCCCGCATCGACGTCGACCTGGTGCCGATCCGGGCGGAAGCGCACTCCCTCGTGCTCGCGACGGTCGCGGTCTCATTCTTTCCTTGGGTCGCCATCGCGGCGGCTGTGGTGTTCGCAGTTCTCGGGCACAACACGGCCGCGATCATCTCAGGGGTTGTCGGGGTGGCTGGCGGCGGTGTTCAGATCATCCAAGCGCTGCGCACCCCCCGCAGGCGCTGAACCGGACACGCACAAAGGCGCCCCCACCCTCCCGCAGGAGAGTGGGGTCTGGACGGACATGACGAAGTGCCCCCCCGCCCGGACCGGTGTCCAGACGGGGGGCTTGATCGAGCCGGATCAAGGCTCAGGGGTCAGTCGGTGATGCGGGCTCCCCGGCGGCGGGTCGCACGAGGGTCCGCGTCGTCCTCCTCGGCGCAGTCGATCGCCGCGAGGCTCGACCCGTACACGGTCCCGCACGCCTCGCAGGTGTAGGTCCCGGGCTCGTCGAGCACGTCGCTCAAGGGTGCTCGTCGAGGGTGACGTCGAAGTCGTCGTCGTCGTCCCAGCGGTCGGTCGGGGTGAACGCCTCACGGACCACGGCGTGCGTATCCGTGCTGTCCGGGTAGATGGGTGCCTGCGCGGAGCCGAGGACGATGCGCGTCAACCAGTCGGGGACACGCGGCTCGACGTACCGCCAGACGACGTACCAGGCGGCGATCGCGAGGCCGGTCACGGCGAGCGACGCGGCGTCACCCGAGAGCCAGGCCACGACCTCCTCGGGCAGCCAGGGGAGCGAGGGCAGCACTGCGGAGAGCAGCGAGCCCCACACGATCGGGACGACGGTGCGCAGGTAGGACACTGCGCGGTCGGACAGGGTCATGGTCAGCTCCTCGGGTTGACGACGACGTCGATGTCGACGCCGTCCTTGATGGCCTTGGCGATGCCCTGCTCGGCGGCGGCTCGCACACCGGCGAGCAGGCGCGCCTCGTCGAACTGGTCGCCCTTCGCGAGGGCGGCGACCGCGCCGACGAGGCCACGAATCTGCGCGTCCTGCGCGGCAGTCTTGGTCTCGAGACGGCGGACGATCGCGAGGCTGCGGCGGATCGCCGTCGCGTAGGTGACGGTCTCGGTGCCGTCGGTCACGATGGGGTCGCGGATCAGGCCGCGGATGAATGCCTTGTCGGCGTCGTCGAGTGCCATGTCGTCGTCCTTCCGGGTGTCCTTGCTGGGGTCGTACTCGAAGTGCCACGGCTCGCTGGTGATCGTGCGGGTCCAGCCGTGGGCAGCGCCGTGCTTGATGAGCCACGCGCGTGTTGGGTCGTCCACGTCGACAGCGCGGCCGCCCTTGTCCTTGGGGTCGTTCGGGCGGTACACGTGCTTGGACTCGGAGGGGTGCGCGGCGAGCTTGGGCCACCCCGTCTTGCCCTGGTTGCGGTAGAGCTCCCACTGCCGCGCCTCGGTCCGCGACGAGGACGTCAGACCCCCGGCGGGCATCCCGGCGGCGAGCATCCGTGCCCACGACGCGGCGGCTTCCGGGGCGAGGGTGTGACCTCCGCCGATGCTCACGAGTGACACGGGGTACCTCCGGGGGTCGGGGCAGGCTGGGCACCCCGTCCCGCGGCCTGGTGGCAGCACGGGGCGGGGTGGTTCGTGGTGGGTCTAGATGTCGACGGCGAGCTCGGCCGGTGGGGCGGGTGCGTCCGATGTGGACGGGTGCCGGGACCAGGCGAGGAGGGCACGGATGTAGGTTATGGCTCGCCAGTAGCGGGTGCGGTGCGTCTCGACCTCAGTGCGCAGGGTCGCCATCTCGTCGCGCATCCTCTGCTGCTCGGCGCGCAGCACCTCGATCTCCGCGCGCAGTGGCTCCACGAGAGCCTCCGTCTGCGCCGCGACGATCCGCTGCCAGTGAGCGTCGTCGCTCTCGTCGACCGCGATGCCCGTGGCGACGTCGAGGTGGCGCGTCTCGGCTTTGAGCTTGCGTTCCTGGCGCCACCAGAGGGCGATGGAGCCGAGCCCGGACGCGCCGCCGAGGGAGAAGATGATCCCGAAGACCCACTCGAGGGGGCTCACAGAATGGCCTCCCGTGCAGCGGCCCGCCACTGGTGCAGACGCCGCCACAGCTGGACAGTGCGGACGGCCGAGGATGCGGCCGCGGCCGCGACGAACCCTGCGACCACGAGGCTGCCGAGGGACGCGCTCGCGCCGATGGCCAGGGTGTAGGCGGCGAGGGTCGCTGTGAGGCCGATGCGTCCGCCGAGCTCGAGCACCCACCCGCGCACGTCCTGGCGGTGCAGCACGCCCGCGAGCGCGGTCAGTGCCGCGACGGCGAGAGCGGCCGACCAGGCCAGGGCCACGGGTCGGGGCACGAGGTCCAGGACGGTGCCGGGGGCGCGGCCCGCGACGGTGAGGACGATCGCCGCGAGCGCGGTGATCGTGAGCATGGCGATCGTGTCGGGCGTGCGCTCGTAGCGGCGGCGATCAGGCATCGGTCGGAGTCCCCCTCAGTCGGCCATGTACGAGGCGTAGCCGGTGCTGGACGTCACGGACGCCGAGTGGTTGTTGCGGACCTGTGCCTGCCCGTTCGGGAGGATGCGACCAGTCATCGGCATGGCGCTGTTGCCGTAGCAGGCCGCAACGGCGCCCTGGGGGAACCCTGGCGTGCTCACGGGCCGGTACCCGACGGGCATCGTGAACATCGGGTCGTACAGCTGGCCCGCGGCCGCGGTGTTCGTGCAGTGCCATCGGACGTCGACCCGCCTGCCGACACGCCGGTACTCAATGGTCCCGGACAGGCCGCCCGCGAACGTGTGGGCGATCCAGCCCGTGTCGTACTGGCTCGCCGACGCGGGCGAGAGTCCCTCGATCCATGCCTTGACCCGCTCGGAGAAACGCACGGGGTTCGTCTTGTCGGCGACGTAGGCCGGGTCTGAGGGGAGGATCGGGACGGGTGCGATCGAGTCAGTGGGGGTGCTCATGCGTAGATGCCTCCTCGGGCCATCCAGGCGGCGATGTCCGCCTCCGTGGGCAGGACCAGCGACGCCCACAGTGCGGCCACGTCAGCCTCGGTCACCAGGCCACGCCGGTCGTAGTAGTCGGCCAGGTCGGCCTCGGTCGGGGCCAGGAGCGTCAGCGTCAGGTGCTGCTCCAGGGACCCGGGGGCCGCGGAGAGCTCGTCGCCCGTGATGAGAGCCTTGATGACGAGACGGTGCGCGGGGTCACCGGTCATGGACTCGATGCGCAGCAGGATCGTGTCGCCCTGGCGCAGGTCGAGGTCCGGGGCGATGCGGATGCCCGCCAGGACCGGGGTCGGCGCTGTCGTCTCACCTGTGAGCCAGTCGAGGATGGCGTGCGCGACGTCACCGTCCTGCACCCACCCGCCCAGGTCGACCGACAGAGGGTTGAGGGCGTCTCGCTCGGACCGTCCCGACGTCAGCGTGATCGGCGCACCCGCGGCGACCGTGCGGTCCGTGCGGCCGATGAGGCGATACACCCACAGCGGCGAGGCCGTCGCGTTGAGGATGGTGATGCGCATGCGTGTCGGGGTGAGCATCCTCGCCGTGATGAGCAGCGCACCCGCGGCCGGGGCGGCCCCCGACTCTCCCGGTGGGGCGGTCCATGCCGCGTACCGGGACATGCGGGTCACGGGGTAGGTGCCGACGTCCTCGACGCGTAGCCACGTGCCGCCGGACCCGGCCGACGCCACCTCGAGGTCACGGTCGAGGTTCACTGTGCTGTTGGCGTTCACGCGCACGGTCTCGTCCGAGTCGTACACCGTGAGCGACGTGTCCGTCACGGTCGTCACGATCGAGGGCCGGTAGGTGACTTCCACCCGGTCGGCGACCTCGTCGACGCTGATCGAGCCGGGGATGTCCTCCAGGCGATCCAGTGCGTCTACCGTCGTCACAGGCACGGCGGTGCGCAGAGCCTCCCGGCCCCGGTAGACCAGGCGCCCACGTTCGTCGATCCACGCCGCACCCAGGGTCGCCCTCGCGACGTCTTGGATGATGGCCCACGCGTCGCCCGACGTCGGCTCGATGATCGCCTCCAGGGGCGACCTGGCCGACCCGATGAGCGCCGTCTCAGCTTCGAGCAGCCCGTAGTCCGTGGCGGTCAGTGACGGCCCGAGCTGGACGCCACCGACCGCACCGTCGGCGGTCGCCTGGACGCTGACGCCGTGGACGCCCGTGTCGCGGAACGTTGACACCGATGTCGAGCCCGACCCGGCCAGGAGCCCGTCGGCGTAGACACGCCACGTGCCCTGCCACTGTGTGGCGTGCGTCGCCTCGAACGTCACGACGTAGCGGACGCGGCTCGTCGCCGTGTAGGTGGGCAGGGTGACCGTCACGGTGGAGCCGTACCCGATGACCCTCAGCTGCGGTGTCGTGTTGTTCAGGCCGAGCTCGTATCGCCCGAACACCGCGCCGGTCAGCGGCGACAGTGTCACCGTGGGGCGCCACCCCGAGCCGGCCGGGGACCCGATCGTGGCCGTGAACGCCACAGCGAACGTGGCCGGCAGCCCACCCTCGGGGGCGAGGCCCTGTCCGTCGATGAGACCCAGCGGGTTGACCAGCGAATCCGTCAGCATCGCCACGCCGTCACGGGTCGTGTACCGCGCGCCGGAGTTGAGGGGCGCCGGGACGTAGGTCGGGCCGACCTCACCCCACAGCGACCCCACGAGCGGAAGCGAAACCACGGCCCCCCCCGCTGGTGGCGGCGTCGCCGAGTAGCCCACGGCGCGCGCCGCACGGTCGATCACGGCGGCCGCGTCCAGCGCACTGCGGCTCAGGTCGATGGGGATGTCCACGGCGCCGCGCGGCACACGATCCTCGATGCTCAGCGTGCGCACCTCAGACAGCCACGAGTCCCACGCCACGGCCCGCGCTTGCATGCGGCACACCTCACGCCACCCGACCGGCCCCTGGTCCATGAGCGTCTCGGCGTCGTGCGTCGCGTCGATCGCCACCGCACCGCCCGGCGTCGCCCCAGGCCACGGGATCCCCGCAGCCGGGTCCCGCAACGTCACCGAGCCCGAACCGACAGACGACCCGCTGACGGCGCGCGCCTGACCGGGGATGCCACCGCCCGACAGGGACCGCGACACCTGCCACGACGAGACCTCCGCGGGCTCCGGGCCAGCCCCGAGGTCGACCGTGATCCTTGCGTCGGGGACTGTGACGTTGCGGCTCACCCGACCTCCCGCAGAGTCACCGTGTAGTCCGAGCGCACCTCGCCGGCGGCGAGCAGCTGCAGCGTCTCCCCCGGGTCGTCGACGACGACCTCGGGCACCCCGCGACCCGGCAGCCAGTCCGTGGACTGCGTCGAGCCCGCCGTCAGTCGCAGCGCACCCACGTACACGGACGGGTCGGGCATCGCGGGCAGCGCCACGCTCAGCCCGACCGCGCCGCCGCCGATCGTGATCGACGACTGGCCCCGGAAACCGCCACCGTGGGCCGCCGTCGTCACCGTGCCCTGATCCACCGGCGAGTAGTCCGCCGTCACCGTGTACCAAGCCAGTGCCACACCGGCGGCCGTCGACCACGCAGAAAGCCGGTACTCGCCCGGCGGCAGCGGCAAGATCAACGTCCGCTCACCCTCAAGGTCAGGGGCGCCGTTCACACCCACCAGTGAAGTCAGCACACCACCCACGAGTGCCGGGACACGACCACGAGCAGGATCACCACCACCGGGCCCCAGCAGCCCAGAGACGCCCATCGCACCAGGCGACGCGACGTCCACAGCGAGCAGGTTCGCGTCCGCTGCGTCCTGGGAGTACAGGTAGTGCGGGCCGGGGATCGTACCGTCAGCGAGGGCTGTGATGTACGCGACCTGCTCCGGGGAGAGCCACTGGCCGAGGTTGACTTCCCACGATCGGGGCCCACGAGGACCGCGCTGGATGTAGCGGTGGCCATTCAGGGACGTGAACTCATTCGACGCGCGGGCGCGAGCGACCTGGACACCCCGCTGCACGCCACGGACCTCGCGCAGGTCGCCCAGGGGGCCGAGGAGGAAGCAGCCCATCATCCACCCACAATCGCGTTGACGACGGCGCGGTCTGTGCGCGCGACCTCCTGGCCACCCATGCGCCAGATCGCCCCGGCGAACTTCCGGTCCGTCGTCAAGCTGACCTCCACCGACAGGCCAGACAGGTCGACCACGGTCGCCGGGACCGTGTTTCCCACCGCAGACACCGGACCGCGCGCGGAATTGATCGCCTCGAGCAAGCCAGCGTTCGCGACCGCGGAGGCCGCGTTGACGACGAACTCCCCGCGAGAGGCCTGCAGGTGCACCGAGTCCGACGTCGGCGTACCTGGGCCGTAGACCCAACCGCCGCCCGCCTTCTTGACCCCACCGGACAGTGCCTTCTGCAGCGCCGCGATGAGCTTGTTCGCCTGCTTCTCGATCTGGGCTTCGATCTTCTCCGCGGACTTCTCGTACTGGTCGAGCAGGGCCTGGGCCGCCGCCGTTGTCGTGCCGTACTCCGACAGTGTCGCGATGTCGCCCGTGCGCTGAGCCTCAGCCTCGATCGCCTTCCAGTCGCGGGTGATCGCCGTCCAGTCCGACGCCGACGCTGACAGGAGCGCATTCGCGAGCTCGGTGCCGCCCTCGATGCCCGCACCCAGGACCTCTTGCAGGAGCAGGTTGGGTGCACCGCGCTTACGTAGCGCGTCGAGCTTGGAGTTGAACGTCCTGATCTTGGCGAGCTTGCCAGCGATATGTGCGCGCACCGACCCGGCCGTCACGCCCGACTGGCGCCCATACTCGTCCTCGGTGGCGCCCAACTGTCCCAGGCCGACCTCGCCCATGATCTGTGACGCGACCCGCGCCTGCATCGCCCCGACCTCTTGGACGAGGTCGCGCTGCTTGGCGATCTTCTCGTTGATCTTGTCCAGCGCGGCGTACTGCTTCTCCAACGCCTTCTCAGCCTGCTTGGCCGCCTTGTTCAGGGCCGCCGACTGCTTCTTCGTCAGGTCCCCGGAGCTGGCGAGGTCGCGCGCCCGGTCGACCACGGACAGGGCACCAGAGCGGCTGCCCGTGACCTGGTCGACGATCGTGCCGCGCCGGATGTCCGTGCGAAGGTCCGCACGCTCATCCTTGAGGCGACTCTTCTTCGCTTGGGCGTCCTTGAGTGCCTTCTCGGCCTCACGCAACGCCTTCTCCGCCGACTTGAGCTGCTGCTTCTCGGCGTCGAGGGCGCGCTTGGCGGCCGTCCGCGCAGCGTCGAGGTCCCTCTTCGCGGCCCTCTTGGCAGCCTGGTTCTCCTTCTTGCCGTCGATGCGATCGTAGGCGCGCTGGGCTTCCCGAACGGCCTTCGCGCCCTCGCGCTCCGCGTTCCTGACGTCGGCGCGTTCACCCTTGACCTTGGTCTGCGCGGTCGCCTTCGCCTTCTTCGCGCTCTCGACCTCACGGTCCGCCGAGCCGACGGCGCCACCCTTCGCGAACCGCGCAAGCCCGGCGCGCGCCAGACCGCGCAGCCGGTAGACCGCGCCGTGCCCGCCCATCGCCTCGACCTCCCGGGCGGTGAGGACGTGCTCGCCGTCCGACAGCAGCGCAGGGATGGAGTCTGACGTGGCCGTGCCCGGTCCGGAGACGGCACCACCACTGGCGCGCCCGATGGTGCTGCCCGACGTACCGAAACCGACCTGGCGGCCGTGGATGTCGATGTAGATCTTGCGGTTGCTCGCGTCGATGATGAAGTTGTCGAGGTCGACCTGCGCGTTCGCGACGTCGATGTCCATACCCAGCACGGGGTTCCGCGCGACGTCGAGCGCGTCCTGCAGCTCACCGCCCGCAAGTTCCGCGGTCTCCTTCGTCAGCGCCACGATCTTCTGACGTTGCTTCGGGCCCATCTCCACGAACGACGCGAGCGCGTCAGCGCCCTCGGGGCCCTTCGCAGCGAGCTCGTCGACGAGCGCCTGCCCCGCCTCCTGCAGCTCGGGCGGCATCTCCTCGCGGACCTTCGTCGCCGCGGCCACGAGGTTGTCCGCCCACACGCGCTGGGCAGCAACCTGCTCCTCGAGGGAACCGATCCACTCCTTCGCGGTGACGCTCGTCCCGTCGTAGAAGTCCTCCCACGAGTCCTTCGTGGACTTCGTGGCGTCAGCTGCTTCCTTGGCGAGGTCGATATTCGCCTGGATGACAGCGTCGTAGGCGTCCACGACGTCGACGAAGGCCGCCGCCCCCGACTCGACGGTGCGCCACCAGTCGGCGTAGGCGTCCTCGGCGATCTTCGCAGCCTCAGCTGCCGCCTCGGTCTGCTCCGCTGCGATCTCGGCGGCGACCCCGGCGCGCTCGTCGGCAAGAGCCTTCTGCCCGGCCTGCTTCTCTGCGTTCGTCAGCGCCCCGGCCTGCTCGTTGAGGGCGTCGCGGAACATGTTCGTGCCCTCGGTGGCGCGGCGCTGCTCCCTGCCGTCGAACTGGCCCCGGTACTCCTCAAGAGCGCTGTTCACACGCACCTGGGCGTCCTCGACTCCGAGGATGTACCCCTGCAGGTCCTCGATCGCCAGCCCGTACTTCTCCGCCCAGTCGATCAGGGAGCGCGGGTCCTGACCGAACAGGCTGCTCAGCCACGAGTTCGTGTCCGCCGCGAGGACCTCGTTGATCTTCCGCATCGTGCCTTCGGTGCGGTTGCCGAGCTCGTCGAGGGTGCCCAGGTACTCGTCGGTGCGCGCCTTCGCCTCGGCGATGTGGTTCGCCCAGACCATCAACCCGACGGCGGCCACGGCGAGCGCCGCGGTCGCGACTCCGGCGGCGATCCCGACTCCACGGACCGCTGCGGACGCCCGACCCGAGCCGCTCCACAAGGCCCGGAGTGCGTCGACGTTCTCCATCACGCGCGTGCCCATGAGCAGGAACCCGCCGGCGCCGGTCGCGAGCACGCCCGTGAGGGCGACGAGCCCGCCGACGACCTGCTGGACCTCACGCGGCAGCTGCTGGAACAGGCGCAGCAGGTCCGCCGCCGTGTTCAGGAGGTCGACGAAAGCTCCGCCGCCGTCGCTGCCCACGAGAGGCTCGCTGAGCGTCGACGCAAGGTCACGCCAGGCGGCCTTGACCCGGTCGGTTGCGCCCTCGAAGGTGTCCTTGACGTTCGCCGACGCGCCCGCGAAGGTCTGCGACATCCCGGCCGCGAGCGCGTCGAGGGCCTCGTTGGCGCCGAGGGTGCCGGCGGTGATGTCGGCGCGGATCTGGGCGCCCGTCTTGCCCATCTGCGAACCGATGAGCTCGGCGGCGTTCACGCCTCGCTGACCGAACTGGATCAGGTCTTGGCCGGTGATCTTCCCCGCTGCGGAGATCTGCGCCATGACGAACGCGAGCTCACCGAGCTGCTGTGAGCTCCTGCCGGCAGCGGCCGTCGCATCGTTGATGGCGGACAGGTAGGGGATGACCTTGCGGGTCTCGATCCCGAACGCGAGCATCTGCTGCTGCGCGGTGATGAACGTCTGCTTCGAGAACGGTGACGTGCGGGCGAACTCGTCGAGCTTCGCCATCTGGGCGTTGACGGCCTCGGTCGAGCCGAGCATCGTGCGAAGTGCGGCACGGGACGTCTGCTGCAGGGAGTTGTAGGCGACGCCGGTCTTGACGACCGACACGGCCAGCGCCGTGGTCGTTGCGCCTGCGGCGGCCAGGACGCCGCCGGTGGTCCGCCACGCCTTCTCGTTGGTCTTGAGGGACTGCGTGAGCCGCCCCGTGGACGTCTCCGCGGTCTTCTGCGCACGCGCGACGTCGTCGAGGGCCTTCTTGTGCTTCTGCTCGGCGACCGCGAGCTGCTCGTTGGCCTTCTTCTGGGCGTCGAGCGCAGTCTTGAGGCGGCGGTCCGCGGACTCCTTCTGTGCCGCGGTCTTCGTCGTCGACTTCTGGGCGCGATCGAGCGCCTTCTCCGCCGCCTCCGCTCGCTTCGAGGCCGTGGCCATGTCTGAGCGGGCCTTGTCGACGGCGGACGAGGTCTTCTTCGCCGCAGACGCGGTTTCCTCAAGAGTCTTGACGCCCTCACCGAGCGCCCGCTTGAACTCGTTGACCTCGGCGCGGAGTCGAACGGAGACGGAACGATCGGCCATTCGGCCCACCTCCGCTCGGCGTTCTTGCTAGGAATGGGGTATGGCAGACGAGGAACCGGCCGAGCAGTCGCCCGCCGCGAGGAAGTCGCGAGCACCATGGCTGATCGCTCTGGTGCTGATCGCGGCTGTCGTGGGAGCACCGTTCGCGTGCTCGTCGAGCGGTGGTGGCGGGTGCGCCGCTGAGGCGCGCAGCCGATGGAGTGGCGACAACCGGTTCGTGGAGGTCACGTTCACGCGTGGCGACTTCGTCAAGGGCGTCGTCAAGGAGATCAACGGTGGCGTCGAGTCCGTCGTGCGGCACTGGGAGTGCGAAGACGGACAGATCACCTTCAGCTCTCTGGCGGGCTAACCTGCTCGGTCTTCCGCTCCTTGTACGTGTCCACGACGCGCAGCACCGTTCCCGCTTCGGGCTTTGGGTTGTCCTGCCGCCACCGCTCCTTCGCCGCAGCCCCGTAGTCGATCGACGTCCTCACCTCGAGCCACGTGCCGCGCTCGTCGTCGTACGCCACCGCCGCAGGGATGCCGTCCTCGGTGAGCGACGCCTCGTACATGGACAGCGCCATGGCCATCTCACGGTCTCGGGGCGACCACTCGTTCAGGAACTGCGTAGGACGTGCATGCCACTCACGGGCGGTCCGAAGCGCGTGGACTAGCTCTGGTTGTCTCCCGAGTCCTTCTGCGAGAAAGGGGCCGGCAACTGCGGCTCGACCTCCGTCGCCTTCGAGATCGCGGCCAAGATCTTCCCGACCTGGACCTCACCGATCTTGGCCGGCAGCGACTCGGCCTGCTCTGCTGTGATGCTCTCGGCGATGACCTTCCCGTCGACCTCGATGCGTGCCAGAGTGCGGGCGATCTTCTCCGAGCCTCGCGAGACGAGGGACGCCGTCGCAGCGTGGAGGTATGCCTCGTGCTCGGCCTTGTGCTCCTCGGTGTGCTGCTTGTGCCGCTCCTGCCACGCCTCGTGGGCGCCGAGGAACGCCTTCGCCTGCGCCTCGGTGGGGCGGGGGTTCAGGAACGGGGGCTTCTCCGTGAACGCGGGAGGGGACTCCGGGAGTGGGTGTGCCTCGTTGATGGCCTTCTCGTCCTCGGAGGACAGCGCCCGCAGGTACCACACCGACTTGGACGCTTCGAGCTCGTCGAGGAGCTTCTCGCCCTCGGCCTCGAGCGCCTTGATCGGGTCACGTTCGCCGGCGCTGCGCTCGGTGGCGGGCTCGTTGATCGCGCGCTCGTAGCGGCGCTGCCACTCTTCGATGCGGCCGAGCAGGTCAGGGCGCTGATAGATGTCGACGCTGGCTTCGGCGACGGTGGCGCCGGACAGCCATGCGGTGAGGTCAAGGGTTTCGGGGGTCTGGTTCTCGGTCACTGGAGTCTCCACGGGTCAGTTCGTCACGGGGGTGGTCCACGGGTTGAGGGGTGGTGCCTGGCCGGGGTGACCCGTGGAGATGCACCCCGGCCAGGGGTCTACTCGATGGCAGCGATCGCCTCGGACACGCGCCGGTCGATCTCGTCCGCGAGCAGCTTCGGCGACACGAGCCGAGCGTCCGTGACGGTCCCAGCCTCCAGCTCGCTCGGGGTGGCGAACGCGGGCGGGGTGCCCGCGTCATCGATGCCGGCTTCCATGTGGTTCAGGCGAGCGGCGGTGATCGGCGTCTCGCCCTCTTCCCCGTCTGCCCAGACTTGCGGTTCGTAGGCCATGGTCAGTCACCTCCTGGGTAGAGCGCCGGGCCGGGGTAGGTGGTCGGCCCCGGCACGGCGATCAAGGGGTCTCGCCCGCCACGACGCGCTTGTCGAGGGCGGCGCGCTGCACCGCCGCGTTGATCCGGTACTTGACGTACCCGGTCCGCTCACCGCGCACGGGGTCGTCGCTGAGGATCTCGTAGTAGCGGTACTCGTCGTCCTCTGCCCAGGGCTCCCCGGACTCCTTGTGCGACTCGCGCTCGACGACGTGCAGGGTGGTGCCCTTCGCCTTGACGGCGTCCCAGACCCAGTCGTCGTCCTCGTCGGGCTGACCGCTCTCCGGGTCGAAGTACCGGAACGGGGTGAACCCGCCGCCGAAGTTCGACGGCCCGAACGTCTGGGCGTTGCCCTTCACGCACAGGGGCTTCTCGTCGTTCGTGTCCGACCCGGTGGGACCGAGGTCGTAGTCGCTCGACAGGATGTTGCAGGACAGGTCGCGGGCGCCGACACCGGTGAGCTCATCGATGGTGATGGCGTTGATGTCGGCGGGTGCGGTAGCGAGCAGCGTCACCTTGACGTTGCCGTCCGCGAGGGTCTTGACGCTCATGCGTCCTCCTTGGGGTCAGCGGCGGCGGGGGCCTCCGCGGGGGTGGTGACAGCCGCGCGGGCGGTCTTCTTCTCCGCCGCCTTCTGGCGGGGGGTCTTCGACAGGGCGCCGGGGAAGATGCGAAGGTGCGACTCAGGCACCCGAACCTTCTGTCCGGTGTCCTTGCGGTAGGCATTGACGAACGACATTGCGAACCTCCTGGTGGGCACAACGAGGACCCCCGCCGTCGGTGACGCGGAGGGCAACGGGTAGGGGTCTGTCAGGCGATCTGGCAGTCGAAGATCAACGGCACGAACCACCGGTGAGGTGTCACGTCCGGGTCCCGCATGACTGTTCGAGACGTCGGGGTGCCGTCGGTCAGGCGGGAAGCGCCAGCTGCTAGCTGCACCCCAGTCAGCACGTCACGAACCTTCGTGACGGTCTGCATGCACCAGGTGACGTCGCCGGCGGCGACTGTGACCTGCATGGTCCAGGTCAGACCTCCAGAGTCCTCAGCAAGAGCGGGGTCGAAGGGGTTCCCACCGGGTGAGGGGGGCCACAGCACGACGTACGGGTACACGCGTCCTCGCGCGTCCGCTGGCGGCTTGTCTGGGACGTCGGCGTCATAGACGTCCACGTGGGCCATCGTGCGCAGCTGGGCGAGTGCAGCGGCGTGCAGGTCGCTCGGGGTGGTCACAGGATCTCCCCGGCGACCTTCTCCATGGCGGCGACGAACGCGGGCGTTCGTCGGTCCAGAGCGGGTCCCATGTACGCGCGGGGTGCCATACGGGACGTGCCGAACTCGACGAACGCTCCGTAGTTCGCGGTGGGCCCGATCTCCATCTCGACGACACCAGGCTGGGGGAACGCCGGCTCGGACGAGATGGAGTTCTTCAGGTTGCCGGTGTCGACGGGCGCGAACATCTTCGCGTCGGCTTCGACGTCCACGGCGGTCTTGCGCAGCACGAGGAAGGCTCGTTCGCCGATGCTGTCGGCGGCCTTGCCGAGGTCCACGGCGAGCGTGTTCAGCTCGGAGGTGTCGAAGTTGACCATCGTCACACCTCCTGGTTGGTCTGGTCGTCCCAGCACGTCAGGTCGTGCTCGAACGCGAGCGACGAGGGGGCGACGGCCTGGACCGTGAGAGTGCGCCCGACGAGGCGAACGAGCCCGTTGCCGTCGACGGCGGTGATCTTGACCCGGGCGCCACGCTGCTGTGCCGCCGCTGCGGCGGGGAGCGTCACGAGCACTGTGCGTGTCGACGTCGGCTGATCCGCGGCGTCCCCGCTGCGAGGCTGCGCGGGGTCGTACTGGACCCTGCAAGGCCCCGCGTACGTGGTCACGCCGGCACCCTTACTGGGCCCGGTGGTGGGGCTCCACCCTGCACCGGTGGCACCCAGCGTGATGACGCAGGTCGCGTTCATCGTGCCCTGCGCGACCGGGGCGTGATGGGCGGCCCAGTCGCGGTGGATGACCCGCGTGGATGGCAGTGGACTCACCAGGAGCTCCGCGGGTATGGGGAGAACTCGAGCACCGAGATCCCACTGTCGTCGTCCGCGGAGTCGTCCTCGTCATCAGCCTGGGTGCGCAGGGCCGCGGCCTGCCTGCGAAGCACGTCGGCGACCTTCGCGCCGTCGGTGGCGACGTCCTGGGTGCGGATCACCTTCGAGATGAGAGCTTCGGAGGTGGCGATCGCGTCGAGGGCATCAGCGGCCGCACGCCGCGCCTGACCGGCGCCGGTGTGCATGCCCAAGTACCCGGTGATCATGTCGTCGGTGAGAACCAGGTTCGTCTCGTCGACGTCGGCGATCAGGAGACGCACCCGCCCCGTGGGGGTGGTGAAGTCGATGGCCACGGGCACCGCCTCTCCAGGGGTGGGGATGGTTCGTGGTGCGAGGCGCAGGGCGCGCTGCTGCAGGGCCGAAAGGTCCCGGCGGTGTGAAGCCCCAAGCGGCCTTCACCCGGTTCATGTGCCATGCGGTGATGGGTGCCGGGCGGGTGTTGACGCCTCGCACCACGAACCAGCCCCAGGAGCGCCGGCGGCCACGAACAGCTCGTGTCCGCGACCGCCGGCCGTGCGGGTCAGCCCGCGCCGTTGGACACGTACGTGCTGATCGGGTCGATGTGCGTCGACCCGAGGACGTGACGCACCCGGTACTGGATGTCGTCGAACTCGAACGACCCCTCCGTGGGGTCGATCGACCCGCCGCCGATGCGGTTGCCCGCCGAGGCCTTGACACGCAGGTCCGGGGCCTCGTGGCCGCGCAGGAACCCGACCGCGAGGGCGGGACGCGGGGACGTCGGCGCCGGCAGCACGAACCACCGGGTGTTCGTGTTGCCGTCGGTGGCGATGACGGGCAGCCACGGGTTCACCACGAGAGTGACCTTCGAGCGCAGCTCGTTGCCGCCCACGAGGAGCTTCGTGCCCTGCGTGTTGCGGATCTCCGTGGCGTTGAGGATCGCCAGCGCCTGGAGCTCGAGCGCCGGGGGGACCTGCAGGACGGTGCCCTTGTTGATGATCGGGCGCCCCTCGGAGTCCTTGCGGGTGCTGATCGCCGTGAGCGCGACGCCAAGGTTCTCGTGCGTCAGCGGCAGCGCCGTGGGGGCGTTGCCGTTGTCGGCGTTGAAGAAGCCGGTGTTCGCGCCGGCGGCGGTGACGAGCAGCGACGTGGCGAGGTAGTCCTCGGTGTCGCGTGCGCCCGTGGCGAGCCGCTCGGGCAGGTCACGGAACGCGTCGAGGTCGTCGTTGATGAGCATCTCCCACGTCAGGGGGATGCGGGCACCACGCTTGCCGACCTTCAGCTCGTACTCCGCCTCGGTGACGTTGCGCGCCGGGTAGGGGGCGCCCTCGGCGACGGGGTCGAGGATGCCGCGCCCGCCGAGGAGGTCGACGAGCTTCTTCGGCCGGAAGTCCTTCACGACGCTGCGGCGCGCGAACGACTGCCAGATCGGGGTGACCTGCTTGTACTGGGCGAGGAGCTCCCGGTCGAACACGCCACCCAGGAGGATGGGGAAGTCCGAGCGGGTGAGGGCCTCGGCGAGGTCCGCACGCCCGCGCAGGGACCCGGACAGGCCCCGCTCGAACGTGCGCAGCGCCTCGTCGAGGCGGGCGGTGTACTGCGGGCCCGTGGGCACCGGCGAGTAACCGGTGGCTTCGGTGTCGGTGCTCTCGGCGACCGCTGCGGCCCCGGAGAGGATCTGGATGCTGTCCATGTGGGTGGTCTCCTCTCAGACCTGAGCGATCTCGATGAGGACGTCCGCGGCCGCGGAGCCCTTGGGCTTCAGGCAGTGCCCGAAGAGGGTGTTGTCCGTCGCCGACGGCGTGAGCACACCGGCCGACGTGATGTACACCGGTGCACCGACGGCGCGGGTCGTGGTCGTGGTGACGGGCAGGGTCCACGCACCGTCGAGTGCGACCGTCGCCTCGGTGTCGGCGTTGCCGCCGGCGCCACGGTCGGTGAGAGCGACGCCGACGAGCTCGCCGACGACGACGGGGTCACCGGACGTGACGCCCTCGGCGACGGGGAGCGACCGGGAGCGGCTCCATGCGAAGACGTTGTTCTTGGCCATGTCAGGCCTCCTTCACGGTGCGGCCGAAGAAGCCCGCGGAGCGGCGGTCGTAGTCCGCCTCGCTGACCTCACCGGTGGGGGTGGTGGTGCCCGGCTGGCCGAGGCCGCGGACGGTGCCGATGCCGTACATCTCGGCGATGGCGGCGGACTCGGACTCGGCGGCGGTGCGCGCCTCGGTGGCGGCGGTGCGCGCGGAGTCCTCGGTGGCGTCGCCGGGCAGGGCCTCGACGACCTGGTCGATGACCCGCTGGCGGATGACCGGCGGGAGGGTCTGCGACTCGTTCACCACGGTGGCGACGGCGGGGCGCAGGCGGGTGCGGGCCGTGTGGGCGGCGAGGGCCTCGCGGGCCTCGTCACGCTCACGGACAGCGGTGTCACGCTCGGTCTCGAGCACGGTGGCCCGGCCGGCGTCCGACCGGAGGGTCGCGAGCTCGCTCTCCTCGATCTGGGTGGTTGCCATGGTGTCCTCCTTGGACGACTCGTTGGCGGTGGACTGCCCGGCCGGACGGCTCGGGACACTGGGGGCGGCCTCGTCGGCCGCGGTGACGGGCACGTACTCGGTGCGCACCCGGACTTCGACACGGTCACCGGTCAGGGCGGTGGCGACGTCGCCGGTGACGGTGTACGTCTGGGCGTAGGTGCCGGTGTCGTCACCGCCGTCGATCTCGAACCACACCGTGGTGTCGTCGAAGTCGCGCACCCACGGCCACACGTCCTTGCCGCCGTGGGTGTCCTTGACGAGGTTGGCGAGCTGCTCGCGGCGGTCGTTCGCTGTTGCCTCTCCCACGCCGCGGGCGATCGCGGCCTCGACGGCCTGGGTGGCGGCGCTCGGCGGCTCGTCCCAGATGTCCCGCGTGTACAGGTCGGGTGCGTCGGTCTCGAGGCGGGCGACGAACGCGGCGAGCGCGTCACCGATCGCCCCGGACAGGGTGATGCGTTCCTCGCGTGTGAGGCGCCCGTCGCCGAACATCTCGTCGGCGGTCGTGGTGAAGTCGCGGTGGATGCGTGACTCGACCCACTGGCCGACGTTGCGGGCCTCGCGTGCGGGGCGCGCGGACTCGATGACCTGCAGGACGCGGCCGCCGCGCCCGGCGCGGGTGACGAAGTCCACGCTGGTGCCCTCGACGAGGCGGGAGATGACGAAGCCGCGGCGGCCGGCGATCTCCCCGGTCTCACCTTCAGCGGCGCCCCGGATGGACACGCCGATTGCGTCGGCCATCTCAGCCAGGGAGCGCCGCCACGTGGAGAACACACGGGCTTCGGCGACGAGGGCGCCGCCGGCTCCGATGCGGGCGTCCTCGAGGAGTACTGCGGCGAGGTCCTTCACGGTGCGTTCGGGGCGGTCGAACTGCTCGGACTCGGTGGGGTGGTCGATGTACATGTGGGTGCCTGCGGGCCAGATGCGGTCGGCGGCGGCTTGTTCGAGTGCCTCGGTGGAGTAGTAGCCGGAGCTGCCCCATCCGGGGGTGATGAGCTGGATGAGGAGTCGGCCGGGTCCGTCGGCGGGGGTCGCGGCGGTGGCGAACTCGGTGGCCTCGTTGAGGGTGACGCGCACGACGACCTCCTGGGATGCTGGGGGGATGGACATGCGGCTGAGAACGGCGTCAGGCGAAGACCCCGCAGCTCGCGATGCGTGGAGGGGCGGCTTCGACGACGGATCGAACAGCGGTCTGATGTGTGAGGTGTGCGGTGCGCTCGTGCCGCGCCGCCCTGACGCGACCGGCTTGCATCGCGACTGGCACAAGAGGCTCGATGGATCCCGCACCTGAGTGTGTCGAGCACGTGTGGCGGCTCGTCGCCCTAGACCTCGTCGAAGGCGAAGGGGCGTTCACCGAGTACGTCTGCGTGCGATGCGGCACACCGAGCCTCATCGGCCCCGGCGGAGACCACCCGCAGACCGTCTAGTTCCACACGATCAGGTCACGCACCGGGGTCGGCGCCCACGAGTCACGCCAACCAGGTGTGGTTCGCCTTCGCGCCAGGTCGTGGAACGGCGTCCCCGTGTTCAGCGCCGCCATGCGACCCGGCCCCATGACCTGCAGCTTCTCCGCATCCGACAGCCCCTCGAACCAGGCCTGCGCATCCGGCAGGGCTGACGCCGGCTCGTCGAGATCGATGCCGAGTTCACGCCACGACTTCGCCTTCGGGATCGCCGCACACCTACCTTGCTGGTGGTCCTGCGGACCCTCCTCAGCGACGTCGTGCTCCGTGCCGTGCATCGCCAGACACGACGGGCAGGTGCGCAGGTCGAGGGTCGCAGACCACACCCACCCGTCGCACACGTCGTCGTTCGCGACCCGCCACCCGCGGGCGGCAGCACGGTGGGCGTCGAGGATCTCCGTGCGCGCAATCACCAGGGCCCGAGTGAGACCACCGTTGAACGCGCCCTCGGCGCGACGCAGCATCTCGCGAGCAGCCTTGCGGGGGTTGTCGCCGACGGCGACGCCGCGCACCAGGACACGACGCATCTGCTCCTGGGCGAAGAACGCGAGGTCGAACGTGGCGGCGGTGATCTGCTCCGTGGTGCGTCGCATGATCGCGTTGAGGGCGATGGGGTCGACCCGGTTGAACTGGGCGGCGAGCTGCAACCGGTGCGCGGCGGGGACCTGGGAGGCGGTGATCGCGGCCATGGCGTCGTCTACGTCGAGGACCTTGCCGACGGCGTCGAGGACGGTGACACCGGTGAAGTCGGACAGGCCGATGATCTCGTCTGTGACGATCTGTAGGGCCTTCGTGGCTTGCTCGGAGCGGGCCACGACCCACGGGTTGGGCCAGGCGCCGTCCTGGGCGGCGGCAACGAGGTCCATCATCGCTTCTGCCCACGCGTCGTGGATCTCGTCCCAGGCTTGCGCCCACCGGGTCACGAGCTGGCGGACGGCGTGGTCAACTTCGGAGTCGACGGTGATGCGGAGCTTGCGGGCTAGGCGTAACGTCTGATCGTCGATGCTCACACGACCGCCGCGGGGTCCTCGCCGCGGCGGAACGCGTTCACCGCAGCCTGGCCGGCCGTCACGTACGGGTCGACGAACTTCCCGTTCTCGTCGAGGAAGTCCGCGAGGATCTCGTCGACGTCCTTCACACCCAACGCCTGCAGCAGCAGCTTCACCGTCTGCTCCGGCGGCATCTTCCCCGTCGCGTCCGCCTTCACGATCGCCTCGATCAGGGTCGCCATCGAGACGTCCTCGAGGGGCGGCCAGTCGAACTCGATGGTGGTGTCCGTGTCGCCGGTGAGGGTGAGCTGCTCGCGACCCGTGAACGGGTCACGGGTGATCGTCCCCGTCAGGGGCCCGGCGGGGGCTCGCACAGCGGAGCGGATGACGTAGCCCAGGCTGGTGCGGTACGCCTCGGCCCACAGGGAGCGGCGCATGCCCATCTCGAGCGTCATGGGCTTGTCGAGGGTCTCGGCGACAGCCCGCGCCCCGGTCTGTCCAGGGTCGGCGAGGAGGATCGTCACCGGGATGCCGATGCCGGCGGCGACCATCGCGGCGAGAGGCCGCCCCGACTCTGAGTCGATGGTGGCACCGGTCTTCGGGATCGCCTCAAGCGTCGCATCCGGGCCGAGCACCGCGGTGGCGCCGACGGTGTTCGGGTTCCCCTCGACACCTGTGGCGGGGCGGCGGGTCAGCGCTTCACGCATGCGCTGCGCCTTCGACCCCTTCTCCGATGCACGGAACGCGAACTGCGACAGGGCCTTGACGAGGACCGCCCAGTCGGCGAGGAAGTCACGGTAGGCGCGCGCCCACGACAAGGCGGCGAACACGTCGGCGACGCCGAACGCCCACCCGTCGAGCCGGTTCACCGACACGTGCAGCACCGGTGCGTCCCACATGACGGGGTGCCCGTCGATGGTCTTGAACCGGGCTGCGGGCCGGTACCCGATCGCCGGGTAGAACGCTGTGCGCGGTGTCACCTGCAGCTGTGCGGTCTGCGGGTCGATGACCCGTTCGGTCCACTGGCGGCGGTAGAACCACGGGTCGTCGGCGTCGTCTGGGTTCGAGATGACGTCTTCGATCTCCCCGAACGGGATGGACCGGACCTGCACGAACCCGGTGCGGGGGTTCGTGAAGTGCGCGAGGAACACGTTGCCGTCCGTGCCCAGGGCCCGCTCGAGCTCTTCGTGGGCCTGGTCGCCGGTGAACGCTGCCCGGTTCCCGGTGTCCTCGAGGAACGCCTGGACGACGTTGTTGACGTCCTGGGTGCCGTCGTCGCCGACGGCACGGGCGGTGACGGCGACGCCCTGCCCCCAGATGTACGCGGCTCGGATCGCGAGGCCGCGCTTGATGAGGGGGTTTGCGACGGCCATGACCTGCGCGACCTGGGAGATGCGTCCTAGGCCGGCGCGGGTGAACTGTTCCTGGGCGCGGGTGGTGAGGCGGTCCCAGCCTTCGTCTTCGAGTGCGAGCTCGACGTCGGCGAGGGACTCGCGGAGGATCTCGTTCTCTGTCTCGGCGGCGTGCACGCGCCGGGTCAGGTCCGTGGTGGCTGATTCGCGGAGGCCAAGGTACTCGAGGACACCCATGGTTGGTCTCCTCTCACCTGGCTAGTAGCCGCCGCGCAACCAGTCGCGCGGGTCGTCGTCGATGAGGTCGTCGCCGTCGATGTGCGTCTCAGTGAGCAGCGGCATCAGCAGGAGCCGGTTCAGTGCCTGCGACATGGCGTCGACGGTGTCGTCGTGTGTGCTGTTCGGGAACGCCCGCGTCTCCTCGAGGAGCTCTTCGACGTTCGGCAGCAGCTCCGGGGTGGGCAGGTGGACGTTGCCGGCGTGGGCGAGGGGCGACACGGCGGCGGCGCGCGCGTACTTCGACCCTTCGGGTTCGACGGGGATCAGGCCGGGGATGGAGCGGTGCAGGGCGTTGATGACGGCGGGCCCGTTGGCTTTGTCCTCGACGAACTTCGCGACGGCTTGTGGCCAGCGCGCGGTCATCGCCTTGATGGCGTCCAGGGTGGCGGTGAAGGACAGTCGTGCCCGGATCTGGTCGACGAGGTAGACGTCGATGCCGTACCGCAACCAGACCTGGCCGACGACGTAGTCGGAGGACTTCTTGTCCTTGAACGCCAGGTCCCACGACTGGACAAGCTCGAAGCCGGCGCCGGTGACGATCCGGGTGCCGTCGCCGCGTTCGACCCACATGGGGGTGTCGTAGCGGGCCCACTCGGCGGGGAACAGGTCGCCGGCGTCGGGGGTGGGTCGCCCTTGGTACAGCGATGCCCACGTGCGGGGGCCGGCCTGTCGCTTGCGTTGCTCCCACTGTGCGGTGGTGCGGGGGACCAGTTGCCCGGTGCGGCGGTTCCTGAAGGTGCGTGCCGAGATCATGAACTCGCCGGGTTCACGGTTCAGCGGGTCGTGCTGCCCGAGCTCGGGGCGGTGGTCGGCCTGGGCGGGGATGTTCACGACTCGCCACTCGTCGGCTTCGTCTGAGGCGAGGAGTCGCCCGGCGAGGTCGTCGTGGTGCCACCGGGTGAGGATTAGGATCACGGGGGCGCCGGGGGCGAGCCGGGCGGAGGCGGTGTCTGTCCACCACTCCCAGGAGCGTTCGCGGTAGACCTCGCTGTCGGCTTCTTCGCGGTCTTTGAGGGGGTCGTCGATGATGAGGACGTCGGCGGGGCGTGAGGTGAGGCCGCCGCCGATGCCTACGGCGTAGACGCCGCCTTGGTGGTTGGCGAGCTCGAACTCGTTCTGTGCTCCGACGTCGTCGGCGATGCGGATGCCCAGTGCGGTGGTGTGGGTGTTGATCTCGCCGCGGATGAGGCGGCCCATGCGACGGGCGGGGCCGAGGGCGTAGGAGGCGACGACGATGCGGTCGTCGGGGTGGTCGACGAGCCGGTGCACGGGGGTCCACTTGGTGGTGAGGGTGGACTTGCCCTCTTGTGGGGGCATCGACACGATGAGGCGTCCGTCGAGGGTGTTGAGGGTTTCGACGATGGCTTGGTTGATGTGGTCGATGGCGGGGGTGCGCCGGAACTTCGGGTCCAGGGAGGCGGCGAGGTCCGCGGGGGTGGCCCACTGTGGTGTGGGGGCGGGTTCGAAGGCGCGTGCTGCGTGCTCGAGGTAGGTGAGCGACATCGGTGCTCACCTACCAGGGGGTGGTTCCCGCCCGGTCGTGGCTCACGACCCCGCTTGCGTGGTGGAGGGTGGTCGGCGTGGCGTCCGGGCGGGGGCATGGGTGGGGCCCGGGAGCATCGTGCTCGACCGGGCCCAGGGCGCGCGAGATCCGTGGAAGGATTTCACGGGCAGTATGACACACCCGCCGACGCGGTGGCTACTTCGTGTCAGCGGTGTACTCGGCGCGGATCCACTTCCCCGGAGCGTAGATCGCGATGCGCTGTTGGGTGTCGAAGACGAAGAGGTGGCCGTCGCTGACCTGGATATCCACGCCAGTGGGGTAGTTCGCTGCATCGCCATTCGCCTTGCTGACCTTGACTGCCATGATGTCCTCGCTTCATCGTGGCTCGAGCCCGATGCTCGGCCGTGCTCGAACCGTAGCCCCAGGGTCCGACACACGGCTACAGCCGGACGTTGCGTCCGCGTGTCAGTGGACTCTGGTTCGATGCTCCTACTCGGGGCGAACGTCGCCTCATTCAACGAGAGTGGTGTTCAGCATGGGGTACTTGGGTGGCGGCATTGATGAGGTTTCACTCGCAGCGGGCCAGCTCAACCAGGGCTTCGTGGGGTGCGCGTTCGGGTACCAGACGGCGAACGGCGTCATCTACGCGCGTCTGGCCGGCTTCGAGATCGGTACCAACGAAGTCACGTTGTGGCTCGACGGCGTCCCAGCAGAGCGAGCAGAGTTGCGGGTCGGTGCGATGAGCCAGCTTGTCTTCTCAAACGCAGACACGCTCAGTCAGATGAGCTACACCGTCGAGAGGATCGAGAAGCTCCTCGAGAAGCAGTCGCGGTGATCGCGTCACCCCGCCTCCGCCCTGAACACCCGTTCGTCGATGTCACCGAGCCGGTACAGCAGCTCGCCGCGCACGTCCCGCCGCAGTGCACCGTCATGCTGGACGGGCGCAAGCGTGCCGCGGTGCACCCACAGGTCGAGCAGGTTTCCACGCACCCGACCCTTGTAGATGCGCTTCGCGTCCCCGATCGTCACCAGGTGCTCCGGGTGGGTGACTGGCAACGCTTGGTGGGCTTCGCGGATGGCGAGGAGGAAGTGCGCCTCGGACGCCCACTCGAGGCGGCACGTGTCGCACCTGCGCACGTCGTCGAGGCCCGAGTCGGTCCAGTGCTGCACGATCGTGCCCGCACAGTAGGGGCAGGGCACGCCGGCCTTCACTGGGGGTTGGGTGGCGCCGGTGAGGCGACGCAACCGCATGCGAAGGGCTCGCAGGTCGGTGAGGTACTCGTCCCAGGTCGGTGAGTGCTGCGCCGCCCAGCCGGTGGTGAGCACGAGGTACCGGGCGGCTTCGTCGACGCTGGTTCGGGTCGCGGCGCCATGCTCGAGCTCGGCGCGCCAGGTGTCTTCCCAGAACGTGAGGACGGCGAGGACTGAGGGTGGGTCGTGGCGTTCGGCGTCGAGGAGTGCGGGGTCGATGGTGGTTTCGTGGCGGCCGCGGAGGGTGGCGTTGACGTATCCGCCGGCGGCCATGACGAGGGCGCTGCCGCCGATGATGGTGGTGTCGGTGGTGCGGTGGCGGGTGCCGCCGGTGCGGTCGTAGCGGATGGCGTGGAGGCCGGCGGCGGCGGCGATGATGTCGGGGAGCTGGTGGTACATGTCGCGGATCTCGCGGACGTGGTTGCGGGTCTGCGAGGTGCAGGGTTCGCAGGTGCGGCCGCTGGTCTCGGTTGGGCGGTGGCAGATGGTGCAGGGCGTGGTGGTGGCGGGGCATTCGGTGCACGCGAAGCCACCGCTGTCGTCGTCGTTGCGGGGGGTCCATTCGTGCCGGTGCTGCTGGGTGTTCACAGGCCGTTGACCTCCTCAGGGTCGGGGTCTTCGATGGCGCGGTCGTCGGGGGCTGCGACGGGTTCGGTGTGCCCGCAGAGGGTGCAGAAGTGGTCCGGACTGCTGAGGGGCTGTTCGAAGACGTGTGGGCAGGGGCGTTCGCAGCGGTGGTCTCGGCGCCAGTCTTCGGCTGCGCCGCGCACGTACGCGGCGTACGTGTCCTGCGCGTCGAACGTCGCACCGCACGCACAGCTCTCGACGATCCTCATGGTGTTCCTCCTGCGGCGATGGCGCGCAGCTCGCGCGGCACGACGTCGCCGACGAGCTGCTGCTGGTCTGGGGTGAGGTTCAGGGCGTCGAGGATGCGTCGGATCGCGGTGGCAACGAGGTCGCCCTGCTGCTCGGCCAACCTGACGCGACGCTCCTCCACGCCGGCACGCAGGGCAGCGGTGCACACGGCAACCAGGTGGGCGCGTTCCTTGGCGTAGAGCTCGTACCAGATCGACGGTGACGCCGCCTGGATGATCTTCGTCGACGGGGCGCTACCGACGTCGGTCACGTCACCGTCACCGTCAATGCCGATGAGTAGTGCGGCCCCTGCCTCGGCCTCCGTGCGGGTCACGCCCCACACCAGTGCCCGTTCGTCGTGCTCGGCGACCTTGGCCCGCAGCCAGTGCACGTGACCGGCGGTCCAACGCACCTCATCGAGCAACGCTTCCGTCGGCGTCACGTCCACCGGCAGGCCGAGGGTGACGACGGCCTCCCGGGCCGCCTGCTCAGCGCTACGGCGTGCCGCGGCGGCACGGACCTGCTTCGCGGACCCGCCGTGGGAGGCGCACACGGTGCCTCCCGTCATGGGGGCCTTGCGGCACGGCTGCCCCGTCTTCTTCGAGTGGCCGGCACACCCTCGGGTGCCGTACACGGACAGGTGCGGTTCCCCGCAGCGCGGGCACTCATTCGGGGTCGTCACGGTGTAGCTCCTCGAGTGTCAGTGGCGACTGGGACGATCCGGGAACTCCTCGCGGCACCGGGTCGCGGGGTCGATGGAAGGAGGCCAGCCATGCTGCTGGACTTGATAGAAGCGGGTGCTCGAGCGATCACCCGTGTTGCAATCGCTCTGCTCGGCGGCGCGTTGATCGCACTCGCGGTGATCGCGTCGGGCGAGCGGATTTCCGCGGCGTTGACGGGCGGTGCGTGATGGCTACCTTTGTGCGCCTGAACGACGTCACCTACGAACTTGCCTCGCAGCTCGACGACCAGCAGGCGAAGCAGCTCGCCGAACACCTCAAAGCTAAGGTGGGTGATCAGATCATCACGGTCCGACTCCCCGACAAGCGAACCGTCACGATCGATCTGCACATCGACCTGTCGAAGGTGTGGGCGTCGGGAGTGGCGAACCACGAAGGTGGTCGAGTCCTCTAGGGGCTTCAAGTCGTCACCTCGGTGAGGTCAGCCACGCTCACCGGCGTCGATGGGGTTTCCATTTCGGCGCTGGTGAGCGGCGGCGTGCCGTAGCCGGCTGCTCGGACGAGCTGGAGTGCGTCGGTGAGGAGCATGCGCACAGGGGTGGGGTCGATGTCGTCGGGGTGGCGGTCGTCGCGGAGGTGGTCGATCCATCCGAGGCGCCACCATGCCCACCAGCGGTGTGCGTTGGGTGCGCCGACGCCGCGGCGTTGGGTGACGAGGAACGCGACGTCGGCGTTCGCGTTGAACGCTTCGCGGTTGGTTTCGTCGAGCCAGCGTTCGATGTCGGTGTCGGTGGCGTTGCGGGCTTGTTCGCCGCCTTTGACTTCGATGATGACGCCGGGGGCGAGGCCGATGTCGCCGCGGTCGAGGTGGCCGGTGAGGGTGAGGCGATCGGCGTTGGGGAAGCCGAGTCGACGGGCGGCGCGGACGACGGCGGTCTCGGCGGCGGTGCCGATGTTCTTGGGTCGGTTGACCATCGCTTGTCCTCTCAGAACGGTGGTGGCGCGTCGTGGTCGACGGCGGGTCGGGGTGGGCGCACGGGGATGGGTTCGCGTGCGAGTGGCGGGGTGTGGCAGTGGTGGGCGAGGACGACGGTGACGTCGGGGGTGTCGGCGCGGGGGTAGGTGAGGGTGTGCTGGTGGCCGGGGACGTGGCGGCGGGTGAGTTCGTAGTGGAGGGGTCGGCCCCAGAGGCGGTAGGTGGGGCGGGCGAGGATGACGGCGGCGGCTTCGTCGTGGGGGGTGGCTTTGTAGGGGTCGACGGTGGCGAGGAAGGCGGCGACGTTGCTGTCGTAGCCGAGGAGGACGAGGCGGCCGCAGTCGGGGCAGTGGCGGGGGACGACGCGGGTGCCGGAGAGGTGTTGTTCGGGTAGTCCGGTGGTGGTGGCGAGGTGCTGGGAGACGTGGCGGGGAATCGGGGTCATGGGGTGTTCCGGGAAGGGCGTGACGCGTGACAGATTCTCTGAAGTCGGTGCTCGCCTGTGTGTGTGCGCGTGTGTATGTGCGTAGGGGTGCAAACACGTGTCACATCTGTCACACCTGTCACGGTCAGCGCTGTGACCTGCGAGAACATGGGGTGACGGATCGGTGACGGATTGCGGTTTCGTGACGGGTTGCAGGTCATCTGTCACTCACCAGCCCGTCTCGAAGCCGTCCGGCACCTCGGCGGGTGACGGTTCGTCGTCTTCGGGTGACAGATCGTTCAGGGCGATTCCGTCGTAGAAACGGGCCGAGTTGCTGCGTGAGCTCTCGACGCCGAAGCGGGACTTCAGCTGCAAAGTGAGGCCCTTGGCGGAGACGGCCTCGAGGCCTTCGGTCCTGCACCAGGCGTCGTAGGCGGTGCGCAGGACGGTGGTCTTGACATGGAGGTGCTGGGCGTTGGGGTTGCCGGTCGTGCAGCGTTCCTCGACGAATTGGGTGACGGTGTCGGTGTCGCGCTGGTACTCGGCTGTGGCGGCCTCCACGGAGGCGGGCACCGTCAGGCCGTGGGCGAAGTAGTCGGCGGCGCCCTGGACGAACCAGGCGAGTATCCCGGGGCCCTCTTCGGCGACGAGGATCTCGTCGAGGCCTTCGATCTTCTTCTCGTCGGGGACGGTGTGAGGGAAGGGGATCTGGCGGAGGCGACGCCAGAACGCGGGGCCTCCAGTGCGGACTTCTGGTCGGTGGTTCGCGTGCAACCACAGGGAGTGGGTCGGGGTGAAGGTGAAGGGGTTCTTACCCATGAAGCGGGCGTTGATCCGGTCGCCGCCGGTGAGCATCTTCACCTTGGCTTCGGCGAAGCGGGCGCCCTCCTCGAGCTCGCCGCCGATGGCGAGGCGGACGCCGGCGAGCTGGGCGATGACGGCGGGGTGGTCCTCGCGGGCGCGGGCCACGAGCATGTCGGCGGGGATGGATGCGGAGTAGCCGTCGGGGGCGAGGCCGAGGACGCCTTGGGCGACGTCGAAGAGCACTGACTTGCCGTTGTGTCCAGGCCCGAAGGCGAAGGGCAGGGTGTGTTCGAGGACGGTGCCGACGAGGGAGACGCCGAGGAGGCGTTGGACATAGGTGGCGGTGTCGGGGTCGCCGGCGAAGGTGTCGGCGAGGAATGCGTTCCAGCGGGGTGTGGGGTGGTGAGGGTCGGGGGCGACGGTGGTGGAGCGGGTGTGCAGTGCTGCGGGGTCGGGTGCATGGAGGGTTCCGGTGCGTAGGTCGACGACGCCGGCGGGAGTGTTGAGCTCGTAGGGGCGGGCGTCGAGGTCGGTGAGGTGGACGACGATGCGGGGGTCGGTGCGGGCGATCTTCTCCATGGCTTCGAGGCCGCGGCGCGAGAGGCTGGAGCGGCGGTGCGCGCGTGCTTCCTTACCGTCGTCGGGGAGCGTGCGGGCGATGGCCCGAGCGAGCTCGTGGATGTGGCCGGCCTCGTCCCAGTTCCACCGTGCGCCGTCCCAGCGGAGCCACTGGCCGCGTTGGGGGACGTGGCGGATCCACTGGTGGTGGGTGTCGACGAGGCGTAGGGCGTTGCCGTCGTCGGTTTCGGTGTAGAACGCGGGTCCTTCAATGGTCGCCGGCGATGTCGTGGACGGGGCAGGCGCGGCGTCCGGAGTAGCCGCACTGGGTGCAGCCGACTTCGTCGCAGTAGCTGCAGGAGAGCTCGTCACAGATGCAGGTGTCGGGGTCCATGGGGGTGCTCCGTTCGTGGGGCCGAGGATGTCGTCGAAGTGCGTGTCGGGGGTGGTCGCGATCTGGCGGGGTTGCTGGGCGCGCTGCCCGTACCCGCCGGCATGGAGGGCTTTGGCGGCGTCGGAGTGGTTGCCGCCGTGTTCGAGGACGGCGAGGGCGCCGAGCTTGGTGTAGGGGATCTCCGCCTGGAAGTCGGTGCTTGTGGTGAAGACGTAGAGGCGGTCGCGGTCGTCGGCGTGGCCGGTGGTGGCGGAGAAGCCGAGGGTCTTGCCGGGGCGCCGCCAGTAGCGGGTGCGGCCGCGGGTGAAGACGAGGGTCCAGCCGTGAGGCTGCAGGATGTCGGCCCAGTCGGTCTTGTTCTCGTAGTCGTCGCCGGGTGTGATGCCGTCCCCGGGTGCGCGGGCCGGTATGCCAGCTGGCATGTTTTCACGCCCGTTGTCACGTGCGGGCGGTTCAGGTTGGGTGTCGAGGGTGCGCAGGATCGAGTGGAACGCGTCTCGTTGCTCGAGGGTGATGGCCGGTGCGGTGGCGGGGTTGCCGAGGAGGCGGGTCCAGGGGCGGCCGGTGGTGTGGTGGCGGGAGGGGGCGACGACGACCTGTCCGCCTTCGCCGCGGGTCTCGGCGAGGACGGTCTTGTCGGTGTCGCGTGCGAGCTTCGTGTTCCCGGGTACGGGGGCGTCGGTGAGGCGGTAGTGGAAGTGGAACCCGCCGGAGGGGGAGACCTCGACCCAGCCTTGGGTGATGGTGTCCCAGAGGGCGCCGAGGCCGGTGTCGTGGGCGAGGTCGCGCAGGGTGGGGAGGTGGTGGGCGGCGCGTCCTTCGACTTCGGTGAGCTCGGCGTGCCCGGAGACGGCGCCCTGGACGACGCCGAGGTCGTAGCCGGGGTGGGTGAACCAGGTGCGGATCTGTGCCTCGTCGGCGGGGGTCTGCGTGTGGGTCTTCCAGGTGGTCAGGGCGGGGGCTTTGGTGCCGTCGTCGCGGATGGGGATGACCGAGTAGCCCAGGCTCGCGAGCTCGAGGGCGGTGTGGAGGATGGGGCTGTCGGTCACGAGGCTGCGGGCTCCTTCGCCTTGGCGGTCTGGGCGGCGTCGAGGAGACGCGCGCGAGCGTTGTCGTACTTCTGTCCGCGGTCGCGACCGCCGGTGTCTCGGCTGCTCGCCTCGGCATAGTGGTTCGCGAGCGCGAGGAGCGCCGGTCGGTGCTGGTGGTAGAGGGCGGCCGATTGCAGGGCGTTGAGTGAGGCGGAACCGGCTCGGCGGGCTGCCTCGTCTGCGTGTGTGCCGCCGGTGATGAGGTGGACGAACTCGTCGAGGTCGACGGTGCGCGGCGGGCGGCCGGGTGTGCGGGCTTCGGCGGGTATGTCGACGTCGTGGAGGGGCTTGGCGTTGGGGTCGTCGATGGTGTCGTCGTCCCACGCCATGGGCGGCGCCCACCCTTGGTCCTGTGCGCGGCGGCGGGCCCGTGCGGCGGATGCTTCCTCGTGGGGGCTTCGGGTGGGGCGGGGCGTGTTCCACAGCTCGTCGTAGAGGTCGCGAACGGTGCGGGCGGTGCGGGCAGTGGTGTGGGTCCGTCGTCCGGGGAGCAGGCCGTCGAGGACCTGACGGTCGACGCCGGCGTGGTCGGCGAGGGCTTGGACGGTCCAGCCGAGGGTGGCGAGGGCCTGCAGGCGTCGGCTCGGGCCGGTGGTCGGTACGCGTGCACCGTCGGCGACCTGGTCGGTGGTGACGGCGAGGATCTTCTCGGCGGTCTCGCGGTGCACACGGCGCGCGGGTGGGCGGTGTGTGCCGTCGGAGCGGGTGAAGCCGTACATGAGCTTCGTGAGGGTCCCGGCGGAGATGACGCCGAGGTCTACGAGGCGCTTCTGGCCGAAGCCGGCGGCCTGCAGGTCGCGGACGTGCTGGCGGACGGGTTCGGCGTCGACGAAGTTGGAGCGCCCGTAGGCGTTGCGGCGTCGCCGGTCGGTCTCGTACTCGGAGTTCGCCGTCGCGCACGGCACGCACTTGCACAGGTCGAGGACGTAGCAGGCGTAGGTGCCGTGCTCGTGGGTGGCGCGCTTGTGCAGGCATGGCTTCGGGGTGCGGTCAACAGCCGCTTCGCGTTCGAGGCCGCGGGCAGCTGAAGCGGCCGCGTTGAGCCACTTCGCGCAGGAGTGCGTGGCGAAGTGGTGGTCGGCCATGGGGCGGGTCTTGTACCTGCCGGTGAACCCGCACGTGTCGCAGCGCACGACGACGGTGCTCACTTCCGTCCCTGCGAACGCATGTGATGGACGGGGTTCCGCGCTACGGTGCGGAGATGGTGAACACACACGAACTGCCGACCATCAGTGAGGTTGAGCTTCCCGAGAAGGCTGGTCGGGTGGCGTTCCGCCACGGCGGTGAAGCGGTGTGGGTTATGGGAGACAACCCAGGCGCGTGGACGTTGTACGGCTCGGATGGCGTCCTGCTCGGGCAGTTCGTGAAGCACGGGAGCGCCGACGGGTACTGCGTGGTGACGGACGACGGGTTCGGGGATCCGAAGCCCACGTGGCAGGGCGCAGCATCCGAGGTGCTCTAGACCGTCCCTTGACGTCCTAGCGGGTGGCCTGGGAGGGTGACGGTCCGGCCACCTTCGGGTGGTCTCCGGAACCGTCGAGTCCAGATCACACCTGCGGCGGAGATCCGCAACGGAGGCGTGGCAGAGCGGCCTAACGCGGGCACCTGAGAAGTGCCAGATGGTGTGAGTCATCCGAGGGTTCGAATCCCTCCGCCTGCCCAGATCCGCCATCACGTGGCCTCCTCAAGCTGCCGGCGGACCGCGGCCGCGAGCTCGTTGTTAGGTCGCCAGAGGCCTAAGCGTCCGCGGGTGGGGATCGGATGCGCGAGTGGGCGCGGGTTGGTGAAGTTCAGGTGCCAGTGGTCGGGCTGCGCCCAGGGTCCGCCGAACGGTGGCACGCCGAGGTTCGGGCAGCACCACGGTTGTGCGGAATGCATCGCCCAGAGGTTGACGACGCCGATCACGGTGCCGACTTCGGTCATGGTGATGAGGTCTTCGGGGGTGCGCGCCAGGATCGCGTCGCCGAGTGCGCGGTGCCCGCCGGCGGAGAGCTCGTCCAGTGCGTCGAGGTCGAGGGTGAGGCCCGCGTGGATGGCGACGAGCCCGCGGTACGGGCCCAGGGAGCGGGATCGGTTCTCGACGTCCTTTCCGCCGTGGACGATCGCCCATGCCCACGGCTGGCGCACTGTCAGGACACGCATCACGCACTGCCCTCGCGGTTCATCGTGACGACGACGCGGGTGCCGAGGTAGCCGAGGACCCGGTTGCAGCGGCTGCACAGCAGGGCCCGCTTGCCGCTGTCGAGCTTCTCGACGAGCCGCCCGGGCGGGCAGGTGTGTGCGTCGTCGAGGGCGACGCTCAGGGTGTCGCGTTCGTTCGTCGCCGCGGCGCGTTCGGTGCGCGCCTTCTCGGCGGTTGCACGGGCGGTGTCGAGCTCGTCGCGCAGGTCGGCCATCTGGCGTGCCCACGTGTTGCGTTCGGTCCCGAGGGCCTCGAGGGCGGTGCGGGCGTGCTCGAGCTCGACAGCGAACTCTTGCGCCGCGTCCTCCAGCGCCTTCGCCCGCACCTCGGCGTCGTGGGCGGCGAGCCAGCGGTCGAACTCCTCGACGGCGATCCCGGCGTGGAATGACGGGTCGCTCGACATGCGCCGCCGCGAGTGGGCGTAGCCAAGCCGAACCCGACTGGTCGTCGGCGCCGTGACGGTCACGGGGTCAGCCGACCCGTAGCGGGGGGCGTCCTTGGTGTCGGGGGTGCTCACTTGGCATCCACCACCGTCAGATGCGAGTACCAGCTGGACTTGCCTGGCTTCGCCCAGTCGTCGCCGCGGACGTGCCCCTGATGGGTTCGCAGGCCGCGCCATGAGTCGAACTTCCTGCCGCACGAGCACTGGTAGCGCACGGGCTGCAGCAGGTCCGTGGCGGGGTACTCCGGGTGCTGGGAGGACATGTGCCGCCGGACGTTCTCGAACGAGCGCCGGCAGCACGGGCACACGCCGTTCGCGAACCGTTGCCTGTCCCGGAGCGGCGCCTGGCGCGTGAGCTCGCCGTCGCGGATCGACGCCTCGAGCTGGTCACGCAACGCGGTCTCGCGCGCCTGGGCCTCACGCAGCTTCTGGGCATCGGTCGCCCCGGTGTACATCTGCGAGTGTCCGTTCGGGCAGTGGAACGAGTCGCGGTTGCTCATCCGCTGCTGCCGGTAGTCGACGGTCATGGCAAACAGGACCCCGCACTTGTAGCAGGTCTCCGTGATGAGGTCGGTGTTCGCGAGCAGGTGCAGCGTGTAGCCGCTCAGATTCTTCGCCATGGGAGCGGTCCTCTCTCTTTGTGCTGGGGTCGGTGCTTGCTGGTCCCCGCGGCCCGGCTCGAACGGGCTGCCTTCCTGGTTGGGGGCGTGGGGTGCCGCGCTCAGGCGGCGTTGAGGACCATCGACACGACGGTCGGGTCGAGGCCGAGCTGTGTTCCGATCTGCTCGGGGGTCCACCCGAGGGCGGCGAGCTGCTTGGCCTGGTCTGCCTGCGTCGAGGCCTGCGCGGGTGCGGCGGCCGGCACCTGTGCTGGTGGCGCCACCGGCTGAGGCGTCGGAGCCGGTGGGGGTGCGGACACCGGTTGCGGGGCCGGTACCGAAGGGGCCGCGGGCTGCTGCACCGGTTGTCCGCCGGTGCCGAGGAACCCGCCTGTGGCGGCCGCGTGGTCGGGCGCCTTGTACGCGGCCGCCCAGAGCTTGCGGTCGTTGTACCCGCGCGTCTTCGACGGCTCGGTGCCGATCAGCTGGACGGTGAGCGTCCCGCCGGGCTCGATGCCCTTCGCGTTCGCGGCCTGCACGGCGGCACGCACCGCGTCGTGCAGCGACTGCGAGCCGGGGGCCTTCGAGCCCTTGACGTAGACAGCGCGCACCCCGTCGTCGTCCGGTTCGTCGGGGACGCGCTGGTCGGTCTGCAGGGACACGACGAGCTGCATGCGCGGGTCGCCGTTCTCCCACGTCATCGGCTTGCCGGTCTCCAGGTCGGTCTGCTGGCGGACCTCCGTGGACAGGATCGTGCCGGTGACGGTGGTGCCGATGGGGTCGTCCTTCGCGAACGCGGACTTCCCGGCGGATCCGCCGAGGAGGAACTCGTCAGCGGTGGGTGTCGTGGACATGTGGTGCTCCTTGGGGTTGGTACTGCTGGGTTGGGGTTACTGCGGGGTCCCGAGGAGGTCCGCGAACGGCGCCTCGGGGGGTCGGTGGCCCGGCGTGGTCATGCCGGTGCCGTCGGCGAAGCGCGGGCAGTCGAAGCAGCGGTCCGCGCGGGGCAGGTTGCTGATCCACTGGTCGCGCACGTGGGTGGAGATCAGCTCGAGGGCGCCGAGGTTCCGGGCCAGGGCGTCGGCGCGGGCCAGGGCGGTCTCCGCGCGGGCACGGTCGTGTGGTGCGGTCCACCAGATGGCGTCGTTCAGGGACACGGCGTTGCGGGGCAGGTAGGCGATCGCGACGTGGTCGATGCGCACCCCGGCGTCGTTCCACCCCTTGGCGTACAGGTCGGCTTGCACGCGGTACGTCGCCGAGGGGCCGGTCTTGGCCTGCTTGAGGGTGGAGGCGCCGACGATCTTCCAGTCGACGGTCATCCCGGCGGCGAGGTCGACGACGTCCGTCGACCCCCAGATCTCGACGCCGGCGATGTGCCCGACCATGGTGGGCTGCTCGAGCAACCAGCGGCGGCCGGTGGTGTGCTGGGCGTTGAGGTTGTTCTCGTGGCGGATGACGTACTCCTCGAGGAGGCGGTGCACGGCGGTCCCCACGGTGGGCAGCCAGGCGACGTCACGGTGCTGCTCCCAGCCGGCGAGCTTCGCGGCGAGGCAGTGGTCGCACGGTGTGCCGATCTCTGACGGGCCGATGGCCGTCTGCAGGGAGCGGGGCTCGTGGGTGATCTCGTGCTCCACGACTCCGCGCAGGTCCCTCAGCGCCTGGGTAGGGTCGATTCCCTGGAACGACTGGTGCAGCGGCGGCAGTGCCGCGAGGGCGGTCATGATGTGTCTCCGACCCGGATGGTGGTGCTTCCCATGACCGTGCCGCCGAGGAGGATGTGGGACACGCTGTGCAGGGCGAGCCCGGCGAGGCGCTTCATCGAGTCCGCGTCGTCACCGTCACCGGGCGCCAGGTTGATGGCGACCGTTCCGGTGATGTCGTCGGGGCGAGCGGCGTCGACCTCGACCTGGATGATCAGGTTGCGAGTTTGCGGGTCGACGGCAGGGAACCGGTTGACCGGTGCGAACACGACCTCGAAGCGCGTGAGCTCCAGCACGGGTCACTCACCACCCGTGACGACGGGGTCGCCGAGGGAGTCGACCTCACGCAGCACCGTCACCGACTCCGCCTTGCACTTCGAGTCGTCGATCGGGCGCAGCTCAGCGACCGGGACGGTGATCTCGAGGAACCGGGTGGCGCCGCGGTAGTGGTCCCGGGCCTGGCGCACGGTGGGGCACACGTGCAGGCCGTACCCGCAGTTGTTGGTGTCCTGCCAGTCCGGGGCGACGACGACCTGTCCGACCGGGTACTGGGTCTTGGTGTAGTCGTGGCCGGCGTGCAGGTCGTCGTCGACGGCCTTGAACAGGTGCGCGAGCCCGTCCTCGTCGACCAGCACACCGGTCCACGCGACCCAGGTAACGGGGTCGTTGGTGTCGACGTCGGTGACGTCGATGAGGTGCCCGCCGGAGACGGTGACCTGCTTGTGGTGCAGGTAGACGGCGACGTGGCTGCCGGCCTGGGTGAGGGTCCCGCCTCGGCGCAGGTGCACGACGGACGTCCCAGCAGCTCGCGCGACGCGGGCGGAGTCGCCCACCGAGCCGACGCGGGCGGAGTCGCCCACCGAGCCGACGCGGGCGGAGCCGCCCACCGAGCCGACGCTGGCGGAGTCGCCCACCGAGCCGACGCGGGCGGAGCCGACCACCCAGTCGACGCGGGCGGAGTCGCCCACCGAGCCGACGCGGGCGGAGTCGCCCACCGAGCCGACGCGGGCGGAGTCGCCCACCGAGCCGACGCGGG
>Ga0160449_1000120_pt1 | contig 80372 bp, 73 predicted proteins | sample HID1975I_E1MG_FD_108216 | JGI IMG/M metagenome (GOLD analysis project Ga0160449, IMG submission 108216) | Enriched soil microbial communities from UW Madison campus, WI, USA - HID1975I_E1 MG | ecosystem: Environmental > Terrestrial > Soil > Unclassified | place: USA: Madison, Wisconsin...
CCGAACCGCTCGTAGTTGCGGCGGATGACGTCCAGCATGCGCTGGAACGCGATCTGCTCGCGCGGCAGCAATTCCATGATGCCGGGCGGCGTACGGGGCTTGATCACTTGCGGGACTCCTGCGGAAACGGGGGGATGAGCGAGCGGCATATTCTAGCCGCAGCCAGCGCAACGAGCCGCATCCGGGCATCGGGACCGGGCCAATGGCGGCATGACGTATCATAGGCAGGTCCCGCTTGCTGACCTGACATGACCCGGCCCCACTCCGGTACCGCGCTTTCCGCTGTTGAAGACACCGCCGCCCCCGGTTGCTCGCTGCTGCGCGACTGCCTGCATTGCTCGGTACGGCACCTGGCGGTCTGCTCGGCGCTGTCGCCGGATGAAGTGCAGGCGCTGGAGCGGGTCACCGTGTCCCAGGCACTGCCGCTGGGGTCCACCCTGGCCCGTGCGGGTGAGCCACGCCAACATGTCTATACGATTACGGCCGGTGCGCTGCGCCTGGTCCGCACGCTGGCCGATGGCCGCCGCCAGATCAGCGGTTTCGTGCTGCCCGGCGACTTCCTGGGCTTGAGCGGCAGCGATCACCACCGCTATGACATCGAGGCCATCGCCGACAGCCGGGTCTGCCGCGTGGCCCTGCCGCAGATGAAGGACCTGCGCTCGCGCTTCCCGCACCTGGAGCGCAAGCTGCTGCAACGCGCCTGCCAGGAGCTGGATGCCGCGCAGGATGCCGCCATGGCGCTGGGCCGGCTGCAGCCGGCCGAGAAGGTCGCCGATTTCCTGCTGCGCCTGGCCGCGCGCGAAGCGCTGCTCGGTGAGCCGGGCCTGCGCGTGACCCTGCCGATGGGCCGCGGCGACATCGCCGACCATCTCGGCCTGACCATGGAAACCGTCAGCCGCACCTTCACCAAGCTGCGCCAGCAGGGCCTGATCGCCCTGCCCCATCTGAACACCGTCGAGATCCTGGACGAAGCCGGCCTGCAGAAGCTGGCGGCCGACGAGTCGTACTGACCCCGCCTCACCCGCGCAACAGCACCTCACGCAGCGCCCCATACTCCGGTGCGCACGCTTCGGCCTGCGCGGGCCGCTCCAGCAGCGCGGCCAAGGCCGGCGGCACGTCCAGCACCTGCCCGATCAACGGCTCCACCACCGATTCGAACTTGGCCGGGTGCGCAGTCGCCGCCACCGCCCAATGCCCCTGTGCGCCCGCGGCCCGCAGGTGCTCCAGGCGCGCCACCGCCGTCGCCGTATGCGGGCAAAACACCTCGCTATGCAGGTCATGGCGCCGCTTGATCACTTCGCGGATCGCCGCATCATCCACGGCCTCGGCCGTGAACGCGCCTCGCAGTGCCACGTCATCGTCGTTGTAGAGCCAGCGCAGCCGCTCGAAATTGCTGGGCGCCCCCACGTCCATCGCGTTGGCAATCGTCGCCACGCTGGTTTGTGCCTGGTAGGCCTCGCCATGGAAATAGCGCGGCAACACCTCATTGGCATTGGTCGCCAGCGCGATCTGCCCCAGCGGCAGGCCCATCGCCCGCGCCAGGATCGCCGCCATCGCATTGCCCAGGTTGCCGGTCGGAATCACCAGATTGAGCACGTGGCCGGTCTGCGCTTGATGCACCAGGGCCGCATGGGCGTAATAGCTCATCTGCGGCAGCCAGCGGCCCAGGCTGATGCTGTTGGCCGAGCTCAACGGCACCGCGTGCTGCAGCTCGCGATCGCCCAGCGCCTGTTTCACCATCGCCTGGCAATCGTCGAACGACCCGGCGACGCGCAGTGTGTGGATGTTGTCGCCGAAGCACCCCAGCTGATGCGCCTGGCGCGGCGAGACGCGGCCATCCGGGTACAGCACCACGACGCGGATCCCCGGCTGCCGATGAAAGGCCGCGGCAACGGCCGCCCCGGTATCGCCCGAGGTCGCCACCACGATCGTCAACGGTCGCTCACGGCCCTGCTGCAGGCGGGCAAGACACGCCGCGAGAAAGCGCGCACCGAAATCCTTGAATGCCGCCGTCGGGCCATGGAACAACTCCAGCACATGATCATCAGCGGTCGCCAGGGGGCGCAGTGGCGCATCGAAATCGAAGGCCTGCTCGCACAGTTCGGGCAGTGCTCTCTCCAGGGCATCGTCATGGAAATACGGGGCCAGTACCGCCGCGGCGGTCTGCGCGAAGGAACCCTGCGCTGACCAGCTCTGCAGTTGCGGGCGGTGTTCGGGAACGTACAGACCACCATCCGGGGCAAGGCCGGCGGCGAGCGCCTGGCTGAGCGAGGCGGCGGGCGCGGCGTGACGCGTGGAAACGAACTTCATCGGATATCCCAAAGTAGAAAGAGTGGACGTGTCACAGCACGCGCGCGGCGGGCGCATTCAAGGGTGACACCCAGCCTTGGCTGTCGAAGCCCGCGTCCGCGAACGCCTGCTGGACTGCCGCCTGCGCGGCAAGCGCGGCATCGCGCTGCTCGAACCAGGCAAACACGCTCGGCCCCGCACCGGAGATGCTGGCGCCCATCGCCCCGGCATTCAACGCAGCATCGCGGGCCGCCGCAAACCCGGCGATCAGACCGGCCCGACGCGGCTCGACCAGCACGTCGCGCAGGCCGGCACGGACCAGTGCGGCATCGGAGGTGAAGCAGCCACTGAGCACCAGCGCCAGATTCGCGCTCTGCGCGACGAACTCGCCCAACGCGTAATGCCCCTGCAGCGCGGCGCGCGCGCGGCGCGTCTCCAGCACCGCGTTCGGATGCACCAGCAGGCTGTGCCACGCCGCCGGGACCGGCACCGGTACCAGCCGGTCCGCCGTGCTCAGTACCAGCCCGCCCAGCAGCATCGGCCCGAGGTTGTCGCCATGGCGGCCACCACTGGCCACCGCCTCGCCGGTCAGCGCGAACGGATACAGCGCCTCGCGCGACAACGGCTGCGGCAACAGCGCATTGGCCGCGACCAGCGCGGCCACACACGACGCGGCCGAACCGCCCATGCCCGAGCCCAGCGCTATGCCCTTGTCGATCTCCACCTCGAAGCCGAACGGCAGATCCAGCGCGGCACGCAGCGCGATCAACGCCGCACCGGCGGTGTTGTCCTCGGCCACCCGTGGCAGATCCACCGTGGTGCCGCGGATCGCGTGGATGCGAACCACGGGCTCGTCGATCCGCCGCGCTGTCACGGTATCGCCAACGCCCTCGATGGCGTGCCCAAGGATGTCGAACCCGACCCCCACGTTGCCGACCGAGGCCGGCGCAAACGCGCGTGCTTCCGTCCTCCTGCCCTCACTCACAGACGTGCTCCTTCGCCCACCGCCACGCGCAGCACATCGGCGAACACGCCGGCGGCGGTCACCTCCGGCCCGGCGCCCGGGCCCTGCACCACCAGCGGATTGTCGCAGTAGCGGCGCGTGGTGAACTGCACCACGTTGTCGGTCAGGCGCAGGTTCGCGAAGGCATGCCCGGCCGGCAGCGCGACCAGGCCGACCTCAGCCCCGTCCGGCGTGAGGCGCGCCACATAGCGCAGCACCGCGCCGTCCGCCTTGGCGACTGCCAGGCGCTCGGCGAACACCGCATCGATCTGCGGCAGGCCCGCCATGAAGTCGTCCACACTGGCCTGGCGCAGTGCTTCGGGCACCAGGCTTTCCACGCGCACCTGCGCCAGGCTGAGCTCACGGCCCGCCTCACGCGCCAGGATCACCAGCTTGCGCGCGACATCCACGCCGGAAAGATCATCGCGCGGGTCCGGCTCGGTATAGCCCATGCCACGCGCCTGGCTGACCAGCGCGGAGAACGGCACCTGGCCGTCATACTTGTTGAACAGCCACGCCAGCGTGCCGGAGAAAATACCGTCGATCGCCAGCACCTCATCGCCGGTGTCGACCAGGTCGCGCAGCGTGGTGATCACCGGCAGGCCCGCACCGACCGTGGCTTCGTAGCGGAAGCGCGCGCCACTGCCAGCCGCCGCCTCGCGGATCGCGTGATAGCGCTCCAGCGGGCCGGCACCGGCCTGTTTGTTCGGGGTGACCACGTGGATGCCTGCGGCCAGCCAGCCGGCATACCGGTCGGCCACGTCGGCGCTGCCACTGCAATCGATGATCAGGGCGTGCGGCAGATGGGCGGAGAGCAGGTGTTCGGTGAATGCGTCCAGATCGCTCGGCTGCGCCGGGCCGGACAGCGCCGCGCGCCAGTCACCTTTCAGGCCGCGCTCGTCCAGGACCATGCGGCTGCGCGAGGCGACCGCACGCAGGCGCAGATCCACATTGGCGCGGCCGAGCAGCTGTACCTGGGCCGCCTGCAGCTGGTCCAGCAGCGCCGCACCCACATTGCCCGGGCCGATCACACCGACCGAGAACGTCTGCGGCGACAGCCAGAACCCGGCATGCGCCGCGCGCAGCGCCTTGGTCGCATGGCGGCTGTCGACCGCCACCGAGATGTTGCGCTCCGAGGAGCCCTGCGCGATCGCCAGGATGTTCACCTGCGCGCGGCCCAGCGACTCGAACAGGCGCGCGGCCACGCCGGGCTGGCCGGCCATGCCATCGCCCACGGCGGCCAGCACACTCACGTTGTCGGTCAGCTGCACGCGCTGCACCTGGCCCAGACTCAGCTCATGGGCAAAGGCCTGCAGCAGCGATTCGCGCGCCCGCACCGCCTCGGCCTGCTTCACCACGCAGCAGATCGAGTGCTCGGAGGAGCCCTGCGAGATCATCACCACCGACACATGCGCATTGCGCAGCGCCGCGAAGACGCGCTCGGCCGTGCCGGGCACGCCGATCAGGCCGGTGCCTTCCAGGTTGATCACGGCCAGGTCCGGGCTCAGGGTCAGCCCCTTGATCGGACCGGACGCGGTGCGCTCGGCAGTGATGCGCGTGCCTGGATGATCCGGGTGGAAGGTGTTGCGGATGATGATCGGCAGGCCACGCTCGATCGCCGGCGACATCGTCTGCGGGTGCACCACTTTGGCGCCGAAGTAGGCCAGCTCGCAGGCTTCGTCGTAGCTAAGCGCTTCGAGCTGGACCGCCTCGGGCACCACCCGCGGGTCGGCCGAGAGCACGCCGTCCACATCGGTCCAGATGTGCAGCTCGTCGGCGTTGAACAAGGCGGCGAAGATCGCCCCGGAGTAATCGCTGCCGTTGCGGCCCAGCGTGGTGATGCGGTCCTGGCGGTCGCGGGCGACGAAGCCGGTGGCCACGATGCGCGATTGCGGATGCTGCAGGCGCCACTGGGCCAGGCGCTCGGCGCTGCGCGCCCAGTCCACGTCCACGCCCAGTTCACCGCGCTCGATCACCAGCACATCGCGCGCATCCAGCACCGCGCAGTCTTCGCCCAGCGTCTGCAGGTACGTCCCGAGCAGTTGCGCCGAATACACCTCGCCCATGCCCTGCACGCGGTCCAGCACTTCGGTGGGCAGGCCGCCGATCACCGCCAGCGCACCCAGCACCTCGGCCAACTGATCGAAGCGCTGGTCCAGCCACTCCACCGTCGCCCCGGCGTGCTCGCCGAGCAAGGCAACGGCGGCACCGCGATGACGTGCCCGCAAGGCGTGCCACTGTTCGCGCCAGGCCGAGCCGTCTTCCGCGGCCAACGTGGCCACCCCGATCAGTGCATCGGTAACGCCCTTCATCGCCGAGACCACGGTGACCTGCATCGTCTCCTCACGCGCCAGCAGCAGCTGCGCCACATGACGATAGCGCTCGGCATCGGCCACCGAGGTGCCGCCGAACTTGTGGACCACGGTGGTCACCCCGGCCCGCGCGGCGACGGAGACGGCGGGCTGGGCGGAAGGTGGAGCGGAAGCGGCGACAGAAGACATGCTGACCTCGATGGGAGGCCCCGCGTCACATCAGGTTTAAGAGTTTCCCCCGCCACCTGATCTGGGTGCGGGGCCGTGGTTTTCGGAAATTACGCGAAGACGACGGGCCGCACCGGGCGAGTGGTGGCGGTGGTAATGATGGTGGTACCGGTCGACACGGCCTGGCCGCCCGCGGAGGCGGGAACGAGCAGGTAGGCGTGGGCAGCGGTGATGACCATGGATCAAGAAAACTACGCCACCGCCCTGCTTGTCAAGTGCTGCGCTGCAAAAGATCGCGGCACGTAAATCGCGGCCATCGTCGGCCAACAAGTTGCGATTGTGACCATCCAGCCGGGGCAAGGCCTGCCCTACCCCACATGCTCCGCCACCGCCGCAGGGGGCCGATGCGCGTGCGCGCACATCAGCACGCCCGACACCAGGCAGACGATGGCCACCGTTTCCATCAGCGTCGGCCAGCGTTGCTGCCAGGCAAAGCCATACAGCAGGGCGAACAGGGTTTCGAAGACGATCATCTGCCCGGTGAGGGTCAGTGGCAGGTTGCGGCTGGCGCGGTTCCAGCAGGCATTGCCGAGCACCGAGGCGACCACCGCCACGCCCGCGCTGATCAGCCAGAAGTTCAGCCACTCGCCCGGCGGATGCACCGTCGCGCTGGTCAAAAACGCACTGGGCACCAGCACGAGCGCGAGCCCGCCGGTGGTGATGCCGGTCAGCAGCGACCAGTCATGCCCGGACAGATCCGGCCGGCGCGCCAGCCAGCGGCTGTTGCCGATGGAGTACACCGCCCAGGACAGCAACGCGCCGACCGCGCACAGCAGCCCGAGCAACCGGCGCCCGGCCGAGCCCTGCGCATGTTCGGCCATCAAGGCTTCATAGCCCACCAGCGCCACGCCAAGCAGGCACAGCAGCAGCGCCGGGGCCAGGCGACGCAGTGGCACCGCGCCTTCCTCGCGTACGCCGGCCAGGGTCACCACCACCGGGATCAATCCCACGATCAGCGAGGCGGCCGCACCACCGGCCCATTGCACGGCATTGGCCAGCAGCAGGAAGTAGACCAGGTTGCCGGCCAGGCTCAGCCACAACAGACCCCGCCACTCGGCCCAGGCCAGCCGCTCCTTAAGCTGCCGCCAGCGCGGCGCAAGCAGAACGACGGCAATCAGGCCGTAGACCAGATAGCGGCCGGCGGAGAGCTGTACCGCGTTGAAGCTGTGCAGCATCGCCGGGGCCAGGAACACCACGCCCCACAGCGCGCCGGCGGCAATGCCGTTGGCGATGCCCACTCCCATCGATCGTTTCATTGCGGCTCACGCGGTATGCATTGGCCGCGCAGTGTAGAAGCCGCGCACCGCGACGTCTTGACCGAGGCTACTGCCGCCGGAAGGCCTGCGGGGTCAGCCCGGTTTCCCGGCGCAGGGCTCGGGTCAGCGCACTGTGCTCGGAATAGCCGGCATCCAGCGCGATCGTGGCGATGCTGTCGCTGCTGGTGAGCAGCCGGTGCTTGGCCCAGCGCAACCGGCAGGCACTCAGCCACGCCTGCGGAGGCACCCCGAATTCCTGGACGAAGGCCGCATGCAGGCGGCTGCCGCTGATGCCGACCAGCGCGGCCATGCGGGCCACGTTCCAGTCCGCGCCGGGGTTGGCCGAGAGCCGGGTACACAGGGCATGCAGGCGTGCCGCGCTGCCAGCGGGCGCGTACTGCTGCAGCAGGGTCGCGAGCAGACCCTCACTGCCGTGTGCGGGCGCACCGGCCAGGCGCTGGCGCACTCCCTTCGGCAGTGCCAGCCAACGCTGCCGGCGCAGGTGCTCCAGGGTGTGGTCATCGATCACCCCCGCCGGGCAATCGACGATCACCATCAGATGATCGCCATCGCCGGTCTGCGCATGTCCCTCGCCGGGCGCCACGAAGGCCCCCTGCAGCACATCCAGGCGGCCGCCAAACGCATCGACCTCGACCTCCAGATCGCCGCGCAGCGGCAGCACCCATTGCGCAAAGTCATGCCGGTCCACATCGGTGGACGTTCCGTAACACCGCAGGTGGCAGGCGCTGGCGTGCATGGGGATAGTCTGCGCGCTGGGTGAAGGCCGCTGCAAGCGGCGGCGAAACGCCCGCGCATCCGCGTACCATGGCAGCCGACCCGTCCAACATGGAGCGTTCACCGTGGCCTGCACCATCGTTCCTCTCAGTGACCGCCCCGACCTGCTGCCGATCCTGGCCGAGTGGTATTTCCAGGAATGGGGACGCCACGTGCCGGACCTGACCCTGCTCGATCAGCAGCAGCGGCTGGAAGTGTTCCTGCAGGACGACGAGTTGCCCCTGCTGCTGATCGCACTGGATGACGCGGTGCCGGTCGCCGCAGCGCAGCTCAAGTTCCATGAGCGGACCGAGCGCCCCGAACGATTGCATTGGCTGGGCGGCGTCTATGTCCATCCGGCGCACCGCGGGCGCGGCCTGGCCGAGAAAGTCATCGAAGAACTGCTGGTGCGCGGTCGCGCGCTTGGCGTACGCGATCTCTACCTGCAGACCGAAGCCGATGATGGGGGCCTGTATCGCCGGCTGGGCTGGGCACCGCTGGAATCACTGCAGCATGCCGCGGGCATGCCGGTCCGGATCATGGTCCGCAGCGTCGCCGCCGACCGCGTCGAATGAACGCGCGGTTGCGGCACCTTGGTTCAAGAATGAATGCGACGCCGGTGAACGGCGTCAGCGGAAGCGCACCGGCTGCGGTGCCGGGCGGTCGGCCAGCGAGCCGAGCGTGAACGTGTATCCGGCCTCTTCCAGCAGCTTGCGCATGCGCAGCTCCGCGCGCTTGGGATAGGCCAGCGAGGTCGGTGCGTGCAGGGCGTAGGAGGTCGATTTCCCGGGCAGCGTTTCGCGGGTCACCGAGGACTGATTGGTCTCGCACGCGTTGGCCCACAGGTCCATCAGCACCTTCGGGCCGATGGATTGATTGTTGCTGAGACGAAGCGTCAGCCAACGCATGTGTTCCATGACAAATCCAAGCGGCTCTTTGTCCCGAGTATGCACCAATTCACCCACTACCGTTCGGGGCCGTCCGGTGCGCTGGCAGCCACCCGGCAGTGTCGGGCAAAAACGAACAGCCCCGGCGGGGCCGGGGCTGTTCGGGTACCGCTTCAGGGAGCGGACTACTGGCGACCGTGGGGAATCGCCAGCGCACCGCCTGTCTGAAACTCAGTGCTTCATGGCGTGCTTGCGGTCGCGCATGACGGCATGGCATTCCTGCACCTGCGGCAGCAGACGCTGGACTTCCTGGCGCGCGGCCGGCGAGGTATCGGCGTCGGTCAGGGTGTCCTTGAACGCCTTCAGCAGGCGATCTTCGGATTCTTCCAGCTCGGCCACGTAGCCGTACTGCTTGTCGCCCAGGGTGGCGCGCACCTTGCCGTAGAACTGCTGCATGGAACCGACGAAGGTGCCATGGTCGGCCGGCTTGCCGCCCGCGGCGACAACGGTGGCGCTCAGCGAGCGGACGATCTCATTCTTGACACCGGCGATACGGGTGAAGAGCGCCGCCAACTCGGCATCTTCGACCTTGCCTGCGGCCTCGGTGTAGAACTCCTGGCCATCGCGGGCGATTTCGATCAGGTCGTTCAAGTTATGCGCGGTCTTCGATTCGGTATTCACTGCGATGTACTCCTGTTGGTCCGGTTTGGCCCGTGTGTTGTTGTCGGGGTGAGTCGACTTTTCCGCATCGGCCATGAAGTCGGCGTGACACTGAAATGCGAGTGTTCAGCGAGCTCAACGCACTGCGCGACAGATGTGCACGGCGCGTCGTCGAGGCGCGAAATGCGTGTTACTTCCCTGCCCGTCTGCGCTTGATCCAGGCCAGACATTGCCCGGCAATCGCCGTGAGCAGAATCAGCGAATTGGTCACCACGAAAACGATCGAGCCGGTCGCCGCGCTGTACGCAATGAACAACACCGAGGCCGTGATCTGGCCAACGAACAACCACGTCGATACCGCCTGTGCATCCTCGGCCGTCCACTGCTTCCATATCTGCCGCCACAGCGTGGCGATCAGCACGGCGGTCGCCGCCCAGCCGAGCAGATCAATGGGCGCCATCAGCGCGCCAGCAGTGACAGCGGCGCCACGTCGCCCGCCACCTCATCTGCCGCCAAGCCAACGCGCTGTTCCAGGCGGCGCAGGAAGTCACTGAAACCGTGCGGTGCACGCGCGTGCCGGCGTGCGCTGGTCATCACCCGTGGGCTGGCCAGCCGCGCCACCTGCATGCCGGCCCCGTGCATGGCCTGGATCAGCGCGACGTCCTCACCAGTGGCCAGCGGCGCAAAGCCGCCGGACTGCCGATACGCCACCGCGCTGAAACCCATGTTCGCGCCGTGCACGTGCGGGTGCCCATCCACCGCATGCTCGCCCTGCAGGAACTGCTCGCGCACGGCCTGCGGGTAGTCCAACCAGTCACCCACCGCCACCACGCCACAGAAGGCATTCGCACCACACTGCAGCTGGCGCGCAAGCCAGTCCGGCGGCACCACGCTGTCCGCGTCGGTGCAGCCGATCCAGCGGGCCCCCAGCGCCAACGCGCGCTCACTCGCCGCCGCCCGTGCGACACCGACACACCCGGCGTCCACGCTGACCACTTCCACGCCCATGCGCTGGCAGATCCATTCCGTGGCATCACGGCACCGATCCAGCGCCACCACGATCACCACCGGCTCGTTGCGCAGGGCCGGATGCAGCGCCGCCACCTGCAGCGACTGCAGGCAGGCCGCGATCATTTGCTCTTCGTTGTGCGCGGGAACGGTCACGGCAATCATCGCAGGCCCTCGCGTTCGGCCACCGAGGTGGTCTCGGCCGACCAGCCTTCCAGCAGCATGTCCTCGTCGCGATACGAGAACAGGCGTGGCAGGCTGTCATCAAACTGCGCGTGCACGAACGCGGCGCTGCAGCGCGCCTGCTCGAACGGCACGCGCCAATGGCATGCGATCACCACGCCCTGCGGCGTGAGCGATTGAACCACCTGCGCCGCCAGCTGACGCATGTCGTCTTGTGAGAGGTAGTAACCCATTTCACCCACCACGATCAGGTCGAACCTGCCTGCTGGCCAGTCGTGTGGATGACGCGCCTGCTCGACGGAAACGTGCGCGTGGCGCCGGGTCATCGCGCGCGCCGCGGCGACAGCGCCTTCGCTCAGGTCGGTGGCGAGCAGGTGATCGCAGCGCTCGGCCAGGGCCGCGGTCAGCACGCCGTTGGAGCACCCCAGCTCCCAGCCACGGCCAAAGCGCTCGCGCGGCAGGCTGGCCAAGGTGAGCGCGCGCTTGCGCTGCTCGTACCAGCGGGTCCGGTACTGGAAGGGGTCCTCCTTCTCATACAACGCGTTGAAGTAGGCGACATCACTCATCCGATCAATACCTCGTAGTTCCGTTCAAACCGCTGCAGCACAGCGGCAGGCAGGATGGGCTCGCACTCGAGCCCCGCCACTGCGCCGGTCTGGGTCACGAACTGCTGGATCGCATCGCGCTTGCGGTCCAGCAGGTCGTCCTCCAACGCATATCGCGTCGCCGGCGCCCAGGCGGACGGTGCCGCCTGCGGGTCCAGCCAATGCCAGCCCCACACCGGGTATTCCTTCAACGCGGCGCCGCGCGCGGTGCAGGCCTGCACGCAGGCACGCGCGACCGCTTCATGGTCCGGGTGCCCATCGAAGCGCCACGGCGCCAGCACCAGATCGTCCGGCTGCAGCAAAGCCGCCAGCTGCTCGCCCATCCATGCTTCGCTGGCCGTCACCGCGCCATCGCCGATGTGCCAGGCAATCCGCGCTGCGCTCGCCAAGCCCAGGCAACGCAGCGCATCGTCCAGCTCAGCGGCACGGGCCACGCGCAGCCGCTCGGGCGACCACGCAGGCTGATCGGGATAGCAGGCTTCGCCGTCCGTCACCGAGACCACCGTGACCGCCAGCCCTGTCTGCTGCGCAAGCGACATCAGTCCGCCGCAGGCGAGCACTTCATCGTCCGGGTGCGGCGACACCACCACCAGCCGCCGCGCATCGCCGAACAGCGCCGCAGGGGACGCAAGCGGCAGCGACTGCAACCACGGCGATGCTGCCCACTGCGCCTCGGTCACGCCGCCGCCTTCGATCTGACGGTTCACAGCGTCCACGTACGCCCCTCGCGATGCATCAGGTTGCCAAGATGCTGCCAGTCGCGGTCGGCATGGCTCTGGCGGATGAAGACGGTCAGGTCAGCCCAGCGCCGGGCGTGCGCCGGGTCCATGCACATCGGGCCCGGCCCAAGCGCCCTGCCGACCCGATCCAGCGTCAGGGAGGCGGCGCGCTCCACCGCACTGCGCGCCCGCACGATCTCACGCTGATGGGGTTGGTCGGGCTGTGCATCGATCAGCGCGGCCAGCTCGCGCAGCAGTGAGGCGCATGGCGACAGCGCCAGATCGATCTCACCCAGCAGGCACGCCGCCGTGCCCGATTCGTCGGCGCGCGCGCTGTGCAGCAATGGCTCGGCCAACGCGCTCGCCCCGCCGAACCAGCACGCCGCGATGCCTGCGCCACCGTGCCAGAAACCCGGACGCTGCAGATAGGCATCCGCCGCGCCGATCTCGACGGCCGGCACCTGGTCGAAACAGGCGGTCCCACTCGGCACCCGCCCCATGCCCGTGGCCTGCCACGTCTGCGGCAGGAAACGCACGCTGGCCCGGCGCACCGGCACCAGGAACAGCCGCGATCGCCCGTCATCGCGCACCGTCACCAGCGCATGGTCCACCCAGCCGGCACCGGAGCACCACGGCTTGTCACCGGACAGCGTGCCGCTGGCGCGATCAAAGCGCAGGGTCGCCGCCGGCCCTTCCGCCGCCCATACCGCGCCCAGCCGATCGTGGTCCGGCATCGCGGCGCCCAGTTCTTCCAGGATCGCCTGCGCGTCGTAATGGGCTTCCAGCACCTTGGCCAGGCAGAGATCCCGCGCGGCGATATGCGCCAGCGCCTGCCAGCGCAGCAGCGTGTCCCCGCTGCCAGGGCGTGGCAACGAGGCTTGATGCTCGATCCAGGCGCGGGCCTGCGCCTGCAGGTCGTCGCCATCGGTCACCGGCGGCGGTGCCGCCGGCGGTACAAGAGAAGCCACGGCATTCATGTCAGGGCGTCAGGATCACCTTGCGGCAATCCTCCTCTTTGCGGTCGAAGATCTCGTAGCCACGCACCGCGTCTTCCAGCGACAGCCGGTGGGTCACGATCACGCCCGGATCCAGCCGGCCTTCGCCGATATGGTCGAGCAGCTCCGGCATCAGCTTCTGCACATGGGTCTGCCCCATCTTGAAGGTGAGGCCCTTGTCGAACGCATCGCCGAGCAGGAAGCCGTGAATGAAGCCCGCATACACGCCCGGGATGCTCACCGTGCCACCCCGACGGGTCGCAGCGATGCACTGGCGGATCGCCACGCCGCTGCTGCCTTCCACCTTGAGCGTCGTCAGCGCCGATTCCAGCGCACTGCCCTCGGCCTCGAAGCCGACCGCTTCGATCGTGGCATCCACGCCGCGGCCGTTGGTCTGGGTGATGATGTATTCCGCCGGATCCTCCACCTGGGTGAAATCGATCGGGGTCACGCCGTAGGTCTGCTGCGCGAAGGCCAGGCGATACGGCAGGTGGTCGACCATGAAAATCGTCTCTGCCCCCAGCAAGCGGCAGCACGCCGCACTCATCAGCCCGACCGGGCCGGCACCGAAGATCGCCACCGTGGAACCCGGCTTCACGCCTGCGTTGATCGCGGCCTGGTAGCCGGTCGGCAGGATGTCGGAAAGGAACAGCACCTGCTCATCGGACAGCGCATCCGGAATACGCAACGGCCCGACATTGGCCTTCGGTACGCGCACGAACTCCGCCTGCCCGCCGGATACACCACCATAGAGATGGCTGTAGCCGAACAGCGCTGCCGGCGGGCGGATGCCCTTCTGGTTCACCGCGGCGCCCTTGCCGGTGTTGGTGGTCTCGCAGGCCGCGAACTCGGCGAGCCGGCAATGGAAGCACTCACCACACGCAATCACGAACGGAATCACCACGCGGTCGCCCGGGCGCAGATCCATCACGCCCGCACCCACCTCCTCCACCACGCCCATGAACTCATGGCCGAGCACGTCGCCGGTATGCAGATCCGGGATCTTGCCGCGGTACAGATGCAGGTCCGAGCCGCAGATCGCCGTGGCGGTCACGCGCAGGAGGATGTCATCCGGGGCGGCCAGCGCGGGATCGGGCACGGTATCGACCCGTACATCCTTGCTGCCGTGGTAAGTCAGTGCGCGCATAGCAGACTCCGTTATCCAAGTACCTCTGTGGTACGTGGTACGGCGTGGCAGCGTCGTGACCGCACCGTGTGCGGCATGTCTATCCAGGTGAGCGCGCCGCCCAGCAGAGGCTGGCACGCATGGCGCTCCGCAGCGCATGAGGACTGAATCATTCATTCTGCGCGCGCGGCGAGCGCCGCACGCGACGGTCGCTTACTCCACCGAGGGCGCCGAAGGCGTCTCCGGGTCCGGCGGCAGTTCCTGCGGCGGCGATGCGGGTGCGGGGTCGCCCTCCGGTGGGATTTCCTGCGGCGGCTCCTGCGCAGGCGGATCGCCACGGCCCGGCTCTTCCACCGGCGGCGCGGGCGGCACGGGTTCCGGGGTCGGGTCCAGCACCTGGGCGATCACATCATCGAATGGGGCCATCGTTTCACTGTCCAGTGTCATGTACATCGCGTGTGTTCCTGTTGTGGGACTGCGCCCAACGCTACGCGGCGCACCGTCAACATCCAGCGAGGGCGAGCGTGACCGACGAGCGCTCCCGCTCAGTCATCGCCGTCGGCGCGGCGCTTGTTCACCGTGATCTCGCCGGAGGTTTCCAGCACTGCCAGGTCGACCTGCCCGAAACCTTCACAGCCGTTGGCGCGCATCGCCACTTCCAGATCCGCCGGGCTGACATTGCAGCGTTTCACCTGCTCCCAGTAGATCGTGCCGTGCCGCGCCAGCACCACCGGCACGCCTTCCACGATCTCGTTGAGGCGCTTGCTGCGCGCCCCCAGAAAGCCGACGAACCAGTTCAGGCCGATCAGCGTCGCGGCCAGGATGAGCCCGCCGGGCAGCGAGGTGTCCTCACCGATCAGCGAGTTCTGCACGGCCGTGCCCAGCAGCACGATCACCAGGATGTCGAACGGGGTGGACTGCCCCATCGAACGTTTGCCGCTCATGCGGGTCAGCAACAGGACCACCACATACACCGCAACCGCGCGGACCACGAACTCCCACCATTCCATTCCCAGCTCGAACATCTCATGCATCGCGGCAGCCTCCGTGTGGCGAGGTCTGGACGATAGGAACTCCCGGGTGAAGCCGATGGGAGCACCCGCCCTTCACGGCACCCCCGCTCCTTCGTAACAGCGGCAGGGCTAGCGTCGAGGCATCACCGCCCTACCCGTTCGCGCAGGAGACACACCATGCAGCACGACAAAACCCCGCCCGCCTCCACCGAAGACGCTCACGCCGCGCACAACTGCCCGCCGGCGGAAGGCACGGTCGACAAGCAGCGCACCTCGGAGAACCATGACGAAGCGCTGGAAGAGACGTTCCCGGCCAGTGACCCGATTTCTCCGTTCGTTGCGGCCAAGCCGCCGAAGGATGACAAGGACGAGAAAGATCCGGATGCAGCGCGGCTGAAGACGGAGAACGAGGGCTACAACCAGCACGGCCACGGCAAGGGTGGCAAGGCAGGTGAAGGGGAACCGGATGGCGTCCGCGAGGACGATAGGATCACCTAGCCGAACTTCGGCCAGCACGGCACGGCCGGCAAACTGACGCTGGATCACTGATCAACGAGGACATGTCATGAACACGACACCGCGAGCCCCGGCCACGAAAGAAGACGACCAGCAGAAGAGCCACACGCCGGACAAGTTGAGGAACGATGACGCCCGGTGGAAGGACAAGGACATGCCGGAGGCGGAGCATGGGGCCAAGCCTGAGGATTATGAGCGGCCGGGGAAGGTGTGAGCTTAGTGGCCGAAAGGCGGTGGCCGGAGCACCCGGCCCTGTAAATGCACCATTTGCTCAGCTACCATTCGCTCCCTAATTCAAGGAGGAATGGGTATGAAGAAGTGCGCACTGTTGGCTGCGATGGTGTTGACGGTTGCGGGGTGCGGCCCGACGGATCACGAAAAGCAGATCGCACGGGTGGAAGCTGGGCTCAAGGAGCACCTCAAGGACCCCGACTCCGCCAAGATCGTCGTCACGGACGTCTTCCCGATGTTCGACGGAGAGGTTGCCTGTGGGACCGTGAACTCCAAGAACAGTTTCGGTGGTTACACGGGGGAGATGACGTTCATCCTTCCGATGGCTGCGAACGGCACTATGTGGAGTCCAAGCATCGCCGACAGCGAATTGCTTTCGTCAATGCTTCCGGATGACTGCGCCTTCATGAAGGCGTACGCCCAGCGGCCAGGCATGGTCGGCGTACCGGCCGGATTGGAGCAGCTGACGGCATTCTCGAAGGAATACAAGGCGTTTGCTGCCAAGAGTGTGAGCGAGGCATTTGAAAAGCAGCGCCGGGAATGATCATCAGGATCAGGGGGCGCACTCATGACCGGGGCGCTCTTTCGATCACACCCTTGCTCACCTGAAGGGCCCGGGATCCGGTAGCTCCGCAGGGCCACGAGCTGCGGCGCGGTTACGCCACGAATGTCATTGGTGACCCCGGCCCGATTCGAACGGGCGACCTTCCCCTTAGGAGGGGGACGCTCTATCCAGCTGAGCTACGGGGCCTGGAAGAGGTGTGAAGGATACAGCGTGATCGCCTATGCGGCCATCCCGCTTTGCCACCGTACACGTAGCGGGACTGCTTCTCCCCTATCCTTTCGTGCCCACACCCAATCGCAGCATAGTCTGTCCATGGATCCTTTCTTCTGGAGAGCTCTCTCCCTGCTTGGCGACAGCCGACTATTGCTTCCGGCGGCCGCCACGTTGATGCTGCTCGGTTACCTGGATGGCACGTCACCCTATCGACGATGGTCATGGGCACTTGGCGCGGTCGGCGCCACTGTGCTAACGAGCAAATTGGCCTTCCTGGGGCTGGGAATCGGGTTGACTACACCGCAGTTCACCGGTTTCAGCGGACATGCCGCATTTTCTGCCGCCGTTTGGCCCGTTCTCTTGGCCAGCGCAACCTCTCGGCAACCACGTGTGGGGGCGGTATCGGGCCTAATACTTGCCGCGCTCGTAGCAGCATCGAGGCCGCCACTGCATACCCACTCATGGACCGAAGTCATCACCGGCTGGCTGTTGGGCGCGCTTGCAGCGGCGTGGGCATTGCGCAGTGCTGTTTCTGCTGATTCTCACCGGCCGTACTGGGCCACTGTCGCACTGGCCGTTGGCAGCACCTGCCTGGCCATTCTCTGGAATGTGCGTCCACACACCTTGTTACTACTGGTCACAGGCCATCCGCCGCAGTGAGACCATGTCTCCCTGACCACGCCGCAGCTTGACATTAAAAGCGCCCAACCGTGATCATAGGGATGAATTACCCCCTAACGGAGTAGGAGAACCCGTTCTATGAAGAAGATGCTTGCCGTAATCGCCCTGGTAGGTCTGTCCTCCCCGGCTTTCGCCCAGGACGCTCAGGTTGAGCAGACGGGTGCTGCTACCGAGACCACGACCTCTGCTGAAGTCGCCGGCACCGAAGCTGCTGGTTACTCGACCGCCGCCATCGCTGGTACCACCGTTGGCGTGATCGCCGCGGGCGCCGTGCTTTACAGCATCGCCGGTGACAGCTCCAGCGGCTCGAACGACGATGGTGGCAACAATGGCGGCACCGATCCGGGCGGCCCGGGTACGGGTGGCACCGGCGGCACGGGTGGCACTGGCGGTACGGGTGGCACCGGCGGCACCGGCGGCTGATTTAGCCAAAGCCTGAATCCATGCCCTCGCCGGGCCATGCTTGGCGAGGGTTTTTTATGCCTGCCGAAAAATCAGACTCTACATGACCATGAAGTTCACCTGCCTTGCGGTCGCCCTGTTGGCGACTGCCTCCCTGTCCGGCTGCATGCTTGCGCCAGGACAGCACCTGCGTCACAGCGATGTATCGGCAAATCGACAGAGCGATGATCGCAAGCTGGAGTTGATTACCATAACTCCAAAGCTCATCGCGATGGACCGTGCGACTCAGCAAGAGCAAGTACTTCCCCCCGAGCTGTTCGACTACCAGCCGACCGATTACACCCTCGGCGTTGGCGACATCCTCTACATAACCGTGTGGGACCATCCGGAGCTGACCGTCCCGGCGGGCTCCCAGCAACAGGGCAATCTCGCCGGCCGGCTAGTGCAGAGCGACGGTGCGCTTTTCTACCCCTATATCGGCAAGGTGCAGGCACGTGGCAAGACGCCCATGGCGCTTCGCGAAGAAATCAGCCGCCGCTTGGCGCAGTACATTGAATCACCGCAGGTGGACGTCTCAATCCTGACCTACGGTAGCCAGCGCGTATGGGTTACCGGCGCTGCCGAGCGGTCTGCGCCCATCGCACTTGGGACCTCGCCGCTGACCCTTGCCGATGCGATCAGCCAGGCCGGCCTGAGCGTTAACCAAGCGGATCTCTCAGGTGTAAAGCTGAGTCGCGAAGGGAAAACCTATACCGTCAACCTGGAAACCTTGGCGACACAATACGGCGGCCGCCAACTCTACTTGAGAGACGGAGATTCCATCTTCATCCCGTACTTGGACCGCAAGGAGATCTTCGTCGTTGGCGAGGTCAATCTGCCGGGCGCCTACAGCTTCCGTACCGGCGACGTGTCGCTTAACCAGGCGCTGGGCCGTGCACGCGGCCTCACCCAGGAAACCTCAAGCGGAAACGCCGTCTATGTGATCCGAGGCAGCAAAGACCTGGAAACTGCGCCGTCAAGTGTGTTCCAGCTTGAAGCACGCTCCCCGACCGCATTTGCAGTGGGCAGTCAGTTCATGCTCCAGCCTGGCGACGTTGTGTTCGTCGGCGCAGCCGGTGTGACGCGCTGGAACCGCTTCGTAAACCAACTCCTGCCCTTCAGCAACATCCTGTACACCGCCGCTCGTACGGAGAATGAAGTCGGGGGCAACTGACATGACTGGCTCGCCAGTGCTTCTATGCGCACGCAACCTGCGCCGCGCTTGCTTGCTTCTAGCCGCGAGCACCCTTCTCGTGCTCGGCGGCTGCACTACGGGTAGTCGCGCAACAAGCGATTCTTTACGACTGCTTTTCAAACGGCAGATCGAAGCGAATCCCGACCAGGTTGCCGCAAATCAGTATCCACAGGCTCAGGTAAGGACACCGGATCTCTCCGCAATTATGGTGCTCGGCTTCATCGACGACGGCCAACAGATCTGGTATGCCGGAAATCAAACGGTTTTTCGGCTGGATGAAGACGGAATTGTGGTCGGCATGTCCGGGAACGGGCGCCAGTTGCGGTCCAGAATCATCGGCGCTTCGCCATTTGCGAAGCTGGCGACAATCAGCGGCAAGGCAACGATCAAACGCGAGTACGACTGGATACCTGGCTACAAGATCGGCATCACCGCGCAAGGCACGCTGGACCGCGGTCCAACCGAATCCGTCGACATACTCGGAGTAAAGCGCAACTTGGTTCGTTTCGATGAACGACTGGAGGGCGGACTGAAAGCCCACAATGTTTACTGGGCGGACGCTACCACTGGTTTCATCTGGAAAAGCCGTCAACAACTGAGCCCGGACTACACCATTGAGCTCGTTCAGCTCAAACCGTACCGGTTATCAAAGGACTGATCCATGCAGTTGCGTTCTCTCGCCCTCGCAGCCGGGCTTGCTGTCGCGTTCTCCGCATCCGGCGATACCGGATTGCCACCAATGATGATCCGTGTAGAAGGCCAGGCGCATGCGCCCGGTCAGTATACGGTCGTGGCCGGCGGACGGCTCTCCCAAGCACTGGCAGCTGCGCGTCCAAAGCTCGAAGCATATGAACCAGGCATCGCCCTCGTGAGGGAATCAGAGCGCGTGGAGCAGATACGGTTACGGGCCGGCTTGGAGCACGATCTGATCACCCTGCAGAAGAGCAAGGATTCAAGCATCGCGAACGCCGCTACGGGCCTCTTGCGTTGGCTGGACGGCCACGATGCGACCGGACGGATCCCGCTATCCGTGAATGACATGCGCTTGATGCAGGTTCAGCCAAAATCAGACCCTCCTCTGGAGTCTGGCGATGTCCTGATCATTCCGTCGCGCTCAAAGACGATCAAAGTTATGGGCGCTGTTGCAGCGCCCTGTGAGCTTCACCATGAGCCTCTTCGCGATGCACGCGACTACCTGAGCGCTTGCCCAACAAATGCGGGTGCAGATCCGAACGATCTGTACGTGGTTCAGCCTGACGCGCACACCGTGCGCATTGGCATCGCCATGTGGAATCGTGCCGACCCCCAATCCGTAGCACCCGGCGGGGTAATTTACGTCCCAATCCGCCAACGCGCCGTTGACACCGTCGACGGGACTTTCAATGCCGAGTTCGCGGCGTTCGTTGCAACCCAGGTTCTACACCCGTGACACGCCGTATGCCGAGGCACCTCCTTCCCGTTCGACCCGCCGCCCTGACCCTGTCGATACTGTCGCTATCACTTTCAGCCAGCATCCATGCCCAGCAGGCCCCGCCCGCAACCGCCAACGAATGGGGCGGAGTCGGTCTGCTACAGACGCCAACTGCGCGTATGGCAGATGACGGTGAGATCGCGTTCACCGCGTCTCATACCTCGCCGTACAGCCGCTACAACGTGACCATGCAGCCCTTCCCCTGGCTGGAAAGCTCGTTCCGGTACATCAACGTGTCGAACATTCCGTACGGCGCAGTCGATTTCAGCGGCGACCAGAATTACAAAGATAAATCAATCGATTTCAAAGTCCGGCTGTGGCAGGAAACGCGCTGGACGCCCGACCTTGCCTTTGGTGTCCGCGATTTGGGCGGTACGGGCTTCTTCTCTAGCGAATACGTTGTCGCAAGTAAGACGTTCGGTCCGATCGACGCGTCCGTTGGCTTGGCCACGGGCTACATCGGCAACCGTGGCGACTTCTCCAACCCATTGGGCGTCATCGACGATCGCTTCAAGGACCGGCGCCCGATTGCCGGTAGCGACATCGCACAGGCCGGCAAGTTCGGCGTGAGCAACATGTTTAAAGGCCCCGTTGGCGTATTTGGTGGCATCAGCTACCAGACGCCGTGGGACGGACTGGTGGTCAAGGTTGAGTACGACGGCAACGATTACAAGCGCGAGCCTCGCTGGAACAACTTAAGCCAGCGCACTCCAGTGAATGTCGGCCTTGTGTACCTGCCCAATCGCAACGTTGAGCTCACCGCAGCATGGGAGCGCGGTGAGGCCGCGATGTTCTCACTCACATTTAGAGGAAATCCGGGGCACGCCCCCTCTTCCCACAAGCCTTTTGACCCTGCTCCGGTGAAACTGCAGCGAAAAGCGGCGGCAGATGACGTTCGCACCACTGCCGCCAACACGGGCACGGTGGAGATCGCTGTTGATCAAGCGGTCGATTGGGGGCTGATCGCGCGACAGCTACGTAACAACGCGGGCGTTCGTGTGGACCAGATCTCTCGGCGCGGAAGCGAGCTCTTCATCGACGGCTACCAAGCTAGCTACTTCAAGCAGGCCAAGGGAATGGGGCGCGCTGCGCGCATCCTTGGTAGCAACGGTGTGGAAGGTTACGACTGGTACACCCTTCGCACTACGCGATTGGGCATGCCCATCGTTGATACGTCCATGAAGATAGAAGCCGTCGAAGCGTATCTTGAAGGCCGCGCGAGCGAGGATGACCTTCGCCGGGGCACGGAGATCACAACTCCCTCCGATGTCAATCGCGAAATATTGTACCGGCACCAGAACAAGCCCTGGGGAAGCGGCTTCAGTTTCGGCTACCGTCAGAACCTCGGGGGGCCGGACGGCTTCATTCTCTATCAGGTCGCAGCCAACTACAGTGGAAGCGTCTTCTTCCGCCGTAACGCTTGGCTCACCGGCACCGCCAGCGCCAATGTAATCAACAACTACGACAAGTTCCGCTACGATGCGCCCAGTCAGCTTCCGCGCGTTCGTACTGACCTGCGCCAGTACACCACCACGTCTGAGGTAACGCTACCCAACCTCCAGTTCAACTTGGCAGGCCGTCTCGGACGCGACCTGTACGGGATTGCCTACGCTGGCTACCTCGAATGGATGTATGCAGGCCTCGGGGGCGAACTTCTGTACCGACCAATGGGCGAGTCATGGGCGGTAGGGGGAAACCTCAACTATGTCCGTCAACGCGACTATGACCAGCACTTTGGACTGCGGGACTACCGCATCACGACTGGTCACGCGACCCTCTACTACAGCTTCGATGCCAAGCAGCGCGTTGTCGGATCGCTCTCAGTCGGCCGCTACCTGGCAGGTGACTACGGCGCGACACTTAACGTGGCCAGAGTCTTCGACAATGGCATGACGATGGGTGCTTATGCCACCAAGACAAATGTCTCCGCTGCGGAGTTTGGCGAGGGCAGCTTCGATAAAGGGATCTACTTCAGCATTCCACTGGACACCGTACTCCCCCGTTCGACGCGCGCAAGCGCCACTATCAACTGGGCACCACTCATCCGTGATGGCGGCGCAATGTTGAGTAGAAAGTACCCTCTCTACAATTTGACCGGCGAACGGAACGAGCGCTTCTTCTACGACAACATCGGTGCAATTGGCGACTGAAGAACGATTCAGTCGACGCATGGAGCAGCAGGCCCCCTTGCAGTCCGGCAGGACACCCCGGACTGCGAATCACCCTTACTTGGCATGACGAGGAGCCCCTGCCAATTACTCCTCTCGCACAGGGCTGAGCCGATCTGGCGTTCTGGATCCACAGTCTCTCCAAAGAGCTCAGTGGCTAACGAAGGACGCGTCGGATTCCGCGCGCTCGGGGCGCCAGATCCAGCTCAGGCCTGAATCAAGTCCCATGCTCCCATGCAAAACCTTTGGCCGCGATTAGAACCGCGGCGCTTGATCCATGGGCGTTATCCTGCCCCAACCGTAGTAGGGTAGATTGCCTAACACACCGCCGCCGGTGGTAACCACAAGAAAAAAAATATGACAGTGCTCTCGCGACGCTGGTTAAACGCAGGTCGCCAGCCGCGCACACGAACACATCTCTGTGGTTCTCTGAACACTGAAAGGAGCGCGCACAAGGGTCTCGTCACGTCAGAACGCGCAACGCATCGGCGCGCTCGTGATTGGCATCCGCCCCCGCGCGAGCCCCGGCGGCACGTTCTCGACTTTCTCGATAACCGTAGGAATAAATGAACATGACCAAGAACATGAAGGAAGTAATATTGGACGTCTTGACGAAGTAGGACTCTGTCAAGTTGGAGCCCAGATACAACACAAGGAACGAGAGAATGGCGATCTTCGCTCCACCCGCGGGAAATCGCGATGCATTGAAGTAGAGCTTCATGCCAATCGCCAGGAAGATAAACGCGCCAACAATACCGAAGTTCAGAATGAGGTCAATGTAACCGTTGTGGGAGTCTGCGGGCACGAAGACACCCAATCCGATGTTCGATACATAAGATTTAAAGTTCGAACCATAGAAGCCCTCAAGCCCGAATCCAAACAGCCAGCGCCCCTCCTTGTTCAACCCCTCGAGCGCCCCTTGCCAAATGGTCGCGCGACCGGTGAGTGGTATCTCCATACCTAGTACGCTGATGTAGTCGTGGTTACTACCCACCTCGCCAAATTCGACCATGCCTGTCGCGAAGCCGATCATCGTGAGAATCGCGACCATCAACAGCATCGGAACAAGCGACAAGCGCACGGATCGCCACTTGAACGCGAAGGGCACCAGCGCGAGGATGAGCCCCATCACTTGCGATGTTCGAGAGTTCGACAAGAGGAGACTGATGGCGCACACACCAATCCAGACGCCCTCCCGCATTCGCATGCGCCCGCCTCGCATTACCAACTGCAAACTGATGAAGAAGAGCAGAAAGTAGAGAAGCCGCCCGAAGGTGTTCTTCTGCGCGTAAAGCCCATTCAGCGAATTCTGGCCATCAATCACGTGAAATGCGATAACAGGGGCCATTGCTGCCAGAATCAGACATATGATCAGGATTGCCTTGAGCGCCTTCGTCATCTGATCAACAAAGGCATCGAACTGCATGGCTTTGACGACATGATTGGCAACAATGATCACACCAATATAGGACGCGTATTTCAGCCAGAAATCCAAAGCACCACCATTGAAGGCAATGCCGAGCAGAAGAATGTACGCAAGCAGGAATAGAAGATACCTATTTATGCGCATTATTGTGCCCCGCATGCAGGACAGCACGAATGCAAATGCATAGACGAGCAGTACGGCGACGTGATGCAGCTGTAGGCCGGCGAGGTCCCCCAGCCCCCAAACCATCGGCCCCACGGAAAGCGGAATCCATGTGTAAAGCAGAATTCGGTCAGCCAGGCTGATTTTGGTGGCTCTGTTCACGTTGAAGCCCTCTTTGAGCGCAATTCCACCAATACACGACGCAATTGAAAGACAGCATATGGAAGGAACCAGAAGCCGCGCTCCACGAGGGACATGTAACCCCGTGACAGAGCCGAGAAGCCCTGCACCCGTCGGTCTCGAAAGCTCGATGGCAGTTCGCGGACCAGACTCATCAATTTGGCATGGTAACGCCGGTACTCATTCAGCGGCACGCTACCCTTAGAGATACCATCGCACCAGCGCGGCAGCGTGTAGAAAAACACTTCCTTGCTGATAGAGCGCCCTACCCGCACGGGATCCGAACTACCATGCTCGACAAGATGATTGAGCGCCACCAGCAGATCCCCGCCACGGGTAAAGTTGCCGTTGATACTTGAGCTGACGCGAACGCCGTAGCGGTAGCGTATGCACGGGTCGAAGTAGACTGATGACGCCCGACTGATCCAAAGCGGAACGACCGCCATGTCTTCGTGGATCACCCCCTCGAGAAAGCTCATACCGGGCGCGTGAAACAGATCGCTCGATATGATCTTGTTCCAAGCGCTATGCCCAGCCGACTCGAGTCGGTCAAGTTGCGAGCGACCATCGGTTCCGGCGAACAAACTCGGCGTGTAACGATCCAGTTCTTTGAGCGTTTCCACGTCAATCCGCCGGTAGCCGGTAAGCACGACCTCATGGTTGCCGCGGCGAAGCACCTCCAGCAACGCCTCTGCATCCTGCTCCTCGAACACATCATCGACGTCGACAAACCACAGATAGTCACCCGTCGCGGTGAGTGCGCCGGTGTTTTTGGCACGCCCCTGGCCTCCGTTGGCCAAATGCAGCACCCTGACAGCCCTGTGGGTTGCCGCAGCATCCAGCAAGGTTCCGGTTATGTCGGTGGAACCATCATTGATGAGGATGAGTTCTACATCACCGGTAGCCAGGTAAGGTTCCACTGAGGCCATGAATGGCTGCAGGTGCTGGGCACCGTTGAAGATTGGAACCACAATGGAGAGTATCGTCATGGCAGACGCCGTCTGGGGAAGCCGCCACCGATGCGCAGCCGTACATCCGCAACCATGAAGGGTAGATACTCGATCAGGTAGCGACGCCAGAGCCGTCTTGGCTCACGGAGCAGCCTGTAAGGCGCGCGCAGGTTGAGCCGATTTACCCACTCCGGATAGTACTTGACGCCGGTAAGCGCCTGATCCAGATATCCCCCGCAGGTAAAGCCTAAGCCGTTCCAACCAGAGGTCTTCAGCCCAAGTAGGAATCGATCTTGGTACGGTGCCCCCATACCACAGATGACCACATCAACACTCCGCGCCTTGATCTCTGAATGACACTGATGAACTTCCGGCTCTCCATTGAAGTAGCCCGACCTGGCGTATGCGATGTCAACGGCGAACTCCTTTGCGAACACCGCGCCTGCCGCGGCGGCGACGCCGTCAACTCCACCGATTAGTGCAATCTTGAGCGAATTGAGGCGGCAGAACTCAAATACCTCCAATGCAATAGAGTTCCCATCAAATGAACGTCGAGCGACCAAGCGCCGCAGCTGACGGCTTGCGCTTGAGGCCAATAGATTTCCATCCGGGAAGGTAACGTCGAACGCTGCCAGATCAGCAGCGTATCCGGGTTGGTTCATCATCATCCGCACGGAAAGTGGATTGACAAACGTCACAAGCAAAGCGCGCTCACCCTGCCCTTCGAAGGCCCGCCAATCGGGCTGGGAACGCCCAAGTAGTTCGACGAGCTCGCTCAGGGCTGTTTTTGAATCGGGCATGCCAGCCATCAGAACCCCAGCTTCTTCAATGCACGGGAGACGAAACTCTGCCTCCAAGATTTGCCCCAGTGGTGAATGGCGTACGTGTTCTCGGTGATGCTCGAGAACATCAACTCCTTTACCGGGCGACTGGCGTCGTAGGGGTTGTAGGGATAGAAGTGCTCTTCCGACAGGATCGCGACGGTCGAAGGATCGCCGGCTGCAACCGACGCCATCGCCACTTCAGGGGCGATCAGGTACGGCTTTCGGGCGGCGAAACGCTCATCGATCACGCGCATGCATTCACGAGGCAACCAGTGCCCGGGCACCGATCCGATGACGCCGGTGGTGGGTCGCCCTGGCGCCTCCAGACCCAGGAAGCAGTCGTGAGCCAGAAGCGGATCGAACGATTTTACAACTTCGATATCTGCATCGAGGTAGATGCCGCCCTCGTCGGCGATGGCGCGCAGCCGGATATAGTCCGACAAAAACGCCCACTGCTTGTTCTTCAGGCAGTGCTGCAGGAAAGGCGTATCGAACCGCGCGGAGGACTCATCCCAACGCACGATACGATAGTCCGGCAGCTTCTCCGCCCACGTATCAATGCAGCGGCTGTACAACGCCGGCAGTGCATTGCCCCCAAACCAGCAATAGTGGATTGTCTTAGGAATCACGATACGGCCTCCTCTGCGAGTGCCCCAAGCAGAAACGCCCTCGAATGCTCCCGAAGCTCGGCGACACGGCGATTCACACGTCGATAATCGATCGGCTCCAGTTCGGTCGCCTCGAAGCCCGGGTTGGCCGACGCGTCACACAATCTCTCTTCCAGGCCAAGCATTGCCAGAAGTGATTTGAAGCGCGTAAGCCCACGCCCGGCATTGCCGATGGCGACGAACTGCTTTTCGAAGATGATCGAGAAAATCATTCCATGGTAGGAATCGGTCACGACGAAATCGGCGTCGCGGAAGCGGCGTGCCCAGTGCCCGATGTTTACGTAGCCGGCCAGATCCGTCTCCGGTTCCGCGAGCGTCATTGTGGCCAAGTGTTGGCTTCGCTGGACCGTGTCGATGATGCCCTGCTTCGTCGCGGATCGGTCAAGCACATAGGCATATAGCCCACCAGCGCTTTTTCCGGGCGCCAGGCGCTCGATCACACTGTCGTGGAACGACCGTTCCACCAGCAGCGTCGGGTCCAGCACGTGAACGGCGTCGTTTCTTCCAAAGCGTTGCTCGCAAAGCGAGACGCCTGAATCCTCACGGACCGATACCGCATCAAACTGGCCAAGCAAGTTGCCAACCTGCACCACCTTGCCGTCGTCGGTCCATTGGTCGGTTCCAAACGAAGCGGCATAGGAAAGCCGTCGCACGGGCGTATTCTGCAGGAACGAAAGAAAATACGCGTCGTACGCGCCGTCGTCGATGTAATCCAGGCGCCACACCTGGTCGCTTCCCACGATGACGGCATCCAGGCCAAGCCGCCCGCTCTCTGCGGCCAGCTGTGCTGCGGTGCGACTGACCCCGGACTGGGTTGGCAAGAACGCCTGCATGAAGTCGGCGTGCTTGCGCAGCTTCAGGAACTGGCTGCGATAGTTGGCTATGTTCTGGCCCGGAATGCGCTTCAACGCCGCAATGACGGCCAGCTTCCACACGGCCTTGCGATGTTCCTTGCGCAGCAGGATGGGCTGGTATCCCCGCTCATCCAAGAACGCATACAGCGCCGCAACCTGGACGATACCGCCATAGTTGGAATGCAGCGGCAGGGTGAGCAGGCCGATTCGACGTGTCATGATTTCTTCCTCAAGGGTCGGAGTACCAGTGACTGCAGCATGGCCCGCAACGTGCGGTACGTCCTGCGCAGAAGCTGACCATTCTGATAGTTGTAAAGCACGTCGTAGGGCAGCAGGCGCAAGAAGAACCACCCAAGCCCGCCACCTTGCTTGGCCTCCTTCAGGGCCCGGTGGGAGACTTGAGAAAGGCGCATGCGGGTGACGTATAGACGCCGCCTCATCGGCTCCAATCCGCCGTCGCCGGCCTGGACACGCTTACGGGGCCGCCACGTGCCACGCGAATCCATATGGGCCAGGCGAACCTGGAGCCCTTCATTGCGATGGCGGAAGGTTGCCGCCTGGGACTGATGGATCATGGCCGGATCGATCTGATCAAGCGCAATCTCGCCCCGTGCGCTCGCGTCCGAGAGCAGCGCTGCGATGACAGGATGGCGCACGATCACTACGTTTGTGCCGAGGCTATCCTTCACATACTCCGGCAGCCATGCATCGCCCATGACAACATCGGCGGTCTCGCAGGCAACGTCATCACAGAAATCGCAGGCCAGCGGCTTGAACAGGCCCAGCCCCCAGTCCGAGCCGTACAGGCGGAAGTTCTCCGTACGCGCCGCCTTCGTCCTGGACCGTACTTCGATCGAATAATCATTGGCCGGGCGCGACGCGTCTTTGACGCGGAAGTCCACATCGCTCACTTGGTCGGGATGGATACCGAGCTGCCACCCAAACGATTCGACAAAGCCGCGCGACTTGAGATGCCCGCAGAAAATACCCACAAAGTACTTGATCTTGCCCTGCAGTTGCGGGTCGCTCTCGGTAGCCAGGCGCAGCGCCTTTATATGGCATGGAACGCCGGTAATGGCGAACGTGCGCCTGGTATCGGCGCGCACCTGCTCCAGCACCTCATGGAAGCCCGTCGGGTAGTAGATCGACTTTACCCGCGTCCGCAGTTCATCCACTGAACTGGAGATCAGGTACTCGAAGATGCCGTCGCCGGAGCCACGGCCCACGTGGATGACCGCATCGACCTCACCACGGGTGAGCAGTTCTTCGAGCACCCAGGAGGTGAGCCCGCCGGAACTGCCGGAAAGACGGTGCGGACCCGCGACTGCATGCCCCGCATGCAACTCCGAGTAGAAGCCCGTCGAGGGGTGATGCGAGATGCCTGGCAGCCCCCCGAACAGCTCGTCCGCCAGGATCGTCTCGTTCCTGTCGGTGCCGAACGGGCAGGTCGCTGCAGACAGTGATTCCATCGCGGGGTGGGACGGCTGCGGCATGCCCACGTCGTTGATGGACATCTGCACACCAGTGGCCGCTATTGCGCAGCCGCCACAACCAACGCAGTAGCCGCCCTTGACGATCTGCCCAAGTGAAACTGCCTGGTTCATGCGGGGTCGCTCTTGGTGAATGAACGGTGGGCGGTATAGCAGTAAAGGCCCAACAGTAGCGCTTCGGTGGCAATGGCGGCCTGGATGGCGCCCTGCATGCCAAAGCGGCTGATCAGAAGATGGTTCAGTACGAGATTGCAGATCGCCACCAACCCCATGATCCGGATCTTCACCCGCATCAGGTTGCCGGTGCTGAGAATCGCACCCGCACTGGTGGCAACGAAGCGCATCGGAATGCACGGTGCAAGCCACATGAGCACCCAAGCGGCCTTCGCATATTCCTTGCCGAACAACAGCGGCACCAGGTACTGAGCGAGCAGCGCAGTACAGACGGCCGCGGCCAGTCCAAGAAGGAGCATGTACTTGTTGCCGGCAAGATAAGCCGCCCGGAACGCGGCCCGATCCTGAAATGCCCACCGATGCAGGCGCGGCATCATCAGCTTCTGGTAGATCGTGGTGGGCAGCAGGTACAGCGCGGCCAGGATGGTGACCGCCACGCCAAATGTGGCAGTAGCCTCGGGCCCCAGGTGGTGGCTGATGAAAAGGATGCTGCTCTGGAAGTAGACCAGGAAGAACAGATTGCCCAGGCCGAATGCCCAGGTCTCCGAGGCCACGGACACGATGCCCGGCCGCTCCAGAACCACCGGGCCGGTGGGTCGCTCATGCCCCACCACGCCCATGCGCCCGGTCGCGAGCGCCACCATATTCGGGATGCCGGCGAGCACCAGCAGGCCGCCCACCAGCGCGTACAGCCAGGCAAGGGTAACCGCATCCAGACCTTGGCCGGCCAGCAGGACGCCGGCCACCACGAGGAACCGGACCACCTGCGGCAACGTCTGCCAGACCATCAGTGGAACCGGCTTTTCCTCCAGCAGGAAGCGGGTGGTGACCACCTCGATGCTGGCCACGGAGAGCAGGCTCGTGGACAGGACGAGCAGGCACCAGGCCGTCGGGTCTTCAACGCCAAGGCCGAATATGGCCCAGGCCGCCACGCCGGCAATCGTGATTACCGTACTCAACGCGCAGAACATGAAGGTCGGACGGATCCAGCGCATGGCATGCCAGCCCTCGCGCCCGAATACCTTCAGCCAGAACGCTTGAAGCCCGAAGGCGGTCAGCGGTGAGACGATGTTGATGGTCGTGAAAGCCGCCATAAAGATGCCGTACTCCCGCGGCCCTAGTACGCGCGCAGCGAGTATCTGGGTGAGGAACGTCAGCCCAGCGCCCACGATGGTGAACAGACCTATGACGGAAACGTGCTGGATGGAACGTTTCATTGTGTATGACTTCAAACCGCGTATGCGTGCGGGGCAAGGCCCTGCAAGGGAGGATGCCGCGACTGCCGCGCCGACATGCAGTTGTGTGGATCCAGTTCCGGTGGCGCCGATGGACCCCCCATCGCGCGGCGACGGGGCCGGACACCGCGCGGGTCAGGCCGGGCGCGCACCCCGGCCTCCCGCGCCTCCGCCTCAGGAAGAGGTGGACTTGTACTCGTAGTACCCGTAGCTGTAATACCCGGTTGCGCGGCGCTGCACTGCGTTGAAGATCGCGCCCTTGATCCGGACGTTGTTCTGTTCGAAGCGACGCTTGGCCAGCGCAAGTTCCTTGGCCTGGTTCAGCCCGAAACGCGCCACCATCAGGCAGGTGCCCGCATGGTGGCCAATGATGGCCGCATCCGTCACCGCGAGGATAGGCGGCGTATCGATAATGACGATGTCGTACTGCGGGGCAAGCTCTTCCAGCAGACGCGTGAAGTTGGCATGCATCAGCAGCTCGGACGGATTCGGCGGCACGTCGCCCCGGGCGATGTAGCTCAGGTTGTCCAGACCGGGCAGCGTGCGGATCACCTCGGATCGCTCGGCCTTTCCTACCAGCAGATCCGACAGGCCCGGCGTCTGCGTGGTACCGAGCGCCTTGTGCAGGGTGCCCTTGCGCATGTCGGCGTCGATCACCAGGACCCGCAGCCCCGCTTGCGCGATGACGGCGGCAAGGTTCGAGGAAACGAACGTCTTGCCTGCATTCGGGCTGGCGCCGGAAATCAGCACGATGTTGTTCTTGGCCTCCAACCGTGCGAAATGCAGGCTGGTGCGCAGGCTGCGCACGGCTTCAATGGCCAGGTCGGCCGGGTCCTTCACCGCGAGCAGATGCAACTTCCCATCCGCGCGGAACTTGCCCCGCACCGAATCTCCCTGCTGCTGCAGGCTGACTGGGATGGAAGCATAAACCGGCAGCCCGAGCTCTTCGATCTGCGCCGGGTCTTCCACGCCGCGATTCAGCAACTGCTTCAGCAGCACAAGTGCGACGGACAGGAAGGCACCAAACACGGTTCCGATCAGAACCACGATCGCCTTGCGCGGCTTCACCGGCAACGTAGCATCCACTTCAGCTGCATCAATGATGCGCACATTCCCAACCGTACCTGCGCGGGCAACATCAAGCTGCTGAGCCTGATTGAGCATGCCGGTGTACATCTCATTGCTGACTTGGAGGTCACGGGTAAGGCGCAAGAGCTGCTGCTGAGCTTCGGGCAACTGCTTGACCTGACCCTGGAAATTACTCTTGCGGCCCTCGAGCTCACCAACCTGGCGCATCAACGCCTGGTAAGCTGGGTGGTCCCGGGTGAACTTGCGGTCCATCTCCGCCTGCTGCAGGCGCAATTGTTGAATGCTGGTCTCGACCGCAACCTCCTGGTCGAGCAGCCCCTTGGTCTGCAACGTAAGGTCGACAGAATTCGCCTTTGTTTGATAGGCACTCAGCGCTTTCTGCGCCTGATCGACCTGATTTCGAACGTTGGGAAGCTGTTCCTTCACGAACGTCAGCTGGGCTGATGCTTCGGCAGAGTTACGCTCAACATTCTGGCGGACGTATGCCTGCGCCACCTGCTGCAACAGATTCTGAGCCACGTCAGGATCTGCGCTTTCGTAGGTAAGCGTCAGAATACCGGAATCTTTCCCAGACTCGGTCACACCAATGTCTTTCTGCAGGTCATTGACGACGGTCAAATGACGCATGCGCTTCACCTCGAATCGCATGCCCGGATGGGCCCGCAGCGCAGCAACCTGCATGGTGACGCCACTACCCGTCGCGACCTGTCCAACGCGCCCGCTGAGCAGCAATGTGTCATCCTCGTCAAACAACTCATAAGCGCCCTTCTCGCCCGCGACGAAGGTCAAATCACGGGCAAGCAGTGCACGCGGCACGTCCAGCTGGAAGACATCAAGCCTCTCACCGCCCCAGCCGAAACGACTCATTCCAAAGCGCGCATCTGCCAACTGGTCTGGATCGACGTCTTCGGCCTTCCTGGCAAAATAGTTGCCGATCAATGGAAAGCGGTTGGGCTCAACGCTCACATCCAGCTTAAGTGCATCAACCGCACTGCCGACAACAGCCCGGGAGGTAATTAGAGCGATTTCGGTTGTGGCTTCAGCGGACCCCCCTCCCATGCCAAGGGACTGGCTGATGTCGGCCAAGCCCGGCAGAGAGGGGACCTTCGACTCGACTTGAACAATCGCATCTGCTCGATAGATTGGTGTCGCCAGCAGTGCGTACGCCGCCGACACGAGGAAGAACATGAGGGTGATGGAGATGATCCACCATTTGTAGTCCACCAGCGTGCCCAGCAGCTGCCGCAGATCAATCTCGTCGTTGTCGTCTTGTGCGGAATTGCGTGAATCAGTAGTCATGGGGAATAGGCATCAAGGCAAAAGAGTTTAGAGACAAAGGAACGTGCAAGAGGCGCGCATCAAAGATGCCGCGACCAACTCTCCACGCCCTCGGCCATGAGCTTGTACACGTGCTCGAACGCGGGACGCTGCTGGCGGTAGGGATCGGGAATTTCCCGGTCCTGCTGCCACTTGCCCAGCAGGAAGGTCTTGCCGGATGCCTCCGGGGCGATTTCCGCGATGCGCCGGACGTGCTTGCGTTCCATGGTCAGGACCAAGTCGGCCGAACCCAGGATCGCACCATTGATCTGGCGGGCGCGATGCGCCACACCGTCCAATCCCCGTTCCAGCAACAGTTCCTGCGCGGTGGCATCAATGCCGTGGTCGACCAGTGCGCCGAGCCCCGCCGACGACACCTGGATGTCCTTGCCTGCGACGGCTTGGCGCAGCATCACTTCGGCCGATGGGCTACGGCAGATGTTGCCGACACACACAAAAAGAATGTTTTTGAACACTACCTGGATTCCATAACAGTTCGCGCACGCCACGACGTGCGTACAACACTCAGCCAGTCGCACAGGTTACCGCACGAAGCAGGCAGTGGCACAGTTTTTTTTATCAAATCATTGACTTAGGTCGCTAAAATCGACCTTTGCCTCAGTACGCTGACTTCTGTCCAAAGACCTTGAAGACCGTCATCGCGATGATCCGCGCATCGAGGGTGGGGCTCCAGCGGCGGATGTAGTCAATGTCGTACTGAACTCGCTTTTTCATTGATCGCAGCTCCGGAGTTTCGCCGCGCAGGCCGTGCACCTGCGCCCACCCGGTGATCCCCGGCTTGACGTAATGACGGTGCATGTAGCGCTCGATCAGCCGCTCATAGTGGTTGTTGTGCTGAATGGCGTGGGGCCTGGGACCGACCACCGACATGCTGCCGCCGAGCACATTGAAGAACTGGGGCAGTTCGTCGAGGCTGGAGCGGCGGAGGAAAGCACCAAAACGTGTCACCCTCGGATCATTGCGTGTCGCCTGGGTAATCTTGTCGGCTCGCTCCGCATGCACCCGCATGGACCGGAACTTGAGCATCCAGAACTCTTTCCCGCCCAACCCGTGGCGCTTCTGCCGGAACAGTATCGGCCCCGGCGAGCTCAGCTTGACCCCTACGGCCAGCAACGCGAGTAGCGGCGAAAGCAGCACCACGGCGATGCTGGCAACGAACAGATCCTCGATCCGCTTGCCCAGCTTGAATTTCTGGTCCACCAGGCCTTGGCGGACGCCGATCATCGGCACGCCACCAACCTCGTGCACACCCGGATTCAGTGCACCCAAGCCGGTGGTATCAGGAATCAACCGGACGGGAACCGGGAACCGCTCTATGTTTTTCAGCATCGCCTTGATCTGCACCGCGCTGCCCATCGGCATGGAGACCCACAGCTGATCAAAGTCTCCCGCGTGGGCGGCCATGTACTCCGGCAGATCCTCCACCGCGCCCAAGCGATGCGGCCAGCCACTGCGCCGCCCACCGGCGATGTCATAGGCGCCGGCAAAATAACCGACCACCTCTTTGCCCAGCTCCGGCTTGCCGTGAAGCAGCCGATGGAGCTTCAACGCGGGCGCACGCAACCCCACCAGCAGCACACGCTCCCTGTCCAGCCCTCGCGCACGCAGACGGTGCAACTGCACCCTGAGCACTACCCGGACGCAGGTCATGGCGAACATGCCGGCAACGAACCAGCCCACCAGCCAAGGCGCAGGCACGGCATCAGCCACGTCGATCAGGATGGCGTACATGGAGAACAGCGCGAACACGGAAGTCCACGCCATGAGCAGTATCCAGAGATCGGCCAACAGTCCCCGGGCCCGCCAGCTCCGATACATCGGGGCAACGGAGAAGCACACGATAGTGCTCAGCAACACCGCGCCAAAGATAACCTTCTGCTCATGGGTGGGGGCTACCCATCCATAACGCAGGTAATGAGTGGCAATGGCGGCCACCGGCACAGCCAGGAAGTCACCCAGACGCAAGCCCAACTCCAGTGCAGCTCTAGCCTCGCCGCGGCGCGCTCGAACGCGACTACCCGTGCCGGCCAGCTCTTCTACAGATCCTTGTAGCATGTACCGCTCCTTTTTCTCCGCACTCATTCCGCATCCTGATACGAGCAGACGCCAAAGGCTCCGTATCGGCCGTCTTGCGCGCACACAATCATTCATTATAACCAGATTGTGACGGGAACCTAACTAAATTTCTCGCCATTTGCGACGCCGACAGCCTGAATAGGCACGGTTCGTGCGCGAGCCGTTCTGGGACATCCCCTGCCGCTACGGGAGGCGCGCCACGACGCACATCATTCCGGGCTCGCCCCTAAAGGCCTCGCAAGCGGGTCTGTTAACATTCCCCCACACACCAACCGACCGCGCCCGGGTCACCGCCCGGCGCCTGGGACACACTCAAGGAAGAGCTCTTTTGCAGGACGTACTCATCTGTGGCGGCGCCGGTTACATCGGCAGCCACATGGCCCAATGGTTAGCCGAGCGTGGTCACACGGTCACGGTCCTAGACAACCTTTCAACCGGACACCGCGCAGCCGTCCGCTGGGGCGAACTGATTACCGCCGATCTGATGGATCCGACTTCACTGGAACGGGCCTTCCACGGTCGACGCTTCGACGCGGTCATGCACTTCTGTGCGCGGTCACTGGTCGGGGAATCGGTCGCCGACCCTTATGGCTATTACAGCAACAACGTTACCGGCACCCTGAACCTCCTCGAGGCAATGCGTGACCATGGCGTTGAGAAGCTGGTTTTCTCATCGACCGCAGCAGTGTTCGGTCACCCAGCCACCGTCGTCATCGACGAAGGTCACCCCACGACCCCGATCAATCCATATGGGGCGAGCAAGCTGATGGCCGAGCGCTTCCTGGCAGACGCCGCCACAGCCTACGGCCTTCGCTCAGTGACCCTGCGCTACTTCAACGCCGCCGGCGCCCTGCCCGAGCACGGGATCGGCGAAGCGCATGCATGCGAAACGCACCTGATACCCAACGTCCTGCGTGCCGCCCTGGGCAAGGGGCCGCCGCTGAAGGTGTTCGGCAGCGACTACGACACCATCGACGGCACCTGCGTGCGCGACTATGTGCATGTCCAGGACCTTGCCCAGGCCCACGCGTTGGCGTTGGAATTCATGAAGCATCAGGAGGGCGCCCATGCGTTCAACCTCGGCAATGGCCGCGGCTTTTCGGTAAAACAGGTCATCACCGCGGCCGCCGCCGTGGCAGGCGCTCCCATCCCGTACACCATGGCACCCCGCCGTGCGGGTGACCCGGCTTCACTCGTGGCATCCAGCGCCAAGGCGCGCGAACTCCTCGGCTGGGAGCCGCGCTGGACCGAACTTGCGCCGATCATTGAGAGTGCGTGGCGCTGGCACCGTGATCAGCCAAGCTGGTCCCCGCATTGACCTCACGCCGAGCCTCCACCTCGGCAGTGTGAGCCAAGGGGCTGCTGCTGTAGAAGCCGGTCCAGTAAGATCCACCGAACATAGAATTCGGGGCCCCGGCCGCTCCGAGGCTGACCCGCGCGCCAAACGCCGCTGCACCACCAGATAAGGCATTGCCCCCCTCTGTTACCATTCGGGGTTCAGCTTGCCGCCCCCCACCCTGCCAGCGGCCAGCGCCTTACAAACGCAACGCAACAGGAGTTTGCATGTCCTCTGACCTGCTCAAGGCCCTCGGCCTCGACGCGACCAACGCTGGCACCTACCTTGGCAACGGCGAGTGGTCCTCGGCCACCGATGCCGGTGTGATCACCCCGGTGAACCCGACCACCGGCGAAGCCATCGCCAAGGTCTACGCGACCACCGACGCCGACTACGAAACCATCGTCGCCCGCGCCCAGGAGGCCTTCAAGGTCTGGCGCACCACCCCGGCCCCGCGCCGTGGCGAAGCCGTGCGCCTGTGTGGCGAAGCCCTGCGCGCCAACAAGGACGCCCTGGGCTCCCTGGTCGCGCTGGAAATGGGCAAGAGCAAGCCCGAGGGCGATGGCGAAGTGCAGGAGATGATCGACATCGCCGATTTCGCCGTGGGCCAGAGCCGCATGCTCTATGGCTACACCATGCATTCCGAGCGCCCGGGCCACCGCATGTATGAGCAGTACCAGCCGCTGGGCCTGGTCGGCATCATCAGTGCGTTCAACTTCCCGGTCGCGGTGTGGGCCTGGAACTCGTTCCTGGCCACGATCTGCGGCGACATCTGCCTGTGGAAGCCGTCCAACAAGACGCCGCTGACCGCGATCGCCTCCATGCGCGTCTGCAATGAGGCGCTGCGCGACGGTGGCTTCCCGGACCTGTTCTTCCTGATCAACGATGCCGGCACCGAGCTGTCGCAGAAGATGGTGGCCGACAAGCGCGTGCCGCTGATCAGCTTCACCGGCTCCACCCAGGTGGGCCGCCAGGTCGCCGAGAAGGTCGCCCACCGTCTGGGCCGCTGCCTGCTGGAACTGGGCGGCAACAACGCCATCATCCTGGACGAAACCGCCGATCTGAAGCTGGCGATCCCGGGCATCGTGTTCGGCGCCGTCGGTACTGCGGGCCAGCGCTGCACCACCACGCGCCGGCTGATCGTGCACGAATCCATCCATGACGACGTGCTGGCCACACTGATCAAGGCGTACAAGCAGGTGGAAGGCAAGATCGGCGATCCGACCGATCCGGCCAACCTGATGGGCCCACTGAACAGCGACGGCGCCGTGCAGCAGTTCCTGGCCTCGATCGAGAAGGCCAAGGCCAGCGGCGGCACCGTGCAGACCGGCGGTACCCGCATCGACCGCGCCGGCAACTTCGTGCTGCCGGCCATCGTGACCGGCCTGAAGAACAGCGACGAGGTCGTCCAGCACGAGACCTTCGCCCCGATCCTGTACGTGATGAAGTACAGCACGCTGGACGAGGCGATCGACATGCAGAACGGCGTGCCGCAGGGCCTGTCTTCCTCGATCTTCACCACCAACCTGAAAACCGCCGAGCGCTTCCTGTCGGCAGCCGGTTCGGATTGCGGCATCGCCAACGTCAACATCGGCACCTCGGGTGCGGAGATCGGTGGTGCGTTCGGCGGCGAGAAGGACACTGGCGGTGGCCGTGAGTCCGGCTCGGATGCCTGGAAGGTCTACATGCGCCGCCAGACCAACACCATCAACTACTCCGACTCGCTGCCGCTGGCCCAGGGCATCAAGTTCGACCTGTGATGGATCCCGTGCCCCACCTGCCGGCCGGCCCGCGCCTGGAGTTCACCGGGCGCCGGGTGCTGATTGCCGGTGGCAGCAAGGGCATCGGGCGCGCCATGGCGCTGGCGTTTGCTTCGGCAGGCGCCCGCGTCTCGGTCTGCGCACGCGGTGAGGCCGGTCTGGCCGCGCTGCGTGAGGATGCCGGGGCGCTCGGCTTGGCCGTGCATACGGTCAGTGCCGACCTCTCCCGGCTGGACGACATCGGCCGTTGGCTGGCCGATGCTGCGCAGGCCTTGGGCGGCATCGACGTGCTGGTCAACAACGCGACCGGTTATGGCATGGCCGACGATGAGGCGGGCTGGGAGGCCAGCTTGAACGTCGACCTGATGTCGGCGGTGCGTGCCTCGCGGCTGGCGCTGCCTTGGCTGCAACAGTCCAGCGATGCCTGCATTCTCAACCTGGCTTCGATCGCCGCCCAGCAGCCGCGCCCGGGTGGCGCACCGTATGCGGCGGCCAAGGCCGCGCTGATGCATTACACCACCTCGCAGGCCCTGGCCCTTGCGCCGCAACGAATCCGCGTCAACGCCATCGCCCCCGGCTCGATCGAGTTCGAGGACGGGCTGTGGGCGCGCCGGCGCGAACAGGACCCGGCGCTGTATCGAAACACCCTGGCGAAGATTCCGTTTGGCCGCTTCGGCGAGCCGGCGGCCGTCGCCAACGCCGCGCTGTTCCTGTGCTCGCCACTGGCGGGCTGGATCACCGGGCACACCTTGAATGTCGATGGTGGCCAGGTCCTGATGGGATAAACCCGCCGCTGGCCCTATCATCGAACCACCCCACCGCGACCAGGACCTGCATGAGCCTTCCGCCCCGACAAACCAGCGCCATGGCCGTGGTCAGCCTGATCATGGGCATCCTCGGCTGGACCGCCCTGCCCTTCATCGGCAGCGTCGCGGCGATCATCACCGGCCACCTGGCCCGCGCCGAGATCCGCCGCCGCCCGCTGGAGCTGGAAGGCGACGGCATGGCCTTGGCCGGCCTGATCCTGGGCTGGATCATCGTGATCGGCAGCCTGCTTGCCCTGGTGGTGGTGCTGTTGTTCTTCGGCGGACTGGCCTGGTTTGCCGCTACCCAATCGTGAGGTGCACATGAGCCGCTCGGATTCGACCGAACGCTTCAGCAGTCGGGTGGCCGATTACGTTCGCTACCGACCCGACTATCCCCCGGCATTGCTGGATTGGCTGCACCAGGACATCGGTGTACCTACCGAGACCCTGGTCGCCGACATCGGCGCCGGCACCGGCATTTCCACCCGGCTGTTTCTGGCCGCTGGCCACCCGGTCATCGCGGTGGAGCCGAACGCGGCCATGCGCGAGGCGGCCGAGCAGCTGCTGGCGCCGGACTATCTGCGCCTGAAGGTCGCCGACGGCACCGCCGAGGCCACCGGCCTGGCCGACAACAGCGTGGGCCTGGTTGCTGCAGCGCAGGCCTTCCACTGGTTTGACACCACCGCGGTGCGCCGCGAATGGGCGCGCATCCTGCAGCCCGAAGGCATGGCGCTGGTGTTCTGGAACTCGCGTCTGCTCGATGCCTCGCCGTTCCTGATCGGCTACGAACAGTTGCTGCTGGAGTTCGGCACCGACTACACCGAGGTGGCCGAGCGCTACCAGGACGATGACACCATGCGCGCGTGGTTCGGCGAAGGCCTGCGCGGCATGGCCCGCCTGCCGAACGTGCAGCGCATGGACTACGACGGCCTGCGCGGGCGCCTGTTGTCCTCTTCCTATGCACCGCAGGCCGGCCACCCGCGCCACGCGGCGATGCTCGATGCACTGCAACAGCTGTTCGACGCCCATGCGGTGGACGGCCAGATTGCCTTTGAATACCAAACCCGTGCCTTTGTCGGCACGCTGGACTGATTGAACGCCATGTACTCGCTTGCCCGCCCCTTCCTGTTCGCCCTTGATGCAGAACGCGCCCACGGCCTTGGCCTGAGCGCGCTGGACCTGGCCTATCGCACCGGCACCACGCCGCTGATGGGCCGCCGCATCGACCCGCTGCCGACCACCGCGTTCGGATTGAGTTTCCCGAATCCCGTGGGCCTGGCCGCCGGCCTGGACAAGAACGGCGAGCACATCGATGCGCTGCTGGCCCTGGGCTTCGGCTTCGTGGAGATCGGCACGATCACCCCGCGCCCGCAGGCGGGCAACCCGAAGCCGCGGCTGTTCCGGCTGCCGGACCACCAGGCCATCATCAATCGCATGGGCTTCAACAACCTGGGCGTGGATGCACTGGTCCGCAATGTCGAGCGCGCCAAGCGCCGCACCGGCCTGCTCGGCATCAACATCGGCAAGAACAAGGACACCCCCAACGAGCAGGCGTTCGACGATTACCAGCACTGCCTGCAGAAGGTGTATCCGCTGGCCGACTACATCACCGTGAACATCTCCTCGCCGAACACCGCCGGCCTGCGCGAGCTGCAGGAAGAGACCGCGCTGCGCCAGCTGATTTCGCAGCTGCGCGAAAGCCAGGAAAGCCTGGCCGCCCAGCACGGTAGGCGCGTGCCGATGCTGGTCAAGGTGGCCCCGGACCTGAGCGACCGCGACATCGATGCCGCCGCGCGCGTGCTCGGTGAGCTCAAGGTGGACGGCGTGATCGCCACCAACACCACCATCGACCGCAGTGCGGTGGCCGGTGACCCGCGGGCGAACGAAGCCGGCGGCCTGTCCGGTGCGCCACTGCTGGGCCAGTCGACCCTGGTGCTGCGCCGCCTGCGTGCGCGCCTGCCCGAGTCGATGCCGTTGATCGGCGTGGGCGGCATTCAATCCGGCGCGGATGCGGTGGCCAAGATGGCGGCCGGCGCCGCACTGGTGCAGTGCTACAGCGGCCTGATCTTCCGTGGCCCGGAGCTGGTGCATGACTGCGTGGAGGCGATCCGCCGCCGCAGAGAGGCGCCCAGCCGCGGCGCGGTGGCACCACTGTGAACGACGCCATGACTGCCTGGGCCATCACTGAAAACGCCTCGCTGAAGGCGCTCAACACCTTCCACGTCGACGCCACGGCAGCGCAGCTGCTGGAGGTGTTCGATCCCTCCGTATTGCCGGAGGTGCTGGCCCTGCCACGCGTCGCAGAGCAGCCGCTGCTGGTGCTGGGCAGCGGCAGCAATGTGCTGATCGCCGACAACGTGGAAGGCACCGTGCTGGTGTTCGCCAACCGCGGCATCGAGATCCTGGAGCACCGCGCCGACCACACCATCGTGCGCGCCGGTGCCGGCGTGAACTGGCACGGGCTGGTGATGTGGTCGCTGCAGAACGGCCTCTCCGGGCTGGAAAACCTGGCCTTGATCCCCGGCACCGCCGGCGCCTCGCCGATCCAGAACATCGGCGCCTATGGCGCGCAGGTCGGCGAGTTCATCCAGGCCGTGGATGCCTGGGACCGACACGAAAACGACTGGGTGCGCTTCGATGCGGAAGGCTGCCAGTTCGCCTACCGCGACAGCATCTTCAAGCACGACCCGGACCGTTACCTGATCACCGCGATCGAACTGCGGCTGCCGCTGCTGCATGGACTGCGCCTGGGCTATGCCGGGATCGCCGAAGAAATGGAGGCGATGGGCGTTGAACTGCCGGTGGCCGCCGATGTGGCCAACGCGGTGATCAACATCCGCCGCCGCAAGCTGCCCGATCCGGACGTGCTCGGCAATGCGGGCAGCTTCTTCAAGAACCCGATCCTGCCACTGGAACAGGTGGAGGTGCTGCTGCAGCACTTCCCCGAGCTGCCGGTGTTCCCGGCCGACGACGACAGCCGCCGCAAGATCTCCGCTGCCTGGATGATCGAAAGCTGCGGCTGGAAGGGCTATCGCGATGGCGATGCCGGTGTGGCGCCGAGCCATGCGCTGGTACTGGTCAACCATGGCCAGGCCACCGGTGAAGAACTGCTCGCGCTGGCGCGGCGGATCTCCGCCTCGGTCCTGGAGAAGTTCGGCGTGCCGATCGAACCGGAGCCCAGGCTGATCGGCGCACAGTGGTGAACCCCGCCCCCGCGTTACCGGTGGCCACGCCGCTGCGGGCCGCCTTGCTGATGCTCGGCAGTACCTTGGCCTTCGGCCTGATGGCGATTGCGATCCGCTACGCCACCCGGTACGTGCCGACCCAGGAAGTTGCGTTCTTCCGCAACGCCTTCGGCCTGCTGGCGCTGCTGCCGATGCTGATCCGTCCCGGCAGTGCACCGCTGAAGACGCAGCAGCTGCCGCGCTACTTCCTGCGCAGTGCGATCGGGCTGGCCTCGATGCTGTGCGCGTTCTGGGCGATCGGGCATCTGCCGATCTCCCAGGCGATCTCGCTCTCCTACTCCACGCCGCTGTTCGTCACCATCGCTGCCGTGTTGTGGCTGGGCGAAACCGTGCGCATGCGCCGCTGGGCGGCGGTGATCATCGGCTTCATCGGCGTGCTGATCATCGTGCGTCCGGGCTCGACCAGCTTCACCCCCGGCACCCTGGTCGCCGTGGGCGCCGCGGTGCTGAGTTCGCTGGTGGCGATCCAGATCAAGCAGCTCACCCGCGTGGACAGTGCCGATACGGTGGTGTTCTACACCTATGTGTTCTGGGTGCCGTTGTCGCTGGTGCCCGCGCTGTTCGTATGGGTCTGGCCGACCGGCCTGGCGTGGGTCTGGCTGGTCGCGACCGGCGTGCTCGGCACGCTGGGCCAGCTGCTGTGGACCCGTGCGCTGCGCCTGGGCGAGGTCTCCGCATTGACCCCGATCAGCTTCATGCAGCTGCCGCTGGTGAGCCTGTTGGGCTGGCTGCTGTTCAATGAAACGCTGGACCGCTGGACCGTGATCGGTGCCGGCATCATCCTCGGCGCCAATGCCTACATCGCCCACCGCGAAGCGGTGCTGGCACGGCGGGCAAAATCACAGGCAGTCACAGCGGCCGCCAAGCCGGGAGAATAGCCCCCGCATGGGGTGATGCGGGGCCCGGAGCAGTCGGCCACGCACGGCGTGGCCCTACCGAGACAAACGGTCGCCTGCGGGTAGATCCACGCCATGCGTGGATGCTCTCCAGGCTCAATCCGAGCCGAACAGATCGCGGGTGTAGACCTTGTGCGCCACGCCCTCCAGCTCCGGCGTCAGACGGTTGGCGACGATGATGTCCGCCTCGGCCAGGAACGCGGCGAAATCGTTCACCACGCGGGAGCGATAGAACGTCGGCTCGGTGAGCACCGGCTCGTGGACGATGACCTCGATGCCCTTTGCCTTGACCCGCTTCATCACGCCCTGCACCGCCGAGGCGCGGAAGTTGTCCGAGCCGGCCTTCATCACCAGCCGGTAGATGCCCACCACCTTCGGATTGCGGGCCACGATGTCATCGGCGATGAAATCCTTGCGCGTGCGGTTGGACTCGACGATGGCGTGGATCAGGTTCTGCGGCACCTTGCTGTAGTTCGCCAGCAACTGCTTCGTATCCTTGGGCAGGCAGTAGCCGCCGTAGCCGAAGGACGGGTTGTTGTAGTGACCGCCGATGCGCGGATCCAGGCTGACGCCCTCGATCATCTGGCGCGTATCCAGCCCGTGCGAACTGGCGTAGGTATCCAGTTCGTTGAAGTAGGCCACCCGCATTGCCAGGTAGGTGTTGGAGAACAGCTTGATCGCCTCCGCCTCGGTCGCGTCGGTGAACAGCACCGGCACGTCCTTCTTGATCGCGCCTTCCTTCAGCAGTTCGGCGAATACCGCGGCGCGCTCGGAGCGCTCGCCGACGATGATCCGGCTCGGGTGCAGGTTGTCATGCAGCGCGCGGCCTTCGCGGAGGAACTCCGGCGAGAACAGGATGGCGTCGGTGTTGAACTTGGCCCGCAACGCGGCCGTGCAGCCGACCGGCACGGTCGACTTGATGACGATGACGGCAGACGGATGGATCCGCAGCACATCGCCGATCACCGCCTCCACGGAGCCGGTGTTGAAGTAATTCGATTTGGGATCGTAATCCGTCGGCGTGGCGACGATGACGAAATCTGCGCCCTCATAGGCCTGCGCCGGATCCAGCGTCGCGGTGAGATTCAGCGCGCGGTTGGCGAGGAAGTCTTCAATCTCGACATCTTCGATGGGCGACTGGCGGGCATTGATCATCGCCACTTTGGCCGGATCGATGTCCAGCGCCACCACCTGGTGATGCTGTGCGAGCAGCACCGCGTTGGACAGGCCCACGTACCCGGTACCGGCGACGGCAATCTTCATTCAAGGTCCTTTTGTGCGCGGCGACCAGTGTGGACTGCGAAATTTAGCAAACACCGTGCATTGAACGCCGGCACAGGTGGACGGCGTGTCGACCCGATCCCTGTGATTGCCGCTGCTTGGCCGGTGCCCATTGTGCGAGCGCAGGGTTTCGGGGTCCCAATGGCCTCAGTTAATACATGTATCGTTAAACGTCATTTGTGGCGCTTTATGCGCTTTGTTCCAGTTAAATAGCCATCTGTGACGCTTTCGATTAATCTCATTTAAGTGCCACAAAGCGTCATTCTTGACGCTACATCCAAATAGTGGATGATAAAGCGTCAAGAGGGGCACTTTATGACGATCACACATCTGATGACCGACGAGGCTGTCCTGGTGGAGCTCGGGCACCGCCTTGCCCGCATGCGCCTGTCGCAGGGCATCACCCAGGAACAGCTCGCTGATGCGGCCGGCGTCTCCAAGCGCACCGTGCAGCGGCTCGAAGACGGCACGCCCGCCCAGCTGGCCAACCTGATCCGTTGCCTGCGGGCCCTCGGCAGGCTGGATGCGCTGGACGTGATGCTGCCCAGCGACGGCCCCAATCCGCTCGATCTGATGAAGCGCCGCGGCCACCCGCGCCAGCGCGCGCGACCGGGGGCGGCCGCGGCGGCGCCGGCCAAGCCGTGGACCTGGGGCGATGAGCAATGAGCACCACGGCCGAGGTGCGCCTGTGGGGCAGCCGGATCGGCGCGGTGACGCTGGCCGACGGCGAGCGGATCGCACAATTTGCCTACGACCCGGCCTTCGCACGGTCCAGCATCGAGGTCGCCCCACTGACCATGCCGCTCGCGGCGGATCGGATCTACGGTTTCCCCTCCCTCAACCCAGCCGGCTTCCATGGCCTGCCCGGCCTGCTCGCCGACGCCCTGCCGGACAAGTACGGCAATACCCTGATCAATGCGTGGCTGGCGACCCAGGGCCGCACGCCGGACAGCTTCAATGCGGTGGAGCGGCTCTGCTATACCGGCACGCGCGGCATGGGGGCGCTGGAGTTCTCGCCTGTGCATGGGCCGCGTGTGCGCACGGCACACAAGATCCAGATCGATGCCCTGGTCGCGCTGGCCACCGAGGTCCTGAGCAACCGCGACAACCTGCGTGCCTCGTTCGGCGATGAAGACCGTGCGGATGCGCTGCGCGACATTCTGCGCGTGGGCACCTCGGCCGGTGGCGCACGGGCCAAGGCCGTCATCGCCTGGAACGAAGGCACCGGCGAAGTCCGATCGGGCCAGGCCGCGGCGGCGCCAGGCTTCAGCTACTGGCTGCTCAAGTTCGATGGCGTGCAGAACAACCGCGACAAGGAACTGGCGGACCCCCAGGGCTACGGCGTGGTCGAGTACGCGTACGCGCTGATGGCGCGTGATGCGGGCATCCAGATCAGCGAGTGCCGGCTGCTCGAGGAAGGCGGCCGCCGCCACTTCATGACCCAACGCTTCGACCGCACCGATGCAGGGGGCAAGCGCCATATGCAGTCGTTGGCGGCGATGGCCCACTTCGACTTCAATGATCCCACTGCCTACTCCTACGAGCAGGCCTTGCTGGTCATGCGTCAGTTGCGCCTGCCCATGGCGCAGCTGGAGGAACAGTTCCGGCGGATGGTGTTCAACGTGATCGCGCGCAACCAGGACGACCACGTCAAGAACATCGCCTACCTGATGGACCGGCAGGGCCAATGGTCGCTGTCCCCTGCGTTCGACATCACCTGGGCGTACAACCCGGACGGCGACTGGACGGCCCGGCACCAGATGTCGATCAACGCCAAGCGCGAGGGGTTCGACGTGGCCGACTTGGCCGCCTGTGCCGCGACGGCCTCGATCAATGCCCGTCGTGCCCGGGACATCATCGAGCAGGTCCGGCAAAGCGTGCTGCGCTGGCCACACTTTGCCGACGAGGCCGGCGTCGCCGAGATCTGGCGCGATCAGATCCGCGGCAGCCTGCGTACGGACATTCGGTGAGTTGCAGCCTCAGCCCTGCGCGGCCTGCCACGCACGGGTCGCACAATCGGCCGCGTTGCCGGGCGCGAACTGCTCGGCCATGTAGCGCAGGGCCTGGTGTCGCTGTGCAGGTGGGCGGGCGGTGGCGCCGGGCTCGAGCAGCAGATCATGGAACTCCTGCAGGTCCTGCAGGATCCGCCAGTGACGGTAGTAGGCCACCCGAAGCGGATCCACCGTGACCGGCCCGCTGCAGCCACGCGCCCACCCGCTCCACGGCAGTGTCGTCGTCGAAGCCAGGGCAAAGCAGGCGATCGGACAGCTCGGCCGGCAGACGGGTGTCGTGGATCTGGCGCAGCACCCAGCCGAGCCGTTCCCAATGCCCGCGCGCGAGCGCTTCCTCGAAACCGGAGAACGCCTCGACATACGGAAACAGGGTCCACTGCAGACCGGCCCAGCTCGCTGCCGCCGCCCCATCGCGCGTGGGCAGCGGTGGGATCACTTCGCGCAGGCCGACGTGCTCACGCAGGTGGTGCAGTACTTCCCACACCACCGGATCCACGGCATAGCGGCGGCATTTGAGCCACCAGCGCGCGCCGTCCGGGCCCGCCACCTGGTACACCGTCGCGCCTGCATCGGCCCCACCGGCGCGCTGCAGCACCGTGCTGGCACGCACACCAAACACCTCGGCCAGCACCTGGCTGATCTGCGCCGCGGACAACTCTTGTGGATGGAGCATCAATCCAACGCGCGTAATAGATATATCTCGACTATCGCAGACCGGTCCCGTACCGCCCAGCGCAGTGCATCACGAAAGCGACAACGCGTGCTACCGCGTTGTCGCAGCCCAAAGCGTAATGCAATCGGCTCGCGGTTCAGTCAGCGATGTGGATCACTGCACCGGTTTCACCCGGCGCAACCTCCGGCCGCAGCGTCAAGGCGGGGATCTCGTAGTCGCCGCCATTCTGGTGCCGGTACGGAATCGGGGCATCGGTCGCCAGCCCGTCCAGCCGCTTGCCCAGGTCCTCCAGCAGCACCGGGAACGAGGTTTCATCGACGCGGCTGGTGCGGTAGATCACGTGCGGCGGCAGCACCTCGAAGCCGGGGTAGAACAGGATGCCGTGCTGGATCGGGAACAACACATCCTCGATCGAACCGTTGATGCCACGCGGTGCGTAGTGCGACGCCCAGCCGCCGGTCGTGACCACCAGCATCGCGCGCTTGCCGCTCATCGCACCTTCGCCGTAGCGATCGCCCCAGTGGCGGTCTGAATGCTCGCCCACGCCATACGCGAACCCATAGGCGTACACCCGATCCACCCAGCCCTTGAGGATGGCCGGCATCGAGAACCACCACAGCGGGAACTGCAGGATCAGCGCATCGGCCCAACGCAGCTTGTCCTGCTCGGCGGCGATATCGGTACTCTGCTGGCCGCTGGCGTAGGCCTGGCGAGAATCCAGCGAAGCATGGAACGGGACAGAGGGATCGCGGCCAACGTGGTCGGCCGCATCGATCTGCGCCTTCCATTGCATGGCATACAGATCGGAGACCTGCACGCTGTGGCCGGCCTGTTGCAGGCGTTCAACGGTGAAAGTGTTCAGCGCGCCGCTGAGCGAGGTCGGTTCTGGGTGGGCGTAGACGATCAGAACGTTCATGGCAGTTCCACGGAGGAGATGCCGCTACGGTAAGGATGGCGGCGCTATAGTAGAAATGAATTCCCGCAATCACCGACATTGCCATGGACAATACCCTGCGCCGCATCGACGTCAACCTGCTGGTCACCCTGCAGGCCCTGCTGGAAGAACAGAACGTCACCCGCGCGGCGGCCCGCCTGCATCTGGCGCAGCCGACGGTAAGCGTGCAATTGCGGCGTCTTCGCGACCTCTTCGAGGATCCGCTGTTGCTGCCCGGCCCGCGCGGCATGCGGACCACCGCACGGGCCGAGGGCCTGCGCGCGCCATTGGCCGAGGCCTTGGCGGCACTGGAACGTGCAGTGGCCCCGACCCAAGCCTTCGATCCGGCGCAGGCCAGCAACACCTGGCACGTAATGGCCTCCGATTACGGCGAGACCACCGTGCTGCTGCCGGCATTGCCCGGCCTGCGCCAGGCCGCCCCTGGCACCCGGCTGGCCGTGGTCGAACTGGCGCCACGGCGCATGGTCGAGCAGGCCGAGCGTGGCGAGATCGATCTGGCCTTCCACATCGCCTCCGATGCGCCGCCCGCCCTGCATCATCGCCCGTTGTTCACTGAGCGCTACGTGCTCGCCGGCCGCGCCGGCCATCCCCGGTTGAAGCGTCGACCCACGCTGGCCCAGTTCTGCGCATTGGACCATGTGATCGTCTCGCCGATGGGCGGCGGGTTCCACGGCGTTACCGATGTGGCGCTTGAGCGGGCAGGTGCGCAGCGCCGGGTGGCGCTGTCAGTACCCCACTTCCTATATCTGCGCAGTGTGATCAGCCGCACCGACATGGTCGCGATGGTGCCGGCTCGGCTGGTCGCCGATGATCCGTCACTGCGCGTGATGGAGGCACCGATCGACGTGCCTGGCTACCAGATGGTGATGCTGTGGCACGAACGCGTGCACCGCGATCCGGCGCACCGCTGGCTGCGCGAACAGATCGCGGCGGCGGTGGCATGACGATCTGCTGTCAGGGGGATGCTGCGGTGCCCGCAGCGCGTTCGAACAACGCGGCCAGCCACTGCGCGAACACCCGCACCCGCGCGGACAGTTGCCGGTTCTGCGGATACAGCACGGACACCGGCATCGGCGGTGGCGGGTGATCCGCGAGCACGATGCGTAACTGATCCTCCGCCAAGGCCTGTGCGATGCGATAGCGCGGCACCTGGATCAAGCCCAGCCCCGAGAGCGCCGCGCCGGTGTACAGGTCAGCGCCGGTCACCGAGATGCGCGACTGCAGCTGCCGCTCCACCACTTCGCCATCAAGCTGGAAATCCAGGCCTGCCGAGTGCGCGCCGCCGGGGCCGTAGTCGACCGCGTAGTGCTGCGCGAGATCGTCCAGGCGGGTCGGCACACCCTCGCGCGCCAGATACGCGGGGCTGGCCACGGTGACCTGCTCCAGCAGCGCGACCTGCCGGCCGATCAACGACGAATCCTGCAGAACGCCTGCGCGCAGCACGCAGTCCACGCCCTCGCGGACCAGGTCCACCAGGCGGTCGTCCTCGCCCACGTGCAGGGTGATGTCGGGATAGCGTGCAAGGAATTCGCCCATGGCCGGCATCACCACGTGCCGGGCCAGCGTGCCCTGCAGATTGACCCGCAGCAGCCCCTTGGGCGGGGCATCGCGGAAGGCGCTTTCGGTTTCTTCCAGATCGGTCAGCAACCGCACGCAGCGATGGTAGTAAGCCTCGCCGTCATGGGTCATGCGCACCTGCCGGGTGGTGCGTTCCAGCAGGCGCACGCCGATGCGCTGCTCCAGCCGCTTGATCAGGTTGGTCACCGTGGCGCGCGGAATCTGCAGATCCTCGGCCGCCAGGGTGAAGCTCTGGCGTTCGGCGATCCGGACGAAGACCTGCATTTCCTGGAAGCGGTCCATGACTGACCTATTGTTGATGCAATTGGAATTGTGATCGCAACTTTAGCAGGATTATCCCTGCCGCCGAATGATCCATCCTTCCTTCCGTGCCCACCACTGAAGGAAGCCCCACCATGTCCACCTCCTCCCGCGTCGCTCTGATCACCGGCGCCTCCCGCGGCATCGGCGCCGCCATCGCCCGGCGCCTGGCCGCCGATGGCTTCGCCGTCGCCCTCAACTACGCCTCCAACACCGCCGAGGCGGACGCGCTCGTCGCCGAGTTGACCCGCGGCGGTGCGTCCGCCATCGCGATCCAGGCCGATGTCTCCCAGGCCGATCAGGTCGGCGCGATGTTCACCACGGTTGAACAGCAGCTGGGCCGCATCGATGTGCTGGTCAACAACGCCGGCATCCTCAAGACCGCCCCGCTCGCACAGACCAGCGACGCGCTGTATCTGCAGAACTTCGCGATCAACACCCAGGGCGTGTTCAACACCCTGCGCGAAGCGGCAACGCGCCTCAACGACGGCGGCCGCATCATCAATCTGTCCAGCACCACGCTGGCCCTGAATCTGCCGGGCTATGCGATCTACAACGGAACCAAGGCCGCGGTGGAAGCGTTCACCCACGTCTTCGCCAAGGAGCTGCGTGGCCGCGCGATCACCGTCAACGCGGTGGCCCCGGGCCCGGTCGCGACCGCACTGTTCCTCGACGGCAAGACCGAAGAGCAGATCAACACCTTCGCGCGGATGCCGCCGTTGGAACGCCTCGGCCAGCCGGACGATATCGCCGGCGTGGTCGCCTTCCTCGCCGGGCCGGACGGCGGCTGGGTCAATGGCCAGATCCTGCGCGCCAACGGCGGCGTGGCCTGAGGTCGCCCGGATGTCGCCCCGTCACCTGGCCGTGCTGCTGCCCCTGCTCTGCGCGACCGTCATGACGGCATCGTGCGAAGCGCGCACGCCCTCGCAACACCCCACCATGAAGCCGTCCATCACCTATCTGCACCTGCTGCGCAACACCCCGTTCTTCACCGCGTTGACCACCGCGCAGCTGCGCCACGTGATCGACCATTCGCGGGAATGGGAGGTGAGCGCCGGCGCCCCCATCCTCGGCAACGCTACCGCCGAGGGCCGCGATGACGTCTGGGTGTTGCTGGATGGCGGCTGGGAACTGCATTACCGCGGCCAGGTACTGCGCAGCGGACATGCCGATGCCGGCAAATGGTTCAGCGCTGCCTCGCTCGGTCCGGAGGCATTCGAACTGGTCGCCAACGAACACAGCTACGTCATGCAGATTCCCGCGCAGGACATGGACGCGATGCTGGCCCAGGGCTTCGATTTCACCCCCCACCTGGATGCCGGTCGCGCGCTCTACCGCCGCCTGCGCGACAGCACGCGCCCTCTCACCCCCTAGTTGTCCTTCTCCCTTACCGCCCCCTTTTCAACCTGGAGATTCCCATGCCGCACACCATCCTTGTCACCGGCGCGTCCTCCGGCTTCGGCCTGATGAGCGCCAAAGCCCTGGCCCAGGCCGGTCACACCGTCTACGCCTCGATGCGCGACATCCGCGGACGCAATGCCGCGCGCGTTGCCGAGATCGCCGCGTGGGCCGCGCAGCAGCGCGCCGACCTGCGCACCGTTGAACTGGATGTGCAGTCCGAGGCTTCCAGCAACGCTGCCATTGCACAGGTACTCGCCGAGGCGGGCACGCTGGATGTGATCATCCACAACGCCGGGCACATGGTGTTTGGACCGGCCGAAGCGTTCACGCCTGAGCAACTGATGCAACAGTACGACGTCAACGTACTCGGTACGCAGCGGGTCAATCGTGCCGTGCTGCCCTTCATGCGCGGGCGCGGCAGGGGTCTGCTGCTGTGGGTCGGATCGTCGTCCACGCGCGGGGGCACACCGCCATTTCTCGCGCCGTACTTCGCTGCGAAGGCCGCGATGGATGCGTTGGCGGTGGCCTACTCGACCGAGCTGGCCCGCTGGGGCATCGAGACCGCAATCATGGTGCCGGGCGCGTTCACCCAGGGCACCAATCATTTCGCGCATTCGGGCACGCCGGAGGATGCCGACATCGCCGCCGAATACGAGAACGGTCCGTATGCCGGCGTTGCCCAGCAGGCACTGCAGGGCCTGGCCAGCCTGGAGCCGGCCGATGCCGACCCCGAGCAGGTCGCGCGCGAGATCGCGCGCGTGGTCGGCCTGCCGCATGGCAAGCGCCCGTTCCGCGTGCATGTGGATCCGTCGCAGGACGGTGCCGAAGTGGTCAATGGTGTAGCCGACCGGATGCGCACCGAGATGTACAGGGCGATCGGCCTTTCCGACCTGCTCTCGCCGCGTGCCTGATACGGCTGTGCGACGTTCCATCACGGGCACCTGCGGGTGCCCGTGCCGCTTCAGCCTGGACGACACGCCTGTTCAGTATTGCGACGCGTCATGTAAACGGTTACAGCCCCTGCTAGCGTGACCTCCACCCCGCCGTCGGGGTCGTTCAGATCAGGAGCACGTTGATGGGGCTGCATGCTGACCGTTCGACTGTTGTGCACCGGCCGCGACGCGTCATGGCCGCTACCCTGCTCTTCTCTGCGCTCGCGCTGAGCTTCGGCGCCGCTGCCCAGACCCTGCCGCCGCGCGGCCAATGGCAGGCCAGCAGTTCCTCCCAGCAGGTGCCGGCGATGGCGGTCAGCCACCTGATCGATGGCGACCCGAAGACAGTCACCGGCGGCGCCTTCAGCCCCGGCCACTGGTTCCAGGTGGACCTGGGCACGCCGAGCACGCTCAGCGGCGCGCAGATCACCTGGGACGTTTCCAATCCCGAGGGCTACACCCTGCAGACCTCGCTGGACGGCCAGCAGTGGCAGCCGGCTTACACCATGCGCGATTCGCTCGGCGGTATCGAGACGCTCTACTTCGCGCCGCGCCAGGCCCGCTACCTTCGCCTGGCGAGCCCGGAGCGCACGTCGGACTGGGGCGTGTCGATCTTCGAACTGGAGCCGTTGGACAGCACCACCCGTGCGCGCGTGGCCGGGGTGGATGCAGCCCAGGCCGCGGCGCTGTGGCAAGGCGGCAGCGCGGTCACGATTCCACGTGGCAAGGACGGTACGCACACGCTTGAGATCACCTTGCCGCGTGCCGTGGCTACCACCGGCCTGGCCGTGGACTGGACAGGCGCGCATGGCGCCGCACGGCTGCAGGCACGTGATGCGCAGGGTAGCTGGGTGGAGCTTGCGCGCGATCCGCAGGCTGCTGCACGCCAGCAGAGTTGGCTGGCCGGCACTGCGGCCGTGACCGCCACGGCGCTGCGGCTGACGGTGGAGGGCGACGCGCCACAGGTCGACCGCCTGCGCCTGCTGGGGCCGAAGGCGGTGATGACGCCCATGAAGCGTTACCAGATTGCCGCCAGTGGCGCGCAGCGCGCGTTGTTCCCGGCCTCGCTGCACCTGCAGCAGACCTACTGGACCGCAGTCGGCATCCATGCCGGCCGGCAGAAATCGATTTTTGACGAGTACGGCAACATCGAGGCCTTCAAGGGCGCGCCGCTGGTGCAGCCGATCTGGCGCAATGCCGACGGTGTTGCCGCAGGCGCCGCCGACCAACCGGTGCAGCACGCACTGCGCGACGGCTGGAAGCCGATGCCCTCGGCCACCTGGTCGCCACAACCCGGGCTGGAACTGCAGAGCGAAGCGTTTGCGGTCGAGCTCGATGGCCAGCCGGTCACCTTCGTGCGTCACCGCCTGCGCAACACCGGCAGTGCGCCCGTTGACGGCACCCTGACCTTGGCGGTGCGGCCGATGCAGATGAATCCGCCGTGGCAGAACGGTGGCCTCTCACCGATCCGCGAGGTCGACATCGAGGGGCAACGCGTACGCATCAATGGTCGCGCCCTGCTGCAGTCGCTGACGCCGGTGGATGCTGCCGGCGCGGCACCATTCGGCCCGGACGGCAGCAGCGAGATCACCGCAGCGATCGCCAACGGCACCTTGCCCGCCGTCACGCAGGCACGCGATACCGATGGTCTGGCCTCCGCAGCGCTGGCCTACCGCGTGCAGCTCGCACCCGGTGCCAGCCGCTCCGTGGTGGTCGCCTTCCCGCTCGGCACCGCGGCAGCAGCCAAAGACGGCTCCCTGCCGGATGCGCCCGCGCTGGGTCTCTCCGGCATACCCCGTGCACCCGATGCCGCGTACGACGCGCTGGCCAAACGTGCATCGGACGACTGGCAGGCGCGCCTGGGCCAGGTCGGCCTGCGCCTGCCTGACCCCTCATTGGTGGACATGCTGCGCGCGCAGGCCGCTTACATGCTCATCAACCAGACCGGCCCGGCGATGCAGCCCGGCCCGCGCAACTACAACCGCTCCTTCATCCGTGACGGCATGGCCACCTCGGCGGTGCTGCTGCGCATGGGCGAATCCCAGGTCGCCCGCGATTACCTGGCCTGGTACAGCGAGCACGGTGTACACGCCAATGGGCTGGTCTCGCCGATCCTCAACGACGATGGCAGCGTCAACACCGGCTTCGGCTCGGATATCGAGTACGACAGCCAAGGCCAGTACATCAGTCTGGTCGCCGACGTCGCGCGGCTGGATGGCGGCCCGGAATCGGTGCGCCCCTACCTGCCCAAGGTGAAAGCAGCGATGCGCTTCCTGCAGGAACTGCGCGAGCGCACGCTGGTGCCGGGCTACATGGCCAGCCAGCCCGCGCCCGAACGCTTCGCCGGCATCCTGGCGCCATCGATCAGCCACGAGGGCTACCCGTCGCCCACGCACAGCTACTGGGACGACTACTGGGGCCTGAAGGGCTGGCATGACGGCGCGTGGTTGGCCGAATCCCTCGGCGATCACGAAACCGCCGCATGGGCGCGCGAACAGTACGCCGCCCTGCACGATGCGCTGGCTGCTTCGATCCGCGCCACGATGGCGTGGAAGGGCATCGACTTCATTCCCTCTTCGGCCGACCTTGGCGATGGCGACCCGACCGGTGTGTCGATCGCGCTCGACCCGACCGGCGCACAGGATGTGCTGCCGGCGGAGGCACTGCGCACCACGTTCGCGCGGTATCTGCAGGATGTGCGCAAGCGCGGCGAGCCGGGCGCGTTGTACGCCTACACGCCGTATGAAATCCGCAACGTGCTGAGCTACGTGCACCTGGACCAGCCCGAGGCGGCCGACGAACTGCTGCAGGGCCTGCTGCACGACCGCCGCCCGCTGGAATGGCAGGTACTGGCCGAGGTGGTGCACTCGCGGCTGCGCTTTCCGCGCTACCTCGGCGACATGCCGCATACCTGGATCGGTGCCGAATACGGGCGCACGCTGTTCGGGATGCTGATGCGCGAAGACGATGACGCACTGTCACTGCTGCCGGGCACCCCGCCGTCATGGCTGGTCGGCGATGGGCTGGCCGTGGATCGCCTGCCGACCGCCTATGGCACCTTGGCGCTGCAGGCCCGGCAGCGCGACGGAGCGCTGCAGGTCACGCTGGGCAAGGGACTGCGCAAGGACACCGCGGTGCGCGTGTGGTGGCCGAGCCGGACACGCCCGACGTCCGTGCGGGTGGATGGGCGCAGGCTCACTGACTACGACGCACGCGGTGTACTGCTCACGCAGCCGTTCCGCCGGCTGGAGGCGACGTGGTGAGACTGGGGAAGGTCAGACCCCGCCCTCCTGCTCATGCAGGGTGATCAGCGATTCCATCAGATCCTCGTCCGCGCTGGCACAGACGGCCAGCAGCACCGCTTCCTCGCAGCCGGTATCGACGATGTAGGCGTGGCCCATCTGGCTGTCGATGTAGATGCCCTGCCCGGTCTCCAGCACCACAGGATCGTAGAACTCGGTGTGAACCTGGATGCGGCCTTCGATCACATGCACGTACTCCTCGCCCGGGTGGCGGACCAGCTCACCGAACTCGGCGGTGGTCTTGGCCCGCACCTTGGTGAGGATCGGGATCATCCGCTTGCGCCGCAGTTCGGTGCACAGATAGTAGTAGTCGTAGTTGTCGGTCTGCACCCGCAGCGCTTTGTCGAGCGAGCCGAGGCTGCGCCGCGCGGTGACCGGTTTGGGCGCGCTGTCGGTCTCCGGCTCGGAGAACAGCTCGGACATGCGCAGGTTCAAGCGCTGGGACAGGTGCTGCAGCTTGTCGTAGGTCAAGGTCAAGCGGTCATGCTCGATCTTGGACAACGTGGACAGCGGAATTTCGGTGTGCTCGCTCATTTCCTTGAGCGTCCATCCCTGGCGGGTGCGCAGACCGCGCAGCAGGGTTCCGAGCGTCGGGCTTTTGGGGCTCATCGACAGGACCTTTGGGCTATTGCTGGTGAAGTTGCCGATACGATACTACGTGGAGATGAATGCCATCCTGATCAGGATGCTTTCTTGTCGCGTTCGCCGCGTTAAGCGCTTCTCTGCGCCCTGAAAACGTTCTCAATGGCCAAAAAATGGCCTGCACTGGGCATCCAAACGTCACATTCAGCCCGGTTTGCGCGATCCAATCACGATCACGCGCATTTGACATTTCTCTGATCAGGAATATTGTTGTCTGATTGAGATGGTTTGAAGGGGATCGTCACATGCGTGCGTTGTCAGGGCTTGTCGGCTTGTGCTGTGGGCTGTTGCTGTCTTTCCAGGCCGACGCACAGCGGCCATCCTCCCCACCCCAGGCGGCCACACCGCCTGCCGGCGTGGATTCCGTTGCCCGGCTGACCGCCGACGATGCGACCACCTGGCTGGATGGCTTCATGCCGTATGCCATCGCACGCGGCGATATCGCCGGTGCGGTGGTCACCGTGGTCAAGGACGGCAAGATCCTGGTCCGCCGCGGCTACGGCGTTTCCGATGTGGCCAAGCAGACGCCGGTGGATCCGGACCGCACGCTGTTCCGGATGGCCTCGGTCTCCAAGCTGATGACCTGGACCGCGGTGATGCAGCTGGTGGAAGCGGGCAAGCTGGATCTGGACGCGGACATCAACCAGTACCTGGATTTCAAGGTGCCCGAACGCGGCCTGCCGATCACGCTGCGCCAGCTGATGACGCATACCGGCGGCTTCGAGGCCAACATCAAGTACATGTGGACCAGCGAGGCCGTGGCCGAAGCCGGTGGCATTGAACTGGGGCCGTACCTCAAGCGCCGCGTGCCGGCGCAGATCTTCGCGCCAGGTACCGTGCCCGCGTACTCGAACTACGGCACCAGCCTGGCCGGCTACATCGTCGAGCGCGTGTCAGGCCAGCCCTTCGCCGAGTATGTCGAACAGCACATCTTCGTGCCGCTGCAGATGCAGCACGCCAGCTTCCGCCAGCCGTTGCCGCCGGCGCTGCGCGCCCTGGTCACCAAGGGCTATGCCCTCGGCTCGGGCAAGCCGCGTGAGTTCGAAGTGACCCCGTCCGCGCCGGCCGGCGCCCTGTCGGCCACCGGCAGCGACATGGCGCGCTTCATGATCGCGCACCTCAGTGCGGCCGGCGGTCACGACACCGCCATCCTGAAGGCCGCGACCAGCCAGCTGATGCTGACCCCGCAGACCCGCTTCGCGCCGCCACTGAACACCATGGCGCTCGGCTTCTACGAGATCGATGTCAACGGCCAGCGCGTGGTGTCACACGCCGGTGACACCTACTCGTTCCACTCACAGCTCTTCCTGTTCCGCGATCACGATGTCGGCCTGTTCGTCTCGCTCAACAGCGCCGGCGCCAATGGCATCACCGGCCCGATCCGGCGTGAACTGCTGGAAAACTTCGCTGACCGCTACTTCCCGGCGGGCACCGCGGCCCCGGCAGCGGCCGTCGACGCGGCGCTGGCCAAGGCGCAGGCCCGCCAGCTGGCCGCACCGAGCTATCTCGATTCGCGTCGCGCCGAGACCGGCATCGGCCGCACCGGCATCCTCACCCAGACGCGCCTGGAAGCCCTCGACGATGGCAGCCTGCGCTTGCCGCGCCTGAAGCAGCCCAACGGGCAGCCGACCACCTTCAAGCCGATCGGACCGTGGCTGTGGCAGGCGAGCAACAGCGAACTGCGCTTGGCCGCCATCCTCAAGGACGGCAAGCCGGTCGGCTTCGCGGTGGATTCCTCCTCCCCGTTCAACGTGTTCCTGGTCGCGGAAGGCTACCGCTCGGCGCTGTGGCTCAAGCCGTTGCTGACCGCTGCGGTGGCGGTGTTGGCACTGGCCGCGCTGGCGTGGCCGATCGCCGCGTTCGTCCGCCGCCGCCATGGTCGCGTGCTGGGCTGGCCGCGCAGCACCGTGCTGGCCTATCGCCTGAGCCGCGCCGCCTGCTGGCTCCTGCTGCTGGTGCCTGCCGCCGCGATGGCCGTGATGGCCTGGGCGTCGGCCGATTTCGCGCGCCTGGATGATCGTCTGGATCCGGCGGTGATCGGGCTGGGCATCGCCACGGTGATCGCGATCATCGGCGGAATCGGCGCAACGGCCTGGAACCTGGTGCAGACGGTCCGCGCTGGACGCGGCTGGCTGGCGCGCCTGTGGGCCGCGCTGCTGCTGCTGTCGGCCTGCGTGCTCGCTTACGCCCTGGTCCTGATGGGCCTGGCCGACTTCGCTCTCAACTACTGACCCATGGCCCCGCCTTGGGGCTGGAGACATCCTGTGAAACTGACCCTGCAGATCGACTCGCTTGCGTTGCTGGCCCCGTTCCGGATCAGCGGTTACGTGTTCGAAAACGCGCCGGTGCTGCGCGTGGAACTGGAAGAGGACGGCCATCGCGGCCGTGGCGAAGCCAGCGGCGTGTACTACTTCAATGACACGCCCGAGCAGATGCTGGCCACGCTGGAACTGCTGCGTGCGCGGATCGAAGCCGGCATCACCCGCGCCGAACTGCAGCAGCTGCTGCCCCGCGGCGGTGCGCGCAACGCGCTGGACTGCGCGCTATGGGATCTGGAAGCAAGCCGCACCGGCAAGCATGCCTGGGCGCTGGCCGGACTCTCACAGACCCGGCCGCTGCTGACCACCTGGACGCTGGGCGCCGATGACCCGGCGACGATGCAGTCGATCGCCACCGGACGCTATGCGCCGGCCAAGGCACTCAAGCTCAAGCTCAGCGGTGACCTGGATATCGACATCGAGCGCGTGCGCGCGGTGCGCAAGGTGCGCCCGGAGGTGTGGATGGGCGTGGACGCCAACCAGGGCTACAGCGTGGATGTGCTCGATGCGCTGATTCCGGTGCTGCTGGAGAACGACATCAAGCTGCTGGAACAGCCGCTGCCGCGCGGTCGCGAAGCCGAGCTCAACGGCTTCGCGCGGCCGCTGCCGTTCGCCGCCGACGAAAGCGTGCAGGACGCTTCAGAGATCGAAGCGCTGGCAGGCCTGTTCGACGTCATCAACATCAAGCTCGACAAGGCCGGCGGCCTCACCGAAAGCCTGGCGATGGTCGGCAAGGCGCGCTCGCTGGGCATGCAGGTGATGGTCGGCAACATGATCGGCAGCAGCTGGGCGATGGGCCCGGCCTTCATCGTGGGCCAGCATTGCGACGTGGTGGATCTGGATGGCCCGCTGTTCCTGCGCGACGATCGCGTGCCGGGCCTGCGTTACGACGAGGGCCTGGTGCATTGCGAAGATGCCGTGTGGGGCAAGGGAGTGCAGGCATGAGTCTCTGGCGCCCCCTGATCTGCGGCCTGCTGCTGGCCTCCACCGCCGCGTTCTCGCCGCTGCATGCGCAGGCACCCACGCCCGTCGCGACACCCGCCGCACCGGTGGCTGCCGAGACGCCGGACACCCTCACGCCCGCACCGGCCGCCACCGGCACGCTGGATGCGGCCCGTGTCGATACGTTCCTGGATGGCCTGGTGCCTTATCTGATGGCGCAGGGCGATCTCGCCGGCGCCGTGGTCACCGTGGTCGAGAACGGCAAGGTCGTCACCGAGCGCGGCTTTGGTTTCTCCGATGTTGAAAAGCGCACGCCGGTGGATCCCAAGACCACCCTGTTCCGCCCGGGCTCGATCTCCAAGCTGTTCGTCTGGACCGCGGTGATGCAGCTGGTGGAACAGGGCAAGCTGGACCTGGACACCGACATCAACACCTACCTGGACATCAAGGTCCCGGCCAAGGGTGAGCCGATCACGCTGCGCCAGATCATGACCCACACCAGCGGTCTGGAAGAGCGCATGCGCTACCTGATCGTGCTCGGCCCGGACCATCCGGCCAACCGCGACAACTACCTCAAGGAATGGGTGCCCAACCAGATCTCCGCACCGGGCACCACGCCGGCGTATTCCAACTACGCCACCGGCATCGCCTCGTACATCGTCGAGCGGGTCAGCGGCCAGCGCTTCGAGGACTACGCCAGGCAGCACATCCTGCAGCCGCTGGACATGCAGTACGCCAGCTTCGAACAGAAGCTGCCGGCCGAGCTGCTGCCGCACGCCGCCAAGGGCTATCTGCTGGGCTCGGGCAAAAGCTACCCGGCCGAGAAGAACACCGCGCCGGGCGTGGGCGGTCTGTATGCCTCCGGCTCGGCGATGGCACGTTTCATGATGGCCACGCTCAATCATGGTGAGCTCGACGGCCAGCGCATCATGCGCGCCGAGACCAACGCACAGATGCTGACCCCGCAGCCGGCGATCCTGCCGCATCTGCCGCGCATGGCCCTGGGCTGGATGGCCTCGGACACCGGGGGCTACGACACGCGCTCGCACGGCGGCACGATGCTGTTCTTCTACTCGTGGCTGTGGATGATCCCGGAACGCAACATCGGCGTCTTCGTTTCCACCAACAGCGTGGGGCGTGATGCGGCCGGTTCTGCCCTGCGCGCCCAGGTGTGGGAGCGCTTCGTCGAGAATTTCCTGCCGACCCTGCCGATCGAACGCGCCGGCCCGGGCGTCGATGCTGCGATGGCGCGCGAGCACGCCGCTGCGCTGGCCGGGACGAGCTGGCAGAGCACGCGCCGTTCGGACAGTTCGTATCTGCGCATGCTGACGCTGTTTGCACCGATCCGTGTGCACCCGCAGGAGGACGGCACGATCACCGTCGATGGCCAGAAGGGCCTCAACGGCCAGCTGCTGCGCTGGCGCGAGGTGTCGCCGTGGTTGTGGCAGCAGGAGAACGGCCGCGGCCTGTTGGAAGTGAAGGTCAAGGACGGCCGGCCGGTGTACTTCTCCGGTGGCCCGTTCGCCTCGGTGTTCGGCTTTGAACCGATTCCGGGCTGGCGTTCGCCGGCGTGGCTGCGCCCGGCGCTGTTCGTCGCGCTGGGGTTGCTGACGCTGTCGGCCGTGCTGCGCATCGGGGGCGTGTTCGTGCGCCGCTACTACCGTGTCGGCGCGCCGGCAGAACGCCGCGGCCTGCGCTGGCTGCAGACGTTGTCGATCACCACGCAGCTGGGCACCGTCGTCGCCTGGGCGCTGTACGTGAAATCGATCGCTGGTCCGGGCGCGATCTCCTCGTACACCAACGGGCCGTTGATCCTGGTGCAGGCGTTGTCCTGGCTCAGCGTTATCGCCGCCCTCGCACTGGTCTGGGTGGCCGTCCGCGCGCCGGCCAGCTGGCCGCGCGTGCGCCGCTACGGTGCCTGGGTCGTCGCACTGGCAGGCCTGGTGGTGGCGTTCGTCGCCATTACCCAGCGCCTGATCAGCACCGGTCTGCAGCTCTGACCTACGGACGCCCTGCCCGATGACCCTCGATGCACCGCGCAAGGCCTGGTTCGGGCAACCGCCAGGCCTGACCATCCTGTTCCTCACCGAGATGTGGGAGAAGTTCTCCTATTACGGCATGCGGGCGCTGCTGGTCTATTACATGACCAAGCAGCTGCTGTTCTCGCAGGAACAGGCCTCGATGGTCTACGGCCTGTACACGGCGCTGGCCTACCTCAGCCCGGTGTTCGGCGGCATGCTCGCCGATCGCTGGCTGGGCAAGCGGCGGGCCGTGATCCTGGGCGGCGCGATCATGGCGTTCGGCCACTTCCTGATGGCCTTCGATGCACTGCTGTATCCGGCATTGCTGGCGATCGTGCTCGGCAACGGGCTGTTCCTGCCGACCTTGCCCGGCCAGGTCGGCGATCTGTACCAGCGCGATGATCCGCGCCGTGGCTCGGCGTTCAATGTGTACTACGTGGGCATCAACCTCGGTGCGTTTCTCGCCCCGCTGATCTGCGGCACGCTGGGTGAGGTGTATGGCTGGCACGTTGGCTTCTCCGCGGCCGGCATCGGCATGCTGCTCGGCCTGGTGATCTACATCACCGGCCGCCGCCATCTGCCGCCGGATCCGCCGCGCAGCGAACGCGCCACGCTGCCCTTCTCCGCCCTGTGGCAGCCAGCCTACCGCCCGCTGCTGCAGGTGATGGCGATGATTGCCGGCTTGATCGTAGTGTTCCGCCTGGCCTACGAGCAGATCGGCAACACCATCGCGATCTGGCTCGATACCGGCGTGGACCGCGTGCTCACCGCCGATTTCACCCTGCCGATGACCTGGTTCTTCTCGCTCAATCCGCTGCTGGTGTTCCTGATCACGCCGATGCTGGTGCAGCACTGGACCCGCCAGGCCCGCAACGGCCGCGAGCCCGCCGCACTGACCAAGATGGCGATCGGTGCTGCGGTGGTCGGCCTGTCCTTTGCCCTGGTGGCGATGCTGGGCGGTGAACCGTCGGCCAAGGTGGGCTGGCTGTGGGCCGTGCTGTTCTTTGCGATCTTCACCTTCGGCGAGCTCTTCATCCTGCCGGTGGGACTGGGCCTGTTCGCACGGCTGGCGCCGGTCGGTTTTGGTGCCACGATCATCGCGTTCTGGTTCCTGGCCTCGTTCGGCGGCAATCTGCTGGCCGGCGCGGTCGGCACGCTGTGGTCAACGCTCTCCAGTGCCGTCTTCTTCTCGCTGATGGCCGGCACCTGCATGCTGGTTGCGGTGCTGATGCTGCGCCTGGAGCGACGTGCCCGACCATTGCTCGCCGGCAATGCTGCACCTGCACCACAGCGTGCCGCCGCGGCCGACGGTGCGGTGACGTCGGGTTGAGCCGGCAGCATTGAGCAGGGCGATCGGCCGCAGCGACGATCGCGGTCGATAGCGACCCGTTTCCCGGCGTACGCCCCTGGGACAGATCAGGCCGCCCGGCAACGCCGTTCGGCACCCGCTGAATTGCTGCAGCGCAATAGTCCGCAATGGGATGATGTTTTCTGATTGCGCTTGACATATACCTGATCAGGCTAAATATTCCTTACATAGGATTTGTAGGGATGTCGAAATGCCCGATCAGTTTCCGTACGACCCCAGCCGCCGGTGTGCCCGCGCGCCCGCACTGACCGCCAGCCTCCGCGCCCATCGCGCCGCTGGCCAGCAACACGGCCTTGCACCTGCCAACGCCCGTTACCTGCCGTTTCCTTCCCCCACGCCCCCTCCCCTTACCGACGTGCCAACCCGGCGCGGCTGCGACAGCGCGCGCGTCCCTACCCCTGCACGGCGGTTACCGCCGTGCACGGCCGTCGTTTTTCCTGTTTGACCCCGTTCCTGATTCCGGAGAGCCCGCCACATGCGCAAGCCGATGAAACGTTCGATCCTCGCCTCCACCGTCACCCTGTGCTGCATGGGCCTTGCCACCGCGGCGATGGCCCAGGATGCCGACGCCGATGGCAGCCGCAGCACACCCGATGTGGTGGAGCTTGATCGCGTGGTGGCGACCGCACAGAAGCGCGCCGAGAACGTGATGGAGGTGGCGGCCGGGGTCAGCGTGATCAGCGAAGAGCGTCTCGAGGCATTCGGCGCCACCCGCCTGAACGACTTCGCCGCCTACGTGCCGGGCTTCCAGGTGGACAGCGGCGGCGCACCGGGTCAGACCACGATGGCACTGCGCGGTGTCGCGCCCCTCGGCGGTGGCTCGATCATCGGCACCTACATCGATGACACCCCGATCGGCCCGAGCAGCAACAAGCAGCGCGCGACCACCTATGCACTGGATCTGCTGCCGTATGACATCCAGAGCGTGGAAGTGCTGCGCGGCCCGCAGGGCACGCTGTACGGCGCCAGCTCGATGGGCGGCCTGTTCAAGTACGTCACCAAGGCGGCTGATCCGGATGGTTTCGAGTTCCGCGCCGGCATGGACGTCAATGCCACCAAGGAAGCGGGCGACGTGGGCACCGGCGTGCGCACCTCGTTCAACGTGCCGCTGATCGAAGGCAAGCTGGGCCTGCGCGCCAGCCTTTCGCGCCAGGGCACGCCCGGCTATGTGGATCAACCCGACCTCACCGGCGAGGACGCCAAGGACAGCAACGGCTACTACCAGCTGGCCTCCCGCCTGGCGCTGACCTGGCGCATCAGCGACACCGCCAACCTGCGCGTGCAGGCGTTGTCGCAGATCGTGGATGCCGACAACTCCAGTGCGGTGGGCTTGACCTATCCCACGCTGGAGCCGATCCGCGGCCCGCTCGAAGGCATCCTCCAGCGCGCCACGCCGTACCGGATGGAAACCGACTACTACTCGGCGATCCTGGACTGGGATCTGGGCAACGTCGATTTCGTCTCCGCCACCAGCTTCTCCGAAACCCGCATGGACGAAGTGCAGGATTCCACGCTGGTCTATGGCGTGGCCTGGCCGCTGCTGACTCCGTACCCGGCCGGCCAGGCCCAGTTCGATGTCTTCCTCGGCACGCGCAAGTGGACCCAGGAGTTCCGCCTGAACTCCAAGGAGAACGAGCGCTTCGAATGGTTGCTCGGCACCTTCTTCACCGGCGAGAAGAACACCAACCGCCAGCAGGTCAGTGCCTACGATGCGAACGGCGTCCCGCTGCCGTTCAACCCCGGTGCCGCCAGCCTGCCCGGCACCTATGACGAGCAGGCGATCTTCGCCGACGTCACGTATAAGTTCAGCCCACGCTTCGATGTCTCCGCCGGTGTGCGGCACGCGCGCAACCAGCAGGATTTCGAACAGCACAGCACCGGGCTGCTGTACGGCCCGCGGCCGATCGATCTGGCCGACTCCGCCGATGACAGCGTGACCACGTGGAAGCTGGCCTCGCGCTGGCACCTCAACGACAGTTCGATGATCTACGCGCGCTACGCCACCGGCTATCGCCCGGGTGGACCGAACGTATCGACCTCCGGCGTGGTGCCGATGACCAAGGCCGACACGCTGGACAACCTCGAGCTCGGCTTCAAATCGCACTTCTGGGACCGCCGCGCGATGATCGACCTGGCGCTGTTCCGGATCGACTGGGACGACATCCAGGTGCGCGTTTCCGAGAACGGCCTGAGCTGGATGGGCAACGCCGGCAGCGCGCGCAGCCAGGGGGCGGAACTGAGCTTCATGGTCCGCCCGGCCGAGCGCCTGACGATCGGCCTCAATGCCGCCTACATCGATTCGAAGATCGGTGATGTACCGCCGTCCAGCGGACTGGTGTCCGGCAGCCGGATGCCGATGACGCCGCGCCTGAGCTGGTCGAGCACGATCGACTACGACTTCGATGTGAGCGACCAGTGGCAGGGCCGGGTCGGCGCCGGCTACCGGGTCACCGGCGAGCGCGTGGCCGGCGCGTACGACATCGACAGCTACAACGCGCTGGACCTGCATGCCGAGCTGACCAACATGACCTGGACGGTCCGCCTGTACGCCCGCAATGCCACCGACGAGCGTGCCTACGTCTCCACCGGCTCGGTGCGGGACGCGCTCAACCGCTACGTCGCGGTGACCGGCGTGCCGCTGCAGCCCCGCACGATCGGCATGTCGATCGACTATCGCTACTGAGTGCCGTAGCGCCGTGCCCGGTGGCGCGCACGCCGTCGCCGGGCCCACCGTCGGAAGAGACTAAAGGATTATCCTGATTGGGTTGCATATTCTCTGATTAGGACTTATACAGATCCAACCAGGTCTAACAACTGCGAGCCCCTCGTCGTGAATGCCTCCCCTCTCTTCTCTCCGCCGACTACTGGATCCCTCATGAGCGCAACGCCCACCGCAGCCGTACAGGCTCTCGCCGCCCTCCCCCAGCCGTACCTGCTGTTCCTGGGCGATACCACCGAAGCGGGCTTCGCCAAGACCGCGATCGGCCTGCACGACTGGGCGCCGGAAGTGTGCGTGGCCGAGTGGAGCCTGCCCGGCTGCCCGATCACCACCGGCCTGCCGAGCATGACCCCCGCGCAGGCGCGCGCCGCCGGTGCCCGTGCGATGGTGATCGGCGTGGCCAACGGCGGTGGGGTGATTCCCTCGCAGTGGCTGCCGGCGCTGGTGGACGCACTGGAAAACGGCCTGGACCTGGTCAGTGGCATGCACCAGAAGCTGGATGACATTCCGGAACTGGCTGCCGCGGCCGAACGCCACGGACGCGAGCTGATCAACGTGCGCGTGCCGCCGCGCGGCATCCCGGTTGGCAACGGCCGCAAGCGCACCGGCAAGCGCGTGCTGACCGTCGGCACGGACTGCGCGCTGGGCAAGAAATACACCGCGCTGGCGCTGGCACGCGGCCTGCGTGGACTCGGCGTGGATGCCGACTTCCGTGCCAGCGGCCAGACCGGCATCCTGATCGCCGGCAGCGGCATTCCGATGGACGCGGTGGTCGCCGATTTCTCGGCCGGTGCCGCCGAACTGCTCAGCCCGAATGCGGCCGACGATCACTGGGATGTCATCGAAGGCCAGGGTTCGCTGTTCCATCCCGCCTACGCCGGCGTCAGCCTCGGTCTGCTGCATGGCAGCCAGCCGGATGTGTTCGTGGTCTGCCACCAGCCGGGGCGCAAGCACGTGCTGGGGTATCCAGACTATCCGCTGCCCTCCATCGAGGAGGTGATCGCGTTGACCGTACAGCTGGGACGCCGTACCAATCCTGATATCCGCTGCGTCGGCGTCAGTCTCAACACCCATGGCATGACCGAGGCCGCGGCATCGGCCGCCTGTGCCGAGGTCAGCGCGCGTCTTGGTCTGCCGGTGGCCGACCCGATGCGGCAAGATGGGGAATTCAACCGTTTGCTGGAGGCCTGCATCGCATGAAGATGACATCCCGTACCTTGAGCCTGTGCGTTGCCGCGTTGCTGGGCCTGAGTCCGCTCGCCGCGTTCAGCGCCAGCAAGACCAGCCCGGTGGAAACCGAAGTCGCGCGCCTGGCTACCCTGGTCGACGGCAAGGTGGGTGTCTCGGCGTGGCGCCTGGATGGCAAGGGGGCGCAGGTCCATCTCAATCCCGACGAAGCATTCCCGATGGCCAGCACGTTCAAGGTCGCCGTGGCGGCCGTGATCCTGACCAAGGTCGATGCCGGCGAACTGGCGTTGACCACGATGGTGCCGGTGCCGAAATCGTTCTATGTCGATTCGGAAGTGATCGCCGATCGTTTCATCCACGACGGCGTGAGCCTGTCGGTGCACAACCTGCTCGAAGTGATGTTGACCCAGAGCGACAACACCGCCACCGACGTGCTGGTGGCGCAGGCTGGCGGGCCGGCTGCGGTCACTGCCTGGCTGCGCGCGCAGGGCATTGAAGGCCAGCGCCTGGATCGCAACACCCGGCAGCTGCTCAGCGATATCTTCGGCCTCGGTGACGAGCCGCTGACCAAGGAGCGCGTGGCCGAACTGACCCTCGACCCCGAGGTCGTCAAGCGCACCAAATCCGGCAATGAAGCCTTCGACAAGGATCCGCGCGACACCTCCACGCCGCGGGCGATGTCGACCCTGCTGACCCAGCTGTTCACCGGCAAGGCGCTGAGCCCGGCCAGCACCGAGGTGCTGGTGCAGATCATGGAACGTTGCCGCACCTGCAGTGCACGCCTGCGGGGCAGCCTGCCGCCGGGCACCAAGGTGGCCGACAAGAGCGGCACCGTGGCCGGCACCGTCAACGATGTGGGCGTGGTCACCCTGCCCGATGGCAGCCAGTTCGCGATCTCCGTGTTCGTCAAAGCCAGCAATGCCCCGCGCAGCGAACGTGAGCGTGTGATCGCCGAGATCGCCCGCACCGTGCGTGACTTCTACCTGCTGCAGCCCACGGCCGCCCGCAAGTGACCGCCGCCGCCAGCCGGTTCCAGCGGTATCTGTTGCCCGGTCTGGCGTTCAAGTCGGCCGTGATCGGCGGCGGCTACGCCACCGGCCGTGAGCTGGCGGAGTTTTTCCTGCCCTCGGGCCCCTGGGGCGGCCTGGCGGCGATGGTGTTGTCGATGCTGATCTGGAGCGTGATCTGCATCCTGACGTTCCTGTTGGCACGGGCGATCCGTGCCAACGACTACCGCACCTTCTTCCGGCATCTGCTCGGCCGTGGCTGGTGGACCTTCGAGGTGGCCTACCTGGCGCTGATCGTGGTGGTGCTGGCCGTGTTCGGCGCCGCCGCCGGCGAACTGGCCGCGACCATGTTCGGCTGGCCGCGCATCGTGGGCACCCTGCTGCTGGTGGCGATCATCACCGGCGTGGTGCAGGCCGGCACCAATGCCGTCGAACGTATGTTCAAACTGATGTCGGCCTTCATGTATCTGGTCTACGCCATTGCCGCGTGCCTGATCCTGTACCGCTTCGGTGGCGGCGCGATGGCACAGCTCTCCAACACCCATGAACTGGGCAAGGACTGGGTGCTCAACGGCGTGACCTACGCCGGCTACAACATGTTCGCGGCGGTCTCGATCCTGCTGGTGGTGCGCCACCTGCTGTGCCGACGCGATGCGGTGATCGCAGGCGCCCTGGCCGGCCCGCTGGCGATCCTGCCGGCGATCGTGTTCTACGTCTGCATGATCGCGTTCCTGCCGGACATCGCCGACGCGCCGCTGCCGTCGGACCTCATGCTTGGCCAGCTCGGCCTGCCGTGGTTCCAGCTGTTGTTCCGCCTGATGATCATGGTGGCCCTGGTCGAAACCGGCGTCACCCTGATGGCCTCGGTGGACGGCCGCATCAGCGTCAACTGGAAGGAACGCACCGGTACCGCACCGAAGCGCGGGGTCCGCGTGGCGATCATCGTGGCGATCCTGCTGATGGCCGTGTTCATGGCCGATGGCATCGGCCTGGTCGCACTGATCGCAAAGGGCTACCGACTGCTGGCCTACGCCATCCTGGCCACCTACGTGGTGCCGTTGCTGGCCTATTCGGTGTGGCAGATCTGGTCACGCCGCGGGCAGGCCTTCACCGCGCCCGTGGGTGAACTGCCCGGTCCGCGCCCCGCGCTGGCCGATGCTATCGGCGCTCATCCGCCACAGGCGAAGACCAGGAACTGATGCAGTGCGCGTGCCGGCGCGGACAGGTCTTCGTCCGGGCGCCAGACCAGGCCGACTTCCATCGGCGGCACCGCATCGGTGAGGGTGCGTACGTCGATCCGGCGCCCCTCCAGCGACCACGGTCGATAGACCATGTCCGACAGGATGCTGACCCCGAAGCCGTAGGCGACCATGCCACGCAGCGCTTCCAGCGACGAGGTGCGGAACACCACGTTGGGTTCGCGCCCGACCGAGCGCCAGTAGCGCATCGCCGACTCCTGCCCTTCGTCGACCATCAGCATGATGTACGGGTACGGCTCGACGTCGGCCGGGCTGATCACCGGCAGCTGCAGCAGCGGATGCGACTCGGCCAGCCACAGCTGGCGGCGCGAGCGGATCAGGACCTGGCGCCGCAGCACATAGGGCTCGGCCATGTTGGAGATGATGCACAGCCCGAAATCGAGCTCACCGCTGCTGACGCCCTGTTCGATCGCCGCGCGGTCCATGTCGACCAGATCCACCTCCACCTGCGGGTAGGAGCGCTTGAAGCGCGCCAGCAGGCTCGGCAGGAAATAGCCCAGCACCGTGTAGGAGGCGCCGATCCTCACCCGGCCTGGCAGCGTGTTGGCCAGGAACATCGGCTCGCTGAGCGCGTCCTGCAACGTATCCAGGATGTGCCGCACATGCTGGTGGAAGCGGTGCCCCTCGGCGGTCAATCCGACCCCGTGCGGCATGCGGTCGAACAGCTTCAGCCCCAGCGAGGTTTCCAGCTGGGCGACCGCGGTGGTGATGACCGACTGGGAGACGTGCAGCTTGCGCGCAGCCTGCGAAAACTGCCCCAACTCGGCCGCTTCGGCAAAGTACCGCAGCTGGCGCAGGGTCATGTTGGCGGGGATTTGCATGCACGGGCTCCCACGGAATGAAGATATCTGAATAAACAATACCTCATACGCAATTAAACAAATTTACGATAAGCCGCTGTGCCTCTAGACTTCACACCGGGTGCAATGCGCCATGGCCCCAGCCGCCTTGCAAGCGCTGGCCCTTACCCGCTTCGCGACGAGATCCCGCCCGGATGTCGGCGCGCCAACATCGCCATTACCGTTGCCCCCCGCCTGCGGTATGCCTGTAGCTCCATGACCCAAGCCCAGCGAGGCCCCTGACATGTCATCACCCCAGATCCCCGCCACGCGTGAACCGTTGCGTTTGCACGTGCCCGAGCCCAGCGCCCGTCCCGGCGAGGCCACCGACTTTTCCTATCTGAAGCTGAGCCCCGCCGGCGCGGTCGACAAGCCGCCCGTGGATGTGAGCGCCAGCCAGACCGCACCGCTGACCGGCCAGCTGATCCGTGTGCTGGACGACAACGGCGACGCCGTGGGCCCGTGGGCCGCCGACATCGACGACGCCGTGCTGCTGCGTGCCATGCACGCCATGCTCAAGACGCGCGCCTACGACGCCCGCCTGCTGATCGCCCAGCGCCAGAAGAAGACCTCGTTCTACATCCAGTGCCTGGGTGAGGAAGCGATCGCCGTCGGCCAGACCCTGGCGCTGCGCGATGACGACATGCAGTTCCCGACGTACCGCCAGCAGGGCATCCTGATCACCAAGGAAGTCTCGCTGGTCGACATGATCTGCCAGGTGCTGTCCAACGCGGCCGACCCGCTGAAGGGCCGCCAGCTGCCGATCATGTATTCGTACAAGGACTACGGCTTCTTCTCGATCTCCGGCAACCTGACCACCCAGTACATCCAGGCGGTGGGCTGGGCGATGGCCTCGGCGATCAAGGGCGACACCCGCATCGCCACCGCGTGGGTGGGCGATGGCGCCACCGCCGAGGGCGACTTCCACGCCGCGCTGACCTTCGCGCACGTGTACCGCGCCCCGGTCGTGCTCAACGTGGTCAACAACCAGTGGGCGATCTCCACCTTCCAGGCCATCGCCGGCGGTGAGAACACCACCTTCGCCGCGCGCGGCGTGGGCTACGGCATTCCGTCGCTGCGTGTGGACGGCAACGATCTTCTGGCCGTGTACGCCGCCTCGCGCTGGGCCGCCGAACGCGCCCGCAGCAACCTGGGCCCGACCCTGATCGAGTGGGTGACCTACCGCGCCGGGCCGCATTCGACCTCGGATGATCCGTCCAAGTACCGCCCCGCCGATGATGCCCAGCAGTTCCCGCTCGGCGATCCGATCGACCGCCTGAAGCAGCACCTGATCAAGCGCGGCCTGTGGAGCGAGCAGCAGCACGACGAACTGCGCACCGAACTGGATGCCGAGATCCTGCGTGCCCTCAAGGAAGCCGAGACCCACGGGTTGCTCGGCAGCGACAACCGTCCCGGCGCGGCCCTCATGTTCGAAGACGTCTACAAGGACATGCCCGAACACCTCCGTCGCCAGCGTCAGCAGTTGGGAGTCTGAACACATGAGCGGGATTGAACAGAACAACACCGGCGGCACGCCGATGACCATGATCCAGGCGCTGCGCTCGGCGATGGACGTGATGCTGGAACGCGACGACAACGTGGTGGTCTTCGGCCAGGACGTGGGCTACTTCGGCGGCGTGTTCCGCTGCACCGACGGCCTGCAGACCAAGTACGGCAAGCAGCGCGTGTTCGATGCGCCGATTTCCGAGAACGGCATCGCCGGCGCGGCGATCGGCATGGCCGCCTACGGCCTGCGCCCGGTCGCCGAAATCCAGTTCGCCGATTACATCTACCCGGCCTACGACCAGATCGTGTCCGAAGCGGCGCGCATGCGCTATCGCTCCGGCGGCAGCTTCACCTCCTCGCTGGTGTTCCGCACCCCGTGCGGCGGTGGCATCTACGGTGGCCAGACCCACAGCCAGAGCCCGGAAGCGATCTTCGCCCACGCCACCGGCCTGCGCACGGTCATGCCGTCCAACCCGTACGACGCCAAGGGCCTGCTGATCGCCTCGATCGAGAACGACGATCCGGTGATCTTCCTGGAGCCCAAGCGCCTGTACAACGGCCCGTTCGATGGTCACCACGACCGCCCGGTCACCGCGTGGTCCAAGTACCCGGACAACCTGGTGCCGGAGGGCTACTACAACGTGCCGCTGGACAAGGCCGCCATCGCCCGCGAAGGCAAGGCACTGACGATCATCACCTATGGCACCACCGTGTGGGTGGCCAAGGCCGCCGCCGAAGATGCCGGGATCGATGCTGAAGTGATCGACCTGCGCAGCCTGTGGCCGCTGGACCTGGACGCCATCGTCAATTCGGTCAAGAAGACCGGCCGCTGCATCGTGCTGCACGAAGCCACCCGCACCTGCGGCTTCGGCGCCGAGCTGGTCGCGCTGGTGCAGGAGCACTGCTTCTACCATCTGCAGGCCCCGGTGGAACGCGTTACCGGCTGGGACACCCCGTATCCGCACGCGCAGGAATGGGACTACTTCCCGGGTCCGTCCCGGGTCATCGATGCAATGCAGCGCGTGCTGGAGGACTGAACCATGGGACATCACGTCATCAAGATGCCGGACATCGGTGAAGGTATCGCCGAAGTCGAACTGATCACCTGGAAGGTCGAGGTCGGCGGCCCGGTCGCCGAAGACCAGGTCGTGGCCGAGGTCATGACCGACAAGGCCATGGTCGAGATCCCCTCGCCGGTGTCAGGCACCGTGGTCTCGCTGGGCGGCACGCCCGGCCAGATGATGGCCGTCGGCAGCGAGCTGATCCGCCTGGAAGTGGAAGGCGCCGGCAATGCCAGTGCTGCCAGTGCACCGGCTGCTGCCGCGCCGGCCGAACCGGTTGCTGCGCCCAAGGCGGCTGCACCGGCCGCTGCACCTGCCACCGCCGCCGAGGCCGCACCGGCTGCGACGCCGGCCAAGGCCGCCGCTGCCTCCGCACCTGCCTGCGCCGCCAAGCAGGACGCGCGTGGCGCGGTCACCAACGGCGTGCTCAACGCCGGTGAAGCCCCGCTGGCCTCGCCGGCCGTGCGTCGCCGCGCCTGGGACCTGGGCATCGAGCTGCGCTACGTGCCGGCCACCGGCCCGGGCGGCCGCATCCTGCAGGCCGATCTGGATGCCTACGCCGCCGCCGGTGGCAAGGCGCAGCCGGTCGGTGGCAGTGCCGGCGGCAGCAGCTACGCGCGCCGCACCGGCGAGCAGCAGGTGCCGATCATCGGCCTGCGCCGCAAGATCGCGCAGAAGATGCAGCAGTCCTGGACGACCATTCCGCACATCACCTATGTGGAAGAAATCGACGTCACGGAAGTGGAAGCCCTGCGTGCCAAGCTCAACGAACGTTGGGCCAAGGAGCGCGGCAAGCTGACCCTGCTGCCGCTGCTGGCACGCGCCGTGGTGCTGGCCGCACGCGACTTCCCGCAGATGAACGCCCGCTTTGATGACCAGGCCAACATCGTGACCCGCTACGAGGGCGTGCAGCTGGGTATCGCGACCCAGAGCGAGGTCGGCCTGTCGGTCCCGGTGGTCGCGCATGCCGAGTCGCTGGATCTGTGGCAGACCGCCACCGAGATCGCGCGCCTGGCCAATGCCGTGCGCGTGGGCAAGGCGACCCGTGAGGAGCTGTCCGGCTCGACCATCACCATCAGCAGCCTCGGTGCGGTGGGCGGTGTGGTGTCGACCCCGATCATCAACCATCCGGAAGTGGCGATCGTCGGTGTGAACCGCATCATCGAACGCCCGATGTTCCGCGAGGGCCAGGTGGTGGCGCGCAAGCTGATGAATCTGTCGTCCTCGTTCGACCATCGCATCGTCGATGGCATGGATGCGGCCGAGTTCGTGCAGGCGATCCGTACGCGCCTGGAAACCCCGGCCCTGCTGTTCGTGGAGTAAGCGATGTCCAATACCCTTCAAACCCAGTTGCTGATCATCGGCGGCGGCCCCGGCGGTTACATCGCCGGCATCCGCGCCGGCCAGCTCGGCGTCAAGACCATCGTGGTCGAGGGCGTCAATCCGGGTGGCACCTGCCTCAACATCGGCTGCATTCCCTCCAAGGCGCTGATCCATGCCGCCGAGGAGTTCGCCAAGGTCACCGCCTATGCCGCAGGCACCTCGCCGCTGGGCATCAGCGTGCAGGCGCCGTCGCTGGATCTGGCCAAGACCGTGGCGTGGAAGGCGGGCATCGTCAAGAAGCTGACCGGTGGCGTCAGTGCACTGCTGAAGAAGAACGGCGCGCAGCTGATCAAGGGCTGGGCCACGATCGTCGACGGCAAGACCGTCGAGATCGCCGGTGCCGCCGAAGACGGCGGCACGCTGCGCATCACCTGCGAGCACCTGCTGCTGGCCACCGGCTCGGTGCCGGTGGAACTGCCGTTCCTGCCGTTCGGCGGCAAGGTCATCTCCTCGACCGAAGCCCTCTCGCCGACCTCACTGCCCAAGCAGCTGATCGTCGTCGGTGGCGGTTACATCGGCTTGGAGCTGGGCACGGTGTATCGCAAGCTGGGCTGCGAAGTGACGGTGGTCGAGGCCCAGGAACGTATCCTGCCGGCCTACGACGCCGAGCTGACCAAGCCGGTGGCCACGCACCTGGAGAAGTCCGGCGTGAAGCTGCTGACCGGCCACAGCGTGCTTGGCCTGGCCGACAACGGCCAGCTGCGCGTGCGCGACAAGGACGGTAACGAAATCGCGCTGGACGCCGACCAGATCCTGGTCGCAGTCGGCCGTCGCCCGAAGACCGACGGCTTCAATCTGGAATCGCTGCAGCTGGATCTGACCGGCAAGGCGATCAAGATCGACGACCAGTGCAAGACCTCGATGCGCAACGTGTGGGCCATCGGCGATGTCGCCGGCGAGCCGATGCTCGCGCACCGGGCGATGGCGCAGGGCGAACTGGTGGCCGAGATCGTCAGCGGCAAGAAGCGGCACTTCGTGCCGGCCGCGATCCCGGCGGTGTGCTTCACCGACCCGGAAATCGTGGTGGTCGGGTTGTCGCCGGACGAAGCCAAGGCACAGGGCATCGAGACCAAGGTCGCGCTGTTCCCGTTCGCGGCCAATGGCCGTGCGATGTCGCTGGAATCCACCGATGGCTTCGTGCGCGTGGTGGCACGCAGCAGCGACCACCGCATCCTCGGCTGGCAGGCCGTGGGCGTGCAGGTCTCGGAACTGTCGATCGCCTTCGTGCAGTCGATTGAGATGGGCGCCACGCTGGAAGACATCGCCGGCACGATCCACCCTCACCCGACGCTGGGCGAGGCGGTGCAGGAAGCGGCGCTGCGTGCGCTGGGGCATGCGTTGCATATCTGAGGCATCTGCAAGGCGCTGCTGAGGCATCGGCAGCGCTGGATGTCCAGGCAGGAAAAGAAACGGCCCGCACTGCGGGCCGTTTCTTTGTGTTGCTTCCGGTACGCCGCAACGAGCGGCCGTGGCTGTTGGCTGTGGCAGATGGGCCACCGGCCGTCCATCCCATCGTGCGTAGTGCCGCCGATCCCAATGCGCTCCGCCCTACTGCGCTCCGCCCTCGTGGCTCACGCGCGTCGCGCCCAGAATCCAGGTCATGTCCGAGGTCGACCACGGCACGATGTGCGCAGACCGCGCAGGCAATGGCGCCGTATCCTTGGGCCAGCCATCGATCCCGGCTGCGGCCTGCACCTCGACCGGGCCACTGTCTGCCGGCCAGCGCAGCTCGATCCCGTCCGGGCCCGGCGCCTGCCAACGCAGTCGTGACCAGCGGCCTGCCTCGTCCAGCAGGGGCGCGTCCTCGCCCTGCAGCTGCACATTGCGCACGACTGCCCCGCTCTTGAGCCGTACACGGAGTTCGCGCGTGCCTGCTGGTGCCAGCACGCGCAATATCGCCTGGCCCGTATCGGCATCGTAGGAGCGCTCGAAACGCACCGGCCCTGGCACCGCAATGGCGTCCGCCGTCGTTGCCCAGATAGATGTCAGATCCATCGCAGGAATCGGCAGGCGGGCAGGTTCAGCCTGCGCGCCGCCCAACGCACGCCGGCTCCAGTCAGACAGCTGCGACAGTGAACTGACGCGGTGGTAGTGCTGGTTGTCTGGGTCCGCAACGAACAGCACCTGGGACAGCTCGGGGTAGCGCGTGCGGTCCGCCTCGGTGAATGACGCGGCGGCCAGTACACCCGCAGCCGCCAGCAGCGTCACGAGCGCAGCGATCGCGAACCCGCGTCCACCCTCGGCTATACGTACCCACGGCAGCAGCAATACGGCCAGCCACGCGAACGGCAACGCCAGCACCTCCGGCGTGCCGAAGCCGATCGCCTCGAACAGCTGCAGGGCAAAGTGGAAGACGTGCGCCAGAGCAAACGCGGTGATCACTGCCGCGGCAAGGACACGCAATGCGGACAGCGGCGCATGCGCCGGCAGCAGCCAGACCACCGCCGCCACCGCCAACAGCGGCCAAAGCAGCAACGGCGCGAGCTCCGGCGCCAGCACCTGCACGGCTGCACCGATGATCCAGGCCACCAGCAAGGCGCCCAGCCGCACGCCTTCACCGCGTGCAGCGGTTCCCGCGCTTGTCCAGGCCAGCAGCGCAACCAGCACGCCCAGCACCAGCCCGATCACATCGAACCCACCCCGCAGTGAGGCGCACGCACCGGCCAGCAGCGCGAGTGCGGCAGCCGGTTTGCGCGCAGCCTTGCAGGCCAGCAACGCAACCAACCCCACCGCCACCCCGATGGACAACAGCCCCTCGCCCGCCGCCAGCGTCGAGAATGCCGCCAGCAGGTCGCGATTGATCACCAGCGTGGCATCGCCACCGCCCAGCAACCGGTACGACACACGCACCGCCAGCGCGACCGACAGCAGTGCCAGCGGCCACCAGGCCACACCACTGACCACGCCGCGCCATCCGCCCTGATTGAACGTGGCCCGGCGCGCGACCACGACAAGGACCAGCAGCCCAAACGCCAGCACGCACCAGCCCGACCACGTCGGCACGCTGATCATCCAACCGCCGGGAAGATCGCTGTAGATCGCATCCTGGGTGGAGGTCGGCAGTGTCGCCGAGGTCGCCAGCCGGCGCACCAGCGGCAGCACCTGCGCGCCCATGTGCTGCACGCTGCCCGGGTCGAGATTGGCCACGCTCGCGGTCGCGGCGTGATAGTCGATCTGGCTGCCGATGATCGCGAAATTGAGGCCGGGAATACCTTTCTGCGCCGGCACCGTGAAGTCGGTGCCGTTGGGCATGTAGCGGTAGACGAAACCGGTCAGCGAATTGCCCAGCGGCTGCGGCGCGAGTTTGGCGAACGTGCCCAGCAGCGCCGCGTTGCCCGGCCCGGTTTCAAACAGCACCGCACGGCCGCTGCTGCCGCGGGCTTCCAGATTGACGACCGTGCCGATACGCGACGACAGCGGATGCGAGGCGAAGAACGCACGCGCGCCAAGCAGGCCGGCCTCCTCCGCATCGGTGAACAGGAAGACCACGTCACGCTGCCGCAGATCGTTCTGCAGCGCACGCGAGATCTCCAGCATCACCGCCACGCCGAGGCCATCGTCGGCTGCGCCGGGCGAATGGGGAACGGTATCGTAGTGCGCCATCAGCAGCACCGCCGGCAGGCTGCGATCGCGGCCCGGCAGCACCGCAACCACGTTCTCGACATTGGCCGCCCGCACACCGCGACCGTCGCCCTTGCCGTACTCGGCAGCCGCCTGGCCACGCTGCACGGATACCTGCAGTCCGGCCTGCTGCAGGTGGTTCACCAATTGGTCGCGAACCCTTGCCGCAGCCGCTGAGCCGGTGGGATGGGGCTCGGCCGCGATCCAGCTCAGGTGCTGCATCGCGCGTGCGGCCGAGAACTCGGTGGTGGCGATGGTGGCTGGCTTTGGCGGCGGGGTTTTCTGCGCGCTCCAGGCGGACCAGGCGGCGATGACGATGCTGAGGAGCAGCAGTGGCAGCGTGTAGCGTGCGACGCCGCGGGATGACCGGAGCGCGCTCATGCGCGCACCCTGTGGTCTAGGTCATTCGCCAGGCTGCAGAGGCGCGGGATAAGGAGCACAGGGGCAATCCAGCAAGGGGACCTTCACAGGATTACAAAGCAATTTCCGATATGTCAAACAATTTTCTGATCAGCCAAGATGCGGGTTCCCCTCGTGATTCACTGCGGAACTGGGAACGCCGAAGCACCGGTCGAACGCCCAGTTGTAGGCGAACGTATAAAAAGGGATGTAGACGATGAACACCAGGTCCAGTACGAACGCCTGCGTCAACGTGATGCCCAGCCACCATGCGATGAGCGGGACCAGAAAGCACACCAGGGTCAGCTGGAACGCCACGGCATGCAGCACACGTCGGCGTACCGTGCGGGTGCGGTCGCGCTGGCGCCGCTCCCATGCCTCGAACAGGTAGTTGAAGCTCACGTTCCATACCGTGGCTATCCCCGTGATCATCAGCGCCAGCTGTCCGGTCGTGGCCGGTGACTTGCCGGTCAGCACCGTCATGACCATCGTTCCCACCGCGAGTCCCAGAAGCTCATAGCCCCCGACGTAGATCACCTTGCGTTTTACGCCCTGCATCACATCCTCCTGCTTGGTCATTGGCGAAGGGTGTGGATGCTATATTCAGAATCACTGACTGAAAAAGTCATCTCCTTTCAGAATTATTGAAAGATATATGTCCCTCTCCAGCGATGACATCGATCTCTTCCTCGCTGTGGTCGACCACGGCTCCTTCTCCGGCGCGGCCCGCGCGCTGCGTCGGGTGCCCTCCGCAGTAAGCATGGGCATCGCAAACATCGAGGCCGGATTGGGTTATCCACTGTTTGACCGCTCGCGCCGCGAGGCGTTACCGACCGCACAAGCACTGGCCCTGCTGCCCCACGCGCGCTCCGTCGCCAGCAGGTTGCGGCTGTTGCAGATCCATGCCGTGGAGCTTTCGCAGAATCTGGAGAGCACTCTGACCGTCGCTGTCGCCGCCGGCGTTCCGGACCAGACGTTGCTGGAGGCGCTCGCCCGGGTGGGCTGTCGGTACCCTCTGCTGCGGGTGAACCTGCTTCGACTGCCCCAGGACCAGGTTCGCGAGATGCTGCACCAGGAGCGGGCCGATCTGGTCCTGCTGCCCGTCTCCACGGAGGTGGACCGAGAAGAGGCCTTCACCTATGTCACCAACGTTCTTTTCATCGCCGTCGCTTCGGCCACGGCGGACACGCCCGGTCTCCCGGCGGGCCTTCGGCGTCTGGAGGATCTCAGCGGCAGCCGCCAGATCGTGGTGGCTGGGCCAGACGACGACGTCGCAGATCGTCGGCTGCTGGTGTCCGACGCCCGCTGGCATGTGGACTCTGTGGAGGCTGCGCTGGGGCTGGTGGAACGCGGTGCTGGCTGGGCCAACCTGCCGGCGGATGTCGTTGAGGTCGCCGTTTCTGCTGGACGCGTGAAAGTGCTGGCGTTCGACAACCTGGAGAACGGCGTGACGATGCCGGTGCACCTGGTGTGGCTGCGCAGGAAGCCGGTGCGACGTGCCGCTGGCGATGTGATCGCGCTGATGCGCGACCACCTCTGACCCCGTACACCCGAAGAGAACAGAAAAGCCCGCATTTCTGCGGGCTTCCGTGTACGTCCGTGTGTCTAGATACCAGCCAGGGCTGGACGCTGACTCACTCCCACTCGATCGTCGCCGGCGGCTTCCCCGAGATGTCATAAACAACCCGCGACACTCCCCGCAGCTCATTGATGATCCGGTTGCTCACCGTGCCCAGGAACTCATACGGCAGATGCGCCCAATGCGCCGTCATGAAATCAATCGTCTCCACCGCGCGCAGTGCGATCACCCACTCATACGCACGCGCATCACCGACCACGCCCACCGACTTCACCGGCAGGAACACCGCGAACGCCTGGCTGGTCTTGTCGTACAGATCGGCCTTGCGCAGTTCGTCGATGAAGATGGCATCGGCCTTGGCCAGCAGTTCGGCGTATTCGCGCTTCACTTCGCCGAGGATGCGCACGCCCAGGCCCGGACCCGGGAACGGATGGCGGTAGACCATGCTGCGCGGCAGGCCGAGCTCGACGCCGAGGCGACGCACTTCGTCCTTGAACAGCTCACGCAGCGGCTCGACCAGGCCCAGCTTCATGTGCTCCGGCAGGCCGCCGACGTTGTGGTGGCTCTTGATCACGTGGGCCTTGCCGGTCTTGCTGCCGGCCGACTCGATCACGTCGGGGTAGATGGTGCCCTGCGCCAGCCACTTGGCATTCTTCAGCTTGGTGGATTCTTCATCGAAGATGTCCACGAACAGGTTGCCGATGATCTTGCGCTTGGCTTCCGGATCGCTGACGCCTTCGAGCTTGCTGAAGTAGCGGTCCGCTGCATTTACGCGGATCACCTTGACGCCCATGTGTTCGGCGAACATCGCCATCACCTGGTCGCCTTCCTGCCAGCGCAGCAGGCCGGTATCGACGAACACGCAGGTCAGCTTGTCACCGATCGCCTTGTGCAGCAGCGCAGCCACGACGGACGAATCGACGCCGCCGGACAAGCCCAGGATCACTTCGTCATCGCCGACCTGCTCGCGCACGCGGGCGATCTGGTCGTCGATGATGTTGGCGGCGGTCCACAGGGTCTCGCAGCCGCACACATCC